>Ga0180007_10000344_pt1 | contig 81773 bp, 66 predicted proteins | sample MM_PC_MetaG_FD_121122 | JGI IMG/M metagenome (GOLD analysis project Ga0180007, IMG submission 121122) | Groundwater microbial communities from the Aspo Hard Rock Laboratory (HRL) deep subsurface site, Sweden - MM_PC_MetaG | ecosystem: Environmental > Aquatic > Deep subsurface > Groundwater...
GCAAATTTGACAAATCGGCCCATATTTCCATGGCTTTTCGTTAAATAGACCTGCTATTCGCCTCAAATCCATGAAAATCTGGTCTCGATTTCTCTAATTTTCGCTACGATTCTCTAAATCCGATAGACTCCTAAAGGAGGGGGATTCAATTATTTTGACAGCAATGGAAGCGATCAGGGCAAAGAATAAAGGAGAGAGGGGGCTTTTTCGCCGGTTATCGGCTAATGAGTCGTCAGAGAAAAGGACCCAGTAAAAAAAACTATTCCTCTATTGTATTGAAAAATGGGCTATAAAGAGAGGTCGGTGATTTGTGGTATAAAAAATTGATCATTTTTGCTCTTTGTTTGCGGAAAGGGGAGGATGCTCTTTTTCTGTAACGTACTGATTATATAGTTCATTGTATGTTTTGTTTTGTTTTGGCATGATATGTGCAATGATGATTGTGCTTTATCTCTTCTCTCCTTTCTCCTGAAAAAAGCCGGTTTCGTTTCGACGAATCCGGCTTTTTTATTGTTTGACCTCCCTGGCGCTCTGTTTTTCTTGAATGCTTATTCTTTTTACAGTAATTGAATCTTGGGTGGTACCTTGTTAAGATCTTGAGAAAAAAGGCTGCAGGGAAAGAGAACAATTGCCAGGGAGCTCTGTTGCCGCTTATTACCTGGTAAAGCTCATGGTGATACCAATGCTCTCTTTTTCCTTTAGCCTTTCCTCTCTTCTCTCCCAGATTGCAGAAATGGATTTGGCTTCTGGCACCAGGGTGCGAAGAGCGAAGAAATGACTCCTCAACTGAATATTCCTGTCTGTCTTGCTCGCTGTGATTCCTATGATCCCCAGGTCCTGGTTTCCCTGTTACAGGAGCAGCTCGACCTGCTTGCTGTCCCTGCCGATCTCTCTGCCAGAAAAATTCTCCTGAAGCCTAATCTGATCAGCGCCAAAGCTCCGGCCCTTGCCTGCAGCAACCCGTTTTTTGTTGCCGCCGCGGCATCCTGTTTCCTCTCCCGTGGTGCCAGGGTTCTGCTTGGCGATTCGCCAGCCTTTGGCCCGGCGGCTCAGGTCCTTGAGCGGCACGGTTTTAGAACTGCTCTGTGCGGGCTCCAGGTGGAGGAAGTCCCTTTTGTGACCATGAGCAAAAAAAAACTTGCCTGTGGTCTTACGCTTGGGGTGGCTGCTGAAGCACTGGACTGTGATTATTTTGTCAACCTTCCTCGCATTAAGGCCCATGATCAGATGGGGGTTACCATGGCGGTGAAGAATGTCTTTGGCATAGTCCTGGGGGCTCGCAAGGCATGGCTGCACATGCGTCATGGTCGCAGTCATCAGGATTTTGCAGAAATGATCCTGGACCTGCTGCAGCTCTTGCCTCCCACTCTCGCCCTGGCAGACGGTATTGAGGTGATGAACGAACGGGGACCAATGTTCGGTGTTCCTGCGGCCCTGGGCTGCGTTGCAGCATCCAAAAATTGTGTTGCTCTGGATCGAGCCCTGCTTGCTGTACTGGAGGTTGGAAAGGAGCGCAGTCCGCTGGCAGTTGCAGCGCAGAAGTCTGCGCTGCCGGGGGCATGTCTCCACGATCTTGAATTTCCGCAGCTGTACCCAAGGGACTTTGGTGGCTCTGGATTCCGGGTGCCAACTGTCCTCAACCCCATAAAATTCAGACCGTTTCGTTATCTGCGGAGCAGCTGCAGAAGGATTCTCCTTGAACTGCGAGGGAAAATATGATGGAATAGGAGGCTTGGACAGGCACCAGGAATTGCAGCGGTATCTTGCACTATTTCAGTAAGTTAATATTTGTTGTCGAGGCTTGAGGTCGGGACCGAGGGCTTGCTTGATTTAATCGGCACTGCTACAGGGATGAGTGATGTTTAAATTACAGGGAAAAGTTGCATTGATAACCGGAGGATCCAGAGGGATCGGCCGAGCCATTGCCATACGTTTTGCCGAGAGCGGTATGGATCTTATCGTCAACTATGTTCGGCATAAAAAGGATGCGCAGGAAACGGCTGATGCCGCAGAAAAGTTAGGGGTGCGCTGTCTTCTCCTCAAGGCCAATGTGGCCAAGAGCGAGGATGTTGAGAAGATGTTTGAGGCCATAAACAAGGAGTTCGGGACCCTGGACGTGCTGGTCAGCAATGCCGCTTCAGGAGTACTGAAGCCAGCAATGGAACTGACCGAGCGCCATTGGAACTGGGCCATGGATATTAATGCCCGAGCCCTGCTTACCTTGGTGCAAAAGGGTCTCCCCTTGATGAGTCCTGGCAGCAGGGTCATGGCGGTATCGAGTCTCGGTGCTACCCGGGCCATTGAAAATTACACCACCGTGGGTGCTTCTAAGGCTGCGCTAGAGTCCCTGGTCCGTCATCTGGCAGTGGAGCTTGGTCCCAAGGGCATCCATGTTAACACGATCAGTGCCGGAGCTGTGGACACAGATGCCTTGAAAAAATTTCCCAACCGGGAGGAAATTTTGACCACTGCTCTGGCCCGGACTCCTCTCGGACGCCTGACTACCCCTGAGGACGTCGCTGATCTGGCCCTCTTCCTCTGTTCTGATCTTGCCAGCATGATTCAGGGACAGGTGATAACTGTCGATGGGGGCTATGCAATAAGGGGATAATTTCTGTTACCAGGAGCCTGTCGGATTTAGAGAATCGTAGCGAAAATTAGAGAGATCGGGACCAGGTTTTCATGGATTTGAGGCGAATAGCAGGCCTATTTAACGAAAAGCCATGGAAATATGGGCCGATTTGTCAAGTTTGCAGCAGAGTTATGTCTAAGTCCGACAAGCTCCTAGACCTGCAAATGAGGGAGAGAGGGGGAAGTCGGCCTGGCTGCTGACAGGACTGTTTGCGAAGAGGCTTTGTCAGGGAAATTTCTGGAATCAGGATCTGATTGGTCTTGGTCCCCCTGGAGGCTGTCATCTTTCTTGCTCCCTTTGGGGGTGGCTGAGGACCACAGAAGATGCCGATGAAGGCCTCTGAGCTGTTTGAACGAGGCGCGTTTTCGGACTGCTGCCACCTTTCGAGGGGGGCAAGGACGGTGCATAAGGTTCAAGATTGCAACGTGTCGGCCTCTGAGGGGAGGATCTCAGTGCTGGAAAAGCCGGGTCGGGATTGGTGCCGTGCGTCGGGGGGGACGGTCTGAACAACCCTAGGCAATCGCTTGCCTTGCAGAGGAAATGGCAGGGCTCTTAATTTTCTGCCGGAAGCTCATAGTTGAGTAAGAGCTCTTTCAGTTCAGCAATTTCTTTCTCAAGTTTTTTTACCTTGTTGCGGTAATAATTTGCCTGTTGGTCGGCTTCCTTGAAACGGAGTGTCAATTGGCTGGTAAGAGGTTTGAGGATCGGCAGGTCGTTGTTGAGCAGTGCCATGCGCAGGGTTCGGTCTTTGACCATGATAACCCTGGTTGGTTCTGTAGCTGTGGCACTAGCACAGCGTGGTTCGTCGGAGAGAAGAGCCATTTCTCCCAGAATATCGCCGCTGGACATCTTGGCGACGACATCTTTTTTTGTTTCTGTATTCTTGCTGATTTCTACGGAGCCACTGATGATGATATAGATAAAGTCTCCACTATCTCCCTGAAGAAAAATAGTTTCGTCCTTGGCGAAATCTTTTGTTGTGAATTTTGCATTTTCATTCATGACAGATCCTGAAGAGTTGTAGGTACGGTTTTGACCTCAATGCGACCAATGTTGCTGAGAAGCTTGGAGTGAGGAGACTTTCTCGGATAATCACTTGCCAGGGAAGGTATCCAGGGAGAATTTCACCCTATTTGAATATGTTATTATGAGTATACGAAGATAAAGAGATTTTTCCAGGTTTTTTTTCTTGTAATAGAGGCGTAGATATTCCTGACAATGGTATTGACTGTCTGTTTGCTCTCAGGGCAGTACCTGTCTGAGATGAATCTGCTCCAGCCATCTCCAGGATGTGATAAAACAATGGTATATTCCTTTCCCGCAGAGTCATTATGATTCCTCTCTTTACCAGTTTGACTGAAATAATTCTGGCCTCAGGGTCACCCCGTCGGCGGGCCTATTTTGAGGATCTTGGGCTTTCCTTTCGTGTGTTGTCTGCCGATATTGAAGAGAAGCTTCAGCCAGGCGAGTCCTCTCGGGTCTATGTTGAGCGCCTGGCAGAGGAAAAGGCCAGGGCCGTTGCAGCTGAAAACGAGAAAAGCTGGATTGTTGGAGCCGATACCGTGGTCTGTTTTGAAGAAATGGTCCTGGAGAAACCTGATGACGAACAGCGGGCCCTCGAGATGCTTATGCGTCTTTCCGGGAATGATCATGTGGTCCAGACTGCGGTCTGTTTATTCAATCAGAGTCTGTCTGTCTGTGAGGTCGTCACCGTGACGACCCGTGTCTTTTTCTGGGATTTTGGCGAGAAAGTCGCCTGGGCCTATGTGCAAAGCGGAGAACCCCTGGATAAGGCTGGAAGTTATGGCATTCAGGGAAAGGGCGCTTTTCTTGTTCGGGAGATTCAGGGCTCCTATTCAAATGTCGTTGGCTTACCTCTCTGTGAGCTCCTGGAAATGCTTTACCGCTATAAATTGATTCGTTCCTGAACAAGCCTCTTTGGCTGTTCGTCTCTGGGAGAAGTTGTGTACTTCGAATTTGAGTCCCTTTCTTGACTTTTGTGAAGATTGAGGGTTAGCTAAGTAAGATAGGGGAACATCTCATGTTTTTGTTGTTTGGTTTCGCTTGAAAGATGGAAGGGGAAGAGGTGTTTCTGGCCAGAGTCCTCTTTAGGTCAATGAGTCACTGATACCTGTCCATAACTGCCTGTTTTTTTGCGATTCTTGCTGGTTGCGTGTGCCTCGTTGTCCTCAAAACTTAATCCTTGGGATATCAAATGGATACCTGCGATTCAATTCATCGAGCGCCTCGCATGAGAAAAAATCATCTCATTTCTGGACAGAACCTAATTACTATCACTATGTGACAATGCGGTGTGTTTTATGACAAATGTCGACAGGCAACAAGACGGTCTGGAAACTTTGAAGCTGATGAATGCAGCGACGACTGCGCTTCGACTTTATCCTGAGCAGTCTGTCAAGGTGACCAATGCCATTGAAAAGGCTTACCAAGGGGTAAAGGCCTTCTTGCGAAAACATGAACTGTTTCGTTTTTCCCTCCAGGATGGTGCTGCCTTGCTCCAGGGAGAGCCTGTCGACAAACGTACACGGGAACATCTTAAGTTGTTGACTGTAACTGAACAGTTACGGAAGCTGGAACTCCATGAGCTGGTCCTGAAAAAAGGATTTGACCGCAAAATCTTTAAAAAGATGCTCTCCGTCTTTTCTGCGACGCCGGAACAGGTGCAGAAGGCTGGAGGGGGCAGAGGGTTTATTGAACAACTGGGTTTGACGGCAAATTTTCCAGAACAGTTTGTCCCTGGCAGAGAAGATGAAGAGGAGAAGAAAAAACGTAAGGAACGAGTAGAACGGGTCTTGGGTCGGTTGTCGCAGGGGGGGGTACGGCGGGAACATATCCTCTACCTGCTGGGCAGGAAAAAGGGAGAAAATGTCGGGGCAGAACTGCAGCAGATTTTTCAAATTCCTGAGCAAAGCATCCGTATTATTGCTGCGGCCACCTATTCTCTCCTCCAGCGTCTGCAACAGGAGCATATCATTGTTGTTTCTCCTGTCTTCTCACAGATGCTGGAAAAGGTTGATTCCTTTCTGGAAGAGAAACAGTATGCCGAGATCGCCACCAAGGCTGCATCCCTGCTCGGCCCTTATCTCGATGAGGCATCTCTCCTTATGTTTGTCTGTCAGGAGTTTTCTCCTCCCTTTGGTGACTTTTTCTATAACGCCCAAGTCAATCTCATAGAGACCACTGCCCTGAAGAACCTGCTCAAGTGGATGCAGGAGCAGCAGGAAAGAGGTGGGGGGGGGAATAAGAAGCTGATCCCGCAGTTGAAGGTTTTGTATGGTTCCCATGCCCGTCTGATAGCAACTTCCCGTGTTAAACAGCTGCAGGCTCGCGTGGCAACCAAGGAGATCCTGGAACAAACCGAGCAGGGAAGGAAGGGGAAAAGGGTGCAGGCGGGCATCACGGCCCTTGCCAAAGGGGAAATGAGCAGTCTGAGTCATGAGGAAGTCCGGCTCAATCTTCCCGCCACCATTGAAAAACTCCTGAACAACGACAAAGAGCCACTGGCGGCAGCCATTATCCAGAACCTGGTAACGAGTCTGAAGGAAAAGGAGAATATGCTTCGTCCTTTTCTTGCCCAGAGTATAGGCGGCGTAGCCGCAAGACTGGCTACTCTCGAGCGCTGGGATTGGTTGGAGAAGCTTACCCCTGTCTGCCTGGCATGGATATGTGAGGCAGAAATTGCTGATCGGAGCTATGAAAATCATGTTACTGCTCTCCAGGCCATGATGAGTCATGCCTGGAAAAGTGATAATGATGAGTTGGCAGAGCGTATTTTAAATGTGTTTTACCATATTCGTATAGGTGGCCTGGAAAAACCGGAGGCCATACGAACCCTGGTTGGACGTATTCAGGACAAGGGTGTTGACCTGACGATTTTGCAATCCTATCTGGAGAGATGTTTCGTTAAACCGGTTGATGAGATGATCTGCAGGAAAATTTCTATGCAGGGGCCTGTGGCGGCCAGGTTTATGCTGGATGCCTTGCTTGCTTCAGAGAATCGCTCCGATCGTATCAGATTGTTAAAGATCCTCAGCGGAGTGGAGAAACAACTGCCTCCTGTCCTTCTTGAGCGTCTCCCCAAACCCATGCCCTGGTTCGGGAAACGGAATCTTGTCAGGTTGCTGGCTGAAACGGGTTCTGAAAAGGATGCAGAGGCTGTTCTCGAATATATCACCCACGAAGACCTGCGAGTGGGGCAGGAGGCCCTGAACTGTATTGTCAAAATTGGGGGGATGTCCACCCAGAAATATCTCCTTCAAATTCTCCCTCTGGCCAGTATTCGCTTCAAAACGCAAGCGGTTAAGGCCTTGAAGGCATGGGCAGATAATGCCATTGTCGTCCCTCTGATTGAGCTTCTTGAGGAGTGTGAGCTGTATCGCGGTCTGGAAAAAACAATGCTGGTTATTGAAATCTGTAACACTCTTGGTGTCACTGGAGCTGCGAGTGCTCTTCCTGTACTCCAGAAAATTGTTGATCATCATGATAGGCGGCTGGGAAGGGAGGGAGTCAATGCTGCGACAGAGGCCATAGCTTTGATCCATGCAACCGCCAGGAAAAAGCATGGCCGTCGGGCTCACGAACAGGTACAGGAGCAGGAAAATCAGAGTGATGAACGGCAATTGCCCAAGACACAAGTCTCTGCCCCTCATGGTGGTGACGGGTATGAGTGTATGACATCCCATCCTGAGGAAAAAGAGGTGTATGTCGCCCTGGAGCAGGATAAAAAAGAGACTGCAAAACGTTTGCTTGTCGAGCTTATAGAAAAAACAGCTAAACTCAGGCAGTTTGACGATGCCGAGGCCCTGCGCCTGCGCCTCATTGAGATTGATTCCATGGCCTTGGCAGATATAATCAAGGCCGCAGAGTTTATAGAAGAGTCCAAGAGTAGTCTTATCGATCATGATCATATCATTATCTGGTCTGATCTCTATGATCTGCTCAGCACTGAGGAGTTCAATACCTTTTATCTTGAACTCCAGCATAAAAACTACTCATCTGAAACTGAGATTGTAAGACAGGGAGATACCCAGTGGCGTCTTTTCTTTATCAATAAGGGAAGAGTGAAACTCTTTTATCGGGAAAAAGAGAACGAGACCCTGGTCAAGACATTGGGACCGGGGCAGGTCTTCGGGGGAAGTTCCTTCTTTGATAGCTCGGTCTGGACCTTGGGTGCCACAAGCATGGGAGCGGTTGAACTCTCTATCTTACCCATAGGGAGTATGGAAAAATGGGGGGAGGTGTATCCGGCCCTTGAACCCAAACTCCAGGAATTCTGTATGCGTTTTGATCAGGTGAGTGACTTTTTCGAAAAGTCCGGCTTTGATCGTCGCCAGAATCTTCGCCTTGCACTCTCGTGCTCTGTTGCCACTGTCCTCCTGGACAGCAAAGGAGAGGTTACGGAAACCACATTTAAAGGCGAGGGGAGTGACATCTCTCTGGGAGGAGTATCCTTTTTCTCCAAAATTTCCCAGAGGAAACATGCACGTATGCTTCTTGGCCGGCATGTGAAAATTTCCTTTAGCCGAACAAAGCAAGATGTCCTGGAAACAAGGGCTTCAGGAATTGTAGTGGCCGTTCGTTCCCATCACTCCCCGGATCTCAGACGTTCTATTCATATCTGTTTTGATACCCCTCTGGGGGAAGAAGAACTGCAGGCCCTTATTGATGAAAACTGAGTTCTTCTGCCACTCGGGACCTCTGTTAGTCAGGTAATGGCCGCTAATTGGTAAACAACCGCTCTGTACCTGTGCAGCAGTGCTTGAGCTTCGTTCATTCAGGACTCCCAGGCATACCCGTGCTATTCGAGAAGACCTCAATGGACGAAGATGGATTGCCGCTGCCCAGAGACAATTTTTCAAGAGATTGACACGTATGGATCAGCATGAAGCTATAGCAAGTCTCTATCGACGCAATCTTTCTAATCCGCAGGTTGAAAAAAACTTTCTTACTGCCGATTGTCCTTTCTGCCGTGCAAAAGGATTTGATCCGCAGGGGCGCTTTGTCGTCTTCCTCAAGAGAGAAGGCTTTTTTCATGGCTATTTCCGCTGTCTCAATCGCTGCGTTCCCGGAGGATTTCCCCTCTGGTTCGCCAAACTGTCAGGGATTGATCCGGCCCAGGTGCCTGGTTTTGATCCAGATCGGGAGCCGTTACTCAAGAAAACCGATTATCCCGTTACAAATCTCAACCAGGAGATCAGGTCCTTTCAGGGCAGTATGACCAGCGCTCTGCTGGCTCACTTTCACGAGGCTGGAATAGAAGAAGAGCTTCTGGCTGAGCAAGCTGTCGGATTTAATGGCCGCTATCTGGTCTATCCGTATGTTCAGGAAGATGGGAATTGTTATGCGGCTCGCTGCGTCTTCCCGGGACGAAAGGCGGATTTCTTCTGGCATGGTGATGAGACGACCTTTGCCGGGAAGTCTCGGATTTTTAATGTCCAGGATATAGGCTATTGTGAAAATGGCAGCCTCTTCCTCTGTGAGGGAGAAGACAATCTTCTCGCCCTCAAGCAATTGGGCTATCCCGGCGTTGCCGTGCCAGATCATCAGAATCTGGAAAATATTGATCCGCAGCAGTTTGCCTTTATCAAGACCCTTTTCCTGGTCACCACCAACAGCGGCGAGTCTGATATCAGTATGCGCAAGGTCGCCTCTCGCATTGGCTATAAGGTCCGTCCTTTCAAGTGGCCTGTGGGGCTGGCGAAAGAGTATACACTCTGGCAGCTGGCAAAGGATAAGGGCAAAAATTTTCGCAGTGCCGTCTCCGCACTGATCAAGAGTTCCCGGGCCTTTTCTCCCTTTGCCACGCCTGCAAGAGAACATGATCGTTTTTTTGAGCAGCTCTCCATGGAGGCAGGGACCTCTTATGCAGCCCTGAGGTCAGGATTTCCCCTCCTGGATCAGGCCCTGGACGGTATCCACGGAATCAATATTATAGGTGGCGCTCCTAAATCTGGAAAGTCCATGTTTATGATTCAGATGGCAACAGAGATGGCCCTGCGCAAGATCCCGGTACTCTATTATGATTTTGAAAATGGCAGGCAAAAGATCTATCAGCGAACTCTGAGCCGTCTCAGTAGATTGTCGACAGAGGCCATACGGCAACATGAATTCGGGGAGATGGAAGAGGAGCGTTATGAGCAGGCCTGTTCCCGTTTTAAAGAGATGCTTACCTTTTTTCGAGTGATCAATGACAGGCAGGTGACTCCTGAAATCATGCGTCGGCACATTGATTTTATTCGTCATGAGACCAACTGTGAGTATACCGTTGTGGTCATAGACAGCCTCCATAAATTGCCTTTCAAAGATTTTTCCGAGCGCAGGACAGGCATTGATGCCTGGCTCAGACATCTGGAATCCATCCGTGATGAGTTGCATGTTTCTTTTTTGGTTATTTCAGAACTTTCCCGTGGGAATGGCGACAGTTATGGAGAGACCCCACACCTGGGTGTCTTTAAAGGCTCGGGGGATATCGAATACAGTGCTGACAATGCCATGGTTCTTTTTCCTGACTGGGATCCTTTGCGTTCTGTTGCCGAGCAGCAACGCAAGAATAAACTCTGGCTGGTTGCCAGTCGTGAGCATAGTCCCGGCCTGGTTGCCGACTATGAGTTGGATTATCCTTTCTGGGGGGTTGTAGAACGTGAACATCGGTGAGGAAGAGACTAAGGTGCTGTCGCGCTGCCCCTTGTTTTACTCTTTGTCCTCTCTGTGGTCACTGACCTGGTCATGCCGTATCGGTGCCGTGCGGACGAAGGTCTTGTTGGCTTCCCTGCTGTACAGGAACCACTTCTCTCTCTCTTTGTCGAGAAATACGGTTATGCCTTCTCCGCCTGCAAAACCGTCCCATGTCCTTGCCTTGCTCAGTTTGTCCGGGGTCTCGGCACTCGCCGTATAGACCTCAATCCGCTCCCAGTTACTTCTTTTCTGGAAGAACATTACACTCTTGGTGTCTGATAGCCAGTGAATATCTCCGCCGCTGCCGTAGAAGGCAGGTTCCTCTAGCAGGAGTTTACTCCTGACAAAGGATGTCGAAGAGTCTCCTGTCGCCAGACAGAGTCGCCAAGCAGAAATATGGATGCCTTTGGCGAAATAATAGAGCGACCATTTGCCATTGCTATGGCTGATGCCGGTTGGGCCGAGTTCATCGCCATAGCCGACGACAGAGGGATTACTGTGATCCAGAACCAAAATCGGCCTGCTGAAATGTTTTCCGTCCCTGGAGGTGACCAGATGGATATCAGCCCACACTTGATCCGTACGGGCATTTTTTGCGGACATGGTGTTGAGGTAAAGAAGGATCCTGTCGTCGACGACGATGGCCTTGGCCCCGAATATACCCTCTTCGTCATTATTGGCGGGTGACCAGGAGAGTATTGGATTCCCATCATACCTGGTGAAATCAATGCCATTGGAACTTGTTGCCAGACCCAGCTTTCTGTGTGCCGGTCCCTTGTCATGGGCACGTTTCCCATCGGATCCGATATAGTAGAGATAGTAGGTTCCGCTGAGCTTTACGACAGTACATGGGGTGATTGCTCCGGGTGGGGAATCATCCCAGGACCCTTGCCCTCCCAAACGCAAACCGACTATCTCTTTGGGGGGGGACCACTCATCTCTTTCGGGGATCAAAACTTCGGCGTCAGACACAGAGCCTAAGCTCAAGTTGACTGCTAAGAGAATGGTGAGAACAATTTTGCTATGAGTCAGCTGCATAGACCTGTCCCGGCCTTGGTTCAATGTTCAGATTGAGGAATGTTTTTTGCGTATGTATGCCCTTGTGACTCCATCCCTCCTCTAGAGGCTTCGACCGTGGAGCTGGTTTTTTACCCATTCATTGGTTGGTTGGCGATACTCAAGGGCTATATGAGGTATCCCTTAGCCCGCAACGAATAGTTTTTCACCTGTACTGCCTTAGCTCAGTTGCATTTTTCAGTTGAACTGGAAGATTTTACCACGCAACACCTGGACCAACAACAGGTTCCCAGCTGGTTGTAATGGGGTGTCTCCTGGAGGGCCAATTGTTGTGTATTTAAAAAATTGGTTTGTGGAGAGGATAATGAAGAGGATAAGCAAGGAACAGTTTTTGACAAGTCCTTTTTTTTTTTACAGTAAATGTGATATAATACCAGTAAGTCAAGTGGATACTCTGTGTTGTGGCTCGTTGAGTCAAACAGACATCCAGAGAACGGGCAGGACAGACGATGGGGAGCAGACCAAGATGGATAGACGTGATTTCATAAAAATATCATCGAGCACAGTCGGTTTAAGCCTCTTGAGCCTCAGTAGCAGCGCGCAGGCCTTGTTGAATTGTAGCCCCTTTGATGCCTTGGGCAGACAACAATGTGAGGCAGGCATTGATTCATTGCTTGCTGCCCAAACTTCTAGCATCACTGGTGGTCAGTATGTGTCTCGATGGTGCTGGGTGGCCTGTATCGAAATGGTTTTTGGGTATCATGGTCTTAATCTGTCTCAGGAGCAAATAGTCCAAAACGCCTGGGGCAATATTGAAAGGATGCCCGGTCAACCTCGCGATATTGTTACGGGCTTAAGTCGAAATTGGCGCGATTCCAGTCGGGTGAGGTTTTTTGTCTCAGGTGAGTCGTATCCTCCTAATCCAATAACTGTCTCACAGGACCTGTCTAGAAACTTTCCATTGATTATCGGGAATATGGGCCATACCATGGTGGTAACGGCAATGAAATATGAGCTCGACAAATGGGGCAATGGCCAGGTGAAAGAAGCTGCTGTAAGAGATCCCTGGCCAGGTGAAGGACGACGAACACTTTCCGCTCAGGAGTGGTTGGGGACCTCTTTTGTGACCTGCCTTCGAGTCACCTGTGATTGTATCTAACCAATATGTCTCCTCAAAATCCGCCGCCAAGCAGGCAAACAGAGCATTTCCCTTGCTTCAGGAACAAAACCGTTGTCGCCATACTGACAGGTTTGCCTGCGAGTAGTTTTGTTCCCGGCCGGAAATATGCACCATCTTCCAGCTTCTTCTGCCGATCTTGCTGGCCAAGGTAACACACTGTCTCAGCGAGGAAATGTTTCGAACTGAGACCAGACCTCATATTCTTGTCGATGGGCAGGAACAACGATTGTGTTTTCACGCATAGGCTGAAAATCAAGGGAGCGATCCCTGTCTGGAATCATGGCATCGACTCCGCATATTTCTGAGGCCATGGCCCATTCACCCGGTTTGCCGCCAATGGAACCTGGGCGCATTTTTTTGTGGTCCATGACCATAAGTGTTGTTTCATCCGGTAGCGTCCCTATTACACAATTGGGACCGTCTATGATGAGACGTTTACAGGCATTTTTCAGTCCCTTGAGGAAAATTCCCTGGGGATGACTAGCAAGTTCGTCAATGTTCAGGGGGGTGATCACATGTTTGAATGCCGCCAGAGGAAGTTTTAATTCTCGCAGGAGATAATGAAGGATGTGGGTGAATACCTCGCTGTCACTCTGGTAGCCGACATATCCAGGAAATTGTCGGCTTTCCAGCCATTCCCTGATTGGCCAGAAGGCTGTGTTCTCACCGTTTGTCATTGTGGCGACGCCTTGAAGGAAAAAGGGATGACAGGCGTGCAGATTGACACCCCAGTTGGTATTCTGCCTTCCCTGGGCCATGACTATACGTGCCTTGAGCCTGTTGTCGTGAAGGGAAAGTGCATCGCCGATGGCGAGGGGCCAGCCTATCTCCTTGATCATGATGACATCCGGCCAAATGGAAAATACCGAGAGATCCCCTCCGTGTTCTTCCCCGTCTTGTCGGAGCGATAGTCTGGTCATCATTAATTCGTATTCGATCTCCTCCTTGCTGTATCCGTCCCAATGCTCGGGCAGGCGGTAGACGCGTAAAAAATATTTGTGGCGGTCTTTTGCCTCTATCTTTGAGAAATCGGTTTTAAATTCGTGATCGTATTTTTCAGAAAAACCTTTTCCCTCCATATAGTGGTTGAGTCGTTTCAAGGCATCCATCGTATGGGCGACTCCGGACAGTATCGGGTCATAGTTTTTGTAGTTGAAATCGGCGAATTCGACACCTCGAAGCAGCAGTCCCAGTCCGCTGCCATCATATCCTTCCTGCATGGACTCCATTGCCTGCAGGACACTGTATGGGGAAAAGGGCGAGGATGCTGTTTTGAGAGCTAAGCGGCACATAGTATTTACTCCATGAGTAGTAACGGTAAGGCGTTATTATATTTGTAATGTATGTTCAGGAATTGATGTCTTCGTCTGAAAGACAATTCCTTCCTGATTGAGCGTGTTGGCGTGGATGAAGACACTTTTCACTGTATTGTCGATATCTGTGACATGTATCGCTTCGGCGATACGGTCTGTCTTTTTATAGAGTGTAGCTAAGGCGTTAGGCCCTTGCAGGATCAGCTTTTCATTCAAGGCATAGCCCTCATCTCCTGGGTAGATCCCCATGTAGACAATCCCCATTTCAACAATGTCATTAAAGAAATGGGTGCCCAGGGAAATGTCTGGAGACAGTTTTTTATGCATGATGGCAAGTTCACAGAGAACTGAAACCTTCCTGATATCATTGAAGGAAACAGGTACGCCCAGCTCCGGCATCTTGCTGCCCCAGCGTCCCGGACCGATCAGCATGGTGTTTTTGTTGTCAGGGAGGGCATTGCTCATTTCTCCGACCAGCCTGGCCACCGAAAAACGTTGCGAAGGTGTTAAGGCACTGTATTTTTCTGGGATGACATAAATAATCCGGTGGATTCGCTTGGCAACTGCCTGTCCTATGATGGGGCCAATGGTCTTGAGCAGGGTATCTTTTTCCCTGATGTTTTCAGGCAGGTTTACCCCATCCGTTTCTACCTTGACCTGAAAAGGTCTGCACTGGAGAAGGTTGATCCTGTAGGAGTTGTCATCGGAAAAATTCACCGCAAATTCGATATCTACCGGACAGTTATAGGCCCGGGCAATGGTGTCGAGCATGTCTCGCATATCGTCAACCAATGGTGTCTTGGTGAGGACATTTTTAAAGGTCAGCATCCAGGAAAATACGTCTTTGACCCCGAATTGTCTGGCTCGTGTTTCCATTTCCTTATCGCGGACGGCAAAGAGTTCCAGGGGGAGGCTGGGGGTTGATCTGGCAAGGGATTCAAAATTGGTACTCGTCTGAGTGTTCTTTTCCAGATCAAGAACGTCGACAATATGCTGACTGTATCTGTGGACATCCTCCGTGTTGATTTCTGGGCGTTTCATAGGGGCATTGAGCGCTACAATGCGGGTGTAATCGTCATCGTGGCGGTCCACAGCACGGGTGCCGAGGCCAAATACCAGGCGCAGGACCCCCTCTGAAGGATTGATTTCCGGATCCCAGGCGAAAGGGTTGAATGAGTATCCCACCCCGGCCAGTTGCGGCATATAAAAGTTGCCATAAAAGGCACCAGAGACTCGCTGCACCAGCAGGGCCATCTCTTCATAGCGATTCCATAACCCTCGGTGTGAGCGGTACATCAGGACATTCCGACTCAATGAGCTTGCATACACAGTCCGTACTGCATCCTTGAACTGTTCTAACCGTTCTTTAGGGGTCCCCTGGTTGACACAGAACACGCTTTCATATTTACCGGAAAATGCATTGCCATAGGCATCCTCGAGCAGACTGCTTGAACGGACGATTATTGGTGATTGCCCGAAATAGTTCAGTAATTCCTTGAATTGGGCGATGATCTCCCTGGGAAATTTGCCGTGCAGGAGTTTTCCGCGAATCTTTTTGGCTTCCGTATAGGGGGCATCAGACGCTTTGAGCTGGTGTCGTTCCCACCAGCATTTATTATTGATCACAAAGGAATAGAAGACATCGGAGCCGACAAAGAAAGAATCATGAATTTCAAGTCGTTCTTCCCACTTAGGGGCAGCATTCTTCAGAATAGCGCGAGCCAGGAGCATTCCTGTGGATTTTCCACCAATCAGTCCTGTGCCGATTATGCGTTTGCCAATGGAGACAAGGTCGGAAAGTGTAAAATGATCTGCGCAGAGTTGTGAAACTGTTTTATTGCGGCTGATCATCATCTTGATCAGCTGGTTTCGGAGAAGGATATGGTTTTCCGTACCATGGCTTCCATTTTCTGTGCAGGCGGTCTGCGACTTGTTCAGAATTTTTGTCCAGGCGTCCTGGTGGGTGATGTTTCCGTCAATCCATGGCTGCGGGGTAGTGGATAATATTTCAGAGACGATGGTGCTCTTGGTTACCGGTTTGAGATCGTTTCCTTCCAGGGCGTGAAACATATACATAGTGGGCGTGTGGCGGCCCTTGACCTTTAACGGCAAGATATAATCCCTCTCCTTGATCCTGTGCAGGTCGAGGACAATCTGAGCTGTGGCCTGAATGATATTGATTGAATGGGGTGTATGTGCGTTTCGTTGCAGGGAAAAATAGGCTACCGTATCTGCTGCGTAGAGATAAGGGCAGGCCAGTTTGAAAAAATTAGCGAGAAGCCTGTCGCTGTACCAATCTTCCGCCAGCTCTGAGAGACAGTCGAATACGTAGCAGGCACCTTTGCCACTCTCTTTGATAATATCCAGGATCTTGGTGATAAATTGTTCAAATCCTGCCCTGGCGTCCAGGCTATGGACCTCGGGGGCAAATTGAGTGGGCACAAGTGGTTCATGGTCAGCAAATCTGAAATATACCAGCTTTTTGCCGTCGAGGTGGGCACATCTGCAGAAGGAGTGGACGAATGGTATCTGATCTTCTACGGCATTGAGCTGCCAGACAACATTGTCCCCAGCGATGACCCCCTGTAAAATTTCGTCGAGGGCCTCGATTCCGGAACTGAATAATGGCTTTGATCCTTTTTTTTGCATACTCTTGTTTGATGGGTTTTGTCCTTATTTTCCAGGAGCAGGTGTTCCATGGGAGAGCCGGGAGGCATCAAGAGAGATCACCTGGCCACGGCAGCGACCGGGGACCTCTCTTGCCTCTTCAGCGTTGCTGGCTCAAGACTGCTTAGACGACACCCTGGTCAAGCATGGCGTCCGCCACCTTTACGAAACCAGCTATGTTCGCACCGATTACATAATTGATATAGCCATCTTTTTGTCTGCCATACTGAACACAGCTTTCATGAATGTTGATCTTGATCTGTCGCAGTTTCTGATCAACTTCTTCGCGGGTCCAGGCAGTTCGTATGCTGTTCTGGCTCATTTCGAGACCGGATGTTGAGACACCGCCGGCATTTGCTGCCTTGCCTGGTGCATAGAGTATCCTGGCCTTCTGAAAAACCCTGACACCATCTGGGACTGTCGGCATGTTTGCACCTTCACCAATGGCGTAACAGCCGTTTTTGACTAATGTTTCAGCATCGTTTTCGTCGATTTCGTTCTGGGTGGCACTGGGGAAGGCGATATCACAGGGGACACTCCAAGGTCTTTTCCCTGCATAGTAGCTACAGCCCTTGAGGGCCTTAGCACATTCACTGATGCGGCCGCGTTTGACATTTTTGAGTTCAAAGACAAATTGGAGATCTTGCTCTGTCAATCCCTCTTCTTTATGGATAAAGCCGTCGGAGTCTGACAATGTGACTACCTTGGCCCCGAGTTGAAGAAGCTTTTCAAGGGTATATTGGGCCACATTGCCGGAACCAGACACTGTGCAGATCTTTCCTTCAAGGTTTTCCCCCCGGGTTTTCAGCATTTCATGGACAAAATATACACAGCCGTAGCCAGTGGCTTCGGGACGGATAAGGCTGCCTCCCCAGTTGACGCCTTTCCCGGTAAGGACGCCGGTAAATTCATTTTTCAGTCTTTTATACTGGCCGAACATGTAGCCGATTTCGCGTGAACCGACACCGATATCGCCGGCAGGAACATCAGTATTTTCACCAATATGTCTGAATAATTCGGTCATGAAACTCTGACAGAACTTCATGACCTCCATTTGTGATTTCCCCTTTGGGTCGAAATCAGACCCCCCTTTCCCCCCCCCCAGGGGCAAGGTGGTGAGGCTGTTTTTAAAGACCTGCTCAAAAGCGAGAAATTTAAGAATGCCGAGATTAACGCTGGGATGGAAGCGTAACCCACCTTTGTAGGGGCCAATAGCACTGTTCATCTCGATGCGGTACCCTGTGTTCACCTGTACCTCTTGTTTATCATTCAGCCAGGGCACTCTGAAGATCACAACCCTTTCAGGAATAATGATTCTTTCTAAGATTTTTGCTTCGGCGTATTGGGGGTTTTCTTTCATGAACGGGAAAATGGATTCAGCAACCTCTTCAACGGCCTGATGAAATTCAATTTCTCCTGGATTCTTGCGAATAACCCCAGTCATAAACTCTTTTACATTCTCCATGATGTTCTCCTTTAATAAAGTATGTATCAATGCTGACGAGTACCTCGTATCGTTTTTGATTAAGGGCTTGTCATATGTGGTATAATAAGTATCGGCACTTCATTGCCGTGTTTATGTTGATAAAAAATAATATATAAAAACAATTAGTTGATATGTTTTAGCGTCGTCGTTTCCCTTTTTGTGGGGCTGATTATAGTTATATACGGCAATCAATTGCCACTGACCATACCATAAAAAAAATCTTTTTCACTCGCTAAAACCTATGGATGGGGGAGGTTGTCAGGGTTCTTCATTGCCTGAGCATGGCCGTTATTGGCATCTTTGCCGGTTTTTTTATCGCTGACGGATGTTCTGCTGACCTGTTGTCTGGTATTTTTGATTTATTCGGCAAAATTGCCTTATTTTGTTTGCAAACAGTCCTCGTCTTGGGTAGCTTATTTTTATGAGTGAAAAAACTAAAAGAAAAGAGCTGGCAATATTGCGTATTTTGCAACACGCGGAAACGCCTGTCTCCAGTTCCAAGTTGTTGGAAAATCTGCGTGCCATGGGCCAGGAGTTCAGTGAGCGGACGGTCAGGTATTATTTTCAGGCCCTTGATGAAAAAGGGATGACTGAAAATCATGGGAAAAAGGGACGGCTCATCACTGAACGGGGACTTAATGAACTTGCCAGGGCCAAGATTTTTGACAAAGTCGGTTTTCTAGGGGCCAAGATTGACCAATTGACCTACAGGATGGGGTTTGATCTCTATAAGAGAAGCGGTACGGTTATAACCAATATCAGTTTTATTGAGACCAATATGTTGCCGCGTGTTGCGCCTATGATCTGCCAGGTGTATGAAGCTGGTTATTCAATGGGCACCATGATGGCCCTTTTTAAGTCCGGTGAGAAAGTGAGTGGGACAAAGGTCCCACCGGGGATGACTGGGTTTGGGACAGTCTGTTCTCTTACCTTGAATGGAATTCTTCTTGCCCATGGCATACCTACCCATTCGAGCTTTGGAGGTCTTCTCGAGCTGCAAAATCATACGCCGACGCGATTTGTCGAAATTATCAAGTATGACGGCACCAGTATCGATCCCTTGGAGGTATTTATCAGGAGCGGCATGACAGATTATGCCGGAGCCATTAAGAATGGGAATGGAAGGATTGGTGTCGGTTTCAGGGAGGTGCCAGCCGACAGTCGAGAGAGTGTGATCGATCTGATTGAAAAAGTGAAGGATGTGGGGCTGGGTGGCTTCCTCCTGGTTGGTTGGCCCGGTCAACCCCTGTTGGAAATTCCAGTTACTGAAGGAAGAGTCGGGGTTGTGGTCATAGGTGGATTGAATCCGGTGGCGATTCTCGAGGAGACAGGGATTAAAATAAAATCCCGGGCCATGGCCGGTATCGTTGAATACGAAAAACTTTTTCACTACAGAGAGATGAGTGAACGCATCAGTACCATGTTTTGATCTTGGCACGGTGCGATTGGTGCTTGTGGAGGCAGTTTTTCAGAGAAACAGAGAGGTCCCTGCCAAGCACCATTGTCTCCTCCGTCGTTCCCCGGCCCTGAATTCTTGGCCCGTGGTTCCTCATCACTTTCCACTGCCAGGCGGATAGGTAGAGTATCTCTCTTGGCACAGGCATAAAACCATTCTCCCCAGAAGCGTTGCCTGCGAGTGTTGTTATCTCTTGGCTCCGGATCTGCAGGATCTTCCAGCTTCTGGTAAGGACCTTGATGAGAAAGGGGAGCCCTTTTGGAATGGTTTCTTAAAACGCCTCGTTCTGCCAGCGTTCAAGTGCCGCCAGGGCGATTTCCTTACGTTGTTCTCCGCGTAATCGTTTAGGGACTTTTTCGTCCCATGGAGGAAAGAGTCCGAAATTGACATTGGAGGGTTGGAAACAGGCCGGATCAGTCTTGGTGAGGTGGGTGATCAGGGCCCCGAGGGCAGTTTCCGGTGGGGGAATGACGGCAGGTTTTCCCAGCAGGCTACGGCCTGCATTTAATCCCGCCAGAAGGCCCATGGCGGTGGATTCCACATAGCCCTCCACTCCCGAAAGCTGGCCGGCCAGATAGATAGCAGGTGCTTTTTTGAGTTGCAGGCTTGGTTCCAGCAGTTCCGGGGCGCAGACAAAGGTGTTGCGGTGGATGGAACCGAGACGAACAAAATCCACCTTTTCCATCCCTGGGATCATGCGGAAAATTCTTTTCTGTTCAGGGTAGGTGAGCTTGGTCTGAAAACCGACCAGGTTGTAGACTGTTCCCTCCTTGTTTTCTTTTCGCAGCTGGACTACTGCATAAGGGTCCTGTCCGGTACGAGGATTCCTCAGTCCTACTGGTTTCATGGGTCCGTAGCGCAGGGTATCTTCTCCCCGGGAGAGCATCACCTCAATGGGCAGACAGCCTTCAAAATATTTTTCATCCTCAAAGGCTTGCAGGGGCACTGTTTTTGCGTCGGCGAGGGCGTGAATAAAGGAAAGATACTGTTCTTTGTCCATAGGACAGTTCAGGTAATCACCGGGGCCGTCCTCCCAGCGTGACTTGGAATAGATGATCTCCATGTTGAGAGATTCTTCTGTAACAATGGGGGCAATGGCATCGTAAAAGGCGAGACGTTTCTGGCCTGTGATCGTTGCCAGGGCCTCGGCCATGCCTTCAGAGGTTAGAGGACCGGTAGCCAGGATGATTGGGTTCGCTGTATCTGCCTGCAGTTGTATTTGTTCCTCGTGAATCACTTCTATGAGTGGGTGGTTTTCGATGAGTTCTGTAATTCTGGTCGAGAAATCTTCCCGGTTTACGGCCAGAGCCTGTCCGGCAGGAACCGCAGTCTCATCGGCAATCTGGATAAGAAGAGAGTGCAGACGTCGCATTTCCTCTTTGAGCAGTCCTACGGCTGAGGTTACAGCATTGGAGCGGAGTGAGTTGCTGCAGACCAGCTCAGCCAGGAGGGGTGAGTTGTGAGCCGGGCTGAATTTTTGTGGTTTCATCTCATAGAGACGTACCGGGCATCCTTGGTGGACGACCTGCCATGCGGCCTCACAGCCGGCCAGACCGCCACCGATAATATGAACGTGTTGTCTTGTCATGATAGTTGCTTTGTCAGTAAAGTTTAGCATTGAGGAGTTGGTGCTCAGGAGAGAGATTGGATCTGCTCTCTATAATAAGCTGAATTATAGGAACGGGATGCAGGTCTCTGATTGATGCTTTGTTTTTCACCTTCTGCCCTTAATTTTCTTGTCTCTTCAGTTACGGTCTGATAATGGATGTTGGAAGCTTACGTCGTCCCCATCCCAGGGCGTCTGCGTGGGAGTCGAAGTAGAGATCAATCCTGTCCGGTCCCTTGATGGCTCCTCCTCTATCCTCGACCGTACCCCAGCCATAGCCGGGAATATACATCCTGGTGCCGAATGGATAATACTTGGTATCGGCCGCAATGGTGCCGTCTTCGGGAAGAAAATACCAAGGGAAAAAAACCAGGCGAAGAGGAATTAACCACGGCCGCTGTATTGAATCCACAGAGAAGAAACCTGCCTGAGGTTCTCTCGGGTAGGTACCACTGGCCGTTTTCCCGTCGTAAGATCGTCCTGCCTCTTTTCCAGTGCTGACATATTGATTCCAGAAATCCAGTCTGAGATAGGCCCAGCTGCCCCGTTGCCAGCTGCAGCACCAGGAACAACCGCAGTAGGCAGTTGTCTCCATTATACGGCTGACTGGTTTTTGGGCGCAGCCGCTGAGAAAGAGGAAGAAGACGCTGCAGACGAGGACCAAACCTTTTTGTCTGGAGAGGGGGGGGCTGCTCACAGACTGCTGCATGCTATCCTTCTCTCTCATGGGCGATGAAACCATTTTTTGATATCGCTTTCAGAAAAAGCCTTGAGCACAGGTCTGCCGTGGGGGCAGTGGGAGAAGAGATCCGCCCTGGCCATTTTATCAAGGAGGGCCTCGATTTCAGGCAGAGTCAGGGGGTCGCCTGCCTTTACAGCCGCTTTGCAGGCCATGGAGGCAAGGATGTCTTCCAGCATGGACCCTTTCCTGCTGGCAGTGTTGGAGCTGTTGAATTGCTCAAGGAGGTCAAGGAAGAGATCTGTGGGGGAGCTATGTCCCCCAAGGGCCGGGACGGCAGAGACGACATAGGAACTGCCCCCGAATTCCCGGATGGTAAAGCCCATTTTATCTATGGTGTCGCCATACTGTTCTACTTTGTGTATATCGTCGACAGAGAGTTCCACGGTTTCGGGAAAGAGCAGGGTCTGGCGAACAATACCATTCCGGAGAAATTGTTGTTTCAGTTCTTCAAAAAGTAATCGTTCGTGGGCAGCATGCTGATCTATGACGACGAGACCGCTGCCGGATTGGCAGAAGATATAGAGATTGGCAAATTGGCCGACGACCTGGAGGCCATGGTTTTTGCGGCCAGGATCAGCAAAAACAGGTTGTGAGCTGTTCAATTTCTTGCCCATCGCCCTCTCGGGCGCGGCTATGGGCTCTGCGGTTGTCGGAGGGGCAGGTTGGAGAACAACAGATGATGAGGGATTCCTTTTCTGCTCCTGATTCGTTTCTACTGCTGTTTGCAGAGGGGGGGGCGGCTGCTGACTCTTCTTGGTTTCCCAGGAAAAACTGTTTTGAGCAGTGTTCTTCGCATCAGGTTTGTGAAGTTGCGCATTTTCCGTTCTCGCTCTTTCAGGCTGGGCAGGGGCAGAGGAGGAAAAGAATGATTTTTTCAGGGTCTGCTGGTAACCGTGGAGGGCCTGTTGAATGGCTTGAACAATAAGCTGGTGGATATCGCGGCTGCGGCGAAAGCGGACCTCCTGCTTGGTGGGGTGAACATTGACATCCACATCGGCGGGGCTCAGCAGAAGATGGATAAGGCCGGCGGGGTTTTTGCCCTTCATCAGAAAACCCCGTAATCCTTCTGTCACACCGTGGGTCAGCATTCTGTCTTTTACTGAACGACCGTTGACCAGGATCCTGATGCGCGCGGACCCTTGGATGGGATGATCGGGTGGTACCAGATAGCCACGCAGCTGAGGCAGGGATGTGCCTGGCTCAGAGTGGTTGATCTCTATGAAGTCTCCAGAGTAGTGCATGATGGCGGCAAGACGGTCGGTCAGGCTCTGACTTGAGTCCAGGTGCAGTGTCTCTCGGCCGTCAACACGGAGGACAAAACTGACCTTGGCAGCGGCCAGGGCATAATTTTTGATGACCTCGTCGATATGTCCCAGCTCTGTGCGCTGGGTGCGAAGGAATTTTCTCCGAGCAGGCGTGTTGCCGAAGAGGTTGCGAATCTCGATGATGGTACCCCGAGCGCACCCGGTTTCATGGATTTTTGTTAATTGGCCATAGTTCAGGATGGCAGTTGTTCCCAGCTCAGCTGACTGCAGTCTGGAGCTGATAGTCATTCGTGAGACCGAAGCAATGGAAGGAATGGCCTCCCCGCGAAAACCCAGGGATTTGATCTCGTCCAGATCCTGATCAACAGAAATTTTTGAAGTCCCGTGTCTCTCCAGGCAGAGGAGAACATCATCCTCATCCATTCCCTCACCGTTGTCAATGACCCGGATGAGTCTGGTCCCTCCTCCCTCAATTTCGACTTCGATTCTCTCCGCGCCAGCATCCAGGCTGTTCTCAATGAGCTCTTTGACAACAGATGCAGGACGTTCTACCACTTCTCCTGCGGCAATGCGGTTGGCAAGTTGTTCGGGGAGGACACGGATTTTGGACATGGGTTTCAGTTTTTGGAGGTGTATACCCTCTCATGGGCTTAGAAGAAGATTCTGTAATCTATAAAAATCTGGTTTACCTGGATTAAGGCTTCATGGTAACCTGAATCATCTCGAGAGTGAGTGTCTGACTATAACTGTCTCTGTTGCCCCCTGACAAAATTTAATTCTCGGCATATCAGCAAGATGCCTGCCTTTTAATGTGTCGCGGGCCTCGGCTGAGAAAAAGATATCTGATTTGTGAACAGACAGTAGGTACTATATATACCAGTTTTTATACGTTTACTTTAGTTTTTTTGCACCTATTCCGCTAATGGCCAAAAATTGGCAAACAACTGCCCTGGAACTGTTTCGCAGTGTTGCAAAACATGCCGACTTGAAACATTCTCGAGTAATGGCCAGGAACCGGGCTGAGATTGCAGGTGGTTGCTGAGCAGGGACTGTTTTTTTATCTGAAAAGGCTGAAAGAAAGGGCTGACAATGATTGATCCTCTGAAAAAAAAGCTTGTTCCCATTGCAGAACTCCAAGATATCCGGGGAGTGAAGCTCCCTCTTGGTCTTAATTTTATTCAGCTGGTGGTTACCGGCCCTCCCGGGGCAGGGAAGACCTATTACATTAACCATGTTCATGGCTGGCCCAATGAAGGGTATGTCGATTTAACCCGTAAGGGATGGTGGAAAGACCAAACCCTCACCTATCGTCCCCGGGAGGTGCATCTTGGCTTTCCTTTCAAGGGGTTTGCTGAGGCCCTGACTGTTTTTGATAAGGAGTGGCTGGAAGCGGAAGAACCACTTTTCCTTGAGTTGGAAAGGATTCAAATTCCACCGGTCAGTCATAATATCTTTCAGACAAACTGGAGGCATCGCTATATCTTTGAGTTCTTACTCCCTAATCCTGAAACAATCTTTGCGCATCGTATGGAGAGACATAAGGAAGGGTATTTTCCTGTCGATAAAAACCTGACGTTGGAAATGGTTATTCGTCAGTCGGCTATATACCGTGAAGTTGCTTTCTATATGCACCAGGCAAACATGCAGGTTTATGTTCGGGAAAGTCTGAATAAGCCTCCCATGCGTATTGCAGAAAAAGATGATATCAATATCCCTGGATGGGTAACGACCGATTCTGATTTAAGGCCTGATCTGACCACTCTGACCGGTTGGAAGCAACTGATTTTTCGCGAGGATCCCATTGAGTGGATTACGCTCAGCAAGGAATTACAGTTCTTAAAAAATGAGTGTCGTATTCCTCACGACGGGAAGACATTTGAGATGATCATTGGAGAACAAAAGCTTGTTTTTCATCCTGAAATTCCCCTGGGGGTCAAGAAAAAGAATATTCAAAAAAACTGGCTGATTGCCACATCCAAGGTCTGTGCCACCGATACGATCCATGGCTTTGCCCGTATTAAAGTCGGGGAGACGGTACTCATCGGTCGCGATAACCAGCAATATGATGATATCTTTCAATTTTCAAAGTGTGTGGCCAAAAGGCATTTGACTGTCACCAATATTCGAGGGGATTTGAAAATTACTCCTTTAGCCGATAACTATCCGATTCAAGTAATGCGAAGCGAAGAGCAGGATATCCGGGAGCGAATTGGCACTAATCGCTATAAGTCAATTTGTGGTATTCGGCAGATCTATGGCAGAAGCATTACTCTGTTGTCTCCAGACGAGGCCTTGTCCACCATCAGGGAAGTGAATGAAATTCTCATCCGAGAGGCCTATCGGGAAAAAGATGAATCCGGGGTGCCAGGTGCCCTGCTTGAGCCCCCTGAAGGGTTGACCCTTCTTCTTGTCGGAGATCTCCATGCTCAGGTGGATAATCTGCTCAAAATTTTGACAGAAAATTGCCTGTTGGCTCATCTTGCTGCCAATAGTGCCTGTCTGGTCATACTCGGAGATGCGGTTCATTCGGATGTTCCAAACGAAATGGAGGATATGGACAGCTCCATTTTGCTAATGGACCTGATTCATAAAGTGAAATGCCAGTTTCCTGAAAATTTCTTTTATCTCCTCGGTAATCATGATAGTTTTGATAATACAATCAGCAAAAACGGGCTGTCGCAAGGGGTGTTAATGCGTAAACGCCTCCAGGAATTACGTGGTGAGAACTATGTGGCAGAGATGCGGAAGTTTCATGACCTCCTTCCTCTGATTCTGAAAACAGAGTCATGTGTAGCCTGTCATGCTGCTCCTCCCCGCAAAAGCATTACCCGGCAACAGCTGGTGAATCTTCGCAGGTATCCGGAGATTTGTCATGAAATTCTGACGAATAGAATTAAACGTTCCCATTATCTTGCCGGGTATGATAAGAGGGATGTGAAACAGTTTCGTAAGAGTCTGCAGCTTCCAAAACGGGCTCCGTTTGTGGTTGGTCATACCCCGCTTGACCCATTCAATAGCTTTTGGAAAAACGCTGGTAATATTAAAGGGCATCATATCTTATACAGTGGCCATCGGGATGGACCAAGTCTGTTCATTCAGATAAATAAGAGGATGATTCCTTTGAGCTACCCCGCAGAGCCGCTGGTAAAAATCATTAATGAAATGAGATAAAAGCTAAAGCATTAAACTCATCTAACAGGAGCAAAGTATATGGTATTGAGGACAACAAACCCTTTGGCAGGTCTCCTGCGAAAATCGCCATTTAAGCCGATTCAGCAACATATGAGAGTCGTATTCTCCTGTGTCATGTTGTTACCGGCCTTATTTGACGCTGTCTATAGAAAGGATCAGAAGGAGGTGCTTGATATCGCAAAACAAATAAATAAGCTCGAAAGTGAGGCAGACGTGATAAAGTCCGAGTATCGTCACAATATGCCCAATACTCTCCTCCTCCCCGTGGATAGAAAAGATCTTCTCAGTCTGATTCATGAGCAGGATTTTATTTCTGATGATGTTGAAACAGTCAGCCAGATTTTAACAAATCGTGATATGATCGTTCCAGACGCCATCAAGGATGGACTTGATGAACTTCTTGAAGGGACCATGGAGATCAGTAGTCTGGCCATGACCATGATAGAAGAGCTCGATGAGTTGGTGCATGTCGGGTTCAGCGGTAAAGAGCATGATAGAGTAGCGTCTATGATCAAAGGCGTACGAAAAAGTGAACATAATATTGATAAAATTTTGCGGAAGGTGAACCGGAGGCTTTTTACCGTAGAACATGAGCTAGACCCTGTATCCGTCATATTCTGGTATAAAATAATAGAAGAAGTTGGCAATATCTCTGACCATGAAGAGAACATGGCCGATCGCTTACTGTTGTTCCTGTCAAAATAAAAAAGCGGTAACTGTTCAGCACTACTGCATCTGCCTTGATCAGACTTTTTGGGGGGAGATAGATTATTTCTCATAAGTCTGCTTGGGCACATGTGGAATCCGGCTGAACAGTTACATTCCTGTGTTATTGCAATTTTTTTTGCATGCACCTGAATCGTTATCCAAAGAGAGAAAAATGGAAGTTATAGCTGCATATGGAACAATTCTGATTGTTATGGCCGTGGTTTTCGGTCTCTTTATGACCTGGGGGGTCGGGGCAAACGACCTGGCAAATGCCATGGGCACCTCCGTGGGAGCTGGTGCTGTTACCGTGAAGCAGGCGATTGGTATCGCTATCGTTTTTGAGTTTACCGGTGCTGTGCTGGCCGGTGGCAATGTCACCAAAACCATCCGCAAAGGAATTATTGATCCGACAGCCATTATCGCCACACCTGAAATTTTGGTCTACGGTATGCTTGCGGCACTGCTTGCGGCAGCTGTGTGGTTGCTGATTGCCTCCAGTAGAGGTTGGCCTGTATCCACAACCCACTCCATCGTTGGCGCCTTGGTTGGGTTTGCCATTGTTGGTATCGGACCAAGTGCGGTGAATTGGGGGAAAATAGGTGAAATTGTTGCCAGTTGGGTCATTTCTCCACTGATTGGTGGTACCATCTCTTTTCTTCTGGTGATGACCACACGAAGACTGATTTTTAACAGTGATAACCCATTAAAAAGTGCCAAAAAATATGCACCTGTATATATTTTTCTCGTCGGTTTTGTGATTTCCCTGATAACCTTGTTTAAGGGATTGGCACATCTTCACATCAACCTCACGGCTGGCCAGAGTTTTGCTATGGCAATTCTGATTGGCCTTCTTGCCAGCGCTGTCAGCTGGATATTTATCAGAAAAATTAAAGAAGATGTGGTAGCGGACCGGGATTTCCATTACGCAAGTGTGGAAAAGGTGTTCACTCCCATGATGCTTTTTACCGCCTGTTCCATGGCTTTTGCCCACGGATCCAATGATGTGGCCAATGGTATTGGCCCGCTGGCAGCAGTCATCAGTATTGTCAGTTCTGGTGGTGAGGTCATGCAGAAGTCTGAGATGCCTATCTGGATACTGGTGGTTGGTGGAACTGGTATTGTCCTTGGTCTTGTAACCTTAGGTTACAAGGTGATGTTGACTGTGGGTACCAAGATTACTGAACTCACTCCGTCTCGTGGCTTTTGCGCTGAACTGGCCGCTGCCAGCACGGTCGTTTTGGCTTCACGCACCGGCTTACCGGTATCTACAACCCATATCCTGGTCGGAGCCGTCCTTGGTGTGGGGCTGGCTCGGGGCATAGGGGCCCTTGATCTGCGTGTGGTGATGAATATTATCATTTCATGGATTGTCACCCTGCCGGCAGGGGCCATACTGGCAATGGTCTTTTTCTTTTTCTTGAAAGGAGTCTTCGGCTGAGAGAATCTGTTATCAGTTTTCCACTCCTGCAGGTCCACCTTGAGTGTTTTGAGAACGTTACCCCGCAGAGCGGGGGTAACGTTCTTCGCCTGTCTTCTCCGCCAAGAATTAAGGCTCTTCCCATGCCCCTTCCTCTTTTACTAAAAAGATGCAAGCTTCTCGCTGGGTCTCCTTTCCTTCTCTTTGCTGATTCTTGTGCCTCCTTCTAAAGCCCAATCCGCCTCCGGTTCTTCGCCAAGGCGAAAACGGACATCCTCAAAACCTCTGAACGAAAAGCATATCATTGGGTTTCTTTTTGCCATCAGTCTTATCCTGACCCTTTTTCTTGGCGGTCTCCTGTTGACTCTGGCCCTGTTGAAGATACCGGATATCAGAACTGTAGCCGAGTATCAGCCTGCCCAGGCCTCGGAAATTCTTGATCGTCATGGGAATGTCATTGAACGAATATATGCGGAAAATCGAACGGTTGTTCCTCTTTCCGCTATGCCTTCCTATCTTCCCCAGGCCTTTGTGGCAGCCGAAGACAGTCGTTTTTATGAGCATCCCGGACTTGATCTGTGGTCGGTTTCTCGCGCCGCTATCAACAATATGAGGAGTGGACACCGGGGGCAGGGAGGATCGACCATTACCCAGCAGGTGGCCCGTTCTCTTCTCCTTTCTCCTGAGAAAACCTATCTTCGTAAGTTTAAGGAGGCGATTCTGGCCTGGCGGATTGACACCCTCTTGAGTAAAGATGAAATCCTTTTTATCTATCTGAACCAGATCTATCTTGGCGATGGGGCATATGGTGTGGAGGCAGCTGCCCAGGCCTATTTTGGCAAACATGCCCGGGAACTGAGTCTGGGGGAGGCTGCCATCCTTGCCGGTCTTCCCCAGGCCCCCAGTCGCTACTCTCCGCACCATCACCTGGAGGCGGCCCAATCGAGACAGCGTTATGTCCTCAATCGGATGGCAGGCGATGGGGTTATCAGTTCCGAAGAGGCGCGCAGGGCCTATACCCGACCCTTGTCTTTGCGCAGAGAAAGCATTGAGGAAAGGGGCGTCAATGGCTATTTTGTCCAACTGGTGAGAAAGCAGGCGGAAGAGATCCTGGGCATTTCACTGAACCGTGCCGGTGTCAGAGTTCAGACCACCCTGGATCCTGAGCAGCAGAAAGAGGCGGCCCTTGCCCTTCGTCGTGGGGTTGATTCATTTTTTCCGGGAAACGGGAAGGTCCAGGGGGCAATCATCTCTGTTGATGCCTGCAGTGGCAGGGTCAGGGCTCTGAGCGGAGGGCTTGATTTTAATGAGAGTGCCTTTGATCGAGCGACCCAGGCCAGACGTTCAGCCGGTTCCCTTATTAAACCTCTGCTCTATGCCGCTGCCTTTGAAAAGGGGTTTACCCCCCAGACGACAGTCCTCGATTCTCCGTTTTCTATTCGCGGCGGTGACGGGAAGCTGTGGCAGCCAAGAAATTTTTCCGGCAAACATTTCGGCGAGACAACCTTACGCGAAGCCTTGGTCCATTCCCGGAACATTGTTGCCATCAAACTGTTGCAGAAAGTGGGTATTGCCAGGGTGCAAAAGCTTGCTGAAGAGTGTGGAATTCGACCTCCCATCACTTCCGATCTTTCCCTGGCCCTGGGGGCGACAGGAGTCTCTTTACTGGAGATGACTACAGCCTATTCCCCCTTTGTCTGCCAGGGGAAATATAGCCCTCCTGTCTTGCTCACTGCCATAGAGGCCAACGATGGGAAAAAGATTTATGGCGCCAAACCTGGAGGCAGACAGGTATTGAATAGATCGGTAGCCACAGAGATGAAGGGGCTTTTGCAGGCCGTAATAAGCGAAGGGACCGGCAAGAAGGCCGCAGGCCTATCGCTTCCTGCCGGTGGTAAGACCGGAACCACCAATGATAATCGAGATGCATGGTTTATTGGATTTGCTGGGTCACGACTTGGTGGCGTCTGGCTTGGCTATGATGACAACACAAGCCTGGGCAAGGGCAGAAGCGGCGGTGTCGTGGCAGCCCCTATTTGGCGTGATTTCATGGCAGGATTTGAGAAAGAGTAGAAAGACGGTAATGATTCAGCAGCCCCCGTCTTCATCCATTGAGGTTTGCTCTAAAAGAGCACGAGTATGCTTTGAAGGCCTCACGGAACGAATATAAAGGACTGCTGACAGGTAGAGAAGCGTTGTTTACCAATTATTGAGATTTAGCTGAAGAGCGACGGAAAGAATATGAATTATAGAGAGATTGTCAACAGCTGCTACTGTGGAAATGGCTCGCTAAAGCTGGAACTGGCTGAAAGGCTGGGCAAAGAGTATGGGCGTAAGCTGCTGCAGCATGTTGCAATCCAGGCCCAGCTGACAGTGCTTAAAGAAGCGGTTACCGCCCTTGATCTCCATATGGGCGCAATGGAGATGGGGAAGACCTGTAGCCATTGTGCTGCAAAACCAGATGGCGGCTGCTGTAGTGCCTATATGGGGAATGAAAACAACGATGCCCTGCAGCTGCTGATGAATATCCTTGCCGGAGTGACGGTCAAACAGGTTCGTCATGATGGGGTGGAGTGCGGTTTTTTGGGAGAGACAGGGTGTCTCTTGCTTTTTAAACCGATTTTCTGTCTCAATTACCTCTGTGCTCGGATTCAAAACGAGTCATCAGTGGAGGTCCTGCGCATCCTTGAGCAAAAAACTGCCACTCTCCTGGGAGCCCAGGTGAACCTTGAACAACAACTCATCCAATTCCTGCAAAAGTAATCGCTTCGCTAAAGAGGGGAGAACGGCTGATATAAAGCCGTGAGCTTTTCTTGGAACAGGAGTATATCCTACCACCCAAAAACCCCAATGCATGAGAATCATGCATTGGGGTTTTTGAGTATACTACCACTAAGAGGAGAGCAGTGGTGCAGGTTTCAACGATCAGGCTGGTGAAGCATAGCCCGCTATGTGATCCAGTCTGATCGTTGAAAGATGTGCTGCTGCTCTCCTCTTAGAAGGGTTTCATGGTCCAGATTCCGCAAGGACAGGTATCGGAACAGAAACCGCAGGCGATACATTTCTTATCATCCGAAACATACTCGTAGGAACAGCCATGGCGGGATTCATAGCCGTTGGCATGGGCATATCCCAGTTCCCGTCGGCTGATGGCCCCTTCCGGGCAGATGGTCTCACAGAGATGGCAGTCACGACAGGAGGCACAGGAAAGACAGCGATCTGCTGAGTTCTGCTGACTGTGTTCATGGGCCTGATCCGGGGTGTAATGGGTGATGGTCAGGGCCTGCTGGGTAATGACCTCCTTGGTGAAAGGTTTCCACTCTTCCCCTTTGAACTTGGCAATAATATACTCTGCTGCGGTCTTACCGGCACCCAGGGCATTGGTGGCCAGACCGGGTTTTTCCACATCACCGATGGCCAGGACCTTGGCATCGGTGGTCAGGTGGGCTTCATCGGTCTTGAGCCAGGCTGCCCCGCCTACAGTGACGGTTTCCACGGAGTCGGGCAGGAATTTCAGTCTGGGAACATCACCGATGGAGATGATCACGGTCTGGGCTGGAATTACTTCGCCGGTATCCATGACCAGACCTTCAGCGGTGACCTCTTTGGTCATCACCGGCCAGCGGAACTGAGCCCCTAAGGTCTCGGCGGCCTCTTTTTCCTTGCCAAAGGCCAGTGGTTTCTGGATATCCACCAGGGTGACTTTTTCGGCACCCAGTCGATATGCTTCGCAGGCCACGTCGCAGCCAACATTTCCGGCTCCGATGATGACAACTTCCTTGCCGACCTTCTCAGGCTTTGCCCTCTTGGCCTGTTTGAGGAAGTCCAGGGCCGGAATGACCGCTTCGTGTCCTGGGAAGGGGATCTTACGCGGCTTATGGGTACCAACCGCCACAATGACATAATCAAATTCTTCTTTGAGCCTGGCAAAGGTTTCCTTGTCCATGTCTACGCTGAGGTTGGCATGGATATTAGGATTTTCGAGGAAGCGTGTGACTTCTTGATCCCAGATGGCCTGGGAGAGTCGTTCCCAGGGAATAACCTGGGCCAGCTTGCCGCCGATCATCGTGTCTTTTTCAAAGATATGGGCTTCAACACCTGCCAGGGCCAGTTGCCAGGCCGCATTCATTCCTGCAGGACCACCACCGATGATGGCCACTCTTTTGCCAAGAGAGGGGGCAACGGCCGGGGCTTTGGCATCGCCTACCGCACGACCGAGGACCTGTACTTCAATGGGATCATCCACTTCTCCACGAGAACAGTTTTCCATACACAGGTTAGGGCAGACCGCTCCACAAACGGAGGCTGGAAGTGGCGAATAACGAAGCAGCATTTCATAGGCTTCGTCGATCAGTCCTTCCCGGATCAGTCGTAACCTGTCCACCGTCGGGATATGGACGGGGCAGTAATAGGTACAGGGCGCTGCGGATTCCCGGTTGGCCCAATAGGGTCTTCTTCGCCTCATCTCGCCTGCCGGTACGGCACCGATGGGACTGCGGTCCAGTCCGGGTGAGAGGTCGCGCAGGGGGTCGCCGCCGCCAAAGGCCTTGCTCCAGAATTTGTTACGGAACTCGGCCATGGGCATGGGACCGGAGAACATGAGTGCCCGTTCCTGGGGCGTAACGGCATTGAGGACCTGCCACTCCTCACGGACCAGGAGTGTCTCCAGGAGATCCTGACGGCAAATCTTGGTCAGATAGATCGGCATGTTTTCTTGCAGCCACTGCCATTGCTCATCGGTGAGCGGGGCCTGCCGGGAATTGGTTTGAGAATAGGAACCATCCGTCTTGCCCCGGTAGAAAATGGTGCCGCCTACCAGACCGACGCAGGGACGATAACCGAGGATGTTGTCCGGGTTTTTGGCATCAATGCCGCAGACCACAGCCACGCCTCCGCAATTGAATTCGGCAAAGGAGTCACCGGTAGAGCCCAGGACCCAGAGTTCGGGCCTCTCATAGTCCGGGTTCCATTTGGTCATGGTCAGACCGCGGGCACCAATGGAACCCCTGATGTAGACCTTGCCGTTTGCCATGGCATTGCAGACGCCGTTGGTGGCATCGCCAAGGACCGTTATCTCGGCCCCGATATTCAGGTATCCCACATCATCAGATGCTGCACCTGTGCAGGTGATGGTCGTTCCCGGCAGACCCATGCAGCCCAGGCGTTGTCCGGTAGGTCCGGAGACCTCTATGGAAAGCCCATCTGCATGTTGCAGTCGAATACCAAGGTTATGCTGGCCCATGGATTCGATTTTGAGAGTATTGTTCTTCTCGGCCGCTGCTCGGACCAATGCCTCAAAATCCATGGAATTGATTCTGTGGCCATTTTCGTCCAGGCCTTTTACAACAGTCGCACTCACTGAAAACTCCTTATAAAAAAAGGTTAGATTCTTGCTCGGATAGGGGAAGAATTCGTGTCTTGTGTCTAAAACACGCTTGAATCCACAAGGTATGGCCTCTTCACAAGAATCTTGTCTTTTAGGGCTTTGGTCTCGTTATGTTCAGTAGCCAGAAGGGACAATACCGTCTGTCTTTTCTGAGTACTGAAAACCATTCACTAACAAACATATTTGATATTTAAACGTTCGGCCGCATCTTTGTCGCCGATACCAAGGGCATCAGACATGCCGATGGGCAGGGTCTGGGACCGGCCCAGGGGGGCCATGATCTTCTTCATCTCGGTACGAATGGACATGAAGACGTCTCCTACCCTCTCTGCTACCATGTCTGGATCAAGACGACGATACAGTTTCGGGTTTTGACTGGTGATACCCTTGGGACAAATACCTACGTTACAGACGTTACAGCGATTCTTCTCGTTGCCCAGACAACCTGCCACAGACTGCATGATGTATTTGCCGATGTGAACACCGGAGGCGCCAAGCATGATCAGGGCCATACCGTTCTGGGTGACATTGCCGTTTTTGCCGATGCCCCCTGCTGCAAAGATGGGGATCTCGTTCTGTTTTCCTTGGGCAACCAGATCCAGGTAGCACTCGCGGACATTAGAGGCAATGGGATGACCGGTGGCGTCCATGGAGACGTTATAGGCTGCTCCTGTGCCGCCGTCAATTCCGTCGATGAGCAGACCCGAGGCGTAGGGATTACGGACCAGGTTGTTCAGTACTGATTTGGCCGAGGTAGAGGCCGAAATCTTGGGATAGACCGGCACCTTGTGACCAAAGGCCGTGGACATGGTCTGGATCATCTTCATCACCGACTCTTCAATGGAGTAGAGAGTCTGATGAACCGGAGGTGAGGGAAGGTCCACACCCTCGGGTACTCCGCGCAGACGGGCGATGAGCTTGGAAACCTTGAACCACATCAAGAGTCCGCCATCGCCAGGTTTTGCCCCCTGACCATATTTGATTTCGATGGCGGCGGGGTCACACTGCATCTCCGGGATGGCCCGAATGATCTCATCCCAGCCAAAGTAGCCGGAGGCGATCTGGAGGACAATGTATTTGAGGTAGGGGCTCTTCAGGACCCATGGTGGGCAGCCGCCTTCACCAGTGCACATGACCACAGGAATGCCCAGGACCTCGTTACAGTAGGCCACACCCTGGAGCAGTCCCAGCCACATGTTGGGAGAGAGGGCGCCAAAGGACATGGAGCCGATGACAAAGGGGAAAATCTCTCTGGTCGGCGGAATCCAGCCTCCTTCGGGATAGCGTTTCAGGTACTCTGCGGGATCAAGGACGCGACCGAGGGTGGTGGTCACGTTGAACTCGTGCCGTCCGGCATCAAGGGCTGGATCAGTGAGCATGGAGATACGGTCAAACATGATCCGGTCGAGGAGGGTGGGACCGGGCTTGTTGCGGCGACCGCCTCGTTTCATCGGTTCACCCTTCTGGTTGTTAAAGAAGAGGGTTCTGTGCTCGTTGGTATTGGGGACCGGCATGATTGCCTCGTTGGGACAAACCATGGAGCACATGGAACAACCGATACAGGCATTGGCCATGTTTGGTTTCTGGCGAATACCGACAAAGGTGCGGTATTCGTTGCCACGTGATTTTTTGAGGACGTCCAGTTTCGGCATTCTCTGCCGTCTGTAGGCCAGATAGATGGCCTCTTTAGGGCAGACTGCGGTGCAGTGACCACAGAGGGTACATCTATCTTCCCGGTGCTGGACTATCCAAGGCAGGTCGGTGTAACTTAAGCTGCCTGGGCCAATGGATACGGATCGTGCTGGGACCATATTGTCAGTTCCTTTCTCTCTGGTGGGACAATGATTGTGTGTTCACGCATGGGTTGAAAATCGAAGGAGGGATCACGGTCAGGGACCATAGCATCAACTCCGCACATCTCGGAGGCAATGGCCCAGGCACCTTCACGGCCACCAACAGTTGCGGGCCGTAGTTTTTTCTGATCCATCACCAGCATACATGTCTCATCGGGCAGGGTGGCGATGACTGCATTGGGGCCGTCAATGATAAGACGACGGCAGGCATTGCGCAGACCGGTAAGAAATTTACTCTGTGGATGGGTAGCCAGTTCCTCGCTTTTCAAAGGGGTAATGATATGTTTGTAGGCCTGCAGCGGCAGTTTCAGCTGCTTCAGCGTGTAGTGGAGGATATGGGTGAAGACCTCTGAGTCGCTCTGGTATCCGGTATACCCGGGAAAATGCTTGCCCAGCAGCCAGTCGCGGATGGGAACAAAGGCAGTATTCTCACCGTTGGTCATGGAGGCGATCCCCTGGATAAAGAAGGGGTGACAGGCATAGAGGTTGATACCGTAATTGGTGTTCTGCCTGCCCTGGGCCATGCAGACCCTTGCCAGGATGCGGTTGTCGGAAAGGCCAAGGCTATTGCCAATGACCAGCGGCCAACCAACTTCCTTGATGGTGGCCACGTCGGGCCAGAAAGAAAAAACAGTAAGGTCGTTTCCGTGTTCTTCTCCGTCCCGGCGCAGGGCCAGCCGGGTCATCATCATATCGGTCTCAATTTCTTCTTGGGACAGCGAGGCAAAGGATGAAGGGAAGTTGTAGACCCGGAGGAAGTAGCGATAGCGATCTTTTGCCTCAATAAGGGAGGGGGTGGTTGCGAACTCATGGTCATATTTCAGTTCGTATCCTTGATCCTGCATGAACCTGTTCAGGCGGTGCAAGGCCTCTTCTGTATGGGCAATACCTGAAAGAACGGGGAATTTCGAGTTATATTTGAAATCCTCAAAATGAAGACCGCGAAGGAGAAGACCGAGGCCGGAACCATCGTATCCTTCCTGCATGGCCTCCATAGCTTCAAGCACCTCGTAGGGTGAGAAGGCCTCGCTGGCGGTTTTCAGGGCTAAACGACACATGCATTTCTCCTGATTTGCTAAAAGTGAACTGCTCTGTGAAGAGCAGAGGATGTTTTTTGTCGATCTGGAACACGACAAGATATCTTTTGCTGTTTGTTTTTTCTTCCTGTTTTTTCGAAAAAGAAGAGAAGAAATTGGGCAAACCAAAATGCTTACAACGAAACACTGACCTTGTCAAGATGAAAGAACCGCCCATGATGCGGTGTAAATATTCTCGTGGAACAGCCGATATGATTGTTTAGAGCTCTTTCCCATGGATAGGAAAGGGGAATCGGCCAGTGGTCATCATCTACAGGGCAGGAGTAACCAGAAATACCCATTGCTTACATACCTGTAAGGGACGCGGGTGCAGGAGCTTTTAACGATCATGCCCTGTTACTGTCACCACTATGCTCGGCCTTTTGATTGGCAAGAGATTCGCTAGCGCCCCCCCCTTACAGTCAGTGGCCAAAACTTTTTTGACGCAGGAGGGTGGCATGAAAATAAACACCTCGCAGGTCAGCATGGACGCGTCAGCAGAACACAGGGATGTGAGCGAACGATTGGGGCAGGGAGTCTGGCGCCAGGAAGGGCAAGAGCAGCAGTTTCGCCTGAACTTGCCTGGTATCAGAGAGTACAGATTGACAAGAGTTGGAGAAAACCAGCAATCTCAGGAGGTGAGGGCGACAAGCTCCACCCGCTGTCATGGGCAGGAGATAAACTCCTTTCTCGAGGCAGACCGGGTCATGGAACGTATGGTTGAGGAGGTCGTCGGACAGCCGGTCCGTCTGCGCAAGAGAGATGGCTTGGAGAATCGCGGAAGTGGTTTTCAGGGGAAACCTCTCAGGTTGTCTCCTCAGCAGGGCTTATTCTCTTTTGCTTCCCATTCTCTCCAGTATGAGTACGAACGAGTCTCTGTCTATTCCGCAGGTGCAGTACAACTAGCTGATGGCCGCTCCATTGATTTTTCTCTGGAACTGACCATGGAGAGGGAATCTCTGGTTCGGGAGAGTGTGGCCTGGCAGGCGGCAGGTAGGGTCCTCATGGATCCCCTGGTTCTTAACTTCGACTGTGACCTGAGGGGGCTGGCGAACAGGGAATTCCAGTTTGATCTTGACTGCGATGGGAAGGCGGATGAGGTCTGTTCCTTACAGCCGGGAACTGGATTTTTGGCCCTGGATTTGAATAATGACCGGAAGATAAATAACGGTCTGGAACTCTTCGGTCCCAGCAGTGGTCATGGCTTTGCAGAGCTTGGCCTCCATGATCGAGATGCTAATGGCTGGATTGATGAAAACGATCCTGTCTTTGACCAGTTGCGGATCTGGAAACAGGGAGAGGCAGGGGAGTCAGCTCTGCTCACCCTTGCCGAGGCTGGAGTGGGAGCAATTTGTCTGGCCCATAACCAGAACAGTTTCCAGCTAAAAGATAGTGATAACGGGCTCATGGGAGAAGTGACTGCCAACGGGCTCTTCCTCACCGAAGGAGGAGAGGTGAGACCCTTGCAGGAGATCAAATTTGCCTTGAAAACGGCAGAGAATGATCCTGTAAGAGGGGAAAGAGGAGAGTTGGAGCCGCTGCATTTTCTCAGCCAGATGATAGCTATCCGCCAGGCAGAGGTGCAGGCCCTGGCCCGTATCCGTCTCTCCAGGCAGGAGTGGGAGCGGGAAGGTGATCTCCTCAGTAGATTGTTTCCGGAGTGGCGGAAGGAAACGGAATTGGCCTCCGTGCAGGCAAGGAGAAAGCACCCCAGTTAAGCCGGGAAAAGGCCTGATCCGGGGCAGAGGGGTGAGCGAGTGGTGACGGCTTCCTCTGTCCTGGGGAGGTTGAATGGCCTGCTTCTTTCCCAAACTCCTATGGCTCCTCCTCTTCCACCATCCTCACCACCATATCCCCAGCATCTCGATTCTCTGTTGCCGGTTTGCCATGGCTGATGGGCAGCATCTAAGGCGTTTTCTTGGAGGAAATCCTCAATCCGTTAGGGGACCAGTTCTCGCCATCTGTTTTGAATCGCAGCTATTGGAGGAGGGAATCCGCAGGGCATCATTTAACCTGGGCAGCACTTTATTGCCAGCCAGAGGCAAGCTCTTCAGCTGTTAACGGTTTCCAGGTGCAGGTCAGTTATGTCGCCTGCGCTAATATATCGCTTCCTCGCTGAGACATCGAGAATCCCTGTCCCAGTCCCTGCCCATTTTGGAGAATGGTTGCCGGTTCTGGCCTCTTCTCGGACAGGCCTCTCGTTGATCGTTTCACACGTAACTGCCCCTGTTTTTTGCCATATGCCAAGACAGGGGGAAGAGAAGGGGAATATGTTTTTGGCAACTCTTTTTGTAAGTGAATATTTTTATCAGATCATTTGTGATAAGATTTTGAAAGAGGGAGCATGGGGTTTTTTTGACTCCTAGGGAGAGATTGAAGTTACGGGCATTCTTTTCTGATCAGGCCTCTTCTGGTTTTTGCTGATACCTTTGGGGGCAATAGGCCTCTAAAAAAATGAGAGGAAATGATGTATGATAGAGCAAACAGTCACGTGTCAATGAGAGAAAAAAGGGCAATGATATTGACTCTTTTTTGGGCGGTACTATTTTTTTCTTCAGGATCTGTTCAGGCAGAGGCTGAATCCATGCCGGGCTGTCTTGAACTCTTACAGGACCGTTGTCAGGTTTGTCATTATCTCACTCGTGTCTGCCAGGAGGTTGGAGAAAAATCCAAGCGGCGCTGGGCTGCAACTCTGAAACGAATGGTGAAGCGGCGAGGAGCAACTTTGAGCGCTCAGGAACATGATTTCCTTCTCAACTGTTTGGTGACTCCTGCTCCTGCCATCAAGGAGGAGTGCGGGAAGTAGGGTCCTTGTTTTTTTAATGCCGGGCAGGCCGTTTCCTCGGTGGAAACATAGGATTGAGCCGGTGTGGAAAAACGGACGAATTGAGGGGCCTGGTACCTGTTTTCAGTTGTGCATGGCAGCAGGGGGGAGGTCTCTGCTGAATGATTTTTGTAAGCCAGTACAATGCGTGCGACGAGTCTGTTTCTCACATCAAGGACTACTCCAAGGGAGGTTGTTATGAAAACTGATATCCTTTTTTCCCCGTTCACCATCAAAAATCATAGCTTTCGTAATCGAATTGGCGTGGCGCCCATGACTCGAATGTCGGCTGGGGCTGACAGTATTCCCCGCCACGATGTCCTCGATTTCCTGATTCGTCGTGCCGAGCGAGGAGCCGCTCTGGTCTATACCGAGGCAATTGTTACCGATTATGAGAGTGGCCAAGGGTATCCGGGACAGGCAAGGCTGACCAATCAGGCCCAGATCGATGCCTGGTTTGCTGTGGTTCAGGCCATCCACGCCCATGGGGCCAAGGCAATCATGCAGATGTTTCACTGCGGCCGGATGGCCTGGCCTGAAGTGAATCCCGCCCATCGGGCCATTGCTCCCAGTGCTGTGTCCCCGAGCCAGAATAATCCCCTGACTGGCTTTCCCTACCCTCGTCCTGAAGAGATGAGTCATTTTGATATTGATCATGTTATCCAGGGGTTTGTCGAGACGGCACGAGGGGCAGTGGCAGCAGGATTTGATGGTGTAGAGATTCACGGGGCTCATGGCTATCTGATCAGCCAGTTTCTTTCATCTTACTCCAATAAGCGTCACGACGAGTATGGCGGCTCGGTGGAGAATCGCTTTTCTTTTGCCCGGGAGATTATCCGGGCAGTGCGCCGGGTGGTCCCAGGTGACCGGCTGCTTCTGTTTCGTGTTTCCAACTGGGGAGTGGCGGATAGGGAGGTGTCACTCTTTGCCTCTCAGCAGGAGTGGCAGGCCATGATCGCTCTCCTGGACAGGGAGGAGCTCGATGCTCTCTCTCTGTCCACTTATCGTTTCAGTGACCTGGCCTTTGCCAGTGGCCAGAATATGGCTCAACTGACCCGTGCTGTCACCTCCCTGCCGCTCTTGATCTGTGGCCAGATCCATGACCGGGCAACGGCTGAGGCTGCACTGAAGAATGCGGACCTTATACTCAGCGGCAAGTCCTTACTCCTTAATCCCAACTGGGTTGAGGGGGTACGTGATGGAAAAGTGATGCCTCTCTATTCTTCGGATGAGGCCAACATCGCCTATACAGAGGAACCTCTGCCTTGACTCAAGCGGCTTGGCGGCAGGCACTGGAACTCTGCTGTCAACAGCAGCCGGGCATGATCTTGCGTCCCACAAGCCTGTTGACCCATCTGGCAATAATTTCGGCGGCGCAGCCGACACCAGGGGTGACGTTGATGGCCTGTACCGGGCAATTTTTGGCGCAGGCGCCGCACTCCATACAGGCATCGTGATCTTCTATGGTTGCCTTATGGTCTTTAACCGTAAAGATACGGTGTGGACAGACGATGACGCAGCTGCCGCAGCCGATACAGGTGTCTCGGTCCAGGCTGAGAGTGGCCACCTTGTCGATATAACGAAAATTCTCCATTCTCTTTCTCAGGTCGGCTAATTGCTAAAGGGGGCGAATAGCCAGAGGAGCAGGCCCATGGCCGTGGCAACGGATTGGATTGGAATCCCTCGCCGCATCTCATGTTCGACCCCGGTGGGTGAAGTAAAGGGGGTGGAGCCGGTAAAGTTCATGGCCTGGTAGGAACTGAGTGCAGTGATCCAGAAGAGGAGAGCCAGACCTTCAAGCGTGGGCATCTGTCCGGCATATATTCCAAAGCAGGCAAGCCCTCCAGCCAGCCCAGGCCATAGGCCCTTGATCCAGAATTGACGCCCAGGCAGCCAGGGCAGGATGAGGGGCACGAGAATGGTTCCGCAGCCGATACCCATCAGGGTGGCAGCCATGAGACGGAGTCCTCGGGTCCAGGCAGAGGCAGCTGAGAAGACGGTGGGGCCGATTCCCGAGAGCAGGAGCCCGGCCAGCAAAAAAATGGTCAGCGGCTTCAGAAGCAAGAAAAGTTCCACTGGGATCAGCACCGCACGTTCTCTGAGGGTAAAGGTCACGGAACGCATGGCCGCATCGGCCTGGTTGTCGTTCTTGAGAAAAGCCGGCAGGTCACTGCTTCGCACTGGTCCGTAGAGGATCTTGAAGCCGCACTCTTTTTTTACCTGAAAGGCAGCGACACCAGTGGCGCTGAGCTGGGGGAGAATCAGGACCCGGTGCTTGAGCAGTTCCTGCAGGTGGCATTGCTGGATACTGGTGAGTATTTCCTGGGTGGAGAAGGTTCCCTTGCCGGCAGCACACCAGACATTGATTCCTCGGGTGTCGACTACCAGCAGCCAAGCATCTATGGAGTCCAACTGAAAACGAAGCCCATCAAAGGAGAGCTTGTAGTTGGCGGTAACCAGCACTGGTGATTCCGGGCCTGGTCTGCCCACTGCGTAGAGGCCAGGAGTAACCTTGTAGTGGTTACGGCCGAGACCGATCCTGGTCAGAATCGTCCCCAATCTGTCAGCCGTATCCGGTCGAGAGGCCACTTGCGGTATCGGTCCTATGGAAGTCTGGAGAAAATCGGTGACAAAGGGATGGATGACATAGCCAGCCCGTTCATGAACCCCGGCCCGGGGTTCGGTTTTTGGGCCTCAGCAAGGGGCATCGTCTGTTGCTGGAGAGGGGGGAGGACACCTTTCGGGGTGTTGTGGCTGCGAATATATGGGCAGGAATTGCCTGTTGTTACCGGTAGAGTTCTTCATAGTTCCCTGTCGAGTAGGCAGGATCAGGCATACAATTCATTCATAAACTGATAATAGGCGGAATTGATCTTCAGGAAGGTGCAGCCCAGTCCCTGGGCGTCGCTGTGACAGATAGATCCGTAGATTTCAGTTACCACCTCTTCATCTCCCTCCTTGAGGATGAGCCTGATGATACATTCTGTACCCTCAGCAATGCCAATGTCGGATGCACACTCGATAAAGGCACCGCCCATGCTTATGTCGCGGGTCTGTCCTTCAAAGGTGTCGCCATTGGCGAGTTTGAGCAGAGCGAATTTGCGGATCAGGTGACGTTCATAATTGCGGCGGTCTGACATAAGAGGGTCCCTTTGCTACAAGAAGGAGCATTTGCTGACCGATAAGGTGCAGCGATCTTTCTTTCAGGATATGACAGCATTATGGTTGTTGTCAAGGAGAGGAACTCTCTGCGCCTGGCAAAAAAAAGGAGAACCGATTGCGGTTCTCCACAAGTTGAGAGAATAAGGTGGGAAGAGGCGAGCCAATCCGACAAATCACTTGAGAATTTTGCTGATGTTTTTTACGGCGTCGACTTTATCTTTAACGGCTGAGACTTCTTTGATACCAGGGATTTCACCCAGTGCATTTTTTCCACCTTCTTCAATGTCGCTAATGCCCTTTTTAAAGGAGGAAATGGCCTTACCCAGGCCTGACCCCAGTTCAGGGAGTTTTTTTCCGCCAAAAACAAGTACGGCAATACCTAAAATAACGATGAGTTCCGGGGTTCCGAGTCCAAACATGGTGTCCTCCTGTTCAAGGGGGCAATGGGAATGAGCCTTTTGACTCAGGCCTGCGAATCGCCTTTGGTGTCGTCGTCAATTTTTTTTGCTTCTTCTTTTTTTGTGGCGTCTTTAAAGTTCTTGATGCCTTTACCGATCCCGGATCCGATTTCCGGAAGTTTGCCAGCGCCAAAAATGATAACAATGATGACCAGAATAACAATTAATTCCGGCATGCCTAATCCAAACATAACAGTACCTCGATGTGGTAGCGGTTGGAATAACTCTCGTTTGTGTCCTGTCAGGTATCAGAGTAGTGGAACTGACAGACAAAATATCTTCTCTTAAGGTATCTAACTTTAGAGCAGTAAGGGCAGAATGTCAATCCTTTCCATGCCTGTTGATGCGTTGTCCTACTTCTCGCATCTGTGCCAGAATTTTATCTTCATCAAGGGTCAGGAGTCTGCGGCTCTCCATGACTACACGGCCATTGATGACAGAATGGATCACATCTGCGCCACGGGCAGCATATACCAGGTGTGAGGGGATATTGTAGAGTGGCGTCAGATGGGGTTGGTCCAAGTCAAGGACGATCAAATCCGCCTTTTTTCCCACGTCGAGGGAACCGATCTGCTCTCCTCCACCAAGCGTTCTGGCTCCGCCCAGGGTCGCAGTATGCAGGGTCTGTTCCGCATTCATGGCTGTGGGATCCATGCCCGCAACCTTGTGGATCTTGGCCACTGTGTTCATCTCGCCGAACATGTCCACGTCGTTGTTGGAGGCGGCTCCGTCGGTTCCTATCCCGACCTTGATCCCGGCCTGGAGCATCTGGACCACGGGTGCGGTTCCGGAAGCGAGTTTCATGTTTGATTCCGGACAGTGGGAAATACAGACTCCACGGCGGGCCAGGAGCTCGATTTCCGTGTCGTTGAGCATGACGCAGTGGGCTGCCAGGGTCTTTGGGGTGAGCAGACCAAGGTTTTCGAGGTGCTCTACCGGGGTACAGCCGTATCGGACCCGGCAGCTATTGAGCTCTGCCTCATTTTCCGAGAGGTGAATGACATAGAGACTGTCATTGTCGTGGGCAACAGCGCCTAAGCGGGTGAGAAGCTCTGGCGAACAGGTATATACCGCGTGTGGATCGGAGGTGATGGAGATTAGGGGGTGGTCCTTGTAGTGGGCAAAGAGGTCAGTGACATAGGAGAAACCGTTTTCCAGTTCCCCGTAGCAGGGAGAAGGGAAGTCGTAGAGGACCTCGCCAATCCATGCCCGCATACCAGAAATTTCCGTGGCCCGGGCCACTTCCTTGGAAAAGAGATACATGTCACAGAAACTGGTCGTTCCGGATTTGATCATCTCGGCAAGGGAGAGGAGGGTGGACTGGTAGACCATATCCGGGGTCAAGCGGGCTTCCACTGGAAAGATATGTTCTTCAAGCCAGGTCATCAGCGGCAGGTCATCGGCCAGACCCCGGAAGCAGGACATGGCTGCGTGGGTGTGGGTGTTGACCAGGCCGGGCATGATCAGACCATGATTTGTGTGGATATGCCTGGCCGTGGAATAGTCCGCAAGGATTTGCTCCATCGTGCCGATTCCAGCTATCCGGTCAGCACTGATGGCTATGGCACCGTTTTTGATAACCGTGTCCTGGCGGGAGTCGGGAAGGAGATATCTGCCAGAAAGGATAAGGTCTGCGCGTTGTTGTTGGGTCATGGTGAAAAGCGGGTTCAGGTTAAGGGGGATCAGGGAGTAATGGCCTCTGTTCAGGTCTTCATCCTATTGACGATCTCCTCGATCAGTTGCTCCAGTAAGGGTTTCATCGACTCTGCTGTGGCAATAATATCTTCAAGGAGAATGGGCTGGAAGTTTTCAGGATCGTTGACATTGGAGACTGCGGAGAGGCCAAGGACCTCCATGCCGGCATGCCTGGCGACGATGATCTCAGGGACCGAAGACATTCCGACGGCATCTGCACCACAGTCGCGCAGCCATCTGGTTTCAGCGGGTGTCTCTAAGCTGGGGCCGGGAATACAGACATAAACACCACTGACCACCTTACTGATCTTGCAATGGCTGGCACTGTCCAGGGCGATTTTGATAAGTTCAGGATGATACGGGGTGGAGAAGTCGGGAAAACGTGGTCCCCAACTGTCAACGTTGGGTCCGCGCAGGGGATTTTCTCCCAGGAAGTTGAGGTGGTCCCGCAGCACCATGATGGATCCGGGAAGAAAAAGCGGGTTGAGTCCACCGGCAGCATTGGTGACAAGAAGTGTTTTTGCGCCAAGGAGGGAGAGGACCCTGATGGGAAAGGCGACTTCTTTGCTGGAATAGCCTTCGTAGGTGTGAAATCGTCCCTGGAGAACAGCTATTTTTTTCCGGCAGAGACGACCAAAGATCAGGTTCCCGTTGTGACTGTCGACCGTTGATTGGGGAAAATGAGGAATTTCTGAGTAGGGCAGGGTGAGCTCTTGCTCTATCCGATCAGCAAGGCCACCCAGCCCAGTCCCCAGCTGGATGACCAGATCGGGAGCAAAAGGGATGATGGCCTTTAGAAAGGCCACGCACTCTTCAACCCGGACTTGGTAGTCCCCTCTCTTTTTCATCCCAACGGTATCTATGTAGTGGGTCTGTGAATAGCGTGCTTCTTGAGGAAATCCTGAATCTGGTTCCTGTCGGCTTCCATGAGTTCACAGCGTGACTCTTTGTCCAATATGTGGACTATGGAGGCGGGAAGCTCAAGGGGCTTGCCGATGGCCTTTTCCACTGTCTCGCCAAATTTTGCCGGATGGGCGGTTGCCAGGCAGCAAATGGGGATTCCTTTTTCCTGGTGTCGAAGGGCACAGTGGACACCGACTGCGGTATGCGGATCCATGATGTAGCCATATTGCTGGTAGAAGCTGCTAATGGTTGCCAGTACATCTTCTTCAGATGCTGCTAACGCATTGAAATCCCTTTGTATCTGATCTTTAAGGGCGCTGAGGTCTATCTTGCCGGTTTCAGCAAGCCGGGTCATGGCCTGTTTGGTTTGATCCGGTTCTTTGTCCAGGAGATAGTAGAGATAGCGTTCAAAGTTTGAGGCTGACTGAATATCCATGGAGGGACTTGAGGTGGCTATGACCTGACTCAAGGAGTAGTCTCCGTTTGTGACCATTCGGGTCAGGATATCATTTGAATTGGTGGCCAGCAATAATTTGCGGATAGAACCTTCAGGAAGCATCCGTTTGGCGATGTAACCGGCAAAGATGTCGCCAAAATTTCCGGTGGGTACCGAGAAATCCGTGGTTTTGTCATTTTCGTGACTGTTAATATGGAGGCAGCTGTAAACGTAATAGACCACCTGGGCCAGTACCCGGGCCCAGTTGATGGAATTGATGGCCCCCAGGTGTTGTTTTTCTTTAAAGTCCAGGTCATTGAAGATGGACTTGACAATTGCCTGACCATCGTCAAAGGTGCCGTGGATGGCAATGTTGTAAACATTTGCATCCATCACTGTGGTCATCTGTTTTTCCTGAACTTTGCTGACCCGCTGGTGAGGGTGGAGGATGAAGATGTTGATTCGCTCCTTGCCACGAACACCATAAATGGCGGCACTGCCGGTGTCCCCTGAGGTGGCTCCGAGGATGTTCATGACCGAGTCATTTTTTTTCAGCAAATACTCAAAGAGGTTGCCGAGAAACTGGAGGGCAACGTCTTTGAATGCCAGGGTGGGACCGTGAAAGAGCTCCATGATGTGGAGGGATCCCTGATGGACCAGAGGGACCACCTTTTCCGTGTCAAAGGTGGCGTAGGAACGGTTGATCAAATCCCGAAGATCCGATTCCGGAATATCGTCGATGAACCGGGACATGATTTCAAAGGCGAGTTCCTGGTAGGAAAGATTTTGCCATCCGGCATAGGTTTCGCTGCCGATCCGGGGAATGGTTCTGGGGAGGATGAGGCCGCCATCATTGGCCAGGCCCATCATCACTGCCTGCGTAAAGGGGACGGGGTCGATACCGCCTCGTGTGCTTATGTATTGCATAGTTTAGTGATTGTTAGAGATCGTCTATTTCTATCCTGGGGGCGTTGTGCCAGAGTCCTTCCAAGTCGTAAAAAGATCGTTGCTCATGGTAGAAAATATGAACCACTATATCGTCAAAGTCAAGAAGAACCCACACGCCCTCCTTGATACCCTCTGCCTTGGCGGCACTTATTCGTTTTGAGCGCATTGCTGTTTCCATGGCTTCGGCAATTCCCTGGACATGGCGGGTTGAGCGTCCGTTCATGATGAGGAAATAGTCGGCGAATGAGGCGAGTCCTCTGACATCGAGAATAACCAGGTCTTCGGCCTTGGAGTCAATAGCGACCTGGGCACAGATCTTAACTCGTTCGAGACCACTTTTGTTCTGTATTTCTTTTTTTAGTTGTTTCATGGTTAAAGGTGTGCCTGCGGCACTTATTTATTTTCCTCTTTGGTTTTGGTTTCCCGTTTTTTACGCGGGGGAAATTCAAAGCTGATTTTCCCTGTCTGATTCAGGAGAAGAAAGGCATCAAAGGGCCTTTTCTTTTTCGAGATAAATCCGTTGATCAGTTCTGTCTTGCCCTCTGCCAACAGCTGTTTGATGTGTTGACAGGTGATGGCCCGGTCGAGAATTATTTTACTGATCTGTAATCCTTTTTTCTTGTCCCCGTCAAGCAAAGAACTCGACATATAGGCAGCGGGTGTTTCGAAAACAGGAGTGCTATCCACCGGGGAGAGACCAAGGGGTTCGGTTTTTTTGATGGCCTCAATGTCCAGATCGTCGATGGAATCAGCAAAGAGGAATTCTACCTTGTCTTTCAGGCGAACAGAGGCGCTGAAAGGTTTTCCTCGTTTGCTTCTAAAATTATTGAATGGTCCCAGAGTGTTGCCCTGAATAAGGCTGACAATTTCCTTCTGGCTCATTATCCTGCCTCCAAGGATTTTACGCAAGCTGATTTTTTTGTCTTCTGAGATATAGGCCGTGGGCGTTTCAAAAAAGCGGATGTTGTCAATGGGACTGAATGGGGCTTCTTTTTCAGTGGGAGCCTGTTCAAAGTCCCGTACCTGGGAGACAATATGGCTGGTGAGATCACGGATCTCATTCATGAATTGTTTTCGGGTGAAATCTCCTCGCAGGATCTGGTTCAGTTTGAACTCCCATTCGCCGGTCATCTGAGGCGAGGAAAGGACATCAATTTTTATGGCTTCGAGCAAAGAGAGCAGCTCAAAGGCCTTGCCTGTGGGGGTGAGTTCCTTGCCTTCACGGACAATATATTTTTCTTTGAGCAGTTTTTCAATGATAGCAGCCCGAGTGGCTGGTGTTCCCAGGCCTCGTTCTTTCATGGCATCGGCCAGTTCCTCATCTTCCACAAATTTGTCTGAGTTTTCCATGGCAGAGAGCAGGGTCGCTTCGTTAAATCGTGGTGGAGGTTTGGTCGCCAATTTTTCCTTCACTACATCTTGGCAGAGGACATCGGTTCCCTTGGGTACAGGGATCAGCAGCTGTTCGGCTTCGTTGCTGCTCGCTCCTCCATACACGGCCTTCCAACCTGGATCGGTAATGATCTTTCCTTCGGTGAGAAAGGTCTCTTTATTGACCACTGATAGCCTGGTGGTATTGAGAAATCTGGCTGGAGGAAAAAATACGGCCAGGAAACGTTGCACCACCATGGTGTAGATTTTGTGCTCCGCTTCACTGAGAGAGCCGGGCAGCTTGTTGGTGGGGATAATGGCGTGATGGTCTGATATCTTCTTGTTGTTAAAATTGCGTTTGTCTTTTTTGATGTAGCCCTTATCCAATGCTGTGCGGGCATGCTCTCCCAGTTGCCATTCCTGCTGCTGTCTGACGGTATTGAGCACCGTGTCCAGATAGTCTTCTGGAAGGTGGCGGCTGTCTGTTCGGGGATAGGTCAGGACCTTGTGGCGTTCATAGAGAGCCTGGGCAAGGGACAAAGTGTTTTTGGCGGAGAAGCCGAAACGGTTGTTGGCCTCTCGCTGCAGGGCGGTGAGGTCATAGAGCTGGGGTGCGCTCTGACTGGATTTTTTGCTCGTCTCAGAGACCAGTGCCGGCTTGGCCGTGCATTTTTCAACCAGGGAGTCAGCCTTTTCCTCATCCCAGATTCTGTTGGCACGACTATGCTCGTTGCTGGGGTCTTTGACCCATTGTGGATCGATCCACTTGCCGTTGTAACTGGTATCTGCGAAGGTGAATGTTGCCTGTAAGGTGAAAAAATCCCGTGGTTCAAAGGCTAGACGGAACTGTTCCCGCTTGACCAGAAGAGTAAGGGTGGGGGTCTGCACTCTTCCGCAGGGGGTAAGGAAGAACCCTCCCTTTCTGGAGTTAAATGCGGTAAGGGCACGGGTGGCATTGAGGCCGATGAGCCAGTCTGACTCTGAACGACAGAGGGCGGCATCTTCAAGGAGTTGCATCTCTTTATTGTCACGCAGGTGGGCAAAACCATCCTTGATGGCATCTTTGGTCATGGAGTTCAGCCAAAGTCTTTTAAATCTCTTTTTGGCAACTGATTGATTCCAGACATAGCGGATGACGTATTTGAAAATCAGCTCTCCTTCACGCCCAGCATCGCAGGCATTGATAATCTCCACGACATCTTTGCGACGGATGAGTTTCTGCAGGCAGTTCAGTTGACCCTTGGTGTTGGTGAGTCCCTTTAATGGAAACTCCTCAGGGATGATGGGGAGATTTTCCAGGGTCCAGCTCTTGTACTTGGGATCGATTTCTTCAGGATATTGGATGGCAACCAGATGTCCTACGGCGTAGGAGACGATATGGTTATCACTCTCGTAGTGTGTTTTGCTCTTGCTGAAATTGCCGGGAAGGACCTTTACCAGGTCAGCTGCGACACTCGGTTTCTCGGCAATAATAAGGATCTTGTCAGTCATATTTTCGGGACAATCGTTTTGGCAAAATTAAGCAGTGTTTTGTGGAAGAGTTGAGGCTGCTCCAAATAACATGGATGCTTGGCTCCTGCAAAAATCACAAGTTGGGAGCCTGGAATTGACTCATGGAGGAGGGCACCATTGCTTGGATCAGAAATTTGATCGTTTTCTCCCCATATAATAAGAGTGGACGACGGCAGTTTGCTGAGACGCTGCCGATTTTCTCTAATTCCTACTGAACCGATAAGGACCAATCCAAGTATTTTCTCGGGATGTTCAAGGGAGTATTCCAGACCTATTTTCCCCCCCATGGAGGGAGCAACCAGAATGGCCTTGTCAATACCCGCAGCCTCCATTACCCCATTAATGACCCGTTCAGATGACAGCGGGGCTTGAGTGCTCTTGCCATATCCGGGGAAGTCTAAGGCGACCACGAACAAGTCTTCCCCGGCAATTTTTCCAAGTGTTCCGAGCTCTCGCCATGTCTCTGCCTGAAAGGATTTTCCGTGGAGGAGAAGAATGGCCGGGCTAGAACTTTTTCCAGCCTGGAGGGTATTGATGCTGTGACCGTCTATTTCGATTCTCTTATTCTGGACAGATTGCATAGTAATAGAGACAGGGGAAGAAATTGTTTGAAATATGGTAAGTCAACCGGGAATATTGAATGGCGAAAAAAAGAGTTCTGGGTTCGATTGGTTCTCTTCGCTAAACTCTTTTTTACTGAGCTGGCAAGAACGATTCTGTTTTTTTGTAATTTTCCCATGCTAGCCTTAAAGTTTCAGATGTTGTATAGGTCCCTTTCTGGTTTGTCAATCGCTAATTGTGCTCTTTTTTTTCCACAGGCGGGACAAGAGAGTGGTGTCATGTCTTTTTAACTCACTGTTTTTGTGATGGTATTGCTTGCTGAGAGGTGAGCTGAAAAAAATGTTCTCGTCTGCCTGGCAGGATACCGCAGAGATGGTTCATCTCTGGCCATTGTCTTTTTTTATCTCCTTTAAAGCGTTATCGTAGGCAGAAGCCGGTGCTGCTCCCGATATCCGTTTTTACAAGTAAGCTGCTGTTCCAGTGGGGATATGAGCAGGCGGAATTGGAAATCCTTTTACAATCCCTTTCTTGACAGTTGCTGGTTTTTGTGGTTTAGTCTAGATTTGGCACAGGATTCCAGCGGGTGTAGCTCAGTTGGTAGAGTACAAGCTTCCCAAGCTTGGGGTCGCGAGTTCAAACCTCGTCGCCCGCTCCAGTGTTGGTGGATGCAGTTCTGCCCCATCGATGTCATACCACAACCCTGAGGGGAAGGTGGCTTTGAAAGTGGGCTATGCCCGCTTTTTTTTATGTCTGTTTCCCGGAGCTAGGAAGAACGACCAGGGTGAAACCATGAGTGAATTTATTGTAACCAGGGTTCAGGAGTTTGCTGAAAGCCTCCTCCCTTCCATGGGCCTGGAGCTGGTGGAGGTCCAATTTCGCCAGGAAAGTCAAGGCTGGGTTCTTCGTCTATTTATTGATGGGCCTGAGGGCGTTTCTCTTGGTCAATGCACCAAGGTAAGCCGGGAACTGAGTGTTTTTCTGGACGTTGAAGATCTGATAGCTCAAGCCTATACCCTGGAGGTATCATCTCCAGGCCTTGAACGTCCGTTGCGCAGCTGTGCGGATTTCAGACGTTTTGTCGGGAAAAAAGCTCGAATTAAACTGCGGGACATGGCCACGGAGCAGAAGGTGTTTGTTGGGCTGATAGGGAGTTCAGATGATAAGGGAGTTGAATTGCTCCTCGAAGACGGGACAAGCAGATATTTTTTGCTGGAACAGATACGGAAGGCCAGGTTGAGCCTGTAAATGAGACTTCTGGTTGCGAACACAATATATATATATAAGATAAACTCGAGAGAGTCTGCCCCCCTTCTGCCGAAGGGGTGAGGATTGTCTTTATGGGGAATGAGCATGTTATCGGATTTAAAACGCATCATTGATCAGATCTGCAGGGATCGTGGTTTTGATAAAAAGCTTCTGATTGAGGCCATTGAAGAGGCAGTGCAGTCAGCAGCCAAAAAGAAACTTGGATCCAGACGGGATATTGAGGTGCGCTACAATGAGGAATTCGGTGAGGTCGAGGTCTTTCAGTTTCGCAGCGTGGTAGAGGAAGTGGAAGACGAGCAGACTGAGATTGCCTTTGCAGATGCGAAAATTCTAGACCCTGAGGTGCAACTCGATGATGAGCTTGGTGAAAAAATGGAAAACATCGAGGACCTTGGTCGTATAGCTGCCCAGTCCGCAAAACAGGTTATTATCCATAAAATGAAGGATGCCGAGCGTGATGTCATCTATGAGATGTTCAAAGACCGTAAAGGTGAGATCGTTGGTGGTATAGTTCAGCGTTTTGAGCGTGGAAATATGATTGTTAACCTTGGGCGTACTGACGCCATCCTTCCCAAGGATCAGCAAATTCCCAAACGCTCTTTTAAACAGGGCGATCGTATCCGGGCCTACCTCCTTGATGTCCGTCAGAATAGCAGGGATTCACAGATTCTTCTCTCACGGACCTGTGATGATTTCCTGGCTAAGCTCTTTGCCATGGAGGTCCCAGAGATTGCCGAAGATATCGTCAAAATCATGGGAGTCAGTCGTGAACCTGGATTCAGAGCCAAGATTGCCGTGAGTTCAACTGAGACCGATGTCGATCCAGTGGGTGCTTGCGTCGGCATGAAAGGATCTCGGGTCCAAAATGTGGTCCAGGAGCTGCAGGGGGAGCGAATCGATATCGTTCCCTGGAGTCCGGATCCGGCCAAATATGTGTATAATGCCTTAGCACCGGCTCATGTGTCAATGGTTATGGTGGACGAGGAGGAACATACTCTTTTTGTCGTTGTTCCTAATGATCAGCTTTCTCTGGCCATTGGCCGCCAGGGACAAAATGTTCGTCTGGCTTCACGGCTTCTTGGCTGGCGTATTGACGTGAAGAGTGAACAGCGATATGCTAATTTAGAAAATCCCGCCTATCAGCTACTGTTGACCATAAAAGGGATTGACGAATCTTTGGCTGATCAGTTTTTATCCCGTGGAATTTCCTCCGTTGAAAAACTGGCTGAAACCGCGGTTGAGGATCTGACGGTGATTCGCGCCATTGATGACGAAAAAGCACAATATCTGATTGAGACTGCCAAAAAGATGGTTCAAACAGGTAAGGGAACACCAGGGGCTGCTGCAACTGCAGAGGCGTTGGGGAGTCCCGAAAGCAACATTGTAAGTGCTGAAACTCTGGAAGGTCAAGGAGAACCCAGTGGGAGCGAAGCCGATGCTCCTTCTGAAAAGGAACAGCCTGCAGGAAACCAAGCCGATACTGTTTCTGAAGATGAACAGCCTGCAGTGAGCGAAGACAATACTGTTGCTGAAGAGGAAGAGTCTGCAGGGACTGAACAGACGGTCTCGGTAGAGGAACAATCCGAAAAGGATGAGCAAAGCAAGTAAGAATGTACCTGTGCGGACCTGTGTTGTTTGTCGTAAACAGGTTGCCAAGAGTGGACTGCAGCGATTTGTCTGGGAACCTAAGACAGAAGTAGTAGCACTGGACAAGACACAGGTGATGCCGGGAAGAGGGGTTTACTGTTGTTTAGAAGATGCGTGTAAACAACGTTTTTTTACTCAGAAACAGCGGTGGAAAAAGGCCTTTCGACTTTTATAGAAGGATTTTCGTAGTTTGTTTTTCAAACAAAACCAGGAATACAATACTGCAGAGCATGATAGACAGGAGTGGGGAATGAGCAGGGTGAGGATTTATGAACTGGCTAAAGAAGCCGGAATGGGCAGTAAGGCTTTGGCCGAGAGACTGATTGAGCAGGGATATGACATCAAGGGTCATAGCTCAACGGTTGATGAAGAAACGGCTGCAAAGATCCGTTCCTCAGTGTTGCAGAGTTCTGATTCTAAATTGGTTGAAAAAAGAATTGACGCCGAATCCGGTGGGGCGACGGTAATTCGTCGTCGAGCAACCATCATTCGTCGTCCCAAAAAGGTTCTTGATGAAGAACCCCAAGAGGAGAAAGAGATTTTAGTTGATTTAGTTGATCATCCGGAAGAGAAAAGTATCGAAGAGGTGCAAGCTCCTGTGGAACCGATTGTAGCATTGGAAAAAGAGAAAGTTGTGGAACAAACTCCTGTTGAAAAAGAACCTGTTGCAGAGGAGATGGTCGAGAAACAACCTCAAACGGAAGAAACAGTAGAGGAACCGGAACAGAAGAAAGAGACGTTTGTGAAAACGCTCATCACCCCTGTTCAGGACAAACCTCTTCGCAAGGGGGTTGCCCGGGTTATTGGAACCATTGAAATCCCCGTGGAAGCACCTCGAAGTACACCGGTACGAAAAAAAGCCAGTCGTCCTTCTGCCTCTCCGGGGAGGCCTGCGCAACCCAGGGCTGAGCAGAAGGAGAGTGTCGTGCCAGGAGAGGTGCAGCCAGTCCGTGCCAAAAAGAAAGGAAAGCGCCCTGTTGAAGTTGAAACGGAGACTCCCAAAAAGGCTGGGTGGAAGAGTGCCAAAAAGGATCGTAAGAATATGCGGGTAACTCGTTTTGGTGATGATTATGATAGCTATACCAAGAGGGGAAAAAGAGGTAAAGGAAAGGCGAAGAAGTCTATCCAGCCTGCCGCAGAGATGAAGGCCATCAAGAAACGGATCAAAGTTGCTGATACCATCAGTGTCGGTGATCTGGCCCACAGAATGAGAATAAAGGCCAACGAAATTATAGCCAAACTGATGGGGCTTGGGGTCATGGCCACACTCAATCAGGCCTTGGACGTGGATACAGCTACTTTGGTTGCTGCCGATTTTGGCTATGAGGTGGAGCAGGGTTTTACTGAAGAAATCGGAGTTCAGCAGCTCATTGAGCAGGAAGAAGGTGGAGAGGAAGTATTCAGACCTCCAGTTGTCACTGTCATGGGGCATGTAGATCATGGAAAGACTTCGATCCTTGATGCTATTCGCCATACAGATGTAGCGGATGGTGAGGCGGGAGGAATCACTCAGCATATAGGGGCCTATCATGTCAGTTCTAAGGCTGGTGATGTGACCTTTGTCGATACCCCTGGTCATGCCGCATTTACCGAGATGCGTTCTCGTGGTGCTCAGATAACAGATATTGTTATTCTGGTGGTGGCAGCAGATGATGGGGTTATGGATCAAACCCGTGAGGCCATCCACCATGCTCAGGCTGCAGAAGTACCTATTTTGGTGGTCGTGAACAAGATCGATAAGGCCAATGCTGACCCCGACCGGGTGAAAAGAGAGCTCGCAGAACTCAATTTGTCTCCTGAGGAATGGGGGGGGGATACGATCTATTGTGAGACCTCGGCCAAGAAAAATATCGGTATTGATAAGCTGATGGAAAATATCGAACTCATGGCGGAAATGCTGGAGCTTAAAGCCGATCCTAATCGCAAGGCAAGAGGTCGTGTAATCGAAGCCAAGCTTGATAAGGGGCGGGGGGCTGTGGCCACTATTCTGGTGCAGGAAGGAACGCTCAAGACCGGTGATTATTTTGTTGTTGGTCAGTTCAGTGGTAAGGTCAGAGCCCTGCTTGATTACCGGGGGAAGCCGGTCAAAAGTGCGAAACCCAGTATTCCGGTTGAGGTGCAGGGCTTAAACGGTGTTCCTTCTGCTGGTGATGAGTTTGTCGTTGTCACCGACGAGAAGATGGCCAAGAGTGTGTCTCAGGTTCGGGCCTTGAAGGCTCGCGAAAGTGAGCTTGCATCCAACACCAAGGTTTCTCTTGATAAACTTTTTGAGAAGCTGAGTGAGGGAGAGGTTCAGGAACTGCGGGTGGTGCTCAGGGCAGATGTACAAGGCACCTTGGAGGCATTTGGTAATGCAGCTGAAAAACTTTCCACCGATGAGGTGAAGGTACGGGTGCTTCATGAAGGGACAGGGACTATTACCGAGTCCGATATTCTCCTTGCTTCAGCTTCCGATGCCGTTATCATAGGTTTCAATGTTCGTCCCACCAGTAAGGTCAAGGAGCTGGCAAGCAAGGAAAATGTGGATGTACGCTCCTATGACGTTATTTACCACGCCCTTGATGACATCAGAAAGGCAATGGTTGGTCTGCTTGAGCCCACTTTTGAAGAGGAAGTGATCGGGAGTGCCGAAGTTCGGGATATCTTTCGTGCCCCTAAAGTCGGGACCATTGCCGGTTGTTTTGTTACTGACGGGAAGATGCAGCGTAATGCCTCTCTTCGAGTTCTCCGTGAGGGGGTCGTGGTGTACACCGGCAAGGTTGGATCTCTCAGACGTTTTAAAGATGATACCAAAGAGGTCTTGTCTGGCTACGAGTGCGGTATAACCATTGAAAACTTTAATGATATTAAATTAGGTGATATCATGGAGGCCTTTGTCTTGAAAGAGGTTGCGGGGACCCTTGGTGCCACGCAGCAGGAAAAAGAAGACGGAGGCGAAAAATAGCAGGGTATGTGGGATCCTAAAGAGACTATTGAGTCCGTCGGCCTCGGCAAACAGGAACGAAAGCGATCTACGCGAGTGGCTGATGCTATCCGGATGGAACTTTCCGTCCTCTTTTTGCAAAAGGTCCGGGATCAAATGTTGCATGATGTGACCGTCACCGGGGTGACGATGACGGATGATCTGAGAAGTGCTTGTATTATGTATACGGTTCCCGGTAATGAGAAGAAACAAAAAAAGGTGGCCGATGCCCTGACGGGGGCAGCGGGATTTATGAGAAGCCACCTGGCCCGGGTACTGAATATGCGCTATACGCCTTCACTGCAATTTGTCTATGATACAAAAGCAGAAAAAGTGGCAGAGATGGAAAAACTTTTTCAGGAAATTGCTACTGAGAGGAGCAAGAGTGAAGAAAATCTCTGAGCAGGTCCTCAAGATCGTCAATGCGGCCACCCATGTGGTCCTGGTCACTCATATTCACCCGGATGGGGACGCTCTCGGCTCTTTGCTTGCCTTGGCCGATATTTTGGAGGGCCAGGGAAAAAAGGTTTTTCGTTATCTTGAGGAACCGGTCTCTCATCTCTATGATTTTCTGCCGGACTGTGATCTTATCGAGACCGATTTGACAGCCTTAGAACGATTTGCGGAGATGGCTGGCCAGGGGAATGTTATCAGTATCTCTCTGGATTGTGGAGATTGTGACCGTTTGGGAGAGGCAAAGAGAGACCTGCTCGCCATTTCCCCCTTTATTGTTATAGATCACCATCATGGGCATCGTGCCTTTGGTGACTTGCTCTGGCTTGAACCTGATCGTTCCTCCACAGGAGAGTTGGTTTACGAATTGGCTCAGTTAATGGGGGCTGCGGTATCAAAAAAAGCGGCATTTTCTCTCTATGTTGCTATTTCTACAGATACCGGATCGTTTCGCTATGAAAATACCAGCTCCAGAACCTTACAGATAGCTGCAGATCTGGTGGACTCGGGTGTTCATCCTGAAGAGGTTGCTGATAAGGTCTATGATAATTATACCCTTGAGCGCCTGCGGTTGATGGAAATGGTTCTTGCTACCCTGCAAATTTATGCAGCAGGACAGATCGGCTTGATTCAAGTAAGTGCCGAGATGTTTGAACGCAGTGGGGCAACTGCAGCTGATGTTGAGGGATTTGTAAATTATCCTCGAGCCCTCCGTTCGGTAAGAGTAGCCGTTTTTCTCAAAGAAGTTAAAAAAGGCATGATATCCGTCAGTCTTCGAGCAAAGGGCGACTGTGATGTGGCTGTCATCGCCGGTTCCTTTGGTGGAGGAGGACATCGGAATGCGGCCGGATTCCGCGTTGTTGATAAGAACTTGGCTGAGGTGCAGAAAGCAGTCTTAGAGGCCTTGGAGAAGGCCTTGGCCTGAATCAGTATCCCTTTGTTGGATTTCCGGGTATATTTTTTATTATGGATACTGATTTCGAAGCCGGCACTTTTCTCATTGATAAACCGGAAGGTGCGAGTTCCTTCTTTATGGTTCGTCAGGTAAGACGGGCGTTAGGCATGAAGAAGGTTGGCCATGCCGGAACACTGGATCCTTTTGCCACCGGGTTACTGGTCATTTGTGCAGGTCGTCCGGCAACGCGAATGATCAGCGAAATCATGGCAGGGGACAAAGAATATCTGGCCACCCTCCGTCTTGGCATAGAGACAACGACCCTTGATCCTGAAGGTGAGGTGACTTGTGAGCAATCGGTGGGGCAGGTGTCACCGCAACAAGTAGAAGCGTGCCTGCAGCGTTTTCGGGGCGAGATTGATCAAGTCCCGCCTCTGTATTCTGCCTTGAAGCACAAGGGGAAGCCCCTTTATCATTATGCCCGGCAGGGTATTACTATTGTCAAACCTCCGCGCCGGATCTTTATTCATACCTTGGAGCGAACAGACGGAGAGTGGGAATTGAGTGATGCTTCACCTTTTCTCACCATACGGGTGATTTGCAGTAAGGGGACCTATATTCGAACCTTGGGCGCAGATATAGGCAGGGTTTTGGGCTGTGGGGCCTATTTGACGGCTCTGCGTCGTACGCGGAGTGGCTGTTTTCATGTCCAGGATGCTATTACAGGCCAACAACTCCGCGAGGATGATGCCCGAGAAAGATTGATGGAGAAGGTCTTATCTGTGTCCGATATGCGTAATCTGTTGCAATAATAGTAAGACATGGTAAGTGTAATAGATGAAGTAGTGTTCTCGTTCGGCTAACCTGTAAGGAAAGGCATTGTATTCTTTTGCCATCCCCCTTGCGGGGTAAAATTATTTTTATGAAATAATTTTCTGTCGGGAACACACTGAAAATGAATTTTAAGGTATCTAAATATCCCGCCACCGGATAGCTAACAGAAAAAATAAGGTTTTTTATATAAAGAAACGGAGGTTTGTTTTGGCACAATCAGCAGTTAAAAAAAATGAAATCATCGAGAAATTTAAGCTTCATTCTAATGATACCGGATCGTCTGAGGTACAGATCGCTTTGATTACTGACAGGATTCAGTATCTGACCGATCATTTTAAGATTCACAAGAAAGACCATCACTCTCGTCAGGGCCTGTTGAAGTTGGTTGGACAGAGAAGAAGTCTTCTTGATTATCTGAAGAAAAAAGATATTAACAAGTACCGGGAGCTGATTCTGGCACTAGGCATCAGAAAGTAGTCCTGAAGAGAAATGCAATGTCATTTCTCTTCATTGTACGTCTTTAGGATTCATGGCTAAGCATCAGCGCATAAGGGCGCTGAATGCAAGTTAAAACATTCAGGTGTATTGTTGCCGTTGTGCAGCGATACGCCTGTTTTAACTTTGAGCAAATCAATTGGCCTTGAATCAGTAACCATGCTGCACAGGGCAGCTGGAGAACCTATGTATACAAAAGTTGAAGTTGAAATCGGTGGCAAGACAATTTCTGTAGAGACCGGAAAAATTGCCAAACAGGCAGACGGTGCAGTTGTCATGCAATATGGCGGAACAGTAGTTCTTGTTACTGCTGTAGCGGGCAAGGAAAACAAGCCGGAATTGGGTTTTTTGCCTCTCACAATAGAATATCAGGAGCGAATGGCCGCAGTTGGACGCATTCCTGGGAACTATTTTCGCCGTGAAATTGGACGGCCGAGTGATCAGGAAGTACTTACCTGTCGTATTATCGATCGTCCGCTGCGTCCCTTGTTTCCGGATGGATACTTTTCCGAGACTCAAGTTATTGCCACCGTTCTCTCTGCCGACCAGCAGAATGATCCCGATATTCTCGCTCTGAACGGAGCCTCGTGTGCTTTGAGCATTTCTGAAATTCCTTTTAACGGCCCCGTAGCCGGTGCCCGGGTTGGGTATGTCGATGGAGAGTATGTCCTCAACCCAACCAAGGCTGAACTGGCAACATCGAGAATGGACATCATTGTCGCCTGTACCCGTAATGCGGTGGTCATGGTGGAAGGTATGGTTGATGCCATGAGTGAAGAAGAGGTACTCGATGCCATCTTTTTTGCCCATGAGCTGGTGCAGCCATTGATTGATATGCAAAACGATATGCAAAAATCAAATGGTATGGAAAAACGGTCCATTGAGATCCCCAAAATCGACGAAGAACTGCGGGCCAAGGTCCAGGAAATCGCTGCCGAGGGTATGCTCGAGGTTATCGGTACTGCCGATAAGATGGCACGTGGACGTTGCTATGATGACTTGAAAAAGTCGGTTGTTGCAGCGCTTGATCCTACAGGTGAGCGCTCCAAGGAAGTTGGCAATCTGCTCTCCGACTACAAGAAAAAGACTATGCGGGCTAAGATCGTTGATGAGCAGATCCGCCTCGATGGTCGTTCTCTTGATCAGGTCCGTCCCATAGCCTGTGAGGTGACCTATCTGCCCCGTACCCATGGCTCTGCTCTTTTCACTCGTGGTGAGACCCAGGCCCTGGTAACAGCTACACTTGGCAGCGAGCGAGATCAGCAGCGGCTTGAGACCCTGCAGGGAGAAGAGTATAACCGTTTCATGCTCCATTATAATTTTCCTCCATACTGTGTTGGTGAGGCGCGTTTTCTGCGCGGTCCTTCACGACGCGATGTGGGACATGGAACTCTGGCCATGCGCGGACTCTCGGCCGTGCTGCCCAGCATTGAAGATTTTCCCTATTCCATTCGAGTGGTTTCTGATATCACCGAGTCAAATGGTTCCTCGTCCATGGCAACGGTCTGTGGCGGAAGTATGGCCATGATGGATGCTGGAGTACCAATCAAGGAACCGGTATCCGGAATTGCCATGGGGTTGATCAAGGATGGTGAGAAAATTGTTATTCTTTCCGATATCCTTGGCGATGAGGATCATCTTGGCGACATGGATTTTAAGGTTGTCGGTACCACGGCGGGAATTACCGCTCTGCAGATGGATATCAAGATCGATGGTGTTGATCGAGAGATCATGAGAAAGGCTTTGGCCCAGGCCAAAAATGGACGGCTCCATATTCTAGGCGAAATGGCCAAGGGGATTACAGTATCACGAGATGATGTTGCCGAGCATGCTCCCAAGTATTTCAGTCACAAGATCAATCAGGATAAAATTCGTGATATCATCGGCCCGGGTGGTAAAATCATCAAAGAATTGGCGGCCACATACGATGCCAGTATTGATGTGGATGATTCCGGTCTGGTGAAGATGTTCACTAAGGATGGAACCAAAGCGGCAGCTCTGCTGAAAAAGGTTCAGGAGATTACCGCTGAAGCTGAAGTTGGCAAGGTGTATAAAGGTATTGTCAAAACCATCAAGGATTTTGGTGCCTTTGTCGAAATCCTGCCTGGAACCGATGGGCTGGTTCATATCTCTGAACTTGACAATAAGCGAGTCGAGAAGGTGACCGATGTGGTCAAAGAAGGAGATGAGATCGATGTCAAGGTACTTGAGGTTGATTCCCGAGGCCGTATTCGATTGAGTCGTAAAGTGTTGTTGTAACAAGTAGTCTGAAAACACTTAGAAAGGCTGTTCCGTATTCGCGGAACAGCCTTTTTTTGTGGGGTTCAGCCAAGGGGAGATAGGTGGAACACATAACAGTAGCGTTCAGTTGGATCAATCCACAGAAAAGCAGTGATCTGCTTTTGCCACAGTACCAAACGGAATTGGCAGCAGGAATGGATGTAGGAACTTCTGTGGAGGGATCGTATACCCTTGAGCCGGGAGCCATCCATCTCTTCCCCACTGGTTTCCGAGTGGCATTACCTCCTGGGTATGAGCTACAGGTGAGGCCGAGGAGTGGGCTTGCTGTAAGACATGGGATCACGGTTATTAACAGTCCGGGTACCATCGATGCCGACTACCGGGGTGAAATTCGCATTGGCTTGATCAATCTTGGAGGCATTCCGTTTACGATTCGGCGTGGTGATCGTATCGCCCAGTTGATTTTGGCACCGGTGCTGCGGGCACGATTAAAGGTGGTGACTGTACTCGATGAAACGGGTCGTGGAACAGGTGGTTTCGGCCACACGGGGACCTGAAATCATGCGTTTTGCACTGCTCGGCTCAGGAAGTAAGGGCAACTCACTCTATGTGGAGGCTGGGAGGACAGCAATTCTGGTTGATGCCGGATTTTCAGGAAAGGAGATAGTCAAGAGACTCTCCCAGATTGGAAGGGACCTGGCTGATCTCGATGGGATCTTTCTCACCCATGAACATCGCGATCATATTCATGGGGTTGGTGTACTTTCAAGACGTTGTCGCCTTCCAGTGCATGCTAATGAAGGGACATTTGCGGGTGGCGAAAAAAAGATGGGAAAGTTGCACCGGCGGGTTGAATTTGAGACTGGCACCCTTCTTCAGATGCAGGATATGGAAGTTCGTTCCTTCAGAATTTCTCATGATACCCTTGATCCGGTGGGCTATCTTATCAGTGATGGCAGGGTCAGTCTGGCGTGTTGCACAGACACGGGAAAAGTTTCTCACCTCATTAGCAGGAGATTGAGCGGTTGCAGCGCCATCATCCTCGAATTTAATCATGATCCCTTGATGTTGAAAACAGGTCCCTACCCCTTGTTTCTTAAGCAACGGGTCCGTTCAAGCCATGGCCACCTGGCCAATGAAGATGCCGCCACCTTTCTCAAGACTCTTGTCCATGACAGGTTGCAGCATATCATTCTTGCCCATCTCAGTGAAACGAACAATACAGCAGATCTTGCCTTGAAAAGTGCTGCCTCTGTGCTGGAAGAAAAATATCTTTCTTCCCTCATCGTTGCCAGACAGGATAAGCCCACTCCTTTATTCGATCTGTCCCCCATTGCGCGATCTTTCTAGCCATTTGTGGTTTGGCGTCACTTGACTCTGTTTTTTTCTGCTAATGGCTTTATTTCTTGTGCCAACCTGTTCCGTTATCGACGAATTGGCCAGTAGGGGTTTTTGCTATGGCCTTTTCTCCAGCCAGCCGTTCAACAGTTTGTAACGGGGTCTTGTTCTTTTGGGCAATTTCCTGGTAATACTGTTTTCGCTGGCTGTTTATGGAGTTGACCAGGTTCTTTACGACCTGATCAGCAGTGTTCACCGGTGCCAGATACCCCATGTTCGTTTCGCCTACCAACCCCTGTGCTTTTGCGTCACCGAGTTCCAGGCCATACACTGGTTGACAGATAAGTATGAGGCTGAAGAGTAATATTGGAACTATATTTTTCATATTTTTCTCCTTATTAAAATAAGCCACTTTCTTTATTGAGGATGGTATCGAGGTCTTTCTCGACCTGGACTTTTATTGCATGTTCAATTTTGACGTTGAGGTTGATAGTAATGGGCTTCTCCGGCGCTGCCACCTGGACAGTGGGTGAACAGCTTACAAGGAGAGCCAGACAGAGAAGAGGGGGAATGCAGGGTTTTAACATGGCATTTTCTCGTTGAGGATTACTGAATTATGAGGCACAGAGGAACGTTCCCCTCACTCGTGATCATGAATATGGTGATCATTTTTTGGACTGGTTCGAATGCAACTGGTTTTCCAGATCATCTGTTAAGTTTTTAGTATAGCGAAGACTTTGGAGAAGGGAAAGAAGATTTTGTGAGGTGTTCAGGTTCAGGTGGATGGGGCGATTGGTATTTACTTTAGGGCTTCGTCCTTCAGTATGGATGGCGATGGTTAGGGTGCCATCAGGTTCGTAGAGAGGAGTGGTCGTGAGTGTATTATAATGGAATTCTTCCAGGGCATGAATGGCGTATTGGGGAAGCTGTTGGAAGGTGCCGTTATCCCCTGCAGCTCTGTGGTAGCTGATGATGCCACCCGGGGCTCTACTCTTCAATTCACCCTTTGCAGTCTGTATCCTTCGGTCCTGGATGTGAACAGAAATATTGCCATCAAGGAGTCCGGTGACTGAGAGGCCGTCGATTTTGTTGAGGTTGATAATTTCTGTTACGTTCACCCCATCCACTTGAAGGATACAGTTTAGCTCTGGGTGAGATGGGTCAAGGTGGATGTTTTTGCTGCTTATTCTCCCTCCCAGTACTTTTGCCTCTATTGAGTCAGCAAGAAGTATAGGAAAGGCTTTGGTGGAGCCAGGACTGATTTGATTACTGAGGGTAATATCTTTTATCTTGAGCATGGTGTCTAATTCACTGATAAAAATATTCCCAGGATTGAGGCTGCGCAATTGAGGAAGAAGCTGTAAGTTTTGCTCCAGTTGAATACCGGTGAAGCCAATGTCTTTATATATCCCAATTCCGTCAGCGAGTTGAACCTTGGAATTGATAATGAGCGGTTGTCCTTTGTCCCATTCCATGGTCACAGTTGAATCCACCAGGCCACTGCTTAAGGAAAATGGTAGAGAAAAACCAGTGACCAGTTGATTGAATGCAGCCTGTCCACCTTGCAGGTCAAAGGGATTTACCGTGGAAAATCGGGCTGTGCCAGCACCGGTTTCTAAATTGTGGGCAGCACTCCCCTCTATACGTCCGGGGATCGTTGCATGGGAAAAGGTGGTACTCAGTTCCAGATTGTGGTGATCAGCGCGAAGGGCGACTTGAATGTCTTGGAGGGGAATGTTTATGTCTTTCCATTGCACTGACATGGCCCTGTTGCGAATCAAGGCCTGCAGCTGTGAAGGGGAAGGCATGTTTTTCGGGTCCTCTATTTCCAGAGTAAGACGTGTTGGCTGGATATGCAGATCCTCGAACTGGAGCGCATTGATGTCGGCCATGACAATACCACTCCCTACCTTCCAGCCAGCAGTCGGATCAGCTGGCACCGTGAAGGCAAGCTTTTGTTCCGGTGAAAGCTGCAGCTGGGGGACGTTGAGTTTGTTGATATGGAGCGCTTTGATTACCGTGGTGAAATCCGGATCCAGGACAAAGGTTGTACCCAGCGGACCAGGGCCGACACTCAGGGCAGGAGTTACCTCAGCATGCTCAATACGAAAAGATTTGGTGTTAAGCTCTTCTATGATGAGTCGTGAAGCATTGTTCAGAGCGAGTGTTAGCTGTTTTTGTTCTCGGGACAGGCTTCCTGAAACTTGGAAATACAGTTTTTCCAGGTTTGCCATCTGGCTTTGTATGTCGCATATATAGAAATGGGAGCCTCGATGAAAAGTGAGTGTCTCAAAATTGTCTGTATGAAGGGCGAACTTTCCCGTCAGAGAATCGATAAGCAATCCAGGCAGGGATAGACTTCGACCGTCTACCAGCAGTTCCATCTCCAGTGGATTTTTCGTGGTCTTACGGGCAGAAAATTGCAGTTCCAGTCTTCCCGAAACATCCGGCAGGGAGACTGGCAGAAGAGGGGAGAGAATGTTGAGTGTATCGACTAAGATGGTGAGTTTGCCAGTGGCTTCACTATGCTTCTGCTGCAGACAAAAGTGAAATAATGGTGTTGCACCCTGGTGTCCTTCGATTTGGAGATGCGTTGCGCCATTACTCAGATGCGTCAGAACGGTCTTGATGTTGATCAGCTTCTCCGGTAAGCCAAGTTTGACAGAGAGACCTGAGTCAAGGATCTCAATCTCAAGTTGTAGTGATTTTCCTGTCAGGGGGACACTACTTGGGCCTGAGAGAATCAGGCTTTTGATAAAAATATTTTTGGGCAGATAGGCAGGAAGCAGGTTGGGAGTGAGCAGGTCTTCAACTGTCTGGTATGAGAATGTATTTCTGGAGGTTTTTCCCTGTTTTTCCAGACCGACCTCTACAAGATCTATGCTCATCCCTGCTACTTTTCCCAGCAGGAGACTACCAAGGGAAAAGTTGAGAACAACATTTTCCAGTTTTATCTCATGTACTGTGCTGTTCTCCTGAAATTTGGTGGCAAGAGAGGCTACGGTCAGTCTGTTCCTGCTCAACTCGCTGACTGTAAGCTGAACCTCTTGGCAGCCAATTGCTTTCAGCTTGTCGCTAAGAAGTTTCTCGGTGACGGTCTGGCGGTTAATGAAAAGGAGAGAAAGGGAGATTGTAAGAAGAAATGCTGTAAGAATCAAAAAAAAACGCATGAAAGACCTCTTAGAGCTCAAGATACCCTTAATTCGTTTATGTGTCGAGACTACTCTCCTGTGGCCAGATTATTGAAAGAGAGTAGCCTGCTCTGGAAATGTCAAGGAAGACGAATCCGTTTGTCCTTCTCCAACTGTGTGTTTTTTTTGTAAAGGAGGATGGTTTTGCCGATGATCTGGACGAGGCTGCTTCCGGTGCCAATTGACAGAGATTCAGCAGTCTCCTGGCAAGAAACCGGACTATTTTTTCCAACCTTGATTTTGATCAGTTCATGGCGGCTCAGTTCAAGAGCAGTTGCCTTGACGATTTTCTCGCCAAGCCCCTCCTTGCCGATAGCAACAACAGGTGTCAGGTCGTGTCCCAATCCCTTGAGAAATTTCTTTTGTTTTGCATTCAATTCGGGAGCTGTTTTTTTTTCTTCTGATGTTGTCATATTTGTGTGAGTGACCTCTGGTCATCCTATTAGATTTTTAATAATTTCATAGCCTCCGACATAGGTTCCTATAGAGGATCCGAGGCCGGTAAAAAGGAAGACAAGGAAGAGACGAAGGAGTTTGTTTTGCCACCATCCTCTTACGGTGCCCATATCATCACCAACGGTTTCAAATTCTTTAACCACGGGTGGGCAATTCATAACCTGAATAAACGCCGCCACATATCCTGCCCCGATGACAGGCGTCAGGCTGGTGATAGGTGCAGCGGCAAAGGCAGCTGCTATTGTCAGGGGATGGGCATAAGCGAGCAGACCTCCCAGAGCAGAGGGAATCCCGTTTGCCAATATCCAGTAGAGGAGATTGGATCCCATAACAGCGGCCCCTTTTTGGATGCCAATGGTGAGAAGAGAACCAATGATCAGGATGGGGATAGACCAGCCTGCAACCTTCCAGGTCGCGGAAATCGGAGGAATGGTTGAAATATTATCAATCTCTGCGCTATGATCTTCAGGGAAAAGTGCTTTGATTCCTTCCACATGGCCTGCTCCAACCACGGCCACCAGTCGCTTCCCGTTCGCTGCTTTTATCTTTTCTGAAAGATACAGATCCCGCTCATCAATGATTACCTTTTTGACATCAGGCAAGGAGTTTCCCATCTCACTCATCAGTTCGGAAAGGACATCTTTTTGTTTCAATTCGGAAAGTTTTTCTTCACTGAGTTCTGTAGAGTCAAAGAGACTGGCGAAGAGGGTGGCGAGCAGATAACCTTTTTTGAGAAAGGAGGTGGATTTCCAGGCCCGGTGCAAGGTAATCCGGACATCACGGTCACAGAGGACAATGGGAATGTTATTACTTTTTGCCATGTTGGCGGCGCACAGTAATTCGGCTCCGGGTTGGACACCCAGCTGGTTGCCCAGCTTCTTTTGATAGGAGGCCATGAGCAGATTAATCATCAGTGTGGCAAGCTGTTTATTTTTGATGAGTTGCTTGAGATCAAGGTCCTGCCATTTTTTTTTCTGGGTCAGAGCTTCAAATCGTTTCTCATCAAGTTCAATACAGACACAGTCTGGGTTTTCCTGTTTGATGACCGTTTCTACGAGATCCACTGACTCTTGCGAGATGTGGGCCGTGCCGATGAGGATAACGGTTTTTTCCTGGTGGGTTATAACATGGACATCTGCAGGGTAGTCAGATGATGGGAAGGAGTTGTTCGTCATGACTCAACTAAAAATTAAAAAAAGATAGAAATAAAGTCTGCAACTCAACCCTGCATTGGCTGGCGTAAGCTGAAAATGACCCTATTCAAAGAAGTCACGATGTCTCTCGCAGTGAGGAACAAGGCGACTGAGTGAACATGGTTCGCCTGGCCAAAGCGATCAAACATTTTTGATCTTGAGTTTGATCCCTGGATGGATACGATTGGACTTGAGATTGTTCCAGGATCTGAGCTGTTCTGGAGAGAGATTGAATTTCTTGGCAATGGCCCACAGTGAATCACCTTCGCGTACCTTATACCAGCTGATCTGAGATGGTGTGAGGGTGGGTTGAGCCTGACTGAATTTTTTCTGCTCGCCAAGGACTAACAGTGATGCATCGGGATCAGGAGTTGAAACAGCAATGGAGTTTGTGGTCTTTTTCTTATGGTGCTGAGTTTGGTCAGAGTCTTCAATGTACAAAGCTAACTGCTGACCTGCTTTGATTTTATCTAAGCTTTTCAGGCCGTTCCAGGAAACTATAAGGTCTGCAGGAACATTGTATTTTTTAGCAATCTTGGAAATAGTCTCTCCAGGTCGAATCTTATGGAGAACGAGATTATTTGCTGCGAGGCTACCTTGTTTTCCTTCTGGTAAGAGTCGATACTGAATGGCGTTATACGGGATGCGAAGATGGTTGCCGGCAATAAGTCTGCTACTCCGCAAGTTGTTGATTTTGAGCAATGCTGTTTTGTTGATATTGTAACGTTTGCAGATGTTATAAAGGGTATCTGATTTGGCAATGATGTGTGTCTTATATTCGGTGCTGACTACACTATGCAGGCGAGGGAGATTGGATTCTGCCAGTTTTTTACTCCCCGAGGGAATCTGGACGTCATAGTAACTCTTGTTCAGAGGAGTCTTGCCGGTTTTCAGTTCCTGGTTAAGGCGTTTTATGTCCTTGTCATTTGCATCACAGAGTAATGCCACGGCTTCCAGGCTCAGCCCTGGACCAACGCGCAGGGTGTCATATTCCAGAGGAGATTCGTAGTTGATATCGGTAAATCCGTATTCTTCTGGGTTTTTGGCGATGAGAATAGCAGCAATTAGTTTGGGAACATAGCGTTTGGTCTCCATCTGCAGATAGCCATGTTCGGCCAGACTCCAGAAATCATTGCTTTTGTATCGTTTCATGCCCCGTCTGATTTTTCCACCCCCTGCATTATAGGCAGCCACTGCCAAATGCCAATCACCGAAATCGGCATAGAGGTCTGAAAGAAAAGCAATAGCGGCCTTTGTCGATTTCTCGGCGTGTCGCCGTTCGTCAACGTAGTCATCAATTTCCAGGTTATATTGTTTTCCTGTGCCCTTGATGAATTGCCAGAGTCCCACTGCCTTGGCACGGGAAAAGGCACGTTGACTAAATCCGCTTTCGATCATAGCAAGGTAGGCCAGATCTTCGGGGAGGCCAGCTTCACGGAGTTCTTTGCGAAACATGGGGATGTATTTACCAGAACGTGAAAGCCAGAGGGCAAACTGTTTTTGTTGTCCGTTCTGAAAAAGATCCAGGTAGGCCTTTACCTGTTTATTGATAACAATGGGGAAGTCGTAGGTGGTTTGCTCTTTTTGGGCAGGGAACGTTGAACCTTTTTCGTGTCGCCATGCACCGGTGTGACGCAGGGCTTCGAGTTCTTCTGTCAGCAATTGTTCAGATTCGGCTTCCACCAAGAGCAGTTCTTGATCTGTGGAAATAGAGCTGACAGGAGAGGCGATTTCGTTTGCCGGAACGGGGTAATCGGCGATGAAGGCCTTGTCTGCGCAAGAGGATAAAAGTACCACTGTTCCCAAGAGACAGAACGTTTTGAGAGAATATAAAAAAAATCGGGGCATAAAATACCGGATTGAGAAAAGCGTGAGCATTTAATAGTATTGAGTTACAGAAAATAACTCAGGCTTCAAATGTCTGTTGAGATATACTGCCGAAAACAGTACACTCTGCAAAAAATTTAATTACTTAAACTCGAAGTGTGTTTAAATTGCAACAAAAATACCACCCCTGTGCCCTGTTGAGGCCTCATTTTAGTCCTATTGAAGGGAATAATAGCCCTCAATAGGGTTTCTTTTGCTCCTATGCCTTATTTCTATGTTTAAAAAGATAGTTTTATTTCTTCTTTTCCTGACCTTTTTGTTCAGTCTTGGATGTTGGGGACTCTTTCATTGGCTGGTTGTTCTCCATCCTGGGAAGGAGATTTCCCGAGAAAATATCCAGAATATTTTAGGAAGAGAGAGTCCTGTATTCTATAGTGATGGCAAAACCCGCCTGGGGGTGTTTTTTGACGAGGCTCACAGGCAATATGTGACCTGGGATCAGATCCCCTCTGATTTTGTCAATGCACTTGTAGCCTCTGAAGATAATCGTTTTTTTGAACATTATGGCTTCGATACGGTCTCTATTGGTCGGGCTGCCATAAAAAACTATGAGGCTGGCAGGGTTGTTCAGGGAGGGAGTACACTCACTCAGCAGACGGCCAAGAATCTGTTTAAACGAACTGGCCGTTCTTATGAAGCGAAGCTGAAGGAACTGCTTTCTGCCATCCGTCTTGAATACCATTATAGCAAAGAACAGATTTTTGAATTTTACGCTAACCAGTTTTATGTCCGGGGTAACGGACACGGACTTGGTATTGCAGCTCGTTATTACTTTGATAAAAAGGTTGAAGATCTATCACTTCTGGAATGTGTCTTTATTGCTGGAAGTGTCAAACGTCCCAATTATTATAATCCGTTCAATCGAAAGAATGAGGCCGACAAGGAGGAAGTCCGACAAAGAATTAAGGTGCGAATGAGCTATGTGTTGGGGCAAATGAAACGACAGGGTATGCTTTCTTCCATACAGTATGAGCAGGCCATTAACAGCGATGTCCTCTTTGCAGAAGGGCAGGTTGGCTATCCCCTTGACTATGTTATGGAGATGGTAAAAGATGCTGTGGTGAGTGAAGATATACAGGCTGCTTTGGAAGAGCACGGAATCGGGAACTTGGCCACAGCTGGATTACGTGTGATCACCAGCGTTGATAAAGGCTTGCAGGAAGAGACGCTGTATGCTCTTCGCCGTGAACTGTCAAGACTCGATGTTCGTCTGCGTGGCTATGAGCATGATGAAATTCAGAAGGAATTGGCAGCTGTTAAATACCTGGGAGACAGGGTGGTTAAAAAGATGGCCTTTCTCTTTGGCAACATCACTAAGATAGAACAGGGTAATGGGAAAAAATTAGAGCACATTAAGATTGCAGTAGATTTCGGCGAGGACTTGGGAAATGGTGTTATAGACGCAGAAGGGCTCAGTCGTCAGGTAAAGGCCTTGGTCAAATGGGAACAGACCAGATGGAGTGAGATGGTGCCATCGGATTTCCCTTTGCTCCTCGAGCAATTACAAGTTGGTGACCGGGTTTGGGTCAGTGTCCGTGCTATAAATGACGATGGAACGGTTTCTCTCGACCTGGAACGATTTCCAAAACTACAGGGTGGTGCAGTAGTCATTCAGAAGGGAATGATCAAGGCCATGGCAGGAGGGGTAGAAAATAGATTTTTTAACAGGGCTATTGCCGCCCGGCGAACCATGGGATCTGCCTTTAAGCCTTTTGTCTTTGCCGCAGCCCTGCAGTTGGGTTGGAATACAACGGATATGCTCAACAACAGCCGCGAGGTCTTTGTCTTTCAGGGGCAGCCCTATTATCCTCGGCCCGATCATAATAGCCCCCACAATCAGGTTTCCATGAGTTGGGCCGGGATCCATTCAGAAAACCTGGCATCTGTATGGCTGGTCGACCATCTCTGTGATCAGCTTTCTTCTGATGACTTTAAGGAAGTAGCAGGACAAATGGGATTGTTGCCCAGGGTCGATAATGGAGAAAAAGAACCCTACAATCTCTATAAAACACGAATCAGAGATACCTACGGCATTGTTCTTAATCGATCTGCTCTCCAGGAGGCTGCCTATACTCTGGCTGTCAAAAATCTTGAGACCGATTTTCTCTTTGAGAATCTGATACAGGAATATACTGTTTTAAAAAACCTGCATTACGGTTTAAACTTTGATCAGTATCAAAAGGAAATAGATCATGCTCTGACAGATAAAAAAATAAAAGAGTATGAAAGAAAAGAACTCGTTCTTCGCAAAAGACTCCTGAAAACGAATTATCTCTCTCTTGTTCTCCGACAGCGGCAATTGATGAACTTTCGTCAATACATGAAGAAGAGGGCCGGAAATTTTGACCCTTTTGCTACCCCACTGCCTCCGGTAATGGGGACACTTTATTTCGATCGGAAACAGGGGCAGTTCAGTTTTGCAGGGATTGGTCTGAATACGGACGGTATGGATCTGGTAGATTTAGATGGGCTGGTATCTCAGTTGTCGTCTCAGAACCTTAAAGAACAGGAAAAATTCTGGGGCAATGTGTTGCTGGATGGGAGAATAAGCTCTACAGCATTGACACTTGTGGAGAATCAGGTGGAGAGAGAGTTCCAGCAGTTGTTAACGCTTCCCCCCTACAGTATTGAGGTCCTCGCCGGTGTCAAAGATTTCAGACTCCTGGTCGGTTTACGTTATTTGGTCGACTTTGGACATAAACTGGGTATTTCCAGTCAGCTTGATCCGGTTCTCTCCTTCCCTTTGGGATCCAATGTGGTGACGCTTCTGGAAGCAGTTCGTATGTATGAAGGATTGATTACAGGAGATGTCTTTCTTGCTGGGGAAGAGGGGACCGCTAATCAGGATCTGATGAGTGTTCTCGATCGGATTGAAACAGATGATGGAGAAGTGGTTTATCAAACGAAACTGCGACGCAAGACGCTGGTGGCCCCAAAAATTCGGATGGCACTGGGGCATGTGCTCGAAAATGTTGTAACGTTTGGTACAGGGAGGTATGCTCAAAGCTATGCACGACTTCCCCAGGAGAAGAGTGAAGGCGAAGAGACCTTGGCTGCGCTGGATCTGGTGATTCCCCTCCTTGGCAAAACCGGCACGGCCAACAACTATACCAACGCTTCATTCTTCGGCTATTTACCCGGCCCGTCAAAGGGCGGTACGGGGATGGTCATAGATGAAGGCTACAGCATTGGAGTGTATGTCGGTTTTGATGATAATAAGGAAATGCGCAGGAAGACGACTAAAATAACTGGTTCGAGCGGGGCCCTTCCAGCCTGGACGGATCTGGTCAATACTATCTTGCGAGAAAAGGGCTATGCGCAACGGCTTGATCCGGTGGACATCTCTTTTTATGGATTGAACCTCATTCATGACGAACTGGGACAGATTAATCTTGCTGTGGATAAAGATTCAGGAGGACGGATCAGCGTACCAGTCGAGGATGTGGATGAAAAAAACAGATTGCGTTCAACGACTCTGACCTTCGGTAAAATCTATGAGAGTGGGAGCTTCGAGCCGGAGCGGCTTTTTGCCCCATTTTGGGGTGGAGGGGATCATCTTTTGGAAAGTGATTTGTAATCTCGACTCCTCTGTGATACAACATACTTATATACTGAATAGAAGGCGGTCTTCTACTCCTTTCCAAGCGTTTTTGGGAAAGAGAACTGGCTGGTACTCAATAAATATTTTGCTTTTTCCCGCCTACCTTGTCTTTACACCACTCTTTCTATATTTCATTCAACCGATCATAAATTATGAATATTCGATACTCCACTGTAGCTGTAGTTCTTTGTAGCACATTCCTTTTATCGGGTTGCCTGTATCAGGAAAAAAGGATTGTTTCCTCAGATGATATGACTTATTCCGCCAGTAAGAGTCTGGAAACAACAGAAAATCAGGCCCCCACGGTGATTGTTCAGCCCCCGCCTCTTCCTGTAACTGAGGAGCAGATAACAAGGGAGGGCGAGAGCCAATTGGAGTTATCTGGAGAAGGGTTGGCACTGCCAAGTATGGAATATGTTAATGATCGAATTTTCGAATATGGCAGGAAATTGGAGCGATGGAAGGAATTGGATAGCCAAGCGGTGGTTTTGGATCTTGACGAGAAGGCCTCGGAAGAAATGGTTCGTTGCTTCAGGGAACTGCAAAAGGTCTTAAATGGGTACAATAAAATCCATGGAGATCTCTTACAGCAGGATTTGCTTCCTTCAGCTGATTTGATCAGTAATCGTGAGATGATGCAGTTGGAACAGCGAGATATTGCCTTTCTTGAGAGCAGCTGTGGACGATTGCTCAAAAGTGGAGAAAATGGTGGAGCAGGTTGGGAAAAACGACAGGAAAAAGCGGATCTGCCGCAGATCGAGACTCTTGTTGAACGTTATGCCAAAAATAATGAGTATGAAGAAATTGTCCAGGTATGGCAGCAGATTCCTGAATATCAGCTGGACAGGATACATCTGAACACAAGAATTTCCTATGGAAACGCCCTGATGGCACTGCACCAGGAAGAAGAGGCTGCCAAAATATATCAGCAGATTGTTGATCTCATGTCCGCCTCTGACGACCAACAGACGGATATTCTCTCGTTGCGCAAGGTCTTGGCTGATTTGTATACTGCTTCCGGTAGTTATGATAAGGCAGAAAAGCAGTATGTTGAGATCTCAAATGACTATAAAAACCTTGAAAAGATTGAAGCATGGGCGATCCTGCAGTTGTCGATTCTTGAAAGAAGTGAAATCGGGAGCCCTGAACTGAAAGAATATTCCGCTTTGCTGCGCAATTATCTCGGTTTCACAGCGGCAAGAGATGGATATAAATTGGTCTGGCAGGCAGACAAGTTTCTTGTTGATTATCCTTATTCTCCAGTTTCTTCGAATATAGACATTATCAAAACCTCTACCCTGGAAGAGGCAGATAGGTGGCTGGAAGCATTTCTTGGTGAGGTGGATACCATGGCTGGGGAGGAACGTTTTCAGGATGCTCTTCTCAAACTGGAAACCCTTCCAAGTGATATTCTGAGTGGTGAAAAGCAGGTTCTTGTTCGCCAGAAGACCGATGATCTGATCCTCGCTGAAGCCGTCAGTCGAGAGACCAAGAAAATTGAACAGATACAGGTATTGCAGAAGCAGTGGAATGATGCTCTCCTCCTCATTGATAAAGAAAATTACGATGAGGCCCTTGAAATTTTGACGGGTATGCTCGATTCAGAATATGCCTTGAAGGCTGAGCAAAAGATTGCAGAGGTGTCATTACTGGCAGCACGAGCAGAACGCAGGAATGCTGCAGACCTGTTTATTCGTTTCACCAAGACGGCAGATATAGAATCCAAGAAAAAACTGTTGATTGATTCGAGAAGGAAGCTGGTAGATATTCTGATCAAGTATCCTAATGTAGAAATAACGGATAAGGTGATGGGGAACATTGAAAGGGTGGAGAAGGAGATGAATATCCTTGATCCTTCACTGATATCCCAGACGGATATTGGCGGTGAAAAGGGGGGAGAAGGAGTCAGGGAACAAAAAGATCCTTTTGATCAAGAGATACGTAATCCTGCAGATACGATGACTTCACCAGAAATGAAAGAACAAAATATTGAGTAGGTGATGAACGGTCCGTTTTGCTGCGATGCTATTATTGTGTTAAAAACAGAGTGGAGAAAGGGTATTGAGGAGAGCACAGGGAGGGGTTTGTACTCTGGTCTAATAGTAAGCTCTAAAAAGAAAAATACAGGAGAGGGTCAGTCCAGAAATGAGATGATTTTTTCAACTTGAGGCCTGCGATTTAGGTAATTGATCCCTCCAACCCTGTAAATGGGGGGATGGAGAGAAACAAGTTAAGAACATCAAATGAAACACTGAGGGGAGGTCTCTATGGGACAATTTAAAAAAGTCACCTTTTGGGCTCTGTGGACGGCTGTCGTTGTCCTGTCTATTGTTCCGGAGGTAGGGTGGACTAATGATCTGTTTGGCGGGATCACCTTTGTTGGAGACAGGAAAGATATCTGTGTGACAATAGAGGGAGAGTGTATATCGAGTATCGATTTTCAATTGGAGACCTGTGACAGCAGTATGAACAGCAAGGAAGAGTATAAAAACAAAATGCCTTTTACCCTCTTGGTACCCAAGGGAGCACACCAGTTGCTCATCAAAAAGAAGGGCAAGATTGTTGTTAATGAGCCGATAAATATTGAGGCGGAAAAGGTCTTGGAATACCAGTTACCAGAATAAAGAAACAAACGGTATGGGGAAAAGAAAGGTGTGCGGTTTTAGGTATGCGGTTTGCGGTAAAAGAGTAAAAGCATAAAAGAATAAAGATCAGGTTGTTGCCCCGCATCTCTAACCCTGCAACCTCAAGGGACAACGTTTATCTTTGCCCTGAGGAGAGAGAAAACCCCAGACGACACAAAAAGCCCCCGGCAGGATTTTCCTGCCGGGGGCTTTTTGTATGGAAAATCCAGATCGGAAATCGAGAGCAAAATCCAACTCCTTCGTCCTTAACTCCCTGATCTTTTCCCGCAAACCGCAAACCTAAAACCGCAAACCGCGCCGTTATAGCGCCCTTAAATAAGGCAAAAAAAGGCCCCATACAGTAAATACTGTACTGGGTTTTTTTATAAAGAAATCGGCGGCGCCCTGCTCTCCCACATGCCTGGTAGGGGCGGAAAAACTGTGTGATTTTAGAGGGTTCGCAGGAGCGGACTTTTGAAGTTGCTGTAATGGTGGTAGTATTGTAGGCTGTTTTTATTGATTTTGGCTGGAATTGGAGAGAGTTCTTGTGGTGAAGGGTTCTTCTGTCGATCTTATCACCATCACCCCTGGCCATGTAAGTCATTCGCTTGGAAAATTTTCGGGTTTGGTGAATTGCTATGGAAGTTTTTTCCACGACTTCATCCCTGTCTTGTTTTTCCTGAATCTGGCCTTTGGGGCAGGTCGCTCCCTCAAATACTGTCGTTGTGATTATCATCTTACTGTCAATTGGTTTTCTTCCTGCCAAGGGGGGGTGTCCAAGGCAGGAAAGTTTTTATTGTTGGTAGGGGTCAGCAGCCGCAGGATTCACTTGAGCAGGAGCCGGTAGAACAGGAGCCACCACTGCCCAGTTTGTTCTCGGAGCTTACCAAAAAACCACCACTGCCACTATCGCCACCGCAGCCGCAACCGGAAGGTTTAATGTAATCGATCTTAATGGCACCGGTGGTAGCGAACATTCCGTTATCAACCAGAAAGGTAACCCCGTCTTCTTCAAACACCTTGTCAGTGTCCTTTTTGTCATCCAGTCCAAGACCCAGGCTTGTCCCGGAACAGCTGCTCTGCATGATCACACGGACGGCTGAGTTGACGTCGTTTTTTTTCAGATATTCTTTGACGTTTTTAACCGCTGATTCCGTTACTTCAAGCATGGTGTTCTCCTTTTTATTGTTGTGATGGGATAACCCACCAATTCATTTCAGAAAGAATTCTCCATTAAATCCTTCCCGTTGTAAAGTTTAGTAAACCAGGCGTTCTGTGGTGCCGTTCATAATGCAGATTCTCCAATCAGCTCAGTCAAAACCTTGTTGCACTTGTCATGTACCAGTCCGGCAATGGCAGTTCGTGAGAAATCGCCGCTGTTCATCATCTCTTTGGATGCATTGATCAGGCCCATTCTGATCTTGCGGTCTCGGGCCGTTTTGGCCGCCAGGGCAAGATTTTGGCGCAGGAGAACAGGATCAACTCTCTCGCTGCTCCCCAGGGGACCTAACTTTGCCGCCTGTTCGGTGAACTGGGTGATTATTTTGACAAAGTTTGGGCCTTCGGCGGCCGAGGCCCAGTCGATCAAGAAACGCTGCTGATTCACCCCTAGCCTGATCAAAGCTTCGTGGACCAGAGCGGCGGTGACCAGGGCATGATAATTACCATCCTGATAGTGGCACTCGCCGGGATGACAGCCGCCGACAAAAACGGCATCAGCTCCGGCGGCCAGACCCTCTAATGGAAAGGAAGGGTCAAGTCTGCCGGAGCACATCATGCGGATAACCCGGAGATTGGGAGGGTACTGGTAGCGGCCGACGCCTGCCGAGTCGGCCGCAGTGTAACAGCACCAGTTGCAGAGGAATCCAAGAATTTTTGGTTGATAATCCGACATAGTATTCTCCAATCCGATAAGTCGTTGTTATTTCTCATGAATGGTTGAGACTGGAGTGGAATCGAATCCACAACTCATCCGTTTTCAGGTGGAAGCATCACGGGTTTGAAGCCCGCGCCGCACAACCAGTACGGGGGTCCAGTCTTTCGTGCGTATTCCGGCTAAACGCTCTCACCAAAGGCATTGATCTGGGCCATGATGCCGTCAAAAGTGAAGCGCCCCATATCAATAGCCATGGTCGGGCACCGGGCGGCGCACACCCCGCATCCTTTGCAGGAAGCGGTCAGGGGTTGCGCTTTACGGGGCTTGACCTCCTTGTCGATCGTGATAGCCTTGTAGGGGCAGAAGGTCTCGCAGGCGCCGCAGCCGATGCACAGTTCGGGATCCACATGGGAAACGATGGGCTCAGGCGAAATCGAGCCCTTGGCAAGGGGTTGGCAGGCCCGACCGGCTGCGGCTTGGGCCTGGGCAATGGTCTCGTCCATGGATTTGGGGGCATGGGCCAGGCCGCAGGCAAAAATCCCGTCCACAGCCATATCCACCGGTCGCAGTTTGACGTGGGCCTCCAGATAAAATTTGTCGGCGGTCACCGGCACCTTGAGCATCCGGGATAAGATCGACGGATCTTCAGGGACAATGCCCACTGAGAGCAACAGAAGGTCGGTTTCCAGTTCCATCTCTTCCCCCAGCAACGGATCGTAGCCGATCACTTTCAGGGGGCTGGACTTACTGTGTCCTCGGAGGACTATGGGCGGATTCTCCGGTGTATAGCGGATGAAGATCACGCCCAGCTCACGGGCCTGGCGGTAATCATCCTCCAAGAAACCGTAAGCCCGCATGTCGCGGTAATAGATGAAGATGGTCAGTTCTGGATTCAATGCCTTGAGGCGCAGGGCGTTCTTCAGGGCCTGGCCACAGCAGACCCGGCTACAGTAGGCCAGATCTGTACCCCGCGAGCCCACACACTGGATCATCACTACCTGTTTCATCTTGGCGGAGAGCGGGCGGCTGGATGCCAACCGATGTTCCAGCTCCAGTTGGGTCAACACCCGCTCGGACTGGCCATGGAGATATTGCTTCGGCTCGTAAGGCCTGCCGCCTGTGGCGATCACCATGACTCCGTGATTAACCACCTCACTACCCGCCTTCTCGGCAATGGTGGTGGTGAAGTTTCCCACATAACCGGAGACACTGGCCACCGTAGCTCTGGTGCGCACGCTTATCTGGGGATGGTTTTTTACCCTGTGGGTCAGTTCCGTCACGGTCAGGCGTGGATCTTTGCCAAAACGGTCGGCGGTGAGTAAAAGGGTCCTTCCACCCAGGGTGTCCCCCTGTTCGACCAGGGTTGTGGGGAATCCCTGTTCGGCAATGGTGAGTGCGGCGGTCATGCCTGCCAGTCCGCCGCCAATCACAAGGGCCGACGGGGTGACAGGCAGTCGCTGTTCCGGCAGGGCAGTGAGATGGGCCGCCTTGGCCACGGCCATGCGCACCAGATCCTTAGCCTTGGCTGTGGCTGCCTCGGGCTCGTACATGTGAACCCAAGAACATTGATCGCGGATATTGGCCATCTCGAACAAGGCGCGGTTTAGGCCCGCATCCCGCAGGGTGGCCTGGAAGAGCGGTTCATGGGTACGCGGGGTACAGGCGGAGACAACGATTCGGTTGAGCCGGTGTTCGCGGATGATGTTGATCAGATGCTGCTGGGTGTCTTGGGAGCAGGAGTAGAGATTATCAGTGGAGTAGACCACACCGGGAAGCTCTCGGGCATAATCACGAACCGCCCGCACATCGACGACGCCGGCGATGTTGATGCCGCAATGGCAGACAAAAACGCCGATGCGGGGTTCCTCGCTGGAGATATCACGCTCCTCCGGAAATACGGCCTTGGTCGTCTCGGTGTCACGAGCTTCGGTCAACTGGCCTGAACAAAGGGCAGCGGCCCCGCTTGCCTGAGTGACTGAGTCTGGGATATCTTTTGGCCCTTGGAAGGCACCGATCACATAGACGCCGGGGCGACTGGTGGCAAGCGGTGAGTAGTTGCCGGTCTGGGCAAAGAGGTAGTTGTTCAGATCGATCCCGGCCGCCTGACCCAGCTGCTTCGCGTCGTCCGGCGACGCCATCCCCTGGGAGAGGACAACCATGTCGAAATTCTCATAATGATGTTTGCCGTCCTCTGTGGCCCAGGTGAGCAGCAGTCCGCTGTCAAAGACATCCTCAACTCGAGGCGGTTTGGCATAGATTACCCGGAAGTTGTTCTCGGCAGTGGCCCGTTCCCTGGCTGCATCAAAGCCTTTTCCGTGGGTGCGGATATCTATGTAAAAAAGGGTGATCTTGGCGCTGGGATCATGCTCGCGGGCAAGGGTTGCCTGCTTGATGGCATACATACAGCAGACGGAGGAACAGTAGTTGTTGCCGCAGGTCTGATCGCGGGAACCGATGCACTGGAGAAAGGCGATCTTTTTTGGGTGTTTTTTGTCAGAGGGACGGAGAATCGCTCCGCCGGTGGGGCCGGAGGCGCACATCAGTCGTTCGTGCTCAAAGGCGCTGAGTACATCCGCGAACTTGCCCCAGCCGTAGCGGCCAAGCACTTCCTTGGTGATCCGGCCTAAGCCCGGTGCCAGGATGACGGAACCGACAGCGAGATCGAGGATCTCTTCTTTCTGGTCGAAACGGATGGCCTTGGCCTGGCAGGCAACGGCACAGAGGCCGCAGGTCTGGTAATTGAGCATGAGACAGGCCTTGGCGTCTATATAATAGCTGGTGGGTACGGCCTGGGCGTAATCGATGTGGGCGGCGTTGGAGATCCCGAGATTTTCGTTATAGTCATCGCCGATCTGCTTGAGGCAGTAGAGGGTACACTGGCCGCAGCCGGTGCACACTTCTTCGTCGATGTAACGGGGCTGTTTTCTGATCCTGGCGGTAAAGCTGCCGGGGGCACCGTTAAGGGAAAGCAGTTCCGACTTGGTCAGGATCTCGATATTTGGATTGCGGCCCGCTTCAACCAGCTTCGGGGCCAGGATGCAGAGCGAGCAGTCATTGGTGGGAAAAGTCTTGTCCAGCCGGGCCATGACCCCACCGATGGCGCCGCTTTTTTCAATAAGATAGACCTTTAAGCCGAGTCCGGTGAGATCGAGAGCGGCCTGGACTCCGGCAACCCCGCCACCCACCACAAGAACCGCACCGACCACCTGTGTGGTAGAGGGAGTGGAAATAGAAGCGTGCATAGCTCCTCCTTTGCTGTACGTTATACCGGAAAAAATCATTCCGGATCTGCCGCGGCTCTCTGCAATCAGCCGCGAACAACGTCAGCGAACAAGGAAGGAAACTACCTGGTTAGCGCCTGGGACCGTTCATGGGGGGCAGGAGAGTCGCAAAATTGTCCATCCCGAACCGGGACGGCCGGCGTGTGCCGGGGTATTGCTCAGACGTGAGGCAATCTGTGTTTCAAAACGACTCTCCATGAAGATGAGGTAAAGATGTTGAAGCGCCTGGATCTTGTGTAACAAGACCATAAGGGGCTGAGATTTGAGTCATATAAACAGATTTTGTGAGGAGTGTCAAATTTTTTGATATGAAGCTTTTTCCACGCCGATGCTTCGATTGGAGTTCAATATTTTTGTGAGTGTTGAAAAAAAATTCTATGATGGTTCGTGTGAATTTGAACAAATCATGGATGGCAGCTACCTCGTAGTTTCCTGAAGAGCTTATAGGATTATTTCCCAAAGCACTTGCTTATGCTGTTGGAACTATTTGAAAATTTATCCGATTTCCGGTACGCTGTCTCTGTCCTTATGGTACTTGTTCTGCTGGTCCGACTGGTAGACGATCGTCAATCTTTTTTATTGAGAAAGTACCTTTTCTATCCTTGTCCATCACTCATATGTAACAATCTGATCTGTCGTAAATTTGTTGAGATGTTGAATGATGAAGACACTGTCGAGCATATCCAGCCCGTGGTCGTTGGCAAGAAAATTGTCTGCGCAGTTGATCTCTGCAAAGCGTCTGGGTATCCTGTCCAAGGTATCGGAAACCTGATTCAATTTGTCTGAAAGCAGCTCCCTGTCATACATAATGTGCATCTTTGTCTATGCGTTTCTTCAAGAGTGGATTCATACGAAGACGATAGCGGACAAGAACTTTTCCATCAGTACAGCAGATGAGTTTATCGCCGCCATCACCCAGCATATCCCGGAGAAGAGTTTTCAACTGGTTCGTTACCATGGCTGGTACTCCAA
>Ga0180007_10000345_pt1 | contig 81507 bp, 70 predicted proteins | sample MM_PC_MetaG_FD_121122 | JGI IMG/M metagenome (GOLD analysis project Ga0180007, IMG submission 121122) | Groundwater microbial communities from the Aspo Hard Rock Laboratory (HRL) deep subsurface site, Sweden - MM_PC_MetaG | ecosystem: Environmental > Aquatic > Deep subsurface > Groundwater...
ATGTTATTAATTTCACATCAAGTTACTCAGATATACTTGTTGACCAAGTGAGTTTCTTTGCCTGGGAATCTTATTACTATAAAGACTTTGTTCTTGATGATTTTGAGTACAGTGAGGTGGGTAACCCTGTTCCCGTACCGGCTACCTTGCTTCTGTTTGGATCAGGCCTGTTTGGTTTGGTCGGGCTCAGGCGACGATTTAATTGATACTAAGCTTTCCATTCATATTATTAAAAAGACAAGGCAGAACATTTCAAAATGTTCTGCCTTGTCTTTTTTGCTAACCCCGCAAAAGCTACACAAACCACAATAGTGTTAGAATATGCACATTGTTTTTTTACATAGCACTTCCGGTAAGTAAAAATGCTGCCCAGAAATAGGGATTCGGGTATTGCTTTTTAACTTTGAGCTGCGCCTGCCGTAAAGCCTCATCTTTATTCATCTTCGATAAATTGGTATAAAAGTTGATCATTATATCTCGGGTTGTTTCGTCATCAACCTGCCACAAGCTGGATATTAGCGAACGCGCTCCGGCATAGAGAAAGCCACGCGTTAAGCCAACAACATCATCGCCTGTAGCCACTTTCCCCAGAGCCGTTTCACAGGCGCTGAGAGTTACCAAATCGGCGTTCAAAGATAAATTATAAAGATCTCCTGCTCTCAATAGTCCGTCATTCATGTTATCTGCGGCCAGCAGCAGTGCTGAATTAAGCGGATTATCAATATCAAATATTCCATGGACAGCAAGATGGATTATGAAATATTTGCTCCCAAATTTTTGCAGATTGGTTTTAGAAGCATCGCTGCGTAAAAGAACATTGGATTCAGGAATTATTCTGCTAATGGCCAGAGCCTCGTCCTGTGCAAATTTTAAATCATATTTTGGGTCGTCCAGCTTAGGATTTCCGAAAATCAAAGCACCTCTATCTTCTTCTTTTGCCCGTTGTTTAAGAAAGCTCAGAACGCTGGCACTGGGCAGCATCCGAATGCTGAAGCGGTCAATCAGATATTCGTTGCCATCGAAAAGGGCGGCAAAAGGCAAATAATGCAAAGAGCCATGTGGAACGATAATCAATTTTTTTGTGTTAATTACAGGAGCTGCCAAAGAAAATAATTGGCGGTATAGCGCCTGACTATATTGTTTGAAATCCGGTAAGTCTTGAGCTGTAATGTTTTTGCGCAGAGCATCAATGTTATTTTCTAAATCCGCTACCGGCAGTTTCTTTGCCACAATTGTTTTGTCTGTTAAAATAAAAACATACCATTTACTGCCTGAACAATAATATTCCAGAAGTGTTTCATCGTCTTTAATCTTTTCCTGGATTTCGGTCGTGGAAGGAGTAGTTACGGAAACCAGAGCGGATAGTTCCGGCGCATTTTCCTGCAGGTTTTTTTTCAGTTTCAGGACAACCGCCCGTGTTTTACTTTGGCTTTCTTTATCTTCAGCAGATTGCGCCACAACGGTGAGGTCATTTTCCGCTTTGCTAAGCTCGGCCAGTGTTATCTTGATCTGCTCAGCTTGTCCGCCTCGAACTTTTATGTCCTTTTGCGAAGCAAGCAAGTCCACCAGGGCGCGGGATTTGGCACGCTCCACGTAAGCAAATGCTTCTGCATAACGGTTGTCAGCAAGAAGCAGTGCCGTCAATTCTGCGTAAGCAGATTGTTTATCGCCAACAAACCCGATGCGTCCCGCTTCGGAATTAATCGAAGAGCGCTGCTTTTCAATAACTTCGATTGTTTTTTTCAGCATGTCTTCTGCGGTACTTTTCCGGCCTTCGGCCAAAGCAATTTTTGCCCGATCCAGCAGTACAATCCAGTAAATACCCCCGATTTGCTCAATCTGCGGATGCCCTAAAAGCCGGTCATATCCATTTTTTGCTTCTATTATGTTTCCTGTTTCGTAAAGGCTTTTTGATAAAATAAAAAGATTGGGTATCTCCTGAAAGGTCTGATCGTATAAAGCTGTTATTGCACCTGTTACTTTTGCATCAGGATTTCTTATGGCTTTTAGCGCATTGTCATATTCTTTCAAAGCCATGTAAATCCGCGCCAGAGCACTGTATTTTTCAGGACCGTTCATGAGTGTTATGCTTACATTTTGCAGTGAATTAACAATTCTTTGAGCATCCGCTTTATTCCCGGACAGAGCATAGGCAACACCAAGAAAATCGTAAATGGAGATCATCTGTGATGTATAAAAACTTTGTTTTTCACGTCCAGCTTCATGCAAAAGTTTATAAGCAAGATGGCCTTCTTTGATTGCCTTCTGAAATTCGCCCTGATCGAGATAAACAGAGCCACGCAAAATCTGGGGATAAACTGTGAGATCAGAGCCGACAAAAGCACTGTCGCCATTATCAATCTGCTTTTGAAGCAAGTCTGTTATGGCAAGTGCTTTGCTGTAATTGCGAATTCCGTTATAAGAGGATGCCAGCAAAAAAAGCTGAAAAGAAGACACCGAATCGCCATTTTCTACTCTTGGTTGAAGAGTATTAATTATTTCATGTATCTGTTGTTTTTGAGCATAACTGCTTAACCTTATATCCCTTGACAGGGAGCAGGCCATAAAAAAAGAAGCCAAAAGCAATATGGCTGATATGGTGAAATAATTTTTAAGTTTCATATTGTTTTATCCGTTAGACAGCAGGTTTTTCGGCAATGCCACAGTAATGCAAGTGAGCTAGTTTCAAAACGTCCCATTTTGGCCGATCTCTGCGTTGGGTGAAAATTTTAATCCTCGAAATACTCCATGTATTCCTGTGGTTAAAATTTACACCCGCCTTGACCTTGACCAAACTGAAACGTTTTGAAAGTGGCTCAAGAATGTAGTTGTTTGATAGAATACCCCCAAACATCACCTGATGAAGTATCCGGTTTACTTCCTGTTTTATTTAGCCGACTGCATTTTTTCTGCCATAGTGCGACCTTGTTTCATATAATCGGCAAACTCATCCGCTTTCATGGCATTGTATAACCCATATTTATAAAGATAGCTGGCAACTTGATAATAACTTATGGTTTCAGTAACCGCTTCCGCATCAAGAGGTATGTTTATCCTTGAGTGAGTCGCAAAGTCATAGTGGTATGCGACATTCTTTCTCACAGTTTTTAAAACGATGAGTTTATCTTTTTCAATGTGTCCCAGCTTCTGGTAATTGCCTATAATTGCAGCTCCATCGTCAGGGTGAATTGAACGAACATCATGGCCGAAAAAGCGGCTCGGATAGCTCCAATTCAGAAGTCCTAGCAAGGTAGGTGCGTAATCAATCTGACTTGAAATGGTCTTTATATGACCGGTCGGCAACTGTCCGCCGGGGGAATAGATAATGAGCGGTATATGATAGTTTTCAACAGGCAGCTCCGTTTTGCCCGCGCTTCCGGCGCAATGGTCGGCCACGATAACAAAGACCGTATTGTTAAACCATGGTTTTGATCTTGCTTCTTCGATGAATTTGCCGATGGCGTAGTCTGTATATTTTATGCCACCGCGGCGTTTCGATGTTTTGGACGGCAAGTCGATACGTCCTTCGGGGAAAGTGAAAGGACGGTGATTTGATGTAGTCATCAAAAAAAAGTAAAAGGGCTTCCCTTTTGCGTAGACTGCATCGGCTTCGCGTGTTGTCCAGCGATACAAATCTTCGTCGCAGGCACCCCAGACATTTGCAAATGTTACATCATCTGAGCTTACGGCACTACGGTCGATGACTTTATAACCATTATTGCCGAAGAAATAGTTCATATTATCGAAGTAACCGAATCCGCTATAAAGAAATGCTGTATCATACCCTTTCAATTGAAATATTGAACCAAGGCTAAATAATCCTTCATTATGCGGGCGTTTCACCAGAGAGCGGCCCGGTGTTGGCGGCAGCGATAGGACCAAAGCTTCCATTCCACGTACCGTGCGGGTTCCCGTGGCGTAAAAATTATCAAACACAAGACTTTTCTGTTCAATGGCCGATAAATTTGGCGTCAGATTTGCGTATTCGCCTGAATTATCCAGGAATTTAGCACTCAGGCTTTCCACTGTAATCTGAATTACATTCAACTTAAGTTCAGGGCCTTTTTTTGAATAGAATCTTAGTGTGTCTTTTTCTTTTGGTTTCAATAATACCGACCCGTCCTCCACTATTTCACTGCGCATGAATTGAAATGCCTTATCAACAGGAATAGTAGGGAAAAACCGGTCAAAATCGAGTTCATTTTCTTTGAATGCAACAAATAATGACCATATGCCATTTTTCCCAAGTTCTTTATTGTAATTATTGGTAAAATCAGGCAGCCAGTTTTGATTGATGATTAAACCCACAACAATGACTACAGCGCATGCAACAGAGCCAAATTTATAACGGTTTTTGATAGGCGATGCCGAGTTTGCAGCCCATGCGGCAGGAACCCCCGTGCGCCAGATGAATATCTGTAATATCAATGATAATAAAGCTATACCGCCCAGTATCAAGGGCATTGGATAGGACTCGAAAATATTGTCAATTACTTCTTTAGTATAGACAAGATAATCAACAGCGATGAAGTTAAATCTTACCCCGAATTCATCCCAGAATACCCACTCGGCGACCAGACAGAACAACAAAGAATAAAGAAAAATAAACAAGATTACCTGCATCACGAAACGGCCCCACAGGCGTTCGAAGAAATGTTCGGGCAGGATGGCCTGAAGCAGGATAAAGGGTATAATTAACCAGGAAGCCGTGCCTATGTCATATATGAACCCCCATGCAAAAGCTGCCAACAGGCTTAAGTCCCATGAAATATCCTGAGCAGCCTTTATCATCAGCACAATCCTGGTTATGAATGCAAATCCGAAAAAAAGGAAAAATAACAAAGCGATGCCGCTGTTTCTCTTTTTGAGATATGCAGAAAATAAAGTACGGGGTTGATTTAATGGGCTTATTTTCATTTATTATAATATAAAGAATGAATTCGCTTTTTATGGGACGGACTATACAAAGATTGATCTTTTGAGTTAATATAATTGTACCCACAAATATTTGGTTGTCAATGTTTTCGTGTTGCCGGTTTATGCGAAAAGATAAAGATACACGACACGATTAACACAAGAAGGGTGGCCGACGCTGAGTAGCGGCTTAACTCCAAGCCGCCTTTGCTTATGGGTTTGTCAAGAAAATCGCCGATGACAGCGCCGAGCGGCCGCGTAAGGATGAATGCTGCCCAAAACAGAGTAGTGCGGGATATGTTTGTTCGGTAGTACGCAACTGCGATTGCTGCCAACATTGCACCAAATACAATTGCACCACCAACATACCCAATACCCGCTGTATCAGCTGTCCAATCGCCAAGGGCAGTGCCCAGGGTTTGCGAAAACATGATTGTTACCCAATAAAACATTTCAGCTTTTGGCGAACTTACGGTATCAACGGCTATCGAACCAAGTGTACGATACCAGAGAAATAATGATACCATTAGTAATGTGAATAATATTGTCGTTCCACCCGCATAGCCAATTCCAAGAGAACGATCCGCGAAATCTGCCAATGTCGTTCCCACTGTTGTTGTTGCAATAATTGTTGTCCAGTAAAGAACAGGATGGAATTTCTTCGCGTAAACCTGAGCTGTTACCGCTATTGCAAATATCGCGGCAAAGATTCCGGTACTTACGAGATAGCCGAGGTGCATTGACATGGACACGGCGTCCCCGCCAGTCTCACCAATGGTTGTAGCGAGAATCTTTATAATCCAGAAGATCAGGGTTACTTCCGGAACTTTACTTAAAATCTCTTGCTCTTTTATATTCATAATTTTCCTCAATTCAATTGGAATAATGGTTTATGCTGCTACTTAGAAGTTGCTTTAACATATTATTATACCATATCGATTCTGTAGATTATTGCTATAATAAACACAGGCATCGTGAAGAATTAATGAAGATGTTCAATTTCCGGAGTAATAAGTGTGTTACATATATTTGTGCGAGAAATTTATAACAGAAAAAGAAAGCAAGAAATACTTTTTAGCGTCCCAAAATCCGCTATTGATTTTTATCAAGGTGTAATTTTGGCATTATTTAATAAAAAATCAGCCAAGAAAACAAAAAACGCTTATTATAAACCTTTGCATTAGAAGCAATCAGCCCATTTTAAATGGCATTCTTTTCATTCCAAAACCGATCTTGAGTTCTTTAATCATGTTCTCACTGCACTGACCACGTTGGTTATACCACCGCACTACCTGCTCAATATCTTCTGTGAGGTTTGTCGCTATTACTGTGTATTTTTCTTTTTCATCAAATAACTTTTTCTGAATGGGTTGGCGGATTACTATCAAACGAAATGCTTGCTTTTGTGCCTCAATTCCGGTTGCATCTATATCCAGAGTATAACCTTTGACACCGGAATACTTAAGCCCACGGTTTATTATCTTTCCGTTTACCTTGGCAAGGCCTTTTTCCATGGGGTCGCTTTCTCAGTAACAAAATTATTGTTGCGACAGAAGTGATCAAGCAACTGATGGGCCCGAAGCTGCCGTCAAAAAAAAGAGTTATTGGATTCTAAGCAGACTGCTCCCAACCAGGGTAGAACATTAGAGCGTTTATAAAATATACTTTTTACAGTATCAAAAAGAAAAATTTATTATGTACTCAAAATTCCACTTGAACCCTGGAATCCCCGAATCCTTGAACCCTTTAAAACCACCATCTCTTTCACAGACAATCCAACTATGTTTATATCTCTGTCAGCTCTGATGCATCCGTATAGGGAATCAAAGCCCCAGTGTTTCTTTTTTTCCAAACTTGCTCTCGGTGGGCAGCATCATAAGCCATCTTTTTGCGTGGGAAGGCAGCAGCAACCTTAATAATTATTCTTTTTTCTTCCTCTGTCAAAGTTTCAGCTTTTGTTTCATCAGCGGCTCGGATTAAACTTATCAGTTCGTTGTAATTATTAAGTTGTGGCCCAAATGGCAATGCTGCATAGGTTGCACCGGTAACACTCTGGCCAATCTCTTTAAATGCAAGCATATCAACATACCACAAATACTTTACATCAAATAACAGCTTATCCCCATCAACAAGGAATTTACAGCCTACTTCTTCTTCAAGCGCTATCATTACCAGTTTAATTCTTGGGATCGATATCGCAGCCCTGTTACCGGTATAGGGGTTTCCAACTTGTCTTCCATCGAAAGCGCTCTTGAGTGCCTTATCCATTGATTTGGTTTGTATAATACCATTTTCCCATCTTTTAATGCTTACAACACCAACTCCGGCTTTTCTTGACAGTTCCTTTTGAGTCCACCCTAACTCTTTTCTTTTTCTTTTTATTTCATTGCCGGTTAATAAACCTTTTGTCTCTCTATAAGCATCAGCTATTGTATTTTGTATTGCAGCAGCCTGTTCTATTGTCCCAACACTGATTCCGCATTCATCACATATATAAGTTTCTGCTTGATATTTAATCTTTATGCCCCTAAATGTTTTCTGTTTTTCAACTTTTTTTAGTGACATCTTCCCATGATCGTTTGGGCAATTAACAGTACTTTTCATCATTTTGCCCTCCTCCCTTCGTTGTTTTACTCTTCCTATACTCTATCTTTATGCAATGAAACCAAATAAAACTTATCGTTCTTTATGCAAAATTTAAGATAGACCTTACAACCTAATCTTTTACTCTTCCATTTAAACGCGAAAAGCTCAGAATTTATAATTTCTCTTTCATAAGACCTCTGTGGAGGATGATCTCCGGCATAATGTTGAATCTCAAGTTCGTCTAAAATCTGCATTAAAATTGATTCCAGGCTTTCAATTCTATAACCCAATTCAATGGCATCCTCGGCAATCACATCTGGTTCTATTATTAATATGTCCACCTGCTCAACAATGGCTTTTGCCCGCTTTATTTTAAGATGGATCTCCCTTTTGGACGGTCTTTGCATTTAATTGAACGTATCTCCTTCGAATAAAGGATTAAGAACGCTAAGTATCAATTGATACCTTTGTTCACATAATGGTATCAATTGATACTTATGTCAAGAAAAAACTTTGCCAAGTTTAATCGTATTTACTAGATTTATTTAATTTTTATGCACTTCGCTTGAACCCTGGAACCCTCGAATCCTTGAACCCTTATAAGATCACCACCTCTATCGAAGGCAATCCAAATATTATTGCAAAAACTTTGTCATTAGGGTATAAAAAATTCAAATAAATTAAAATGATTGATGATTGTTCAGGAGAATTATATTAGTTTTTACCTTTCTGGCTATTCTCCTTTAATGTTAACATCTCCAATACTTTAGAATTACCAGTAAAAATATGGAGCAATACTATGGAATCAATAGATCAATTAGCAAAAAAGGCGATAGAACTTCGACCGATAGAACGAATTCGTTTGGTTGAGGCTATTTTATACAGCCTCGATAAACCTGATCCGGATATCGAAAAAAGTTGGATTGCCGAATCCGAAGCCCGATATGAAGCTCATAAGCGAGGAGAGCTTGAGGCTATTGATTGGGATGAAATTAAAAAGAGGTATGAAGTTTGAAAGTCCGTTTTTTATCTCCTGCAAATAATGAATTAGATGAAGCAGTGCGATACTATAACCACCAATTGCCCGGGTTAGGCTTTCGCTTTTTTCAGGAAATTGCAGCAGCTATCGAACGAATAGAGTTTATGCCGGAAGCGTGGACGAAAACAGGTGAACGAACAAGACGCTGCATTCTAAAGGGTTTTCCTTATGCTCTTCTCTATATTGTAGATCCAGAAGAAATTATCATCACTGCTGTAGCGCATCTACACAGAGATCCGGAACATTACAAAGATAGAATCAAGTAAATTTGCCATCAGGTTAAATACGCCTATCGATTAGAACCAGCCGAGTAGAAGGAATGCTTGAATTTCTACAATCCTTGTAATATGGATCACTTAAATCCTCATAAAATCCCCACCTCTTTCGCAGGTAATCCAAATATTATTGCAAAAAACATGTCATTAGGTTATGTAAATTTTCAAATTAATTTAATTGATTGCTGATTGATTAAAAGAAATGTGATAATTTTTTGATCTATTCAGATTTAAAACCCTAAATTGTTCTTAAGTTTTAGAAAATAAATAATTTGGTGTGTTAAAAATGATACCAGGCGGAATAGCAGATAAATTAGGTAATCGATATGAAGCAAAGTGGCTTGTTCGTTCTTTTTTGGATGTCATTTCAAACAAGGCACATTGGTTGAAATTTGAAAGTGTTGAAACTGAATATCGGGGGTTCGAATTTGCTGTTGCACGTGAAGATATTATTGAGTGGCATCAAACCAAGATAAATTCTCCTTCCGGAAACTGGACAATTAATGCTCTTAAAAAAGAAGGTGTGTTAAAAGCTTTTTTAAAGAGATTAATGGCCGATGAAATTAATCATTGTTATTTTATATCCCAAGACAATGCTAACGATTTTAGAAGACTAACAGGCAAAGCGCAATTATCAAACTCTTATGATGAATATGTGCAAATTCTTTCGAAGGAACAAGAAGATTCTCTGCAGATATTAAAAAAAGAATGGCAACAATCTGATAAAATTATTTTCGACTGGCTTAAGCGAAGCCATGTTGAAATAATTCCTGAAAGAGAATTAGAATCACTAATTGAATCCTATGGTGATCTATATTTCCATAATGGCAGTAAAACTGCTTTCCCAAATTTACGTGATATTTTAGAAAATCACTTTAATAAAACTCTTACCTGTGAAGCTGCACGTTCCGCTATCAAGCTAAGTGAAAAACTGAAATTCAAAGAATGGTCATTTGACCTGACGATTAGACAGCGCTTAATCGAAGAAACAGATGCTTATCTCCAAACATATACACCTTTTGGAACAGGTGGAGAAACAATTAAAAGAAATCAAACAAATAAGTTAATTGATGAAATACTTACACCCGATTGTCCGGAATTAATAATGCTTACAGGTGTTGCAGGTTCTGGGAAATCCGGAATTGTACGAGGTGCAATAGATCTGCTTCGTAATAAAAATATCCCTCATTTGGCTTTTCGGATTGATCATTATTTATCATGTAGTACCAAAGAAGAACTCGGCAAAAATCTTACAGGTAGAGAAGAAAGTTCTGTCAGCACTTTAAAGGGAACCTTTCCAACCGTTCAATCAATTCTGTTTATTGATCAAGTGGATGCCATCAGCGAGGTTTCCGGAAGAGATGGGCAGGTAAAAGAAGTATTATTTCGACTAATAACTGATGCTCATAATTTTGGCGGTGTCACGGTTGTGGTTGCTTGCCGTACATTCGATCTGGATAGCGATCCGCGGCTAAAAAAATTAAAAGAATCTAATCAGGCAAAAACAATAGATATCCCTTTATTCGAATGGAGTGCAGAAGTTGAACCACTTTTAAAGAAGAAAGGCATTGATGTCGCTTCGCTAACAAAATCACAGAGTCAATTACTTCTATTTCCGATTAATCTTGCCATTTTTATGGAAATAGATGACCCCAAACTTTCATTTCATTCTCGTTCAAATTTATATGAAAAATTGATAGAGAAAAAACAACGTATCTTAACAAAGGAGCGAAAAACATCTTGGCCTTTGATCCGTCCTTTAAAAGCTTTATGTGATTGGATGAGCAAAAGGCAAAGGCTAAATGCTCCTGTATCCGTTATTGATGATTATCAGAATGCTGCTGATATTCTATCTTCCGAAGGAATGATTATATCATCCCGTGGTCAAGTCAATTTTTTCCATGAAAGCTTTTTCGACCATGTTTATGCAAGGGCTTTTGCAAACAACAACCAAAACCTACTTGATCTGCTCACAGAAACAGAACAACATCTTTTCCGGCGAACACAGGTTAGACAAATTCTCGAAGCTTTGAGGCAAAATGACTTTAATCGCTATATAAAGGAACTTTCTATGGTTCTTGAAAGTAGCGATATACGCTTCCACATAAAAGCTGCTATCTGCCAATGGTTGAATTCTATTGATAACCCGACTGAGCAGGAATTTGACATAATAACTAAATTTAATAACCCAAGCGGAAAGTTTGATCAATTTTTCCATAAAGCAGTTTTATCAACTTATATATGGTTTGATTTTTTAAATGAAAAAAATTGGATTAGGCAACAAATCGAAGGAAAAGATGAAGTGCGTTCCGAAGAGGTGCTTTGGTGGCTTCGGAATATTGCAGGAGAAAAACCTACAGAAGTTGCTAAATTATTACGTTTTTGGTGGAATAATGACACTAAACGTTCAGAATATCTGCTTGACTGGTTTAGTTTAGTAAGGAGAACCAAACCTGATAATGATCTTTTCCTATTATGTGAAGATATAATTCAATTAAATCCAAAATATTTATTTAAAAATCATAAGGATGGTCGCGTTACTATGCTTCTGCACACATGGGGAGAAAAATCACCTGAAAATTGTGGGCGTCTTCTTAATTTAATCTTCGAAGCTTGGTTCGCAATTAATCCCGGAAGGAATCCGTTCGATCGTAATGAATTAAAGGCAATTGATATTCATTCACTTGCCCAGATTGCAAAAAAAATGCCCCAAAAATTTTTACAAGGAACTACTAATGCTTTTGCCCACTTAATTAATATGGCGGTTGCGGAAGTTCAAAACGGAAAAAATCGCTACGATTTTAATTATAGGACATATTCTGGACATCATTTTGGATTTGATGAATTTTTAGATATATACCGTTCAGCACTTAATAAAATCGTTCAAGATGCTCCGGAAGCTGCTATCAAATATCTTGAAACACTTGACCCCTATAAGCATCAATGCTTCATGCATCTACATTTAGAATCAATTAGAAATAACCCGAAATTTTTTGCGAATCGTTTGCCTGCGCTTTCCCCCAACAAAATACTATTTGATTCCGGCTGGAATGGAGCGGAATGGTTGCTGTTTGCTTATGCTTGCCGCGAGGCAATGCCTCACTTGACTTCTGAAGAAAAAAATGAGGTTGAACAGGCAATTCTTAATTACACCCCTGAAATCGACAATGCTACTCAATTTATAAGAACAATTAATAAGAACGAGCAGGGGGAAAAACATGGCGCAAAAGAGAGTGTCATATACTACCTTAATCGTTCAGGATATGAGCAATTATGCATTTTAGAAACTATCGGTGAGAATTTTCTCAGTTCGGTTGCTTTATCACAAATTCACAAACTTCGTAAAAAATTTCCAAAAGCAAAAATTAAAGGGCCAAGTAATATTGAAATGCATTTAGTTGGTTCACCTATCAAGCATGATCATTGTGCCAAAATGAAAGATAGCCATTGGTTATCTGCTATAAGTTGCTATGATAATGATGATTTTAAACGCTATGGTCACGATTTTATAGATGGAGGAGCACGACAACTTGCTAATGAACTACAAGAGGCAACTAAAAAAGATCCTAAAAGATTTTGTAATCTTTGCCTGAAAATTCCTGACTCCGCTCATCATGCATATATTAATCATGTTTTATGGGGATTGGCAGATACTGAAAAGCTTCCCTCTGAGGAATTAATAACTCAGGTTATAAAAAGCGCTCATCAGCACCCAGATAGGCCTTTTGGCAAAAATATAGCCAGGTTGATAGAAAAGCACCCTCATATTGCCACCGATTTAAGAGTAACAGAAATACTTATATGGTATGCTTTAAATGGAGAAGCGGTTGAAAACGAAAGTTCAGATACTGAAAAGACTGAAAACCAAACAGTATCTATTGAAACACTAATTAAACAGGGCCGAGGTTTTTGCATTCGTACCAATAATACTCGCGGCTCCGCCTGGAAAGCATTGGGATCTATTTTATGGCAAGTTAAAGAAGCAGAAAATTATATTTGGGATGCAATTGAAATAGCACTTAATAAAGAAAATTTAATAAGCGTTCGTTGCTGTATGATGAAACCTCTAATACCTTTATTTAATATGAACAAGGATCGTTTTTCCGATTCAATTAGCAGATTGTTAATTCTTCCTGATGGTTCACCATACAAATATGATTCATTACGGCTTTCGCCGCTTATAACCTATGAAGCTATTCACTTATTTCCATATATTTTTTATTGGTTGCCTAAGCTTGCTGAAAAACTTGTAGCAGAACTATTAAAAAGCAAAAATGAAACCCAAAAATTGATAGGTGCATGGCTTATATTTTGTGAAAGTTTCAAAAATAATGAATATATTTTTATAGCTGATGAACTTGCTACTAAAAGTATAAACCATAAACGCCTCTTAGCTCAAGTTGCATGTGATACAATAGCGTGGGCTGACAATAGGCATCGTGTTGATACTATTTTAATAAATTTCTTCTTTGATGACGATTCTGATGTCCGAAAAATAGCTGCACGTGTTTTTGGAAATGCTCAAGCGAAAGACGTTGAGTTATATAAAGATCTTGCTACCGTATTTTTGAAATCTCCAGCGTTTGCTGATAATAGCCTTCCTATATTGCATATGCTTGAAGATGCTACTTGTGATGTTCTATGTCTTGTCCTGGAAGCAACACAACAAATCATCACAGATATAACGGAAAAAGGTGAAAAGCATAAGCTTAGAATTGATGCATATAGACTTCCGGATCTTCTAAAACGCGAATATGTATCATCCGAATTTAACCCTGATGCAAGAAAAAGAATTCTCGATCTAATCGATCTCATGCTTTATCATGAAATTTACGGAATAGACAGTATAACTGCTGTCCATGACCGAATATAATTTTATCCATGTAAGTATTATTAATTTGAAGATAACCGGTAGAACATTATGCTTATAATACGTATTGAAGAAGCAAAATAAATTTTCTCAATCATCTTAAATCTTATTGCAATATTATTATTTACTTCTTTTTTTTATTCAAAGGATCAGACTATTGATGAAAAGCTTGAAGAGAATTAATCACCAATAAGCCCTGAGCTGGTTGGCAACAAAACCGGAGAATAAGTATGCAGGAAAAATCCTTAGCAGTTTTTGAAAATAAAAAAATCCGAAGATATTATGACGAAACTACTGAAACCTGGTATTTTTCTGTGGTTGATGTTGTAGCAGTGCTTACCGATTCAATAAATCCGACCGATTATCTGAAGAAACTCAGAAAAAGGGATGCAGAGCTTGGTTTCTACCTGGGGACAAATTGTCCCCAGGTAGAAATGGAAACAGAAACAGGAAAAAAGAGAAAGACTCTTGGTGGATCGGTTCAACATATTTTGCGACTCGTTCAATCCATACCATCGCCAAAAGCTGAACCTTTCAAGCAATGGTTGGCAAAGGTGGGTTATGAGCGTTTGCAGGACATGAGTGACCCCGAGCGCTCCCTCGATCGCGCCCGTGAATACTGGCAGCAACATGGTAGAAGTGAAAAATGGATCCAGCAGAGAATGATGGGACAGGAAACCCGCAATAAACTCACTGATTACTGGAAAGACCACGAAATAACCAAAGAAAATGAATATGCCATTCTCACAGATATCATCCATAAGGAATGGAGTGGTGTTTCAGTTAAGAAGCATAAAGATATCAAAGGGGTTAAAACTCAGAATCTGCGTGATCATATGAGTGAAGCGGAGCTGATTTTTACTGCACTGGCGGAACTTTCGACAAGGCAGATCGCTGAAAGCATTGATGCAACCGGAATGGCAGAAAATGCAGAAGCGGGAAAAAAGGGTGGTAAAATAGCAAAGAAAGCCCGATTGGAATTGGAATCAAAAACAGGCAAAAGTGTCGTTACTTCTGAAAACTTTCTGCCACCAGCAAAGAAACAAAAACAAATACAACGAAAAACGGATATTGCAGAAAACGAATAATGATTCGTTTCACAGTTTAATATGGTTATATAATAGCTTACACCCTATAAGTTATCATGATTAAGGAGGATATAAAATGTTAATGAAACACAAAAATATTTTCACAATAATCTCAACCCTTGTTACCTTTTTGGTATTTACTTCTTTTTTGTATGCTAAAGAGCAAGCTGAAGTTCAGGTAAGTGCCCAGAAAATTGCTGATAATATTTATATGTTTACCGATTCCGGCGGCATGGGCAATAGTACTGTTTTAGCGGGTAATGACGGTGTTTTGATGATCGATACTAAAGTTGCAGACTCTGTTGATAAGCTTCTTTCCAAAATCGCGGAATTAAGCAGTAAACCTGTCCGTTTTGCAATTATTACCCATTGGCATTATGATCATGTTGGGGGAAACCAAAAAGTCGCTGAAACCGGAGCAACTATTCTTGCCCATGAAAATGTTCGAAAGCAAATGGGCATAGAGCACGAGATGAAAATATTTAACAAGAAGGTTCCGCCTGCATCACAGATAGCACTGCCGCTTCTTACGTATGAGAAAGAAATAACATTTCATATGGACAGCGAAGTAGTAAAAGTATTTCATCTGGAAGCCGGACATACTGATGGCGACTCTGTAATATATTTTAAAAATGCTAATGTACTTTGCACGGGCGATCTTTATTTTGAAGGGATTTATCCTTATATCGGAATCTATTCCGGCGGAACAATCAACGGTATGATTAAGGTCATTAATCAAATTCTTCCGATGATTGATGAAAATACCAAAGTTGTTCCGGGTCATGGCCCGTTGTCAAATAAAGCAAAACTTGAGCAGTACGTTTCAATGTTGACCACAATCAGAGATAACGTGAGCAAGCTTATGCAGGAAGGCAAAACAACGGAAGAAGTTGTTGCCGCAAAACCTACTCAGGCATATGATGAAAAATGGGGAAAAGGATTTCTGCCGCCGGATAAATTCGCCGGTTTAGTATATATGGATCTATCACCGGAATTGCCATAACATATGATAGGAGAAAAGCTCATGAACAATTCAAACGACACACATCTCAAGTCTATCGGCTACATCCTCTGGATCTTCGGATTCATGGGCGGCCACCGGTTTTACTATGGAAAACCCGTTACGGGGACAATATGGTTTTTCACCTTAGGGCTTTGCTTTATCGGCTGGATTATTGATCTTTTTCTTATCCCGTCTATGGACCGAGAAGCCGATCTAAGATTTCCAGCCGGAAAGCTCGATTATACTATCGCCTGGATTCTATTAACCTTTCTTGGATTATTCGGTATACACCGTTTCTATATGGGAAAGTGGATAAGCGGAATAATTTACCTGCTTACGGGCGGCTTACTCGGAATAGGTTATCTTTATGATCTATGGACACTTAATGATCAGGTTTCAGCTATAAATACCGAAACCTGACTTTATAATCGGAAGAACTGGCTGGGTATTTATTCAGGCAGATAAGTTTTTCGTATTATACAATGATAAAATGATAAGAGGTGCTATGTGAAAACTATCCGAATAATCTTTTGCATAATTATTGTATTTTTTGTTGCAGATACCACATTTACAAAAATCTATTGTTTAGAAGGTGATGATGATAATTATTACTCTGAAGACTTAACCGAAGAAGATGATTATGAAGAAATATCAGAAGCAGACGACTATGAAGAAATATCAGAAGAAGATGACGTTGATGATATATCCTTTCAGTCTGACTCCTTCTCAGTCAACTCGGGAGCAAAAGATTTGGAGGCAGAACTATTTGACCGCTATAATCCGACCGGAGCTGTAGAAAAGGCATCTATAGCTACCGTTACCGTCAAAACATCTATGGGAACCGGATCGGGTTTTTTTATAACTTCAAACGGCTATATTATAACGAATAAACATGTTCTGCGTGGTGATAAAAACCAACTGGCTAAAGCTAAGAAGCATATTAATAAAATAGATTCAGACGCAAAAAAGTACAAAAAGCTGTTTGCCGCCGAGGAAAAATTGCTTGAAAAGCGCGAAAAGCAACTGAAAGACTACAAAGAAAAGATTGACAAGCTGACTTATATACCGCTGAAAGAAGCCGAAACTGAAAAATATAAAATGGCTTACGATAACTATCTTAGGCGGAAAGAAAATTTCAGTTCTCAAAAACAGGAATTTCTTTCAAATCTCGATTCCTATTCAAACGCAAAAGATGATTACTCATATAATGTTGCAGTTGGTGCTCTTTCAAGCAATTTTACTATTATAATCAAGGATGGCCGTGAATTCGATGTTTACTTAGTTGCAGAAAGCAAAGATGCTGATTTGGCACTGCTTAAGATAGATGATATTATAACACCCTTTATCAAACCGGCCATGTCTCGCCAAACAAGTCAAGGACAAGATGTATATGCGATTGGGAGTCCAATTGGTTTAAGAGATTCCGTAAGCTCAGGCATTATTTCAGGCTATGAAAATGGTTATATTAAAACCAACGCCCAAATTTATCCTGGCAACAGCGGTGGCCCGCTTATAACTGATGATGGAAAAGTAATCGGCGTAAATACTTTAAAAATGCTTACTCGCAACTTTGAAGGTCTTGGTTTTGCTATACCCATTGAAATAGCTGTTTCAGAATTTGAAAGTTATTTAAACAATCCGTAACAACATTAAGATAAAAAATGATATTATTTTCCAGCACTATTTTTGATGATGTAAAGTTTTATTTGATTAACAATTTCCCGGAGATCTCCAGAACATGATCGAGCGCTGGTCTAAGCCCAATGGCTATCGAAGTGTTATGGCCATCAGTCTTCCTCTGGTGGCCTCCATGGGTTCTATTACGCTTATGCAGTTTACGGACAGGATATTTCTGTCCAATTATTCGGTAGACAGTATTTCGGCTGCTTTGCCTGCCGGCTTAGCATCTTTTACCTGCTTTTCAATTTTTCTGGGCGCTGTCCATTACACCAACGCCTTCGTGGCTCAGTATACCGGAGCAAACGCCCTTGATCGTGTAGGAGCATCGGTCTGGCAGGGTATCTATTTCTCAATTTTTGCCGCTTTACTAGTGGCTTCATTTGTTTTTATATCCGGTCACCTTTTCGATATGATTGGTCATTCTCCGCATGTCCGTGCTCTTGAAATAAAATATTTTAATATTCTTATACTGGGTGCTGTATTTCCTCTACTGGGCTCTGCCATGGCATGTTTTTATACGGGCAGAGGTCTGACGCGTGTGGTTATGTTTATCCACATGGCAGGTGCAATGGTAAACATACCTTTGGATTACTGCCTGATAAACGGTATCGGCCCTTTTCCGGAAATGGGTATTACAGGAGCTGCCATAGCCACAGTTGCGTCTTCAGCCGTTATTGTACTGATCCTTGGGTTTTTTTTCTTCAGCTCATATAATCGGTCTCGATTCGGCACATGGAATAACAGAGGTTTTGATAAAGAGCTTTTTAGCCGCCTTATGCGGTATGGTCTGCCAAGCGGCATACAGTTTTTTCTTGAAATATTCGGGTTCACTTTCTTCATTCAGATGCTGGGGCGGCTTGGGGATCTGGAGATGGCTGCATCCAACATCGTGCTTTCTTTAGAATCGCTTGCTTTTTTGCCGATGGTAGGATTTCACATCGGTAATGCCACACTGGTGGGCCAAGCAATCGGTCGCGGCTATCCGGAAGATGGAGTATATGCAACCACAAGCTCTTTGCATGTCACTCTTGTTTACATGGCAATCATTTCATTCTTTTTCGTATTTCTGCCTGAGCCCTTACTCTATCTTTTTAAGGCAAGGAATTACAGCCCTGAACAATTTGCAGCAATAATGGATCTGGGTATAGTTCTATTACGTTTTGTAGCGGTCTTCTGCTTTTTCGATGCTCTGAACCTTATTTATTCCGGAGCAATAAAGGGGGCAGGCGACACACGATTTATCATGTGGACCATTGCAGCTCTTTCTTTGGGGGGAATGATTATTCCGGTTTACATTGCAATAGAATTCTTAGGTGCGGGGATTTATACTGCGTGGACAATTGCCGCATTCTATGCCTGCCTCCTTGGAATGGCTTTTATGCTGCGCTATCGCCACGGCAAGTGGAAAAAAATGCGGATAATCGAGTCCAGCCCTGTTTCGTCATAGGGCTTAATATGCAACACTTTGATCGTTATTATTTGCCGGTTTTAACTGGTGTACCTGTTTCAAAAAATTCGGCGGTTTCGGCCCTTGACTCATTTGTTTTTGCTTTAATTTTCACACCTCTGGTTTTTATTCCGGTATCTTTTGTTTTTACCTGGTAGACACCACCCGTAGCCGCCAAATCAAGTCCACCAAGAGGTGATGTACTTGCATATACTATTATATTTTCCTCGCCAAAAGGAGGGGTTACCTCAAGATCGTACCTGTCTTCTCCGGAAGGCAGGGTATAGACTGCACCACCGTTGAAATAGTGTTCTCTTCTGTAAGGATTCGGTAAAAGCTGGAGCATGGCCCCATTTACGTCCTTGTATAATACAGAAGCATAAAACGGTTTATTTCCCTTGATATAAATTATAATTTTGTCACCTAAGCTGTACTTTTTCTTATTTGTCCAAACAGCAACTTTAAGCGGCATATCGGGATTTTCAAGGCTATCTTCTTTTTCTGTGGCTTTAAGAATTTTTACATCAGGAATAACTTCAGCCTTAACACTAACCTTGAAACAATCACCGGCAGAAGCGTTGTTGTACCAGACACCATTTATCTGTTGAATTATTTTTACTTTGGCATTGCTGTAAGCAGAAATAACGTCCTTTTCGAGTTCAAAATTCTTAATGCTTGTTTCACTGCTAATATGTGTCATTACTGTTTCTGCTGCGTTACGTTTGGAATCGGCAACAGCACTTTGTTCCGTTTCTTTTCTTGACTTGTCATCTCCCATACAGGCATAGCCCTCTGCTTCCGTAATAAAGGACTGTGCGGCATAAACTGATTTACCGGATATAATGCAAGTGCTTATCAACAGAAAAAAAATTATTGCAAAATTTTTAGCAGCATAAAATTTCATGTAAACCATCCTTTTTGGAATCGATAAGAATCAATTGATATTCATAATTTCTTTTTGTCATAATTTACTTTACAGATCAATCCCGTATTTTATATTCTTGGTATATTTTGAATAATATTCATATATCATTCTATATTGACATATATCTTCTCATAGTTTATATTTCATAGTGTAAACTTTGATAGAAGGAGATGGTGTTATGAAAGCAACTGCAAAAGATCTCAGGTTTCATTCAAAAGGACTGCTTGATACCGTCAAGAAGGGTGAAGAAGTTATAATTACCTTTCGCGGCAAACCTCGCGCCAAACTTATTCCCTATACAGAGAAAAAGAAGGAAATCACTAAAAATGAGTTGTTTGGAATTTGGAAAGATAATGATGTAATTAAAGACGTAGATGAATATGTCAGGAAGTTAAGAAAAGGAAGATATTAAATGCTTCTCGATACGGATATCCTCATTTGGTATATGAAAGGAAATGAAAAAGCATTTAAAGCTATTGAAGGCTCAAAGGATTTCTTTATTTCAGTAATCACATACATGGAATTAGTCCAGGGTATGAGAAACAAGATTGAGCTTAACCATCTTCGTAAGGCCCTGCATATTTGGAACTCGAAAATTCTTTATCTTTCAGAAGAGATATCCGCCAAAGCAATGTTTTTTGTAGAACAACATTATTTAAGCCATTCTATTCAACTTGCGGATGCTTTGATAGGTGCTACAGCAATTGTTTATGGGCTTCCAATTCTAACAGGAAACGACAAACATTATAAGATATTCAAAAATTTACAAATCAAAAAATTCCGGCCTTAACAAAGAAACATGGGTTTTTGTTAGTGCTAAAGCAACCATATGATAATAAGCGCAAGCAGAAGAACTGATATCCCGGCTTTTTACAGCAGATGGTTTATGAATCGCATTCGTGCTGAATTTTGCACAGTTGCAAACCCCTTCAATCCGGCTCAAATTTCAAATATTTCTCTATCTCCTGAAAACGTTGATCTTATTGTGTTCTGGACACGCAATCCAGGCCCAATTATTCCTTATCTAAAAGAACTTAATCAAAGAGGCTATCGTTTTTATTTTTTATATACTCTTATGAATAACCCGAAACTTCTTGACCCTAAATCTCCTTCAGTGAAACACTCGCTTAATATATTCAAAAAGCTGTCCGATCTTATCGGCCCCCAAAAGATTATTTGGCGCTATGACCCAATTGTTTTAAGCAATATTACAGATATTAATTTTCACAAAAACAACTATGAAAATATAGCAAAATCTTTGCGCGGTTATACGCAACGCTGCATAATAAGTTATTTAGATATTTACCGAAAGATAAAGGGCAGGCTTAACAAGCTGTCTGATAACGGTTTTATTTTCAATGAATGCGATGATAATATATTTGATCTTTCCGGTTTTTTAGCTCAAATTGCTGCTGAAAATAATATGCAAATACAAAGCTGTGCCTTAAAAAAAGATCTTAAAAAATTCGGCATTTTTCCTGGTAAATGTATAGATGATGATTATATTAAAAAAGTTTTTGGAATAGATCTTGATCTGAAAAAAGATCCTTCTCAAAGAAAAGAATGCGGATGTGTTTCAAGTAAAGATATTGGAATGTATAATTCCTGTCTCTATGAATGCCAATATTGTTATGCAACAACCAGCTTCGAAAAAGCGGGAATTAATTATCGCAGCCATAACCCTTGTGCATCTTCGCTGCTTAAAACTGATATAAAATGAAACCGGTTAAAATACCTATTGAAGATTCAATCGATTTACATACATTCAGGCCCCAGGATGTTTCCGATCTTCTTTCCGAATATTTCGAAGAATGTATTGCAAACGGCATCTATACTGTGCGTATAATACACGGTAAGGGCAAAGGAATACTTAAAAATAATGTTGCGCAAATTTTAAAGAAAAGTCCTTATGTTGTATCATTTAGCGATTCGCCGCCTGAAAGAGGGGGCTGGGGCTCTACTATAGCCGAACTTAAAAGGAGTAAATAAATATAATAATGGAATCCAACAACCACAATATGGTGCATCGCCTGTTTGCCGGAGATAAGGAAATCATTCTTGTAGGAACCGCTCATGTGTCAAAAGATAGCGCTGAACTTGTCAATTCGGTAATTAACGAAGAAAAGCCCGATACCGTATGTGTAGAACTATGTGAATCAAGGTATCAGGCTATAGAAAAAAAGGACATGTGGCAAAATACCAATATTGTAAAAGTTATAAAGGAAAAAAAGACTTTTCTTCTTCTTTCAAATCTAATTCTCGCATCATTTCAGAAAAGAATTGCAAAAAAATTTGATATAATTCCGGGAATGGAAATGGTTCAGGCCATCATAGCGGGAAAATCCATCGGTGCCAAGATACATACAGCAGATAGGGATATAAGAGTAACTCTTACAAGAGTATGGCGTAATATCGGATTTTGGGGAAAAGCAAAGCTTATTTTCCAACTGATTCTTTCATTAGGAGATGTTGGAGATATCACGGAAAATGATATTGAAAAGATGAAACAGGAAGACGTGCTTGAAACTCTTCTTGCAGAAGTAGGGCAATCTCTTCCTGCTTTAAAAAAGATATTGATAGATGAAAGAGATATGTATCTTGCCGAAAAAATTAAAACAGCTCCGGGAAACAAAATTGTAGCTGTAGTAGGAGCCGGTCATGTAAAAGGTATAAAAGCTAATTGGGACGATGATATTGATATAGAATCACTTGAAACAATTCCTCCCAAAAGTAATATATCAAATGCTTTCCAATGGATTTTCACAGCCGGTATCTTAATACTGTTTGTTTATGGTTTTTATTACGGCGGAGCAAAGGCCGGTGCGGATATGATAACCTGGTGGATACTTATAACAGGTGTCCTTGCAGGGATAGGCGCAGTTGTCGCCATGGCTCACCCTCTTACGATTTTATCTTCCATGCTTGCTGCACCATTAACTACTCTGCATCCGCTTATAGCTGTTGGATGGGTTTCAGGGCTGGTGGAAGCCTATTTCAGCAAACCTAAAGTTAAAGATATAGAAAGCTTACCTGAAGATATTCTTTCTATACGAGGCTTCTGGAAAAATAAAGTTACCAGAATACTTCTTGTAGTTGCCTTTACGAACTTAGGCGCTTCTATAGGAACGTTTGTTGCGGTACCTCTGATGATAAAAATGCTTTAATCATTTCGTTATGTAAACTACCACAGTAATCGCCTGGAACTCACAGACCGAACGGCATGCATTGCATCCACTGCAACGGGATATATCGATAACAGGCGGCTGTTTAACTTCACAGCCAATAATTGCACCCTCTGGGCATTGTTTCACACACAGCATACAGCATGTGCACTTATCCGCATCGATTTTCACAGGCAACTCCGCAATGTTGTTTTATTTTACAAAAAGTTTACGCCCAAGAACGCGCTCGGCTACTTCAGCTCCGGTTCGCAATGCACCGTCTGCCGTTACCCTTCCGGTAAACATTCCTGCAAAATAGAAGTTATCTACAGGCGTAACATTTTCAAACTTTGCATGACTTGAAAACATTTGCTGATTATATTCTGCGTAAACAACAGGCGAAAAGCCTGCCATCATCCACTCGACATTCTCATCAAAATCACTAATCCAGCTTCTCAAAACAGGAAGCACGGTATCTGCTGCATATTTTTCAACAACACTAAACTCTCTCGGTACCTTGTAGAGAAACGTATTTATGTAAAGTAATTGCTTACCTTTTGGAGCTGAAGCAGGATTTAGATTCGAGTATGTTTGTATACCTCCGATCGCATGTCCATGGTCATCAAGGATTACAATCCAGGCTTCGGTATTTACCAGCTTATGCTTTAAGCCAATGTGTACATTGACAATTTGCACGTCATATCTTTTTGCGCCATCTTCAATCGTTTTGACTCGCTGAGTAAAATCGTCACGATATGGATTTGGGAAGCTTCCCATATCCAACAGTCCGATTCTATAAGCAACTTGCGGCGAAACATTGCAGACAACAGAATCGGCAGCAATGAACTGATCTTTGCCACCACGCTCCACAATGACACCTGTGGTCTTACCACCTTCAATTGTAATCTTCTTTACCAAAGCGCGCGTGTGTATTTCACCACCGCTTTCTCTTATGACATCTGCATAGGGCTCATACATAGCAGCAAAACCACCATACCGCGGATGAGTTGGATAACAATACGAAAATTGATTTGTGGTAAGACCGGCAAAAAGCACAAGAACCAGATATGTTGAACATGTGGCAACTGATTCTGCCGGGATTAAAATGCATATAGTTGCAAGATTGATGACCCATGACACGACTTTTTCATTGCTTGTTCTTTGCCTGATGAATTCCTCAATGGGGATATAGGGAAGGTTCTCCAACAAGTCATTATATGTCTCAAAATTAACTGTTGCAATGGCTTTTCCGAGATCGACCATCATTAAGGCAACAAAGCGTTCTATTTCATTAATGTCTTCATCAATCAACTCAGTATAGATTTTCTTTAGAGTCGCTCTGTCGTAATCTGGAGACAATGGCCATAGTTTTGTAATTGGCATCTCCTTACCCTTCCAAAGCAGGAACATGGATTGGCCTTTAATTACATTACATGTGGTAGTTATCCCGGCAAGCTTCGCTACTTTGTCTCTATCCGGAGTCTGGCCAGGCACGTGAATCACATAATGTCCGCCTTCATCCAGCCAGTAGTCATTAAACTCTATTGCACGGGCAACACCGCCAACAGTATTGTTTCTCTCAAATACTAAAGTTTTAAAGCCATTTTTGGCCAAAACTGCACCGCAAGCTAAGCCGCCCATGCCGGCACCAACAATCACACAAGTTTTCTGACTCTTCTTTGTTATGTCCTCTTCCTCAAAAGATTTTATTTCCATAGCTCTCCCTCTTTAAAGCCTAATTGAAACATTAATTAATTATTTGGTAACGTTAATAAAATTCTGGTAGTTAATAGTTCTTAAAAAAAATATCTTAATTATTCCTTTCATCAGGATAAAAGCATTCCGCCATCAACTGCCTGCACGCTTCCATAAACAAAGGATGCCGAATCGGAGCAAAGCCAGATTACTGCTTCGGCGATATCTTCCGGTGTACCAAACCGCTTTGCGGGAGTCCTATCCATGAGCCATTTTTCAACTTCAGGTTTACTGGCCATATACTCCTTCATCATAACTGTTGGGATAACACCAGGGCATACCACATTGATCCTGATTCCATCCTTGGCATATTCCAATTGAGCGGTCCTGTTAAGGCCAACCACCCCATACTTGGCAGCCACGTAATCGGATGCTCCAGGTGAAGGGAATCCCAAAGCTGCAGCCGATGCGGTATTGACAATTACTCCTCCCCCTTGTTTGAGAAATTGAAGGATTTGATACTTCATGCCCAACCAGACTCCTATAAGATCTACGCTTATGGTACGCATAAACATCTCTACCGTGCGTTCGGCCGTTGGAACAATTGCCGAGTTGTGGGCTGCATTGTTAAAAGCGCAATCCAGACGGCCATAGGAGGAAACAGCCTTTCCAACCATTGCCTCAGCATCTTTTTCCTGCGAGACATCGGCTTCAAAAAAGACTGCTTCTCCGCCGGAATCCCTGATCATTGCTACGGTTTCTTCACCTCCTGTCACATTTATGTCTGCGACAACGATATTTGCTCCTTCATTGCTGAAGGCAAGGCTGGTGGCTCTACCAATCCCTGAGCCTCCCCCCGTTACCAAGGCTACTTTATCTTGAAATTTTAAACTCATGTTAATACCTCGTTATAAATTGTTAACCCCCTTCTTGTTATCCGTATAAAATCTCCTTAACATGCAAGGTATCCATATACTCCCTGATCGCCCGAACACTTCCTTCCTTAACCTCAAATAACCAGTGATATGTATTTTGGTAGATCTTATCTTTCGCTATCTCCGCGTATGAGCTGCCCCCAACCGCAACATAATCTCCTTCTCCGATTAAGTGGGTAACAGTTATCTCTATACCTTTAGGAAAAGCCGAGCTTAAAAAAGACATTATTTCCGGAATTTTTTCTTTTGGATATATACCGGAACCGGGAAGATTTCCGGCAACCCACCATGTGGCATCGTCTGCCAGCAAATTAAACGCTTTATCATAGTTGCCCTTTGAAATGTTTCCGATAAAAGCCAATACAATACTTTTGTTCTCTTCTATGCTCATATCCAATCTCCTTAAGGTTTGTCGGCCTGCCAACCGGATGGGGGTTTATATAGTTCTATACGGGTACCATCCGGATCGGTACAGAAAATCAACACAGCGGGATCACCACCGGTAGTAGAGTCAAGAACAGTTCTGGTTGTATGTAAAATCCGGGCGCCACAGGCTTCAAGATGCGCCGCAGCTTTGTCTACATCTTCCACAATAAAGGACAGATGAGTTAGCCCACACTGGTTCATCGGCCTTAAATTGCCGGATGCAAAGGCATCGGGTTCCTTAAAGTAGATTAACTCTATTATTATACTTCCAAGAGTCAGCATTTGGCTTGTCATTTCCACTTTGCCTGAAAGGCCCAATAGATCATTAATATCGTTTTTCGATTCAAAAACAGCGCCTTCCATAAAGCCAAAGGCATCTTTGTAAAAATGTTTGGCACGCTTGATATCTGAAACACAAATGCCGATATGGGAAAAAGTAGCGTTAAGTACAGACGTAGTTGTCATTTTATCACCTTCCTTTTAGAAGAAGCATTAAACTATTTAACGGTAAAAATAGTATAAATGTTATAAGTTTCAGATACTACAGGCTATATTAAATCCATCATGGATCGATGAATGCAGGTATCGGTGGCTGCTGCAATCGCCTATGAGTTCAACCCGCCCGTTGAAAGCGGATTTTTGAAGCTGTTCAAATAATTCGTCATTGGGCAGATTATAGCCTGCGTATACCACATGATCTGCATTTATAAGTTTTGCAGCTTGGCCAACAAAAGAGCCAACTTTTACAGCCCCATGTGCCGAGACATCAGCCAAATAACTGTGGGTATGCAAAGTAAATCGTCCAGAAGCATTGAGCCGACGCAATGCAGGGCGTGATCGCCAGGATACTGCCATCTGCGGTGCCAAATCGCCGAAACGGGTAACATATTCTACTGAAACTTTATTTTGAAGCAAATATTCAGCCACACCCACAGCTTCATAATGACCTCTATCATCCACAAGCACCACAGTTTTACCGGAATCAATAACAGCGCGTTTTTCCAGAAGGTCGGGAACATTTACCAATAGCGGCGTCTTAAGGTTTTCCAGTACTACAACTGGTGCCCCTATTTGCCATACATCATCACGCGGCCTCGATCCGGTTGCCAGCAAAACAACATCGGGGTTTGCTGCCAGTATGTCATCGAGATCTATATAGGTACCGGTATGAACGTTAACCCCCAGACTGTAAATCTGGTCTTGCAACCAATGACACACGTCGTAAAAGCCCCCCAGATAAGGGATAGTCTTCACCAGTTTTAATGCACCGCCAAGAGTAGGAGTCGCCTCATACAGGTGTATCTGATGGCCTGCCAGGGCAGCCACTCGCGCGGCCTCCATACCCGCAGGGCCGCCGCCAACCACCAGCACCTTTTTAGGAGTACTCGTTTTTGGGATCGCTGTTTGAGGAAATTCCGACTCCCGCCCTACCTGGACATTTACTGTGCATTGCAGAGGTTGTCCGGAAAAAATATTACCCACACACAATTGATTACAGCCAATACATGCCCGAACCGATTCTGCTCCCTGCTCTATAGTTTTTTTAACCAGGTATGGATCAGCAATGGTAGCACGGGTCATGCCTACCATGTCGGCTTCACCCTGAGAAATAACCTGCTCCGCTTCTTCCAAAGTGCGGAAACGGCCCGAGATAAAAGTTGTCAGTCCGGTTTTCTCCCGTACACCACTGTTCCAGTTCAGTTCCACTCCGGTTGGAGTATGGACGGCAGGAACCATAGCTTCCGGGTTGTGGTATCCACCCATAGACATATTAATATAGTCAACCAGTCCGTCAGCCTTGAGCATTTTAAGCACATCGACAATTTCGTCTATGATCAAACCGCCTTCAAGAGCTTCGGGACCTAGGCGCAGACCAACAATAAAGCTGTTCGATACCGATCTGCGTATGCCGGTCAGGATTTCGCGCAGGAACCTGGATCGGTTTTCCAGACTGCCGCCATACTCATCTGTCCGTCGATTGCTCCATGGAGAAAGAAATTGCATAACCAGGTAACCGTGAGAACCGGCTATCTCACAACCATGAAGGCCTCCTTTTTCACAGCGTACTGCCGCTGAAGTATAAGCATTCACCAGTTCACGGATTTCCTCATGATTGAATGCCCTTGTCGGCATTCCCGTGTACATGCCCGGCAATGCAGATGGTCCCTTTTTCACATCGCGCCAGTCTGCATAAATGCCACCACCATGCCAGATTTGTTGAATAATTCTCATGCCCGTCGGTTTGATCGCCTTCATCAACTTTTGGTAACCTGGAATAACATCGTCACTCCAGCATAATATTGTGCACGGAACGAAGTTTGAAGATTTATGCACAAAACCGGGAGCCAAAACTTCCAACCCCACTCCGCCTTCAGCCCTAGCCATATGATAAGCAATGTACTGATCGCTGATAAGTCCATCGGTACCAGCAAAAAAGGTGGCATGAGCAGTACGAACAATACGGTTTTTAATGGTCAGCCCCCGAATTGTGAGAGGCGACAAAACGCGCTTATAATTTTCATGTACCATCTATTTACTCCTTCCATCTTTTGATTATCTTCTTAAGACTTATGCTTGAAGCCTCTCTATCTCTTTCGAAATATTTTCTGCCATCTCAACGGTTACAGGCTTGAGCATTGGTTTTAACATCACATTAACAAGCGGTCCTATCATCCCACCTGCATTAAGAGTAAGCTTGAAATTTAGTTCAGTATTATTATCCGGAATGGGTAAAGCTAAGAACCTGCCTTCTCCGGTTAAACGTTCATTTATTCCCTCAAGTATAAACTTTACTTTTTCCGGTTCAGACCACTCCGTTATAAACACTTTGAAGTGCACCACCCGGCACAAAACACCTACATCTCCTTTCAGCGTCCATACAGATTCTTTTTCGTTAAGCTCTTCGTGCTTCTGGTAACCTTTCAAATATTTTGCCCAATTATTCATCACACAAATAAAATCCCATACCGATTTCAATGGCGCCTTCACAAACGCTTTATGTTCAACCCAAGGCATACAATAACCTCCTGTTCATTTTGTCATATGCTTTGCGGCGATGTAACCGAAAGTCATGCTCTGTGCAAGAGTCTGACCGCTTGTCATTCCACGACCTAATGCCAGATGTGCTGCCGTGTTCGGTACAGCGTACAAACCCTGGATCGGCTCTCCGCGAACATTTATAACTTGAGCGTTAGCGTTAGTGACAAGACCACTTTTGGTGCCCAACACAGATCGAATTGCCTTAAACCCATAGAAAGGTGGTTTTTCAATTGTTCCAAGCGAAGGATTCGGCTTATGGAAAGGGTCCCCCCAAAATCGAGCATAGGCAGAATCCCCCCGATGAAATTCCGGGTCTTTTCCTTTTCTGGCATAAGAGTTGAAATTATTCACTGTTTCATCAAGTGTATCAGGATTAATTGCCAGTTTCAGCGCAAGCTCCCTAAGACTCGATGAACAGTTCATCCACTCCGGGGCATTGTCATCAGGCATAACAGAGCCAAAGACATACTTTGTTTTGTGGTTATGATCGTAGATCAGGTAGCAGGGCAAGTTAGGATAGATCTGCTTTGAACCATCAAACCTTACCATATCCTCCTCAGCGGTTTTGTACATACCTTCATTCGTGAACCGCTTACCTTGTTGGTTAACCATAATCATGCCCGGGCGAGCCGGCTCTTCAACAAAAATACGGTAAAGAGTTTTGCCTTCATGTGTCTCACCGGGAATGGCAAGACAGGTTCCTGCTGATTCATCCAGATGTGCCCAAGCCGCTCCTGCCTCCAAAGCCATAATATGGCCGTCACCGCAGTTTGAGGGTGGAGTTGAAGCTTCGAGTGTCGGTGAACAATTAAGGCGTCTCAAATTCTCATTCCACTCGTAACCCCCGCATGCCAATATAATACCAAGCCGCCCTTGAATAAATACTGTTCGGCCCTCCTGTTCCGCTTTGATCCCGACAATCCGGTTGGTATCATCCCGGACAAGTTCAATGCCCCTCGTCTGCAACATTATATTTACTTCTCGATCAAGACATGCTTTCATAAGATGTCCTATCAAAGAAGAACCAAAGCCGACGATGCCATCTTCCATTCGTTTTGCAAGGAGCCCCCAATCCCAATTGCTTATCTTGCAATAACCACCCCATTTAATCAGTTCGGGAATATTACTGGGTATCGGAAGATGGGGCGAAAGTCGTAATTTATTTTGCCAATCTCCCAAACGCTTGCTGTCAAAGATTTTGGGTTGGAGGGCTCTGCCTTCAGTGGTACCGCCCGGATGCTCAGGATAATAGTCAGGGCAAGGGCGAATTACTTCCATTTCCATGCCTGCCTTCTCTTCAATATACTCCAGCATCTCCGGCGCGGTATCGATAAAAGCCACCGTAAGATCCTCGACATGATGTCCACCGCCCGTGTGGCGTATATAAGTCAAAGCATTTTCTCTTGAATCTTTAATGCCAAGTTTTAACATATGTGGATTGTTGGCAATCCACAGCATGCCTCCGGAATATGCGGTTCCACCGCCTATTTTATCGGTAGTTTCCAGCAAAAACACTTCTGCCCCACATTCCCGGCCAACAATGGCTGAAGTTAAGGCCCCACTTCCCGAACCCACAACGATAATGTCGGTTTTCACATCCCAAGAATCTTTTGTATTCAGCATAAATTTTCCTTTCTTATCATCTCATTTAATAGTTCATGCTTACATTGAAATTCTGCTTTGAGTTTTTACTACAAGTGCAAACATTATGTTTGCTCAGACACTACTTAGACAGCAGCAAGAAATTACTTACGCTAAAAAAACTGGGGTCCAGTTTTGAAGCTGGCATATATAAAAAAACTTCAGGATCGGGAGCACGGGATGATATTGTAGCATGACGGATTTTTTCATCTACAAAGAGCACAGAATCATAATCCCCTGTATTATTTTTACCGGTCGGAGCCTCACTATAATGCACGAAAAAAGTTACCCAGGTACGAAATTCACCGGATTTTTCATATATCTCCTTATACCAGATAGTATAAGTCTCCTGATCAATATAATTTACGTGCAATCCCCAGTTATAATACGGATCTTTAGGCATTTGCTCCACGACCCACACCTTTCTGGGAACATAGGTTACAACACCCGGCGCAGGCGCCCAGGCAGCGCCTTTAAATCCCGGTACTTCATAATTTAATTTGAAAAACCAGCCTGTGAAAGGATATTTCATAGTAAGTCTTCCATCAGGTAATTCTTCCGCAGGAATCATTTCAGTGCTTGTAAACGAAACAAGTATTGTCTTCTCTCCCACACACTTCCATTTCATGGAACGGTCTTTGCCACTCCACCCGTAACTAACATCCAGCCAAGCATCAGAACCCATATATGGATCCGACCTTGCCGTCGAGGGTGTCTGTCGAATCCTCCGAATGGCAGGGACATAGGCATAATTGGTATCGTTCCTCGCATCCATAAAGATGTATGCCAGTGTGTTAGTTCCTTTCATACTCATCGGCACCAAAGCATTTAGAAGTTCATACCATTTAACATGATCAGTATTCCTGGTTATTTCCTGACCCGGCGGTCTGCCTGTTGCATAAAGACGGTAATCATAACCACCAACATAACGTTCCTCTCCTGATGTAGTTATCCACCTTGTATGCTGAAGTACGCGCGTACCCATAAAACGAAATAACTGATAATCAAAGTTCGATATAATTCTACTTCCGGCCTTGGGATCTATTTGATCAATTTTGGGAAAAGGATACCCGTAGATATTGTATAGTGGAATCTTCCCCGTATTCTTTTCAACTAAATCACCATCGGGACTTATGTCGAATTTCCCGGCATTCTTCATGCCTGCAGCAATAAAACTGTCCTGATGCTTGTATTTAAAGTTTATAGCCCCCGGCGTAATAATAAAATCGCCCCTTTCAACAGCACGGTACATAGCCGGAATTAGAAGATCTTTGTACTGAGCACAGTTGGTCTTGTCGATCACTTTCGGTAGATACACAGCCTGAACTGTAGCTCCACAAAAAAACAGAACAAGCAAGGAACACAGTGAGCCCCCTATATACTTTAATATTCTATTTCTTTTCATTTTCACCTTTTCCTCCTTCTCCCTTTTCAATTGTTATAATTAACTTTCTCTTGGGAACTAAACAGCCCTTTTGAGGATCGCATTAACTTATAAGCGCTGTCAGGCAAGACATGAAGCAACAAAAGGGCTGTTTAGTGCCCGAGAGCGTCTCTAACACGACTTTAGCTGATAATTGTAGAAATTTTCCACATATCCCCGGATGTAAAAGCAAGAAGGGAGATAGCGTTTTCAACCGTTATATTACTGGACGTTGCAAACACTTTCGGGTCAGTCGGCGCAGGGATATATTCCGGAACGTCTATTGTACCAAACTGATACCAACCTTACCTTATGGCAGAAGTATAATAGGAACTTGCTCTAAAGCACTTTAAGCATTCTTCCTGCATAACAAATCTCATATTTTTCTAAATAAGAAGACATGGCAGGCATTATTGTTTTCCTGTTACCTTTATTGAACCGATCTTGAGATGGAAAAAAATATTATTAATTTGTTCTCCATATGCTCCTTTCCATACTTCTCGTTTATTGGATTCTTGACAATAAAATATCAGCAAATTATAATATATAAAAATTAATTGATTATTGTTGACCTGCTAAATACTATTATTATGAATTATCGTATATTGCCAAAGGTTCCTGATGAATTAAACCTGCGAGCTTGTAGTTGGCGAGATTATAGATACTTCATGGAGCAGAGACAAGGAACAATGTTTTCCCCCAATAATATCGTCCTTTATAAATCACTCGGTTTTCTGCTGAAGGATTATCGAAAATGGCAAAAACTAAGTCAGGAAATCCTTTCAGAATCGATAGGAGTGAGTGTTCGTGAATTGCGGAATTGGGAAGCAGGTCGCCGCCGCGCAGGTATTGAAAATCTTCACGATATTTCAGAAGTTACCGGCATCCCGATGCAGGTTTGCCTAGCTCTCAATGCAGATCAGCCCATTTGGTATTCACTGCGAAAAAGGCTATTCATGTATTCTTCGTTAGAAGAAGCGCAATTTTATTCCTTCGATTTACTCGAATACAGCGAAAAATCCGAAGACAATACCCTGCTGAAGAAAGTTGCTATTACAAAAAACAAGCACATTGACCTGATTCTTTCATGTCACAAGGATCTTTACGATCCCAAAAGGCCTTTGCAACGAGATGTGTTTAAGGCCGCTAGTTTTATTCTTCCTGATTTGAATTACATTTTAACAGATTACTGGAACCATTATATAGCCCATGAAGTATGTTTGCCCATAACATTGGATGCATATAACAAGCTTAAGAAACAAGATAACATTGAAAATTACCTAAAAAGTGAAATGATCAGTGATATTATCGCTCAGGGTGAAGGGGTTTTTTTCTATTATTCTTCATTCGCTAGCAACATTAGCGCCTCTTTCTGGGTAATCATGGATGCTATGCGAGCCCTCTCCAAAATAAAACAAAAAGAACGATACCTGCTTGCCAGCCATACGGTCATAAAAGAATCGGCTATAATCCAGAATAATTTGGGCATGAGCTTAGGAAGGGACTATAGGCATTTGCAAAACGAACTTTGTCCTGCAATCTATGAAATGGGATTGGATTTTCATCCGAAAATAAATGTGCCTGACAGATGGGATGTTGAGAAGATTGCAGCGGAAGGTCATGCAATGAATGTAGCAAGAAGAACCAAACAATTATGGTCACCAGCAAATCCCAGTAATAAACAAAAAAATATTATCCATTCCTTTAAGGAACATTCTCCAAATAAAATTGATCAGCACGCTGTATTAACTGTTGATAAAAATGCTGTATTAACTGTTGACGCTTCCTCTTCAAATAGTAAAAAACGAAACTGCCAAAAAAAATTAAAACCGCAACTGCCTAAACATAAGATTGGAATTAACGTATGCCCTAACACAAAATGCGCACTATATGCTAAATCAGATAAAGCGAATATTATTTCCAATGGTACATTCCGATTAAAAGATGGAACCAACTTACGCCGATATATTTGCAAAGAATGCGGCAAATCATTTTGCAGTAAAACATCGGGCATCTTTTATGGATTAAGGTCTCCCGATGAAAAAATTTTGAACGCTCTCAAACTTTTAATTAAAGGAATGTCCTTACGAGGCGTGGCAAAAACTATTGGGGTTGAGTTCCGCACCGTAAGTTTATGGCTCAAAGTTGCTTCCAAACAAAATAAAAAAATAAACACCATACTCATAAAAGAACCGGATGTCTCTCAGGATGAACTGGATGCTTTTTGGGCTTTTTACGAAAAGCAACTCTCTTTGGCGAAGAGCAAAGTCTTTGAATAGCAGAGAGGGAACAAAGCAATTAACAGCACCAACAATATTATCTTCCATGCTTGCCGCATCATTAGCTACTCTTCAGCCGCTTGCAGCGGGACTAACAAGCGGTGGGAAAGAGAAAACTCTTTCCCACCAAGCAAAAAGACGCTTTTTATTTTTGAAATAAACCAACTAATATATTGATGTTCCCGATATCTATTTTCTGCGGCTTACTTTTTCGATTGAACAGGGCGTGTTTTTGGCAAACCTTTGGCTATTTCTACTGCTTCAGGTGAGCATGCAGGATGCCCCCATCCGCCTGAACTAACACCATCAGTAATATCATAAACTATATTATCATCCTTATTTGGGCTCACACCAGCAGGCACATAGTCTAATTCGAGATTATGCCTGACTTTCCATGCAATGTTATGATCAGCGCATGAACTATCGCCACTAACCCCGATTGCTCCTATAAGCTTTCCATCTTTATTATACAGAGCCAAACCGCCGCCAAAAACGTTAACTCCTCCGATTTTCTTGCCAACCATAGGATCTTTTTTTGTACCGATTTCATCCGATGCCCCGCCATATGCTACTTTAGTATCAACCGGATTACTATGCTGTAAGCCATACAAACTGCCACCAGGCTGAACGGCAGTAAAAAGGTTTGCTGTAGATAATGATAAGCCAGGAAGGCTGAATCCATTTGCAGTATTTGCTTTTTGTGCTGAAATGGCACGGCTTCCCGGCCACTGGTCGCCTCTGTCATTACCGGAGAACACAACTGCTTTTACGACACCATCCCTGTCAACTATCGTTGCCCACATATTTAAACTAAACCCGCCGTTTTGTTCTTTTACAACATCTTTAAGAACTTTTTGAAGTTTGGAATATTTTGGTAATTCACCAGCATAACCGGTTGATACCAAAAAAATAAACGCTACCACAACAAAACTCGCAATTGTCTTTAACCGCATGAATCATTTCTCCTTTTAATTTATTAATATATTTAATATCAAACCCTATCTGTTTATATTTTTTATAGAATCACATTATTTTATTAACATTTTCTTATGCTATAATCTTCATCACCTCCTTTACTCCTTTATGCCGCTATAACCGCATTCTACTTCTTTTGTCAATATCTGCGTGAAAGCATCTCAGGGTAACCGCATTTAGAAATCAACCTGCCAGGACTTTCATAAGATAATCATTATCCCAACCAGCCCTATGTCGTTTTGATTTTATGCTCTTTTTCGGTGTTGCTTCTTTTTTAATCATATTCAAGGCAATATGTCTGAGCACAGCAAAGTTTTCCGGTTTTAAGTTGGCTGATAGCCTGAATCCAACTTAAAAAAGACAGCTCTGCAGGAAGCATAGTGGATAGGGTAAAACATCAGTTGAAAACCGTTCTTGTTGCCATGGCTGGCTTTGCCCTTTTCGATTGTGAAGTTTGCAACAAAACCCAAAAGGAGGTTGTATGAAAAGATATTTGTTTGTAGCATTTTAACCCGAAGCTACGTACTGGGTTATTACCGGGTTATTAATGGAAGAAACTTGCTCTTTCAATACGGTCTATCAGTGTTGTTTCTTAGGAGGTATGCTCATCGGCATGTTTTTGTTCTATTCCGCAAGTGCATCGGTTTCCCTTGTTACAGCGACATTTACTGTTCCTGTGGATTATACGAATGATCCAACGGGTTATATTTCTTCTCTTGGCATTTATCAAGGAATGCCAGCGGAAATCTTATAGTATCTTTTCCGGACATCGATCCAAATGCCTGCATTATTGGAAGTATGCCCTCAACCACTGTGCCTGTATCTGCTACAATATATCTCGTTGGTTCGGGTTTGCTCAGTCTTGTAGGATTGAGAAAAAGATTGAGAAAGGGGTAACCAAATCTATAAAGCCTGATACAACCGTTATTATGGAAAACCCACGTCTTATTTATAAGACAATCTATGAGATCCAAACGTAAATATCAGAAGTATAAACCATTAGTTTCAGATTTTGTAACATCCAGGCCTGCTTAAACTGCTGAGGCCGCCTGCTTCAGAAAATGCTTCTATTTGAGTGCCGATTTCACCGGCTATCTTGCTTCTGGGGACATGGCTTATTGAATTAGTTGCTATCCGCAGAAGTGCCTGAAACTAACGGAATTTTTTGTTTCAGATCTGTTGACTCTTGTTGTGTTGCATGTTTTGTATAATCTTTTTATCCGTAATATTCACTGAAAGATAAAGGAAAAATAGGAATTTTGGAAGTAATAATCTTCTTTGAGGTTGGAGTGATGCCCTTGACCATATGGAGCAATATAATCTTCATTGATAAAAAAATTCCCATTTTTTGCTAATCTGTAAGCTATCTGTAGGTACCTTTGTATTATGTATACTTAAGCACATGGCGAAAAATCAGGTATTTCCAAACCTGTGTTGTTTTGGAGGGACTACCAATGTACTGAATGTAAATCTTAAATATAATGGAGGAAGAAAATGAAAAAGTTGATAATGGCAGTATTTCTAACTAGTTTGGTTATCGGTGTTGTTTCCCCTGCCTTTGCAGTTAATTTAACCAGTCTTACACTGGAGAAATCAACGGCTATAGGAGCCTGGACTAACGCGCCTGGCGGAATTTGGTCGTCAAACCTTGGTGATCCTTTTGCTCAGTTGGGTGTGAGGCAAAATGGGGTTTTCCTAAACACTCCTGGAAACGGGCTTGATCTCGGTGAAATTTCAATTGATCTATTGCCGGGACTTAACACTTTTGAGCTTTTCGGGACGTCAAGTACCGGTGGAAGCGATTATTACGGTTTAGCATTGTTTTTTGATCATAATGCTTCCCCTCCTGATATGGCCGTTTATAATTCAAATGGTTCATCAGGACCTTTTGCAGTGACTCCGGCAGGCACAACTATTTCGGGAAGCGCAAACGGTGGAATGTTTCCGGACATTGCGCCTGGCTCATCGATTTTCTCAGCCCCAGACGGCTCTACAGTGGAATTAGTTGGTTTTAATGTTGTATATGACGCATCAAACATAGTAGATATAGTTAGCTGGGGAAATATTGCAGCTGATGGTTATGTCGATACACATGCAGTTCTGGAACTGAACTATACCCCAGTACCCGTGCCTGGTACTATGCTCCTTTTGAGTTCTGGGCTAATTAGTCTTATAGGATTCAGAAAAAAATTTAAGAATAATTGTAAATAATCGTAATAGCAACTAAGGCTATGGCGATAAAGGGTATAACAACTACGGCTACGCTTTAGCCGTTACGATGGCAGTTCGTCCCGGCGATGTATCCGCCGTGCCCATACCTGGAGCGGTCTGGCTATTTGGTTCTGGCTTAGCTGGTCTCATCGGCGAACGCAGGAAGAAAAAGTAGAAATATTTTTAACCCAAAGGCAGCCTCAAGGAAGCCCTGCCTTTCGTATTTATCGGCATTGCCGAGCGGGTCAACGCAGACGGCGGGAAGCAGCGTTGCGATAGTCGCGTCCAAGTTCAGTGGACGCCACTGGTTACTCTTGGGTTGCACATAAGTAATTACAGTTATAGTATTGCATAATATATTTATTTAGCTTCACTCCGTATATAATCTTTATTGTTAGCCTTTGAAAGGAGGAATGATATGTGTAAGAAATTTGTGTGCTTTTGCTTCGTATTAGTTATCGTTTCTTTTGCAGGTAGTGTTATGGCTGCCCCATCTCCATATGCCTATAGTCTGGATCGCTTCCAGGTTATAGGTAATCTCCCTGGAAACATCATTGATGAGTTCAATGATGAGAGTATCGCCCCCAATTGGGAGGTTTATGATCCTACAGTGGTTGAATCAGGCGACATGGTAACCTTTAGAAATCCAGGAACTGTTGGTCAAATCACCCCCAATATCTCTTCAGAAATGAGCTATATTGGCTCTATGTTCAATATGGAAGACGGAGCCGGCGACTATGAAGGGACCTCAACATGGACGAATGGTATTCCTGGTATTAACCAATTTTACCTTATGGGTATGAGTGGCTCTGAAGAAGATATTAGTATTAGCTTTGCCAATTTTGGCCCTGCGATGTCGGAATTATTTGGCATTCCCACAGGTCCTGTGATCTTGTTTGACAGATTCAAAGATGTTGAAACTGGGGACTTTGACACACAAGCGATGCGGGTCATGCCAAGTGATATCACAGGTAACATTCTACTACGATTAAGCTTTGATGATGTTGATAAACTTTACACAGGAACATATAGTCTCGATGGTGGCGCGACGTTTCTCGAACCATTCGCACCGATTGCCCCGAGTGATGCCAGTTCGGCTCCCAACTGGTATCTTGGTGCAGAGTCGTTTGAAGTGCAAGCTGTCCCTATTCCTTCCACTCTGCTCTTATTAGGCTCTGGATTAGTATTCATGTTTTCTAAGCGGAATAAGCGTTAGAGAGATGTCATTATTATGTTGTGAGCTAACATGGGGCTTGATTGAGACCGCTCGTAACCTCGCGTCTCATAAGCCCCTGCGTTAGATTCTAAAATATGGTTAATCAAATGAGCCAGTTTCAAAACTCCCCTTTTTGGCCGATCTTAAGCGTTGGGCTCAAATTTCGCACGAAGTGACACGTAGTGAAGCATAAGCGCTAACCTTTAGCGCTATCCTCGAAATACTAAATGTATTCCTGTGGTTGAAATTTTCGCTCGCCTTGAGCTTGACCAAACTGAAACGTTTTGAAAGTGGCTCAAGCAATTAACTGAGCGCCATAACCTGCAAACTCAAATCAATTTATAAGTAAAATTCATGTTATTCGGGATGTAAAGGTTATGCTGGAATGACCTTGTGTTTCATACAGAGGAGCCGTATTATAAACTGTTTTATTGTTTTCGGCACAACGAAGCTGTTCTTTGATGATTACTTTGGAATAGTGTTTGGCAAGTGTTGCAATCAATGGATTTTTGTCTGTTTTTGTCGAACTTGGGTTAAGGACATTGAATCCCCCTGGTCCCTGGCAGAGATTGTCTACCAGCACCATGAATTATATAATCACAGCTATTTGATTATAATGGTAATTTTCACCGGACTGCGGAATCCAAACTCACAGCTTTCGATGTCTTTCAGCATCCTGATCGTCGGTGTCGGCGCCGTTTTTATGAATCATCAGCTTAATTTCTGCCTAAACGGAATCCGGGCAACATAATCGAGGGCGTGGTGATCACAAAGCATATTTATGACAATCGCTATAAACTTATTAATTTCTAACTATACCTTAATTCTTTTCTAACAATCATACTCTATATTCATTGATATCAAATCACTTTGGATTTTGAAACCAGAGGGATTATAAGCAACAGGGTAACCGCATTTAGCTTTTTCTTAAAAATTAATTTGATTAACTTATTATTGTTGGGTTCATTTAAAATCGGAAAAACTATTAAAGAACATATTAATTCCAATTGCGGTTACCCTGTTATAGGCAATGATATTATGAAATAAGGGGGGTGGTAATGATTTTAACTCATATCTAATACTATTCTAACAAAATTCTAACAAATAACTGTAATATTGCCATCTAAATAATTGGAGGAGAAATTATTATGAAAAAATCAGTTTTTATAAGTGTTATTTTAGTAGTGTTGTTTTGTACAGCCGGTATTGTTTTTGCCGGTAAAGTGGTTATCAAAGGCTCAACAACGGTTTTGCCGATAGCCCAAAAAACAGCCGAAGCTTTTATGAAAGAAAATCCTGAGGTTTCCATTTCAATTTCAGGCGGTGGTTCAGGTAACGGCATGAAAGCCCTTATTGACAAAACAACAGATATTGCAGACAGCTCGCGGTTTATTAAAGATAAAGAAGTAAAGCTGGCTATGGAAAAAGGCGTTTATCCGGTTCCTTTTGCAGTTGCTTATGATTGTATTGTGCCTGTAGTACATACCTCAAATCCGGTTAAAGATATCAGCATAGATAAACTGAAAGATGTTTATCAGGGCAAAATTAAGAACTGGAAGGAATTAGGCGGAGACGACAGGAAGGTAGTGGTAATTTCCCGCGATACTTCTTCAGGTACTTATGAAGTATGGGAAGACAAAGTAATGAAAAAGGAAAGAGTGTATCCCGGCGCTTTATTGCAGGCCTCCAATGGCGCTGTTGCCCAGGCTGTTTCCAAAAATAAAAATGCTATCGGATACATCGGTGTAGGGTATATAAACAAGGATGTAAAGCCTTTGACGGTAAACGGTATACAAGGCAATCCCAAAACCACTCTTGAAGGTTCATACCCTATAAGCAGAGCTCTTTATATGTTTACGCCTGGCTGGCCGGAAGGTGATGTGGCTAATTTTATCAACTATGTTTTAAATCCGGAAAAAGGTCAAAAACTGGTTGAAGAAGTTGGATTTGTACCTTTATATTAGAGAATTATGGAAATGATAAATATCCGGCAATTTAAAGATAAATGGCTGCATCGCTTGTTTTTTTGTATTGCGACAGCATCTATTGCAATTCTTGTTATGATTTCATTGTTTCTTTTTATGGAAGGGCTGCCAATTTTTCAAAAGGTAAGTGTCACCGATTTTATATTTGGTAAATACTGGTATCCCACTTCAGATCCACCGGATTTTGGAATATTCCCATTAATTATAGGTTCAATTGCAGTTACTGTTATTTCGGCCATGATGTCAATCCCTTTAGGGGTGATGACTGCAATATATCTGGCCGAAATAGCTTCAAGTAAAGTCAGAGAAATCGTAAAACCTGTTGTAGAGCTTCTTGCCGCTTTACCTTCTGTAGTAATTGGATTTTTTGGAATGGTTGTTGTTGCTCCATTTTTACAAAACATTTTAGATGTTCCAACCGGCTTGAATTTATTTAATGCCGCTTTAATGCTTGCCTTTATGTCGATACCTACAATTTGCAGCATATCCGAAGATGCCATTTTCAGTGTTCCTGTAGCATTAAAAGAAGCCTCATTATCTTTAGGCGCCACACACTGGGAAACGATTATCAGGGTTATTTTGCCGGCCTCAATTTCAGGGATCAGTACAGCAGTTATACTTGGTATGTCACGGGCAATCGGAGAAACTATGGTTGTATTAATGGTAGCAGGCGGCGCTGCAATGATTCCAACCGGCATTTTTGATCCGGTTCGACCGATGCCGGCAAGTATAGCAGCTGAAATGGCGGAAGCGCCATTTCGCGGCGATCATTACTATGCCCTTTTTGCAACCGGAATCGTGCTTTTTCTTTTTACTCTTATGTTTAACCTGATTGCCGATCATATTGCAAATAAGTATAGGCAAACGGGTGAGGCATCCCTATAAACCGATAATAGGAAACAGGCATGGATGCCAAAGCAGACCGGAACATAGCCAAAAAAGCAGCACCCTATTTAAGGCGAAAACGTGTACTTACTCAAACAATCACGTTTTTTTTCTTTCGCTCTGCTGCATTGATTAATGGATTGGCGTTAATTATTATACTCTATTTTGTTATATCCAATGGCTGGAGGGCTATTAACTGGACGTTTTTATCACAGCCGCCTATGGATTCCATGACAAAAGGAGGTATATTCCCCTGTATTGTAGGTACATTGGCTTTAAGTATCGGGGCTTTGATTTTCTCTTTTCCAATCGGGGTGTCATCTGCTATTTATCTTAATGAATATGCACGACCGGGGCGCGTCTTAAGAATAATCCGCCTTGGAATTAATAATCTTGCAGGTGTGCCATCAGTGGTTTTCGGACTTTTCGGGCTTGCATTCTTTGTAATTTATCTTAAACTTGGAGTCAGCCTGCTGGCTGGTGCTCTTACATTGGGCGTGATGAATCTTCCCATAGTTATCGGAGCATCAGAAGAAGCATTAAAGGGTGTTCCGAAATCATACAGGGAAGCTTCGCTGGGTTTGGGTGCCACTAAACTGCAAACAATATTTAGAGTAGTATTGCCTGCGGCGCTACCAGGCATCTTAACAGGCGCGATACTTGGAATAGGAAGGGCGGCAGGTGAAACTGCCCCGATTATGTTTACAGCCGCCGTCTTTTTTTCACCGCGCCTGCCCAAATCGGTTTTTGATGAAATCATGGCATTACCCTATCATATTTATGTTCTTGCTACTGCCGGAACGGAAATTGAAAAAACCCGGCCTTTGCAATATGGTACTTCTTTAGTGCTGATAGCGCTTGTGCTTGGGATAAATCTTGTGGCAATTATTTACCGTTCACGTCTCAGGCGAAAAAGATAGTAATCATAAAATAAGGAACGGAATTTTGAGTATAACTGATAAAACAGATACGAATAAGACTTTAAAAATAGCATCAAAAAACCTTAATTTTTTTTATGGTAAATTTAAAGCTCTTAATAACATATCACTGGAATTTTATGAAAATCAGGCTTTTGCCCTTATAGGGCCGTCCGGCTGCGGGAAAAGTACATTTCTTCGGTGTTTAAACCGTATGAATGATTTGATTCCGCATTCGCGTGTGGAAGGCGAGTTGCTTTTGGACGGAGAAAATATTTATGCACCTTCTGTTGATGTGGTTTCCCTGAGAAGCCGCATTGGTATGGTTTTTCAGAAGCCAAATCCTTTTCCCAAAACCATTTTTGAAAATGTAGCTTATGGGCTCAGAGTCCAGGGTATTCGCGATAAGGCTTTTCTCGAAGAAAGTGTTATCAAATCTCTCAAACGCTCGGCATTGTGGGATGAAGTAAAAGACAGATTGCATGCATCTGCGTTAGGGCTATCGGGCGGGCAGCAGCAGCGTTTATGTATTGCAAGAGCTTTAGCGGTTGAGCCTGAAGTACTGCTTATGGATGAGCCCTGTTCGGCCTTAGATCCGATTGCCACACAGAAGATTGAAGAACTGATTAATGAATTAAAAGAATTCTTTACCATTATAATTGTTACCCATAACATGCAGCAAGCTGCAAGAGTTTCCGATATTACCGCATTTTTTTATATGGGAGAACTCATCGAGGTCGGAGATACGGATACACTTTTTACCCGGCCGAAATTAAAAAAAACGCAAGATTATATTACAGGTCGATTCGGTTGAAAATGAGGTGATTAAATGACTAAACGTTTTGAAAAAGAACTTGAAAAGATTAAAAAACTGATTCTTTCTCTTGGCGCCATGGCTGAAGAAGAATTTCGGATGGCTGTTAAAGCCATCGAATTAAAGGATGCTGAAATTGCCCAAAAAATTATTAAAAATGATTATAAAATAGATGATATGGAAGTAGAGATTGAAGAAGAATGCCTTAAAGTTTTGGCACTGCATCAGCCTGTGGCAGTTGATTTGCGATTTATTGTAGCAGTGATAAAAATAAATAATGACCTTGAAAGAATTGGCGATGAAGCAGTCAATATAGCCGAGCGTGTAGAAAGTCTGGCAAAACGTAAAAGCACAAGCTATTACTATGATTATTCTACAATGTCTGCAAAAGTTGAAACAATGTTAAAAATGAGCCTGGATGCGCTGGTAAATCTGGATATAGATATAGCCTTTAAAGTACTGACAAAAGATGATGAAGTTGATGCTATTCAAAGTGAGGTTTACCGGATTACAAAACAGGCCCTGCAAAAAAATAACGATGATGTAGCTTATTTAATTAATCAGTTTTTAATTTCACGTCATCTTGAAAGAATTGCAGATCATGCCACAAATATTGCAGAAGAAGTAATCTATCTTGTTGAGGGTGAAATAGTAAGGCACGGGAGATATTAGCGTCATATTTTATATTCCTTGAATCCCTCCAGTAATTGCCGGAATGAAGAGGGCTTGGATTTTTCAAAGCTCACTTCGACCATGTAAGCAAAGTCGTATTTTATATCTCTTTGTGCCAAGTTGATGTCTTCACATCATTGCTACTTCTTCCTTGTAGTGATCATTTCGGTGACGCCAACGAAATGATCTTCGATTCGGAACCACCGTTAATACAGGGAAGCTTTACCTTTTTAATGCAACCTTGAAATTGCGGTACTTATCGAATAGGACTCTGATATCAATCTGATTTTATCAGTTATTCCTTCATCCTTAACATAATTTAATATATGATAATATATCATATGATAAATCTGTTGACTTATTTATCATATGATATATTATCATAATAAACGTTCACATTATTCAATCAAACGGAGATTGCTTTTTGGAAATACCGCTCGAATTCAGAGTTGCACTATTTTTAAAAGAATTCAAAGAGATAGTTACGACAGGAAGAGGTTTGGACATCGTTGACCGCCGGGAGAATATTAAATCTTTATTGGAGCTTGGGCTTACCAAAAAGCATTGTGTAGAGGAAATTTTAAGTCTTTCTGTGGAAAATTATTATGGTGGTCCTAAGCAAGATACAGATCGACCTGGAACTATCTGGAAATTTGGCAAAAAAATTGATGGGGATAAGATTTATATCAAATTAAAAATAGCTGCGGTGGGTACTGAAAAAATTGCCAAGTGCATCTCATTTCATAAGGCAAAATCACCATTAAGTTTTCCATTGGAAAAGAAATAATAAATATAGAAAGGAGGGTAGAGATGAAAGGTCTGTGCCCAAATTGTGAAAAAATTACTGATTTGAATGTAATGAAAACAAAAGAAACATTCAATGTTAAAAATGAACCTATAGAAGTTGATGTTGAATACTACAAATGTATGGAATGTGAAAAAGAATTTGAAGATCCCCGTGCGAAAAATGACCCGTTAGAAAAAGCCTACAGAGAATATAGAAATAGGCATAAAATGGTACACCCTGAAGAAATTCGTAATTTACGAAAGCATTATGGTCTGACACAAAGAGAATTGAGTAGAATAATCGGATGGGGAGGCGCTACACTAAGCCGTTATGAAAATGGCGCACTACAAGATGTAACACATGATAGATTCTTGCAACTATTAAAAAAACCGGAGAATCTGCAAAGTCTTATTGTAAATAATATTGATTTACTGCTTGATGAAAAAAAAGAACATATCTTGTCAGTGCTTTCATCTGAAATTGGAGAATCGTGTTCTATACCGGAATTTGTAAATGAACATTTTAGTAAATATGAGCCTGAAATTGATAGCGGATTTAATAAACTGAATTTGGATAAACTGTTTGAAGCGATAAAGTTTTTCGCAACTGGAGGTGTATTTAAAACAAAGCTTAATAAGCTATTATACTATGCAGATTTCAAACATTATAAAGAATATGCTGTTTCAATTACCGGTGTAAGATATAAACATCTTCCTCATGGTCCTGTTCCGGATAATTACGAACATTATTTTGCAATTTTAATTCATAATGAAAAAGTAATCCAACCCAGAGAAGTTGAATACGATGATTTTGTCGGCGAAGAATTGCATTCACAAAAGGAACCGGATACATCTGTTTTTAAAACAAGTGAATTGGAGATACTTGGCTTTGTAAAAAGTTATTTCAAAAAATATACTACCAAAGCTATTAGAGATTTTTCGCACAACGAGAGAGGATATAAAGAGACCGAAAACGGGGAAACAATTTCATATAAATATGCGGATGATCTTCAAATTTAACATATGGCATCTCACATAAAGGCAATATATTCTTGCTCCTTCTGGCTTTTGAAAGAGAGTGGAAGATTATTGTTCAGTTCTGATGCTTCTTCCATGGCTCACGCCTTTGCCTGGGCCGGTTTATCCTCGCCCCAAATTCGGGATAAGGTGTTCTGGATCTTTTTCTCGAAACAGGCAATCAACTTACGGTTGGCACCGACCAGCTTTTGCTCGGTTTCGATTTCAGTGACAATGGCTTGTTGCGTGGCGAGGGGTGGGAGTGCAATCTTGAACTTGCGAATCTGATCGGTTGTTAGGTTCTTAAATACTGCTCCTACTGATTGAGAACCATGGCTGGCGTGGAGAGCTAACAACGCAAAGTAGAGATACTCAGGGAGCACATCTTTTCTCAATTCACGAAGGCCCACGAAACCGTCATGAATACACGCGTCGATTGCCAATATCGTAGGTAGCCCAGGATTTCCGCTCACAGTAATGATTACCTCGCCCTTCTCCATTGGGCGGCTTTTTGTGGCCCCTTCCTCAGTGAGTGAGTCTATTCTTGGGGTAGTATACATGCCATCGCGAGTGATGTCTGCCACCATCAATCGTGGAACGGGGCCTCCGAAAAACTTCGGATCGCCTTGCGGGCGCGGAGAACTTCCGCGTACGATGGTACTAATTGTCTCAAGCTCTACTATCGGCCAGTCGGGATGGATGGGGATGTGGGGGCGGTAGTTGTCTATGACAGCTTTGGCACCATCGATGACTTTCTGGTAACCCTTGATTTCCGCCACGATCTCCTTCTGCACCTCCAGCGGCGGCAGGGGGATTTTAACTTCACGCACAATTTTGCTGTTAAGATTGTTGACTACCCCACCCGTGGCAGTCCTCTCGAATTGGGCGAATATTGGTTTTGAACCGAGGATGTTATAGAGAAAGTCTTGGTCCAAACTTTCAGACTGATCGCGAAGAAGAAGCCAACCGTCATGAATATACCCCTCTATGGCCATGATATAGGGTCGCCCGAAACTCATTGAATTAGAGAGGATAAAGTCTCCCGGTTTTACACGTCGCGACTTCGTTGCACCGTCTGGAGTAATCCGCTCCTTTGTTGTAGTGATGTATTTAGAGCCGATTTCAGCATCTCCTATCTTGATCCAGTTCACGCCGTTAGGGGCATCGGTAATGAAGTCGTGAATTGGCCGGGGGGAAGCTCCTCTTTCCACCACACAAAGATCGCCGATTGAAACAAGTGGCCACTTCAAACCCACATTGGTTAAAGCATCCCGATACCTTTCCCTACTTAGGTTGTGTTCCCCATTCGCCATGATTTTTTTCTTCTCCACGATTAGCCCAAACGAGAGCTGAAGATCTTCGACCGATTCTCCGGCCTGAAGGCGTTGCAGGTATTCTCCAATTTCGGCTTGGGCTTGTGGCAGATCGTTCTTATTTATCTCACGCCGTTGTGCACCAAGGCCGAAGCCATCATTTTCGACTTTGAAGAAGGCGATGGTGTTAATTCTTTTAGCCAATGACTTGTCGAGGATCAGAATCGAGGTTTTAACGCCTGAATAGGGTTGAAATACACCTGCCGGGAGTGAAACCACGACGACAAGGGACTCCTCCATCAGCATCTTACGTAATTGTTTGTAAGCATTCTGGCTTTGGAAGATAATTCCCTCCGGCACAATGATACCGGCGCGGCCTGTGGGCGTGAGGTGTTCGGCCATATAATCCACAAACAAAACCTCGCTACGCTTGGACTGCACTGAAAAGCGGTTGTGCGGCTTGATACCGCCTTTTGGTGACATGAAAGGCGGATTAGCAAGGATCACGTCAGCGTATTCATTCCAGCGATCCTGGCTGGTAAGAGTATCATACTCATAAATATGCGGATCGGCAAAGCCATGCAGATAGAGGTTTACCAAAGACAGGCGAACCATGTCGGGTGAAATGTCATAGCCTTTAAAGTTTTGTGCCAGACGCCCTTTGTCATCAGGTGTCAGGTTAGTATTGCCCTTTGCATCAGTATTGGCCTTGAGGATGTGCTTGTAGGACGAGATCAGAAATCCGGCGGTGCCGCAGGCCGGGTCAAGCACGGTCTCAGTCTTCTTCGGGTCTATAATTTCGACCATAAAATCTATGATGTGACGAGGGGTGCGGAACTGACCGGCATCACCCTGGGAACCAAGCACAGAAAGTAAATACTCGAATGCATCTCCTAATCGTTCGCTGTGGTCATAAGAGAACTCATCAATGACCTTAAGAAACATCTTTAGAGTTTCAGGGTCGCGGTAGGGTAGATAGGCGTTTTTAAATATATCGCGGAAAAGGAGCGGTATGCCGGGATTTTCCGGCATTTTGGTAATGGCTTCGGCATAGAGGTTCAGGATCTCAAAGCCCCCCAGGCCGGAGTGCATAAGCTTGGCCCATCCGTATCGGGAAAACTCACCCTCAAAAAATTTGCGCTTGCCGCCTAACTCCTCACTCCCAGCATCCATGTCATCCATGAATTTGTAAATCAGAGCAATGGTGATCTGTTCTACCTGGCTTTTGGGGTCGGGCACTTTTCCCACGAGGATGTCTCGGGCTGTATCAATTCGGCGTTTGGTGTCGGTATCAAGCATGGTTTTCCTTAATCATTAGTGGACGGAGTTGACTTAGTGGACCGGATGGACACAGGGCGTGATGACCGTTTTTGTGAACGCACGCGGTAGAGTCGTTCGGTGAAACCACCTTCAGTTTCGAAGGCTTTTGCCTGTGCGGCAATTTGGCGGTCAAGCAGGCTACAGGCGACCGCAAGCAGTACCAGAGCAGCGTTGGCAGCAAGCTCGGGATAAGTGGACATTGTGGACTTTGTTGACGGGGTGGACGGTTGTTTCAGTCCATTCTGTCCACTGTGTCGACTTCGTCTACAATCATGCTCTTCCTTCACCCAGGCAGCCACTTCATCGGCTGTTTTACACCTGCGGTCAATCAGGCTCTGCCTGCGGGGATCGCTACGATCCCATATAGGCAGACCGCGCTGGCGCAAAAAATCTTCATAGTCAAGCTTTAGTTCTTCCAGACTGGCGCGCGCTACATTAGTGAGCTTGAGTTCGGTTTTCTTCGAAGTTCCGGAAGCCTGGCTTCCTTCGGCGATATTCTGGACACCAGATCGTGCGGCTTGTACCATCTGGTCGCGGGTACGGCTGTACTTGTCGATATAACGGTCACAAAAACGTGCTGTGATGTCGAAAACCAGTTGCGCCACCTGAAAGCTCTTGAGTTTTCGGTAGCCGCCATGCTTTGGAATTAAAGGTTCATTGGTAGCCATATCTTTCAATCTCTCATGCCGCAAACTGGTTCAGGGAAACATAGTCCTTGACGTATTCCGGTATGATTTTGCGGTACTTTTCAGGTACGGCGCGAAAGTCGCGGGTGGAAAAGACCGGGTTGGTGGCCAGATCTGTGAAATGCTTGCTTTCGATGATATGTCGCACCTGATCGCTGGTAACGTAAGCCTTGAAGAAGGTCTTAATGGCCGGGATAGCTTCAGGTTCTTCGGGTTTAGTATCGGCAACAAACTTGGCGAATTCTTCTTCAAGTAGCTCATCCTTGGATTTGAAACTCGGAATGAGGCCGAAAATCTTTTCGAGAATCTCCCGCAATGTCAGACGGCGATCCACAGCAGCGGCTTTGCGCAACTTATCGAGATTATAATATTCCTCAGGTTTGTCGAATACCTCGCGGTTTACATAGTCAATTACACGATCCCACTGTCCTGCTTCTACGCTTTTTATTATGAAATCATTTTCCCGCACCGTATCCCCGAATTTTTCGAAGAACATCCGGTCGATTTTCATTCCCTCAAAACCGATAACCTCTTCCTTTATAGATGCGAGAATGTCCGCACCCAAATGCTCGTAAGCGCCGCAAACCACCACCGGACCGTCTTTTCCTTCTCTTTCTTTACTTTTGTTTTTGAACTTGGGAAGCTTCAGAACCTCATCGTAGTTGAATTTCTCCTCGAAATACTCGCAGGTTGCGAAGAAATCGAAGAGCTTGAATGTGGTTTTCTGCGGCTGCACTATGCCATCCTTGAAGCTATCGTCGAAAAGCTGTTCAAGAAAATTGTGCTTGCGGGTTCCGCGGCCTTTGATCTGAATGAAGTCGGTTGGTGAAAAAATTGGCCGAAACAGACCAAGGTTTAAGATATCAGTACAATCATACCCGGTAGTCATCATACCGACTGTAACGCAGATACGTGCCTTGCTGGTCTTATATGCGGGCAAAAAATTAGCTGAACCGAGCAGGTTGTTGTTGGTAAAATTGATGGTGAATTGCTGGGCATCGGGAATCTTTGAGGTGACCTGCACGGCAAAGTCAGACTGGTATTTGCCTGGAAACATACGGTTGGCCATTTGGTTGAGAATCTGCACAAGTTTAGATGCATGATCCTGGCTTACAGCGAAGATTATGGACTTTCCTATTTCGCTGCTGACCGGATCACGCAGAGCGTTTTCCAGGAAAGTCTTGCAGAATAACTGGTTGGTGGCTTCGGCAAAGAAGCGTTTCTCAAACTCACGCTGTTTGAAGGCTTCCTTTTGGTCTTCACCGGCATCGTCGGTGAAAGAGACGATAAACCCTTCTTTGGAAAGCAATTCAGTAGTGATCTCGGTACGGGCATCCACTACTGTTGGGTTAATCAAAAAACCCTCTTTTACTCCATCAAGCAACGAATAGCGGTAAGTAGGCTGACTATTTTCACAACCGAATGTGCGGTATGTATCCAGCATCAGCCGTCGCTCTGCTTCGCGCGGATCTCGGGTAGTGGAAGTTGTCTTGTTAAATCGTTTGAGATAGTCGCGTGGAGTGGCGGTTAGACCGAGTTTATAACCAATGAAATAGTCGAATACGGCACGGGCATTACCGCCGATGGAACGGTGAGCCTCATCAGAGATTACAAGGTCAAAATCGGTCGGTGAGAAGAGCCTCTGGTATTTGTTGTTGAAGAGCAGCGACTGCACCGTGGTAACAACGATTTCAGCCCGCCGCCAGTCATCACGATTTTCTTTGTAAATTACTGTCTGAAAATCGGCAGACAGCAGCGCCTTAAAGGCCTTTCTGGCCTGGTCTTCCAGTTCTAAACGATCCACCAGAAAAAGAACGCGCCTGGCATTGCCGGACTTAAGAAAGAGCTTGATTACTGCGGCGGCTGTGAGCGTCTTTCCCGTACCTGTAGCCATCTCGAAAAGGAATCGGTCTTTACCATCCTTAACTGCCCTTTGCAGGGAATAAATAGCCTTCAATTGATAGGGCCGCAAAAAACGCAATTTGTTGGTCTGGATATATCCGGGACGCTCAGCCTCGTTACGCCACGCTGCTTCAGATTGGTAGTTCGGGCGTTGGGTCAGCACGATGTAGTCATCACCGACCTGATCATTGACGAGGCGTTTCGGGTTGGGGGTCACTTGCTGATAGCCGGTCACAGAATCCGGTGTGGGAAAGGATGTAATAATGTATGGGTTGCCTCGCTCCAGATCCCAGAAGTAATGCAGGTTGCCGTTTGAAAGGATCACGAAGCGGCAATTCATGGATCTGGCATATTTGCGGGCCTGTTCCTTACCAATGAGTGGATTCTTGTCTTCTGATTTGGCCTCAAGAATAATGAGAGGAAAGCCTTTTGCATCCAGCATCAAAAAATCAATAAAGCCCTTCTTCGTCTTCTCGAAGTTTTCTCCAAGCGCTTCAAGATCTGAGGACTTGATTGTCACGCTTGGTTCAAGGCAGATGTTGGCGGGTATATTCCCCTCCGCAAAAAAACGCCAACCTGCTGATTCGAGCAGCTTGTTTATCTTGATACGGGCTGTGGCTTCTTTGTTTGCCATTCGGTTTCCCAGTTGTTGCTATGTTTGCTTAAGCGTATAACATGCTAAATATATATAGTATTTCAAATCAGATTCTGAAAAAATATGTTCATAGAGCAGCCTGTTCTTTACACCAATATTAAATTATAAGCAAATAAGTTCTATTGAAAGAGGATGATAGCTATAGGTTGGTAAACTAATAAAGGTAAGGGGGAAGGGTTATTATGATAATCGCTATAATAAAAAATCCCGTGTAAACCGATACACGGGATTTTTAAAGTACGTCAAGGGCACATCTTTACTATTCTTATATTTAAAATTTTACAACAAGATCAGCCTGAAGTATCTGCTGGTCTTTATCATCTGCTGCGGATTTTTTGATTTCTTTTGTGTTGTAGTAATCAAGACCCAAGCTGACATTTTTGCTTATACCGAATACAAGTTCAGCTTCATGTCCCTTTGCATTTGTTGCACCGCCATAAAAATCACTGTCAGGCATAAAATCAGGCCATGCATCTCTTTCAAGACGTCTGTAATTATATTTTACCTGCCAGTCACCAAGTTCTTTTACCTTTTTATGGCCGAATTTAAAACCGGCCAGCCAGCCTTTGTCATCTTTTTTGCCGTAAATATTTTTATCATCCACATTTATGGCTTGAACATATTGTCCAAATACTGCCGCATAAGGAATGGGGCCGGGTATCTTAGTTATGCCGAATTCAAGATCCGCTGCCAATGCGTCATGGTCATATTCCCAGTTTCCGGCTGTATCTGTTGAGTTAGTGCCGATTCCGGCAGCACCACCTGCAGTCCAGTCATTGCCATGTACATCCTGAAATTCATAATAGCTTGCTGCTGCTTTAATATACATGCTGGCGGGCAGCTTCACTTTTATACCAGGCTGGACAACAATCATATAAGGGTCATTGGCTTTACTGCTGAATTCTTCCAATACGAAACCGCCTAATGTTCCGAATATTTCTATGGTCTCTGACGCATCATAATTAAAAGCAATTGCGGCTCCTTCCGGAGTTATATCACCGTCCCACATAAGATCTTTTGTTCCCCATATAGGATTTTTAAATTTTCCAAGCCACAGGTTTGCCCATTTGACCGGACTGTATTTAGCATATGCGTAATCAAGCATGATATCCTTAGAGCTGAAATCATCCTGGAGAGTCTGGTTGGTTGAACGCGGATCATCTGATCCGGTTGCCAGGCCAAAGCCAGCTGTCCATTGATCGTTTACTTTTGATTCAACTCCAAATCTTAATCTTACACGACCTCTGTTCCGGTCAACTTTACTATCATTTGTTTTATCTTCGTGCTGATATCTGGCTCTTACATCCCCTTTGAATTTTGTGTTTTCTACCCATTTGGGCAGGTCAAAACCTGAGGCTGCAACCACCTTTTTTTCTTCCTCTGCCTGCATTTGTGTTATAAGTTCTTCGGCTTCGGATCTTGTAAGAATGTTTTTTTCAACCAGTTTGTTTATCAGCTTGTCATTACTACCCGCCCATGATGGACTGATGACGAATACCGATAATGCAATTAAAGATAATACCGTTAAACATAATTTTTTCATCTTCCTTTACTCCTTATATAGTTTATTATAAATTTAAGAAACCTCAAGAAATGAGGTAACTTCCACCCCCTCATTATTTTTCAAAAGCGCTTTTGCATTCATGATCGCTTTGTTCATATCTTCTTCAGGAGACATTGATATGTCTCCGTGACCCGGGTAAAGCTCGTTTATTTTTCTTGTTTCCAATAGACTGATTGAGTTTATATAATCGCCAACGCTTCCTGATTCTCCGATATATGAGAGAGTTCCACCCGAAAAGAGGGTGTCTCCGGTAAAAAGTAATTTTCGGGTAAATTCATAGATACATATTGATCCTGAAGTATGTCCCGGCGTATGCACCACCTCCAGACTATAGTTCCCAAGATCAAAACGGAATCTGTTTTCCAGCCAGAGATGTACTCGAAGAGGAGGTTCGTTTAAGTCTCCTGATTTATACATGGTGACGTATCTGTCTTCTGTTGTGATTTTAGTGGCGGCAAATCGATGAGCGGCAATAAGAGCATAATCCTGAAAATAACGGTTCGCACCTAAGTGATCAAAGTGTTCATGGGTATTAATAACTATATCGATATCACTAACCTTGAGTCTAATTGCGAGCAAATACTCCTGTAATTTTGAAAAGTTTCTGTCTACCCCGGAATCGATGAGAACATTTTTGTAATCACCTCTTATCAGGTAGCTGTGGCTGCTTGTATCCTCTCCCTTAAACCAGAAGATATTGGGATGTAATTCAGTAATTCGGTTATTTTCCGGCACGTTTATTAAACTCACTTTTTTTGGCTGTTTCGATGTCTTCGCAAATCTGAAAGAAATGGTCCATACGATTTTGTTTTAAATAATTTAAAATCTTTGAATTTAAAGAGCATAACTTTATATCTCCTCTTAGAAGATGAACTTCTTTTTTTATGCTATTTAAAACTCCAAAAAGATTAGCCGGTTCAAACTTTTCTAATTCCTGAAGATCCACAATAATTTTAATCCCTTCTTCTTTCAAATAAGGAGAGAGAACTTCCTTTGCCTGTATTGCTTCATTCTTTCTGGTATCACCGGAAATTTTTATCAGGCAAAAACCGTCTTCTTTAGTAATATGGTACTTCAATTCGCTATAAACCCTTCTTGTATGCTTCTTTTTTAATTAGATTGATTTATATTGGACTTTTATTATGATTTTATTACGGGCAAGTTAGAATTTAGTTAAATTGATTGGCCTGCAAGATCTTTTAAGAAGGTATCAAATATCAGTCCGTAAATTACTCTTAATAAACAGAGGAGTTAACTTGTTGACAAAATATCGTATAAAAAATATTATCTGAAAAAAATTACCAAACTTGTGTTGAGGGCAAATTGTTTTATTGTGAGTGTTACTTGCCATGATAGATTTTGATGGAAAACAACCCGGAACGGGGGCAAAGAAAAAAAATAATTTGGATGCGTTTGAAGAATTTGATGCATCGCAATTATATTGTCCGAAATGCAAGCAGGCTGTTTCCGTGCGTAAGCGCCTGCTTGTTGTGCTTTCCGAAGGAGATAAATATGAATATCTGTGTGTGTTTTGTGCAGAGACGCTTGGAACAAAAATAAACAGAAACACTAAACCTGTTACAATAATTGATTAAACTTTAATAAACATCGAAATTTTACAAGATAAAAAGTGAGGGGATTAATATGCTCGACTTTATGCGGAAAAATGCCGGCTCCTGGATGATAAAAGCCATTTTGGGAATTATTGTTATAGTGTTTGTGTTCTGGGGAGTTGGAAGCTTTAGCTCAAAACGTACAAACAGAGTGGCGAAGGTAAATGGAGAGGTTATTGATATCCGGGAATATCAGGAAGCATATAATAAACTTGTTGAGCAGGTACGGGCTAAATTGGGAAGTAATTTTAATGAAGATATAATGAAGGCCCTTAATATCAAGAAAAGAGCTTTAGACAATATAATTTTTAAAAGACTTCTTATCCAGGAAGCAAAAAAGCTGAAATTCAGTGTTTCGGATAGTGAGCTTAGGCAGGTTATCGTCAGTATTAGAGATTTCCAAAAAGGGGGGGCTTTTAATAAAAATGTATATGAAAAAGTATTAAGCCTCAATCATATGGTTCCCGATGAATTTGAAGCTTCGGTTAGAGAATCTATTATTATAGAAAGATTAATGTCTTTTATAACCGGTAGTGTTAAAGTTACAGAAAATGAAGCTCTAAAGTGGTTTAACTGGAAAGGCGCTTTAGTTAATGTTGATTATGTTTTTTTTGATCAGGATAAATATAAGGATATTAATCCTTCGACAGAAGAGTTAAATAATTTCTTTGATAAAAATAAGGAATCTTATAAAACCGAAAAAAAAGTAAAAGTTGCTTATACTTTGTTTGGCCCTGATGCTTATTTTGACCAGGTAAAAGTTGGAGATGATGAGATAAAAGAGTATTATGAAAGTAATATTGAAGAATTTATGAAACCCAAAACAGTTGATGCAAGCCACATCCTTTGCAAGGTTGATGAGGGAGCAAGCCCGGAGCAGATTGAACTTGCAAAACAAAAAGCAGATAAGGTTTCAAAAATGATAGAGGAAGGGCAACCTTTTCCGAAACTTGCAAAAAAATATTCGGATTGTCCAAGCAAGGCAAACGGAGGCCATCTGGGAGCTTTTGAAAAAAAAGCTATGGTTGAACCTTTTGCCAGCAAGGCTTTTTCTATGAAGGAAGGCGAAATAAGTGAGCCGATCTTAACACGATTCGGATGGCATATCATAAAAGTTGAAAAAATAATTCAAGAAAAAACGCTCTCTCTGAAAGAAGAGGAGCATAAAATCAGAACAATACTGATCAATGAAAAAGCAAAAAAACTTGCTTATGATGAAGCTGAACAATTATGCAGTATGGCAATAGACATAAAAAGTTTATCAAAGGCATCTGAAAAATTAGGTATTAAAATTAAAACAACCGATTTCTTTTCTAAAGATGATGCTTCCGATGCAAAAGATGCCGATAAGCAGGCTTTAGTGGAATCAGGAGTCTTTGTTATGCCGGACAAGGAAATAAGTGATGTTAAAGAAATCGAAGATAGATATTGTGTTGCTCAGGTTATGGAAACAATGCTGCCTAAAATACCTGATCTCGATGATGTAAAAGATGCAGTAAAAGTTGATCTCATAAAAGAGATAAAGAGGGAAAAGGCAAAAAAAGACGCCGAAGATCTGCTTGCTGCTCTTAAAAAGGATGATGATTTAATAAAGGAAAGCAAAAAATACAGACTTACACCTTCTCAAACAGGGTTTTTCGGGCGCAACGGAACCATAGGAAGTATCGGATATGAGCCGCAACTATCAGAGACTGCTTTTAAACTTTCAGGCAACAAACAATATACCGAAAGCCCTGTAAAGGGTAATAACGGCTTTTATGTAATACGTTTTAAAGAAAGAAAGTATCCTTTGGAGCAAGACTTTGCTAAAGAAAAGGAAAAAATTGAAAAAGCTTTGCTTGAGCAGAAAAAAGAGACTACTTTTAGTTCATGGCTTTCCGAGGTTAAAAGTAATAGTGAAATAATAATTGAAAAAGAATTTCAGGAATAACAGATTTATATAATTTATGGTGAGCAATAATGAGCACTGACAAAGAAGATACTTATGGGCATCTATCAAAAAAGTGTCCTGAATGCCTGACTTATATCCCACTTGATGTGGTAATATGTCCTGCATGTAAAGAACGGGTTGGGAAAGTTACCATGACCGGAATGGCCGGGAGACCTACTAACTGGTATTCTTATGTGATGCTCATTATTGCAGTTGCCGCCTTCACTTTGTATATCTGGTGGGCTTTTATCAGAGATTAAACAGAGGATACCGATAGCAATTGTCATAACCAAACAACTACAACTTGAATCGGAATATTATTTTGGCTATCGCTATATGCCTTTATGAAAAACAGTTTTGGTATTGTTTATTTTAGAAATCATAATCGTAGGTATTGAGCGAATATTTGCCAAGAACATTGCTGTTTATTAAATCAAGAAATCGGGAAGGGCGATTAAGAACCATTCCGGAGCTTCTGTCGTAAACTCTTCTGGGATAAGTAAAGTAAAGACTTTTTTTCGCACGGGTAGCCGCAACATACATGAGCCTCAGTTCTTCTTCAAGCTCTTCCGGGTTATTGATTGAATGCATCGAAGGAAACCTTCCGTCAAGCGCCCATATTATAAATACAGTGTGCCATTCAAGGCCTTTGGCAGAATGAATGGTTGAAAGGACAAGAAGGTTATCCTTGGTTGAATTTTCGGACAAGGAATTATCAACAGCAGTGTTTGGCGGCTCAAGCGCCATATCCGTGAGAAATTCCACCAGGCTGTTATATCTTTCCATTATCAGGATAAGCTGTTCAACGTCCTTTTCTCTTTTCGGGTAGTCATCAAATCGCTGTTTTAAAACAGGCAGGTAATATTCGGCTATTTCTTTTCCCATTTCATAAACAGACATATTGTCCGGATCAATTTTACCGAAAAGTTCTTTTAAACGTTTAAAATTTTCCGAAACACCTTTTTGTAGCTTGGCAGTCAAAAGACCCATATGCCCTGAATTTTCCGCCTGTATTGCATCAAATATGTTTTTTGCCGTTTTAGGGCCTATTTTATCTATAAGAAGAAGCAGCCTTTGCCAGCTTACCCTGTCTTTAGGGTTTGCAATAACTTTCATGTGAGCCAGAATGTCTTTTATATGAGCGGATTCAACAAATTTAAATCCCCCCACTTTTTTAAATGAGATGCCATTTCTTGCAAGCTCGATTTCAAGATCAAAGGAATAATAACCGGCTCTGAAAAGAACGGCGATTTCGTCTAAGGGAACATTGTCTTTTATAAGCTCTTTTATCTTTTCAACAACATATATTGACTGGCCGTTTTCGGTTGAACTTCTGATAAGAAGTGGCTTTGCACCACCTTTTTTTTTTGTGAAAAGATTTTTGGAATATTTTTCAGATGCTCTGTCAATAATGATATTAGTTAAATCAAGGATAGGTTGATCGCTTCGGTAGTTTTCTTCAAGAGCAATAACACGGGTGCCAGGAAATAATTTGGGGAATTCCAAAATGTTTTTAAAATTAGCGCCTCTGAAAGCATATATGCTCTGGGAATCATCCCCGACAACCATTATGTTTTTATTGCTACCGGTAAGAAGGCATACTATGTCTGCCTGTATCTTGTTTGTATCCTGGTATTCATCAACCATTATATGTTCATAAGAGGAAGAAATCTTGTCTTTCAAATCGGGATTTTCCTCCATAAGTCTTTTGAAATATATCAGCAGGTCATCATAATCCAGATATGAATGCAGACGTTTTCGACTGATATATTCGTTGTAGATCTTTGTGATCATCTGTGTATCATCTGTAAAATGGATATAATCATTTAGTACAATATCCTCGATAGTCAAAACCTTGTTTACGGCTTTGCCGAAAATATTTGCAAGGGTCTGTTTTCTGGGAAAGGAAGAATGTTTGGAAGTATTCAGTAATTCCTTCCTGACTAGGCCGATAAGTGTTTCAGAGTCATCCCGATCTAAAATATTAAACCCTGAATCGAATCCTATGTAACGAGAGTATTTGCGGAGATTATAATTGGCAAATGAATGGAAAGTACCACCTGAGACATTTTCGCAGCGGTTATCAAGAAGATTTGTTGCTCTTTTCAACATTTCCTGTGCAGCTCTGCGGGTAAAAGTAAGAAGTAAAATAGTATCTGGCTCTGTTCCTTCTTCAACTAGACGTGCGACCCGGTATGTAAGTGTTCTGGTTTTACCGCTTCCGGCTCCGGCAATTACAAGAAGAGGTCCTTTTGTATGGTTTACCGCATCATACTGTGAAGGATTAAGCTCATTTTTATAATTAATACAATAGTTTTGCTGCATAATATTATTCTCTATCCTTATTATTTTATCTTATTAAATATGTCTTAAAGCCAGATAATATAGTAGTACAAAAGAACTATAATCAGGAAATGATCAATCTTCTGAATGTAAATTTCTTTCACAAGAAATCTTCTTTGTCAATATTTGTCCTTATCCTACAGAATTTGTTGACTTTATTTGTTGACTTTTATAAAAAAATATTGTAGTAAAGAAAAGAAAGGATTTAAAAGGACGCTTAAAATGCCGTGGCTGTAAGCAATGCCTTCAAAACAAACAAAGGAGAACAAAATTATGAAAACAGTAAAAAAAGCAAAACCGGTAAAAAAACCAGCCGTTAAAAAAGCAGCAGCAAAAAAACCAGCCGTTAAAAAAGCAGCAGCAAAAAAACCAGCCGTTAAAAAAGCAGTAGCAAAAAAACCAGCCGTTAAAAAAGCAGTAGCAAAAAAACCAGCCGTAAAGAAAACAGCAGTTAAAACAGTAAAAGCAATAGTTGCAAAAAAACCTTCCAACCCTCAGGTAACCATTCTTGGTTCCGTACTTACAACTGTCAAGAGGAGCAAAAACGGAATAGCTATTGCAAAAATTAAGGAAAAAACAGGTCTGGAGCAAAGACAACTTAGCAATGCTCTTTATAAGCTTTTAAAGAATGGCAAAGTAGCACTGAAAGAACGCGGCGTATATATTGCAGCAAGTTAAACCGTATGGTATTTTCTCTTCCGCTTTTTTTTGTCGGGGGAGCTATTCTTACGTTTTTTAAAAGATAAAAGAGCAGAATGATATATCCTTTATTAATTTTTTGTTTTAACGAATTTGCTTTATATTTTTTGTGCGTAGGAACGGAAGAGAGTTTTGCGCTTTATATATAGAGCATTCAATGTTTGTTTTTTTGCCTTAAATAAGTTTTGAAGGACTTATAAGAATCGTAATTTACAGGCTTCGTTAAAAAAATATTTGCATAGCGTGGGAATGAAGTACAAACTTGGCAGATGGACTTTTTTGCGAAGCCGTAAAGTTTAATTCGCTAAAAGTAAAAGCATGACTTTTAAGCAGGGAAATATTTTGCTTGCATTTCCCGCAAATAAGCGGGAGTTGTTATGCTTGCTTTTGAATTTCAAGTGGGTTCTTCCTTTGGTCTGTTGCCGTTTTTTTTCGGCCCTCTCTTTTTTACACTGTACCTTTATTTCTAAAATCCATATTTCACTTCATATTGATTCCTTTTGAAACTGGCTCTATTGTTTAAAATTGCCGGTAAAGCTGCTGGAAAATAATTGCATGTTTATCTTGTTATAGTGGCAACATTATGATAGGTATAACAAATTATTACTATTATATTGTTGTGTTATGGAGAATGAAGAGTTAATCCAAAAATATATAAACCATATTACACCAAGATTAAATAATCAAAATCGGGATTAGTGCTTTTGAAATACATTCCAAAATTAGATGCCATGAGTTATAAGTTTGACTTTGAAATCGGTCACCTTGTTAAAAGCCCATGCAGAGAATGCCAGGAGATAGTAAATTTTCCTGAATGCGCCGAAACATGCATTGTTTTAGGCAGACTTCAGTCTATTTTATCCGAAGGTATATCCTGCACTAGAAGAATCTAACGCCAGCTTGTTTTTGTCCATGATTGTTAAATAATCAGGTTTTACAATGAATAAACCGGAGCAGAACAAATCCAGAAGCTACAATATATCAGAAGATAAGAAAGGCTTATTTACCGTTCATTTTAATGGAAGAATGGATGCGCAAACATCTCCCGCTATAATCAGGCAACTCCTTGTCGAAATAGATTCATTCCCTTTTATAAACGTTACAGCCGATCTTGATCATGTATCATATTTTGATGATTTTGGCCTGTTGGTTCTTATAGAGTTAAAAAAAACCGTAAAAAAGAAAAAAGGCACTTTTGCTATCACTGATAACAGCGGGAAAGCAAAAAATATGCTCTCTCTGCTGGAATCGAATTTTATCAGGCCAGCATTAACTGTTAAGAAGAAGGGGCTGCAAAGAGTTATTGAGCATTTAGGTGAGTCTGTATTAAACAACGCTTCAAGCTTCAGTGCGGGTACCTCTTTTATAGGTTCTGTTGTCTTATCATTTTATCATATATGCCGTCATCCGAAGTCTCTTCGAATTAATGACACGATATTATTAATGGAAAAAACAGGGGTAAATGCACTGCCCATAATAGCTCTTATCAGTTTTCTCTTAGGCCTTGTTATTGCTTTTATGTCTTCTCTTCAGCTTGAGCAGTTCGGTGCTAATTTATATGTTGCTTCTCTTGTATCTATCGGTATGGTTTCGGAACTTGGTCCTATAATGACTGCCATAGTAGTTGCCGGAAGATCAGGATCTGCTTTTGCTGCTGAAATCGGTACTATGAAAATATCGGAAGAAGTTGATGCACTGTTTGTTATGGGGTTTGATCCCACTCTTTTTCTTGCGATTCCCAGAATGCTTGCATCAATAATTGTGGTGCCGCTTCTTACACTTTTTTCTGACATTTTTGCGATTGCAGGCGGTCTTGTGGTTGGAGTTTTTATCTTAGATCTTACAACAAGTTCATACCTGACACAGACAATGAAAGTGCTGGATCTTTTTGAAATATGCTGGGGGATTTCCAAAAGTATTGTGTTTGCCATTATAATATCATGGGTTGGATGCTTAAGAGGTTTTCAGGCAAAAGGAGGGGCAGATGCAGTAGGAAATGCTGCCACATCCGCTGTTGTGAGCAGTATTTTTCTTATTATCCTGTTTGATTCGATATTTGCTATAGGACGAAGCTACTGGAGGTAAAACTATCGTTTATGGGTGATATAATTCTCAGAGTAAGAAATCTTGTTGCCCGTTATGGCGAAGAACTGATTTTGAATAATATCAGTCTGGATGTTTATAAAGGTGAGATTCTTGTTATTTTAGGAGGAAGCGGTTGCGGAAAAAGCACCCTTTTAAGGCATATGGTAGGACTTTCCAGACCTTCTTCCGGAAGTATCTATATCGATGAAACCGATATTGCTAAATGCGATACAAAAATACTCCACGACATCTTAAAGACAATCGGCGTTCTGTTCCAAAACAGTGCTCTTTTGGGCTCAATGACTATAGGAGAAAATATTGCTTTACCAATTACCGAATATTCCGGACTTCCCAAAAACAATGTTGATATTCTTGTAAGTTTAAAGCTTAATTCGGTTGAGCTTGAAGGTTATGAAGACTATCTGCCTTCCCAGTTAAGTGGCGGGATGAAAAAAAGAGCCGGGCTTGCGCGTGCGCTTGCATTAAATCCGAAAATATTATTCCTTGATGAACCAACAGCAGGACTGGACCCGGTTATTTCATCCGAAATTGATGAACTTGTGCTGCAAATCAATAAAAAATATAATACAACGATAGTAATTGTTACTCATGATCTTGATACGATATTTAAAGTTGCAAAACGGGTTATAATGCTTGATAAAAAAACAAAAAGTATAATTGCCGAAGGTGATCCGAAAGATTTACAAGATAACAGTCAGGATTCTTCTGTAAGACAATTTTTTAACCGTAATGCAAAAGTATAGACTTCCAATGGAAACAACATGGCTACAATAAAAACAAAATTCAGTGTAGGGCTTTTTGTTCTGATAGGGATGATTCTCGCTTTTGTTGCGATAATATGGGTTGGCATGTCACACTATTTTGAACAGGGGCGTTTGTATTCAGCCTATTTCAATGATTCGGTACAGGGACTGTCGAAAGATTCGCCTGTGAAATTCAGAGGAGTCACGATTGGAAGGGTTTCTTATATTGGTGTTGCCCCGGATGGCAAGCTTATAGAAGTTGTATTAAAAATTGAAACCGATACGAAACCGGATAAAGATATAGTTGCTCAATTAAGATCTGTCGGTATTACAGGCATTATGTTTGTGGAACTGGATTTAAAGAAACAAGATGAGCCTGATCTTTCTCCATCGCTAAGCTTTGTACCCGATCATACGGTTATAGATACAAAACCATCTGAGATAACCCGCTTTTTAGACAAATTAACAGATGTTTTAGATCAAATTAACAAGCTTGGTTTGGAAGAGATATCAGTTAAAACAAAACTTACTTTGGATGAAATCAACAGTGCAATTAGCGAAGCAAAACTTGCCAAATTATCTTCCGACATAAGAACATCTTTAGATAAATGGAACAGAGCAGTCAGTGCTGTGGATGATGCGGCAGGTACATTTAAAACATTTACATTAAACACCGACAATGCTGTATCAAATTTTAATAATACTGTTACAAAAATAGATGATATAATAACCGGAAACAAGGACAGCGTTGCTGAAGCAATTAAAAATTTAAATCATGCTGTTGACAATGCAGGATCGCTGGTGATTGAAGGAACGGAATTTATTAAAAACACGGATCAGAATCTTTCATCCATGCAACAGCAGATCCTTTCCACCATGCAAAGCATAGAAAAAACCAGTGAAACTTTAAACCGCTCAGTTGATCAAATTTCGGATCAGCCGTCAGTTCTTCTTTTTGGTGACCCACAGCCTGAAAAAGAAATTGAAAAGGATTAAGAGCGGCAATAATTTTACAGGAGTTATTATGAAGATTTCATTGAAAGCTTTTCCAAAGATTTATTTTGTATTTTTAGTTTTAAGTATATTTTTTATTTTAAGCGGATGCGGTGGTTTTGGCGGATCTGAAAAGAAAATTGATTATTATACACTTGAATATTCTGCGCCACTGCCTGCCGGATCAAATAACCTTCCTTTTGTTATAAATATCGGACGTTTTAAGTCGCCATTATATAACTCTGATAAAATCGTTTACAGAATAAATGATTTCCAGACCAATGAATACGTTTATCACAGATGGGAAAAAGATCCTGCAAGATTAGTTTCTTATTTTCTTTTCAGAGATCTCAAAAACTCGGGACTTTTTAAAGGGGTTTTCACTTTCGATGCAGGTTTTGCCGCCACACATTCTGTTTCAGGTACTGTTGACGGATTTTTTGAAGATGACAGAGGAAAAACATGGGAGGCTGTGCTTTCATTAGATATTGTGCTTATGGCCGAAAATGAGCCTGATCTTAGCAGAAAAATTATTTTCCAGAGAAAGTATGCAACAAGAAAAGTATGCGCCAAAAAAAACCCCAAGGCTCTTGCAGAAGCAATGAGTAAGGCGATGCATGAGTTATCGGGTCAGATTATAAATGATATATATAAAAGCCTTTCAGAGAAAGTGCAATAGATGTAGTTTTATGGCTTGTCTTTAGGATTCAAGGGGCCAGGGGTTCCAGGATTCAAGTGAAAAGTTTATTAAAATCCGGGGAATAATAAGCACTTGAATCCTTGAATCATCGAATCCTTGAACCCTGTCAAACTATATCGAGAAGAAGCAATTGCAATTCATTAATCGGGCTCGGTTAAGATTTCTAAATTTATAATACAGGAGTAATTCACTATGGCATTTCAAAGCATAGCAGATCTTATCGAATGGAAAAGTCTTAAAAAACATGCCGGTTTGATAAATAGTAGAAAGAATCATCTTAAACATCTGATAACTGAAAAAGGCAGGATAGATAATTATTGTTTAAACGGAGCCGGTATTTTTTATGATTTCTCAAGGCAAAGAGTTGATAAAGAAGCAATGAAGCTTCTTATTAACCTGGCCCGTGCAAGGAAAATAAAAAAACAATTTGCAGATATGACAATCGGGAAAAAGATTAACACTACTGAAAACAGAGCAGCTCTTCACACTGCAACAAGATCTTTTTCAGGTTTGCCGTTAATGTTGGACGGAAAAGATATAATGCCGGAAATGCTGGCGGTAAATAACAAGATAAAAGAGTTTGTACGCAAAGTACATTCCGGCAAGATCAAAGGCCAGACAGGAAAAGCGTTTGAGCATCTGGTAGTAATAGGAATAGGGGGCTCATATCTTGGGACCGAATTTGTATCCACAGCTTTAAAGCATCTTGCAAAAGATAAGATCAAAATTCATTTCCTTGCAAATGTTGATATCCATAATTTCGGAGAAATAGTTGCATCTATAGATCCTGAAAAAACTCTCTGGATTGTGGTTTCAAAAACCTACACAACTGCCGAGACAACTGCAAACACAAAGCAGGCCTATGAATTCATGAAACAAAAAGGGCTTGATCCGGCAAAGCATTTTGTTACGGTAACAAGCAAGGGAAGTCCCGGAGATGATCCTGCATCAAATCCGGTACTGGCATCGTTTCACATGTTTGATTTTATAGGCGGAAGATACAGCGTTACCTCGGCAGTAGGCGGTGTGCCTTTAAGTCTTTATCTGGGATATGATGTTTTTGAGCGGTTTTTAAAAGGGGCCGAAGAAATGGATCTGCATGCAAAAGAAGCCACAATAAGTAAAAATCTGCCTCTAACAGCAGCGCTGATATCAGTATGGAACAACAATTTTCTTAACTATCCGGCACAGGCAATAATACCCTATGCTTCTCCTTTGGCAAAGCTTGCTCCTCACATTCAGCAGCTGAATATGGAAAGCAACGGAAAGTCTGTTACAAAAGAAGGGAAAAATATTTCTGTGCCAACTGGAACCATTATATTCGGTGAACCCGGCACCAATGCTCAGCACTCGTTTTTTCAGCTTGCGCATCAGGGGCGGCCATTTCCCATAGATTTCATAGGCGTAATAAATCCCTGCTATGAGAAGTACAAAAATAAATCAAAAGGAGTTACAAACCACCAGGAGCTTTGGGCCAATTTAATAGCTCAACCCGCAGCACTTGCCACAGGCAAAGACGATAAAGATCCGGCAAAATGCTTTTCCGGAAACAGGCCATCATCTACTATACTGTTGGATGATCTATCCCCCGAAAATATCGGCCGTCTTCTTTCCTTCTATGAAGCAAAAACAGTATATGAAGCATTTATATGGGGTATAAACCCGTTTGATCAGTTTGGGGTTGAGCTTGGAAAAAATCTTGCGTCAGGTATCAGAAAACAAATGGTGGAGAAAAATACAAACCCAAAATATACTTTCGATGATGCAGATCCGATTACAAAGTTTTATCTGGAAAAGCTGTTTTCATAAGTTTACGGATATAAAAATTGTTTTCATTTCTATGCTTTAGAATTATCCGACATTCTGATACCAGAATACGTTTTACTGGAATTGAGATCAATGCTGTGAGTGGCACCCGTGGCACGGTAGCTAAAACAATACTATACTTGCTTACCTACAAGTAAACAAAATGAATTTCCAAAAATAACAACGATTACCGTTTGAAAGACTCAGCGAAAATATTCGATTTCTGAATAATAATCATCATACTGTCGGGCTTCTTTACAATTTTATTCGTCACACAGGAATACATTTAGTATTTCGAGGATAGCGCAAAACGTTCGCGTTTATGCTTCACTACGTGTCACTTCGTGCGAAATTTGAGTCCAACGCTTAAAATCGGCCAAAATGGGACGTTTTGAAACTGGCTCAATTGAACATGATGAAATTGTAGCACATTTCGTATTTGACAGCAGACAAGACACAAATATGAGACCTTAACCTAAGGTTGGTAGTTGGGAACGGGTATTTATATACTGACATAAGCCATTCCATCCTTTTGATTATCTGTCTAATCTCCCTGAACACTTGTATAAACTTATTGATACGAAAATAGTACAGAAAATGCAGCATCTTAAATCACATCTCCTTTATTCGTACTGCCAATCTTCTTTGAGATAATACATATGAAGAACGGGCCGCATAAGAGTGTTAATTTCTTTTTTCTTTATCTTCATCATGTCTTTACCGAAAACCATTGACGCCCTGAATACATCGGCTGTCAGAAATTTTGTATCAATATTATTCAGGTCCATCTCTAAAATTAGCTTGTCCACATAGCCTTTTTTCAGGCTCTTGGTTGCTAAAACAAAGCCCCAGTCGCCGAAGCTCTCAATATTTACATGGTAGTTCACCACGTCTAAGCCCGCAGCCCGGACTGTACGGCTTATACACCAATAGCTTTCTCGGGCAAAAAATGGGCTGGTGGATTGAATTGCGATAACACCACCATCTGTGAGCAATCGCTTTACCCTGCTGTAAAAGCCTTTGGTATACAATTTGTTAAGCTCGATTGTAGATGGATCAGGAAGGTCAATTAATATGATGTTATATCGACCCTTGGCATTACTGACAAATTTTTCAGCATCAATATTTATAACATTAAGCGTTGCCACCTTTTCGGCATCTGGCTGCTTGTGCTCATCTTCTTTTCCGGTTTCTTGAAAAAGATAATACCAGTCTCCGGTTTCAATGCCCTTAGAATCGGCGACCTTAACGCGTGCATCGTCAAACGCACCGTGGTTTAGCCGTCGAAGCACCGGATTGTTTGCACACAGCTTTACCATCTCGGGATCAAGGTCGATAAGATCTACTGATTGCACATCATTATACTTTAAGACTTCACGTAGCGTCATACCATCTCCGCCCCCAAGTATGAGGATATTTTTTCTTGATGTGGCCACATTCATGGCGGGATGCACCAGTGATTCGTGATATCTGGCTTCATCAGTACTGCTGAACTGGATATGCCCATTAATATAGAAGCGATGTTCATTAAGCGTGGGATTGTGTGTTACAACAAGATGCTGATAACGGGTTGTATTTGAGTAGATGATGCGATCATCATACAGGTGTTGTTCCAGCTTAAAATTCCAGGCGTGATTATATTTGAATCCAACCAATAAAGATATAAAAACCAAAAACGATACCAGCAAAAGCCGAACCGGCGCACTCACTTTGCCGTGCTTGTAAAAGAATGCAAAGGCCAGCATAGCCGGTATGAAGTTAAGAGTGGATGCGATAAAACTGCTCTCCGTTAACGGAAAGTAGCGCAAAAGAACAAATGCAAATAACAAAGCCCCTGCAAGACTGCCGAAATAATCTGCGCTCAAAATGTAATCTAAGTTAATTTTGAGTTCATCGGTATATTCTTTGTTTATGCGGGTTACTACCGGTATCTCAAGACCGATCAAAAACCCGATTAACATTATAAACCCATACTGCACCAGCATGAAGTGGCTTGTTATATAAGCGTATGCAGCGTAAGTGCCCAGCGGGGCCCATGCGCCGACAACCGCCAGGGTTATCTCAATGCCGATGAAAGCATTCACTAAGTGTTTATCGCCGATGACGAACCGTTGTGCCTTGCTTCCGATTCCCATCATGAAAAGCATGAGCCCGATTACCACAGACCATTGTTCAATGGAATTGCCTAAGATGAAAGAAGCAATGGTGGCCTGGATATATTCTAAAACCAAACCGCACGCGCCTGTCAAAAAAGTACAGGTTACAAGTAAAAACTTAGCCCATGCAACAGTAGAGCCAGTTTCAAAACGCCCCATTTTGGCCGATCTCTGCGTTGGGCTCAAATTTTAATCCTCGAAATACGCCATGTATTCCTGCGGTTAAAATTTTCGCCCGCCTTGAGCTTGACCAAACTGAAATGTTTTGAAACTGGCTCAGTAGATTTGTTGATCGATATATTTTCGTGAGATGTTGTGATTATGGTAACACCCTTTTATAGGCTACAATGTGGCGGAAATAACCAGTGCAACCAGAACATTCACGGCAGCGCCGACCGAGATCCCAGCCACATTTCGATTTTTTTCAACTACTTCTTTGATTGTGGATTTAGGGAGCAGCTTATGATCGAAAGCGATACTGAACAAGACCAGCAGCAAAAGACTAAATACCATATAGGCGGCAAATAATACGATATCAAACACCAAACCTTTGCTTGGTCCCATCAGATTGGAGCGGATGATAATACCAAGCGGTACCAACACACCGGCAAGAAATACTCCGGCAGCCACATTGCCATCTTTTATTTCGTTCCGGATGTTGAATTTTGTAAAAAAGACTTCGACGATCCATCCGATAACAAGCAATGTTGACTGACCTATCAAAAACCAGATCAGCGAAGACAATGCCCCATCAATAATGTCCATGCCATTACCGGCAAACGCCCCCCAAAGTATGAGGCCTGTAGCCATATAATTTGCAGCCTCGACAATCCCGACAGCTACATTACCGTTTTTGCAGTGTTCGTCATTGTCTATGTGGCCCATCATGATAACATCATTGATGTGTCGGCATGCGAAGGCAAAAATAATTATAAGCACACCATCTACCAACAAGGCCAGTATATTATGTACAAATCCGGAACCACTGCCTGACAATACACCGCAAAAACCAAAACCGAGCATGGTCAGCAGGCCAAAACGCCGCATCCCAACAGCCATGTTGCCCTCTTCGATCTGCTGCAAGTCATCCATATCTTTAGTCCGCCAGTCGGCAATCAGCCAGGCAATATAAGTAAAACCTATACAAATTAGAATGTAGACCAGGCTTGTCCCCATGATCGTGAAAGCATTCATCAAATTATCCATATTAAAAGCTCCTTTATTCCTAAGAGTAATTTACGAAGTATTTTAGCGGATTTAAAGTGTTTACTTACCGCGACTTCCTGGGCCCCGACCACGAACACTGCCGGCGGCAGATCGAACATTTGCCGGGGCTGATTTTATACCACCCTGTCTTGAAAAAGTGGATGATCTGTATTGGGAGTTGCTGCGAACTGTAGAGCCCGATGTTCCGTAAATTGTGGACCCGTCGGCGTTTTTCCCATAGTACGGCGCACGCCCACGGTAGTTGCGGTTCCAATGGTTCCAGTCGTTGTAGTAATAGCGGTGGCCGCCCAGCATGGCGTTTAAAAAGGCGTATCGGCCATAAAACGCCCAAAAAGAGCCGCCCGATGAATCTTTTTCCCAGTTTCCGTATTTTTTGTTACCCACATACGCCATACCGGGTGGAGCGGCGTCCTCTATGACCTCAGACGCATACAGACCGTAAGGCTTAGACACTATATCCATGCCGAGATTGTTTATGTTGGCGGCAAAGTCGTCTTCATCGACCTCTTCCCAGCCGGACTCCTTTTCTGTACCGTTTTCTATTACAAGATACCGGTGATAGTATTCGATATCCGTCGAGCTGATCCAAAACACTGCGCTGTCATCACCACGGGGGAGTCTTTCTATAACATTTATGTTAAGCTTATACCACATGCTTTCTTCGATATACAACCTGACCCTTTGTAATCCGTTGGCGATATCACCGGTTTTCTGTGAAAAATATTTAAACGTGGCCTCATCGACTTGCTGGGGACGATACTCATAGTCGGTTTCTGAGGGATATTCATAGTAATTTGCCCAACTGGTTCTGCCTGGGGTAACAGCGTAAACATACTTCATATCGATCAGTCGTTTTGTATAACTTCGGTTCAATTCGCCAAGCAGCTTTCGCAAATGGGTGTCAGCCTGCTTAAGTTCAGGAAATTTTTTTTGCACAATATCCAGGTTGGTGGCGATCACCGCATAATCGGGATCATCTGAGTTGTGTTGGGCCTTGGCGCCATTAAGCATATCAGCTGCTGTGTTATAGATACCTTCCAGCTGGCCAAAGCGGTTGCTTATGTCTTTTTCCTTATTCCATCCAAAGCTTTTGGAATCGGCCACCGCTTTATCAACAATCGGCCTGATATCCGATATTATAGTTTTCATCTCAGACACTTGCTTGTCAGCCGCATTGATATATTTCGGCGCGTCTTCCATCAGTTGTCTCAATACGCCTATCTGCCTGTTCGGCTCCCTGGACTTTTTCAAGGCTAATACAAACCGACTGTTTATTTGACGAATCTTTTGATTTAATTTGCCTTCTTCTTTTGGATTATTGTTATCAAGTATTTGTTCAATTTCTGTCCAAACAGTGCGGGCCGACTCAACTTCCAACAGGGCTTCATCGAACTGTTTAGCCCAACTGTAGGTCTTGTCGTAACGTTCGAACCGGTCGTACTCCGAAGACTTTTTCCATTCGGTGTACTTATTTAGCGCGGAGTCAATCTGGCTCTGAGTATTTTCCAAGGCCTGCTTTCGGCTTTTTGCGGTCTTCTTGAGATCTCCATTTATGCCGCAGGAGGCAATAAACATCAGTGTGATGATTATTGCCCAATACCTTTTGTACTTCATAACGTCTCCTTAATTCTGGTTTGGGTAAAGACGATGCAATCTTCGTTAGGATAGCTGTGTACGGTCTCAAATTTGAGCATTTTGTCGTCCATAGTTATCAAGACGATGGTTTTTGTAATAATATCGGTATTAATTGGTGGAAATTCCGCCACCAATCCGATTTTGTTGTCTCCTGCCGTATTTGCCATATGTTCGAGATCCAACATAAGGGGTTCACCGGTGTCCCATTTTAGTATTTTCGAATCAAACTTATATGACAGTTTATCGACAAATTTATGCGTCAGGTTTCCAATATCCATGATCGGACCGTAATAAATCGGTTTTGCATCGGCCTTTACTTCCATACAAGCAAAAATTTCGTGAAAAAGCGAACCATTGTAGTTGACTGATATGAGATGACTTGCGCCAATGACATGAGCTTTGACATTCCATGGGTTCCTATCCATGCCCTGTGCTTTAAGTATTCTAAACTGTGACCAGTCAGCCATTTGGCCTTCGATAAGGTTGAGGCGCAAGTCACGGGCTGCTTGAAGCACCGGTATCATTTCCACAGACTTGCTCCCTTCCTATTTTTTTTTGAATTCTTCAATGAAAGCACTTAAGCCCCTTATTATTTTGGGTTTATACTTTTCAGAAATCTCATTGGCAACAGACTCAACTTCATCGACGAAACACTCTGAAATATCCTGAAACGAAAACAAAGAAGACAGCAGCAATAACAGGGTTGAATCGGAAATAACCATATTAATGGTCTTTTGAGGGTTTTCGACAGCCGCAAACATGAGCGTCAAAGACTCGAGGTCTTTGCCGTCCTTATCTTTATTAAAAGCAACATCATCAAGCCGGTAATCAACACCATCGATGTTAATAACTTTATCCTTAAGCAAATCGTTTAATTTATTTTCCTCTGCCATAATATCCTCAAAATCGCCCTCTCGTGCGCCTGTTTATCAGGCAGGGCTTTGTTTGGTAGTAATAGCGATAATTTCAATTGAGTTGGGATCAATTGAAAGACAATGCCATATTTCATAGTCATCGGACTTTTCGCCACCGCCCCATTCTTCGATGGTTATCATTTCTTTGTCGTCAGCCTCAAATTCGTAAATCCAGGCTTTCTCACTATTGCGTTTTCCGGACGGAACATATTTAGCGGCCCAATCATCTTCATACCAATAGGTCTTGCCGTTGTATTTTATGCCGTCATCCGATCCCATCTCTTCCAGATCATCCTCATCGATTTTTTCACCCGCTTCATCGGCCAGATCCGACCATTTGAGTTTTTTTACACCGGTACATGCACTGACGATCTGGTCATCTTCATCCCATTCCAAAAGAACAATTTGACCCGTTCGCAGATTGAGCAGCCTGAATTCATGGGATGAGTATTCCTTTTTTGCCTTGTAATTCTCATCCCATTCATCATAACGGCCGCCTTTCATGACATGGCATATATCACCATTTAAACGAACGAATCCGTCGGGTTTAATGTCTTTGATGGAATATTTAAAGCGGTCGTTCGCCGGTATCCTGGATTGTCTTGTCAATGTGCGAATCACATCCAGTCGGTCCTGAACGCCTTTCAGATAAGCAAATTCCATGCGGGTATCCTTTTTAATAAAGAGGGTTATTGTTTTCCATGAAAGGCGGCAGCCGCATCAGCGCGGGAACGAAGCAGCGTGTTCATTTCATTTAGTTTATTTGTAGACAGGCTTGCCACCTTGATAGTGTTGGCGCACACTTGCGTAAGCGCCTGTGCGGCAAACTCATATTTGTTGCATGCCTCCTGCAAAAAAGCGATGTTCTTGTCCATCCTTGTCGCCTGTTCTGCACTGGCGACAACAGCCTTGCCGACCTGATCGGCTGTATCGACCATGGTTTGACCTATGGCATCTTGCATCATGTTTGCAACTTGCATGGTCTGAAGTTGTTGTGCCGCTGCAGCCCTTACAGCCAGGGCGCCGGCAACACCGCCGAGAAGCGTACTGGTGCTTCGAATTACCCGACCGACATGACGTGCATTGCGTATGGTCAGACCGCCACCATAACGTGTTTGAAGGTTCATGTTGTCCAGTTGTTGACTGTCAACCACGGCAGTTGCCAAATCCGCAGTCAGCATCGTGATATTCTCCCGTGCCATTGGATCGGTTATTTTATCCATACGTTCCATGATAAATTTCCAGGCCAACTGCCCCCAATAAATGTCTTCGTGCAAAAGAGGCTGGCTGTCCTTTAAGGTATTGCAGATGGTTATCAGCTCAGCCGCATGCATATTTACGGTTTCACCATGCCTTCGCAAATGGTTTTGAAGCCCCAGGACGGTAGAGCGGGTTGTCTCGCGACGTTCGTAAATAATAGTAAGTATCTCCTCTCCTTTGGGAAGCCGCTTGATTGTCTTTTTGAAAATTCTTCCGACTTTCTCCGAAATACACTCTTCCCTGGCAACCATGGCAGGATTGATCTGATCGATGTTCATCTTAAGTTGCATCATGTTGCCCTGAAAGGTATTTTCTCCTTTGTCGTTAATATCTTTAAGAACGACACCAATGGCGGTATCAAAGAGCGACACTTGCGTATCAATCAGGTTGCGGGCGCTTGATCCAAGATCAAAGATCCGATCACCAAGTTCATAGTTTGAGGGGTCACTGATAATTGATTCCGCAAACTGCTTTGCGTCGCGACCGATTTCCTGATCCCTTGCGGCATCAATATGAGAGGGGGGCACAGGAATTATATGTTCGGGTTCCTGGACTACTGTGAGAGCCCCCTGCCCCTCATATTCCACAACATCCAGGGTTTCCGGGACTTGAGATTGATCAATGGTCTGTTTGATTTGTTTGATTTCTATTTCTTCGGATGCAGTAGTCATTTTCTTTTTATCTCCCATAAATTTATTATATTATCAGACCAAAACAGGCATCGTTAAACGCCGCTGAGGTTCATTTTCATAAAGTTGGCTACAGTATCAAATTCATCCAATTCGTTACGTTCGATAATATCAGCGCCATGAACTGCGTGTTTGAGCAATTCTCTAAGAAGGTTTACAAGAACATCGGATCTTTCAGTGCGATTTGTGTCCGACATATCGCAGTACTCTTTGAGCTTACGAAGCAAATGCGATTCGCTTGCCCTGCGCAGTTCATAAGTTAATGCTTGTTCGGGGTAACGCTCCATCATTTTCGGCAATATATCCCTGAAGGTATCCACAATCTGCTCACACAACAAAACAACTTCGTCACTAAGTTGGTGGATATTATCGCGAACAAAAACATTAAATCCGACCAATCCTTCAATTGCATCCTCCGGTTTACTTTGCTCAGGCGCCGGCTTGATGATTTTCTCAACTACTTCCATGGCCTCTTTTGTTTTGCGCTTTTTACGGATAATATAAACGGCCAATGCGCCCACTATGAGAATTGCCAATGAACATCCTATGATAATCTTGATCATAAGTCCTCTCTGCCTTGTTGTTTTATATTATGGATGTGGGAAATATGTGCTCAGCATTAAATTTGATTAAGCCTTTGTTGGTGCCTTCTTGTATCAGATTCATTCTTAAATATTTGATCTTTATACATCCAATTCCATTTTTTGGCAAATGAAAGATAACCTATTTAACAGTGTTTTCGCTGATGCAACATTGCGCCAGAGTAACTGCGTTTGGAAACTGGTTCAACATATTAAATCAAAATGCGGTTACCCTGAGGGGGCTAAAGAAAGATGGCCGCATATAAGGATTAGACACCCTGTTTTCATAATATAGTGTCGGAATAGTTTACAATTTTAAATTCCGGCAAATATCTATGAAATATCAATTATATTAATCTGTTATTTATAAGATAGATGTTTTGCTAAAATGATAAATTTTTATCAATATTATATAACCTTTTGATATATAAATGTATATATATGTGTGCGTGATGTAATACCACCGCTCTTTATAAGTGTCGGATTAGTTTACGATTTGTATATAAAGTTATGAAGCTGTCCGGTTTTACTGGTTCTGTATATGAATTGATACATTATTTAAATTCGGGATATTTTCTTTTTTTATAATACTTGCGAAGGCCGGTTTCTTTTATTGCAAACGGGTTCCTGATACCCCCTCACAGCTTGCCGGGCAGGCTTATCAGTAAATTTAAGTGATGTTTTGCCGGCTTTCGAGGATAATATCATAAATTGTAATTAATAATTACGGTATGATAATTGCTTAAATTAGTAATGCTTAAATGTTGATTTATAATACTAATATTCATATTGAAGGAGATATAATGTGTTTCAAAACCTTTAGAGATCGCTTTTTGCTTATTTTTGCAGTCCTTTTTTCATTCCTGACCGCCGGGGTAAGCCCGGCCGGTGCGGCTGACCAGTTGTTGGTCAACCGAAGCTTTGAGGAATTACCTCTCGGGACCGGTTGGTATTTTTCAGACGGAGCAGGCGCCGACCACATAAAAACCGAAGACTCCGGCATCAGCCCCTATTCGGGTAACTACATGTGGCATGCGGGCAACACTTTCGAGTCCACCGTCTCCCAAGGACATCAACCTTAAAGCGTTAGGATACGAATCTTACCGGCTTAACACCGGTGGCTACTATGTGCGATACGGCGGTTATGACCGCAGCGGAGGTTATGATGATGTTTTGATCTCCTTGTATCAGAAAAACGCCGATAATTCTGCCAATGGCGATTCAAATCTGGGATTGCAATCAGACACTGATTGGATCTGTCGCTCCGGGATGGCCCGCCTGAATCAGTATACTACAAAACTGACCTTTCAGGTAAAAGGCGAACATAAAGAGGGTACCAACAACAACACCTACTTTGACATGGGCCATCTTATAATTTATGAGTCGGACATCTGGAACTGGGGCAACAACAGTCATGATCACTTTGGAACCGGGGACTGGGATTTAGCTTCTAACGATTTGAGGATAGGCGACAATGGTATTGGAGGTATGCACATCACAAACGGCGCGGCGGTGTCCAATGGGAATGGCAATGTGGGCTATGGATCGGGTTCCAACGGCACGGTGACGGTGGATGGAGCGGGTTCAAGCTGGATCAATTCTAATGATTTGAACGTAGGTAAAAGTGGAACCGGAACCCTGAACATAACAAACGGCGCTGCGGTTTCCAATATTGATGGCAATGTGGGCTATAATCCGGGTTCCAAAGGCACGGTAACTGTGGATGGAGCGGGTTCAAGCTGGACCAATTCTAATCATTTGTACGTAGGTAAAAATGGAACCGGAACCCTGAACATAACAAACGGCGCTGTGGTTTCCAATAATGATGGCAATGTGGGCTATTATTGGAGTTCCAAAGGCACGGTAACAGTAGATGGTGTGGGTTCAAGCTGGTGCAATTCCAATGACTTGTATGTGAGCTATATTTGGAGCGGAACCCTGAACGTGAACAATGGGGGTATCGTGTCCAATATAGACGGCTTTGTGGGCTATGATACAGGCTCCAACGGCACGGTAACTGTAGACGGTGTGGGCTCAGGCTGGACCAATTCCGAATCAATATACGTTGGCGGAAGTTCAACCAATGCCGGAGGCACCGGTACCCTGAACATTTTCAACAAAGGTCGTGTGGAAGTGGCAGGGACCTTGAAAATATGGGACCAGGGGCAGGTAAACCTTGATGGTGGTGAACTGCGGGTAAGCGCTCTTCCCACCGGTCCCGGTGTCTTTAACTGGACTTCAGGCCGGCTGGCCCTGACTGAAAGCGGTGTGATAGAAAACACGATCCTGGGAAGCAATAAAATTTTTGAAATAGGCCAAAACGCCAAACTGACCATGCAGGCCGGCACTTCCTTTGTCTCCACCGGCGGGGAGCTTGATTTCGGGGCCAACAGCGAGCTGGAAATAACCGGCGGCCTTTTAAACCATGTCTTCCACCAGCTTAATCTTGCTCAGGGAGGCCGCATTACCGGCCGGGGACAAATCTTCACAGGTGAGGAGGGTCTGAACCTTGGTCAGGGTGGGTCGTTGATCGGTACGGAAACCGGCCTCAAACTCTGGGGAGATCTTTACGGCTCCGGCAGTGTGAGTAACACCACCATTCTCGGAGATGTTTACGTGGGCAACAGTCCCGGCACCATTGAGATGACAGATGTAGACTTATCAGGCAGCACCCTGTACATGGAGCTGGCCGGAAACGGCCTGGCCGGTATTGATTATGACCGGATCATCTTCAATGGAGACATAGATTTAACCGGTATTGTGCTGAAAATTATTCTCTCGGACGGTTTTACGCCAGAACTCGACGATACCTTTGCTCTTTTTGATTTTGGAAACGCCTTGGTCTCCGGCCGGTTTGCCGACATCTTGCTGCCGGGTCTTGATTCCGGATTATTCTGGAACACCGACGAACTTTATAACCTGGGCTCCCTGGAAGTATCATCTACTGTACCCCTGCCCTCCGCCATCTGGCTCTTTGGCTCAGCGCTGATTGGACTGGTAGGGGTAAGGAGAAAGTTTGAAAAATAAACTCAAAAAATTCAAACTGTGGTTTTAATAGTGGGGATTGGAGACAGACTTAAGGAAAACACCATAAACTGTCAGAGCACGAGTATTGTTTTGGTTTTTAATAAATAAAGTATAGATACTAAGGGGAGAGATCAAATGAATAAAAGAATTTTGATTGTTGCAAGTTTTATTATATTTCTGGCGATTCCTTTTTCAGCTTTTGGTTCAACTTCATTCGAAAATATTGTGGCCTTTGGCGACAGCTTGACGGATAATGGCAAGTATCCAACTGAAAGGAATACATATCTCAATGATGTCCATGGGTTTGGATATTTTACAGATGGGGCCGTATGGGTGGAAACACTTACCAGTACCATGGGTAGTAGTACCCTTTACGACCATGCATATGGTGGTGCAACAACAAGCTATGATAATCCTAAAGCCTTTGGTTCATTAATCTATGGTCTTCAGTGGCAGCTGGAGAATGCGTATCCTTCCGTCGGCGGGAATGACACCCTTTTTACTGTATGGGCCGGCGCCAATGATTTTTTTCAGGTAAGAGATTTTTCACTCGCAGCAACAAATATAGTGACCGCACTGGGCAAATTAAAAGAGAACGGGGCTCAAAACATACTTGTTCCGAATCTTCCCGACCTTGGCATGACACCTGGATTTTATAATAATACAGACCCAAATGTCACAACTGCCCAGGCCAGTGCATGGACTCAGGGTTTTAACAATCAACTCCATAGTGGCTTGCAGGCGTTTGCAGGTGAAAATTCATCTATGAATATCTATTTTTTAGATGTATATGCTCTGTTTTCCGATTTATTGCTCATGGATAATGGGGAAATCAACCCTGTTTATTTGAGTTCGTTATTCTATGACGATTTTCATCCAAACAGTATAGGGCATACAATATTGGCAGCCGAGGCTTATAACGTATTACAGTCCGGCCCCATGTCTGCGCCAATACCTGGAGCAGTATGGTTGCTTGGTTCGGGTTTTCTTGGATTTGCAGGATTAAGAAGAAAACAAAAAAAATAGCCAACAGCTTCTACTTAGAAGGGCTGGTGCCGCATAAGATTGAAATTGTGCCGAACATGAATTTGCGAAACCTTATATTTTCAAGCCCGGCATCTTTCATTATCAAAGATAGTTCTTCCGGTGATTTGAACGCCTCAGTGCTTGCTGTAAGGTATTTATAAGCATTTTTATCCCCGGCAAAAATAAGGCCAAGAAGAGGAATTATAAGTTTTAAATAAAGCAAAATAAAAGGACGAAGAAGGTTATGCGGTGGCGGCGATGTATCAAGACATACAACTTTTCCGCCCGGTTTTGCTATACGCATCTGCTCTGCAAATGCGCGATGAATATCAGTTACATTTCTGATTAAATAGCCTGATGTGACTGCATCAAAAACGGAATCAGGGAAGGGAAGGTTTAAGGCATCAGCACAGCACCATGAAATATTATCATTTTGCTCTTTTCCGCAAAGCATCATTTCTAAAGTAAAATCAGCGCCGAACGCTTTAATGCCTTTATTTGATAAAAGAGCTTCGTGCAGAATCTTACCGGTTCCGGTGCCTACATCAAGAATAAGTGCATTTGGCTTAAGAGAAGCTTCTTTTACAACATATTTTCTCCATGATTTGTCCCTGCCAAAAGTCATAATAGTATTTAAGAGATCATAGCGGCCGGAAATATTTTTAAACATTGTACGAATATTGCCGGCTTTATTTTTATCTGAATTATCTGCCATGATTGTATCAATCCTGCTCTCTTGTTTTTAAAAATGAGATATCGGGCCATTGTTTCATTTCATAATCCAAAGCCCATTCATTGCGGGCAAGAAATGTCAGGTGGCCTCCGGCATCAATAGCAAGGTTGTTTTTGTTTTCCAGTTCAAATTGTTCAAGCTTTTTTCTATCATCACACTCAATCCAGCGGGCTCTTTTGTAATCAATGGGTTCTGTTATCGCATCAGCCCCGTATTCGTCTTTTAAACGGGCCATTGTAACATCAAATTGCAGTACGCCTACCGCTCCAAGAATATATCCGCTTCCGGTAATAGGCTTGAAATACTGAACTGCTCCTTCTTCGGAGAGCTGGGTCAGTCCTTTTTGAAGCTGCTTGTTTTTTATGGGGTTTAAAAGGCGTACACGACGGAAAAATTCAGGAGCGAAATTTGGGATGCCGGTAAATTTAAGAGGTTCTTTTTCAGTCAAAGTATCCCCGATTTTTATTTTACCGTGGTTATGCAAGCCTATTATATCTCCCGGATATGCTTCTTCGACATTGGCCCTGTCTTGTGCCATGAATATGGTAGCATTTGACAGAGTCATTTCCTTGCCTGAATGGTGGTGGATTACCTTCATTCCGCGTGTAAACTTTCCTGAACATATTCTGACAAAAGCGATACGATCTCTATGGGCAGGGTCCATGTTTGCCTGAATTTTAAATACAAACCCGGCAAAAGAATCTTCGTAAGGTGAAACGGTTCGCGAAAGAGTATCCCTTGGTTGTGGAGCCGGCGCCATTTCTACAAATGCATCAAGAAGTTCTTTTACACCAAAATTATTTACAGCGCTTCCGAAAAATACAGGGCTCTGGTTGGCCTTCAGATAATGTTCATAATCAAAAGGAGTGGATGCTACGTTTAACAGATCAATATCTTCTCTTAACCTGTTTGCATCACTTCCAAGCATTTCATCAAGCCTTGGGTCAAGAAGGTCTGTTATTGTTATTCCTTCAGTAGTTCTAGTGGTTTTTCCGGGTGTGAAAAGGTTAAGTTCTTTTTTGAGTAGATTATATACTCCCTTAAAATTTTTCCCCATACCTATGGGCCATGATAAAGGGGCGCATTCGATCTGGAGTCTGTCTTCAATATCTGCGAGAAGATCAAGGGGCGTAAGGCCGTCTCTGTCAAGCTTATTTATGAAAGTTATGATGGGAGTATTTCGCATTCTGCATACTTCCATCAGCTTTATTGTCTGAGGTTCAACTCCCTTTGCACTGTCAATAACCATAAGAGCGCTGTCTACAGCCGTAAGTACTCTGTATGTATCTTCGGAAAAATCCTGGTGCCCGGGTGTATCAAGCAGATTGATTTCGAAATCATTATAGTTAAACTTCATAACAGAAGTTGTTACCGATATGCCTCTGTCTTTTTCGATAGACATCCAGTCGCTTGTAGCATGACGGGATGCTTTGCGTGCTTTTATTGCTCCGGCAAGTTGTATTGCGCCTCCGAAAAGGAGAAGCTTTTCGGTAAGTGTTGTTTTACCGGCATCCGGATGACTTATAATACCAAAAGTGCGCCGCTTATCTACTTCTTTTTTATGCTGTTTGTTCATAAAAATTATTTTATAACCTTATAAAGTCGTAAAAAGATTCCGATGTTTATTATTGAACATGCTGGATGGAAGGTTTTTTAATATTTATCGCAGGATTTTATACCTTGAATATGGTTTAAACAAATAAAAAAGGCATCTCATTATTAGTTGTTGCATATGGACATTTGAATAAACTTAAAAACCAACTTCATCAGGTTAGCAAGACATCCACATTTATTGACGTGTTGCAGCCGAATTTTGAACGTACCTTATCATCAGCACAAAAAATAACTTTTTTCAAAACACTGAGCCACTTTCAAAACGTTTCAGTTTGGTCAAGCTCAAGGCGGGCGAAAATTTCAACCGCAGGAATACATTGAGTATTTCGAGGATTGAAATTTGAGCCCAACGCAGAGATCGGCCAAAA
>Ga0180007_10000346_pt1 | contig 81441 bp, 74 predicted proteins | sample MM_PC_MetaG_FD_121122 | JGI IMG/M metagenome (GOLD analysis project Ga0180007, IMG submission 121122) | Groundwater microbial communities from the Aspo Hard Rock Laboratory (HRL) deep subsurface site, Sweden - MM_PC_MetaG | ecosystem: Environmental > Aquatic > Deep subsurface > Groundwater...
ATCGCTTCCCTTGAGCAGATCGAGTTTACTGATAATCCAGAAGATTTTCCAGACGAAGGCACCGCCCAGTGCTATCCACAGGCCGGTATTGGCGCTGTCGCCAATCGAGCCAAGCTTGGTGTCTATAATCGAAAGTAGAATGATTATCACAGCGGCGAAAGTTATTTTGCCAGGATATTTTAGAAAAGCGCCAGATACAAAATAGAGCCCACTGAGCAGCGCCAGTATAAATGCTACTATTTCAGCTGATTTTACGATCGTAGCATGCAGATAGGATACTTCAATCATTGGACTGGTCGAGTTCGCAATCAGTATGCCACTGCTGGCCACATCGCTGATGACCAGATCGCGCTCAAGCATGTAATAGTTTTTGGTCATGACAAATTTGCTTTTGATCGGTGTCATACCATGGGTTTTGGCGCTTCCGAACCCGCCTTTTCCTCCAACTTGAGCTTGACTTTGATTTGGAGCTTGAGCCAGATCCAATGACGAGTCCGCTTTACTCTTACTCGTTGGCCCATTCATTACTGATTCACTTTGTACCATCGTATTGGCATCAAGATATCCTGACGGTGCTGATGGAACACCTTTCTTGAGCTCATCATTACTGCGGCCGTCGATGTCTCCGTGAAGTTGACAGTATATTACACCGTCTGCTGACAGATCGCCGGCCGTGAGATAGCGACATCCTGGCTCCGGTGGAACCACCTTGCTCTTAAGATACTTGCCCTGCACCAGTCGGTCAACATTGAGTTGATTCATCATTTGCGTGCTATCCATGTTATACATTTCAACTGCACCCATAAGCACGCGCATGTTGGCCATACAGGCTTTGTCTCGCGCCTGTTCCCGTGCCTTGCGGAAGTTTGGTGTGGCAATAGCCGCCAGAACCGCAATAATGGCAACTACTATCATGATTTCAAAAAGCCTGAAGCCCTTGCCGAGAAAGAGCATTGCAAAAATTGCGCAGACAAATCCCCAGATTCCCTTTAGAATCGCAAACAGAAGCTTTCTTGATACGATCAGCATAATCAGAATTACAAAAAAGCCGACCGCAAAAAGAGTGTCAGGGCTGTTTATAAGATTCCATGTCAACTTTAGCAGAACCATGAAGCCTCTGAAGAAGAAAGGGTCTTTGCGTGGTCGAGAATCCTTAACCGTGCCTGAAAAGTCAAACAGCTGGTAGTCTTCCGGCGCATATACATACCATGAGAAGCGCGATATAGGTATATCAACCAGCGGTGGCTCAAATTTTAGGCTGCCGCGCCATTTGATCTCGTCAACCGGATTTTTGAGGAGAATCTGCAGATTTTGTTCAACAGTTTCACCTACGGTTTGACTCATTTCGAGAGGAATCTGCACTTTGCCGTCACTTTTTCCTGCTACCAGTTTAACCGGTTGACCGCCCCTGAAAGCTGAGATGATTTCTGATCCAGAAGCCAGCTGTAATTGCAGATATTGCTTGTTGTTGTTGCGAATAATAAGGTTGAGCAGAGAGTTGCTCGTTTTATTGGTGGTAAATGTGGTCTTTACTTCTAAGCTATCGGCCACAACCGTCTGTTGTGGAACATCAAGGTAACGCTTTACCGCCAGTAGTATGCCGGTAGGGCTCGTATTGTGACGATAGGCCAGCAAAAGAGGCATAGTGGCGCGACTCTTGAGTGGAAGTGGCGCTTCCTGCGGGTCTATCGAAAATACCCCTTTGTGTAAAGGTGTTTCATCGTCGTTGCCTGGCTGGACTTCAATCGAAGTAAGTGCTTCAATCGCAATTGTGCCGAGTTCCCGTTCTACGTGCAGCGGGATTACTTCTGGAATGCCAATCGAGGTGCTGGTCATATCGACCGGGGCTTCATAAGTGATTTCGATCCGACAGCTGTCTTCGCGACCTGCCTGAAATTCGACCTGAAGCCTTCTCTGGCCACCATCAAGCAGCATTCGCTGGTTGATCTGGCGGTCACCGGTTACAGAAACGATTTCCACCTTCTCTGGAATGCTGAAGTAAAAATTAGTTACCGGGGCTTTGCTGATGCTGAAGTCAAAGATCTTGTATGTATATATGGCCGTTTCACCAAGAGTTACCAAGGTGTTCGAACGGGCGTAAATCAATGGTTGCTCCTGAACAATGACTTTGTCTGGCTGAACAGGAACCTGGTCCAATACCGCGGTATCCGGATTCATTGTGCCTGGCTCTGGCGTCTGCTCTGGAGCCGGCTCTGGAGTTATTACTGCGGTATGCAGAACGCGACGGCGCCATTTGACCGAAATGTCACTGTTGGCGCCGAGCCAGCCGATAAATGTACAGCCCTGCATCTGAGGCTTGTCAACAACGCTGAAGTCTCTGAAGCTGGTGCTGTCGATTGAGAGTATAAAATCCTTTGTCTGCAGTTCCATAAAGGTCAGCGGAATGCGTGTCATGTTGAACTGAAGCGTGAACAGATCGTCGATATTCTGTATTGGCACGACAAAAGAAATCTGGCATTCGTGACTGCCTTTGCCATGAATTGGTAGCGAGAACATTGTGTCTTTCCAGTTGTTCTGGCTGAGATTGTCGCTGCCAGCAGTTGCAGCCGGATAAATGTTCATCATGTTGCTTTGGCGGCTGATTTTGCCAAACTGTACCTGTCGAGTATGTGCGTCGATCCAACTGGTTTTGAGAGTGGTAAGCGTGTCGTTCAGTCTGACCGCAGATACTGCAAGACTGCCCCACATTAAAGGAATTTCGTGCCAGTCTTCAGTAAAAGTTTCAAGCTTGAAAACAACGTTGAGCCTGGCAAAATTTTCTTCAATCTGTCCACTGATGCGCGCTGAATTGATTTGATAAAGCAATGGCGGCGGGGAAATAATCGGCTTGGTCATAGAGGCAAGCCAGGCTTCCTTAGTTTCTCTTAGCTTTTCAAATTCTTCGATCGGTATGATGAAGTATTTGCCAATGTCTTGTTGCAGAACCTTGTAAAGATCTTCATATGGAACCAGTGTTTTAACCGTTTTGAGACTGGTAATTACAGGCTTTTCGCTTGATTTCGCGAAATCAGGGTTCTCCGAAGTGTTTGCAAGTTGCAGAATATCTGCCCTCGATGCCATTGTTTCCAGGTTAGCAGCCTGATTGATCATTTGCGTTTGTGCAACATTCCTGTGTGCGCGTATTTGCTGTAGATCCTGCGGACTACCTGCAAAAAGTGTGGCTGCTGTTGCGCATACCAGTAAAATCATCAGAAAGAATCTAAATTTCATGATGCCCTCCCAAAGCCCGATTATTTAACGGTTGTTAAAGGTAGAAAATTTTTAATCTGCTCGCTGGTGCCAAGAACCACGAGTATGTCGCAGGATTTGAAGACAAGACTTGGCAGCGGGTTGACTATAGTCTCGCTTTCCCGCCGCACTGATACTATGATTGCGCCAGACCGCTGCCTGATTTCTGCGTCCTTGAGCGCTTTGCCGTCGAGATACGAATTATTCTGAATTCTGAATTCCTCCATCATCATCGCCTTGCTGTCGCCAGCCAGGGCCGCGTCCATGAAGTCTACTACAGTTGGCCGGTAAAGCATGGAGGCCATGCGCGCTCCTGCAATAATGTTAGGGGAAACTACCTTGCTGGCACCAGCTTTGCGCAGCTTGGCAATACTGTCGATTTTTTCTGCCTTGGCTACAACAAAGAGGTCACTTTTAAAGCCTTTTGCCGAAAGAGTTACAAACAGGTTATCCGCATCGGTCGGCAACGTTACTGCCAGTCCGGCGGCCCGCTCAATGCCGGCTTCGATAAGCACAGCGTCAGAAGTGGCGTCGCCTTCGATTGCAAATATGTTGTCCTGCTGCAGTTTTTCGATGCGACTGCGATCTATGTCGATAACGACAAACTGATCAGGGGCGTTTGCATTGAGACTCTTGATGATCTCCTGCGCAGTTTTGCCGGCACCACACACTATGTAATGATTTTTCAGTTCGTTAATCTGCTTGCGCATTTTCTTAAGCCCCCAAATTTCGCGAAGTTTACCTTCAAACAGCATTTGTGCAATTGTCGAAGCGGCATAAGCCATAAAGCCTACACCCAACAAAATCAGAGTGATTGTGAGCATGCGCCCGCCCGACGAGAGCGTGTGAACCTCAGAATATCCAACGGTGAAAAGAGTGATAACAGTCATGAACAAACCGTCGAGAAGAGTCCAGTGGTCGCCCTCTACTAAGCGGTATGAAACTGTTCCGCAAAAAAGCAGAAGCAGTAGAGCAAAGGTTAAGGTTATCAGGCGTTGTTGAATTTGCATACCGTTGCCAAGTGTACAGCAAAAAACATCGCGCTTCAACAACAACAAACTGACTTTTCAGTAAACTATGCGGTTTTTTTGTGTCTCACGGACAGGTCGAGGCAAATAAGCTTCGTCTATGGTGAACTATGATCCGTCAGCGTTATGCACAGGATCGATGATCAGCCGGTTCTGCCGTTTATGTGCTTCTGATTCGTAATTACTTTTGACTGTTTTCCAGTCGGCAAACCCCAGAAAATCACGTAACAGATTGAGCACCCGGCGATGATCATACAGGTTGAAAACTGGAAACTCGACGGTTAAAAGGTCGATCGGTGCGCCACATTCCTTGAATCTGCGTGCCCAGCTCTGCCTGAAGTGTCCCTGAGAATCACAGCAGTTAAGCATAATTATTTTGTAACTCTGTGGAAAAGTCGTTGTGTCAAGATCCTCTGAGGTTGCTTTGAAAACCTGGAACGGTTTTACATGGCGGTCTTCTATGAGGTCACCGTTGCCGCACTTGAAAATGTCATACATTGATTCAAAGGCCATGCCCGTGCCGTAGCGAGCGTGCCCAGAATAAATTACTATGTCGATAGTCGGGTCTTCTAGCGCTGTTTTGAAAATCTGCTTTGGTTGCTCGTTTATCTGTGTGATCATGCCGATCTCGATGAGCACTGGTCTGCCCTTATAATACAGATGTTTGCCATTGAGAGTTTCAAAAGCAGGAAATGAACCCATTATCGTGTCGCGCGGGTGATCCCAGCCCCAGAAAACAGCGATTCGCAATTTGCCATCGGCAAACATTGCGTCATAGTTGGGGAGGCCTTTGGGTAAAGGATCTTTCGCCGATCTTTCAACGCTGCGTCGCACACTGGCACCATTCAGAAAGATGGCGACAATAGTTAACAATACAAAGCTGGTGAGATAATTACGTTTGCGCATAGCAGACGTATAATCGGCAGTCTGCATAGAATACTTTACAACGGTACGCGAATTTTTTAACTGGTGGCTTAGGCTATTTGTTCGGAGTCAGTTTCTTCTACGGTTGCAGAAAAACTGGTATCGTTCTCGTCTATTTTGAAGTCACTGGTAATCATTCGCAATTCTTCAATTACGCTATAAAGATCGCTGTTTATAGCTTCGACAGCCTTTTGGTCGAGATTCTTTTTCTCGATAGTCTCGCGTAAACGCTCACCAGTAGCGATTAGCTTATCTATGATTTCGCGGTCCTTAGCTACCATTCGGCACAACGACTCAGACATCTTGTTAAATGCTTCCTGAAGATCCTGCAACTCGTCGCCGTGGCGCAGATGTATCTTGCAGGTAAGATCGCCCGATGCTATTACTCTGGTCGTCTCTTCGAGACGATACACCGGCCCGGCAATTTTATGTGAGACGAAAATCGATAGAATGGCTATGGCAAAGACAAAAACAAATATCCAGCGTACCAGAGTCGTATTAACCGCATCAAAAATACCGGCCAGTTTATCTATGGTCAAATCCTGGGTGTTGGCGATTTGGCTCCAGGAAGTATGGTAGATTGTCCAGCCCACACCAAACGCTACCAACAGCATGGTAGAGATGATTATGCCCATATATCTAAGCTGTAGCCCAGTTTTTATCAGGTATGTTCTTCGTCTTTGCTTGCTCATGGTTCCTCCGTAAGCAGGGTCATTTTTTTTCGGCAGCATATTTATTTTCTTCGGCAATGTGAACTGTGCAGTAGACATTTCCCATCTCATCGAATCTATATTCGCCTTTTTCAGGGCAGAGTCGAATTTCTGACAGAAATCCTTTTTCCTTGAGTGTGTCGAGGTCTATTCTCTTCCCGGGCTCGATAATGCTTTTTGTATTGGTAACATTGTATTCTTCGACTGCAGCTCTTATTTTAACCCGGATCTCGCGGCACGAAATATTGTAAATGCCGGATTGCATATTCAAAAACTGCGGGAAAAAAATGAAGAGAGACAGAATGACACCAACGAAAAGAAACACGATGGCATAAAGCGCAAAATTGCCCTGGCGGGTGCCAGGTCGAAAAGATTCAGCTGTTATTCTCATCATTTTACCTTAAAAAATTATCAATACTCTGCATATTTATCGACAGAGGAAGATAACATGACAACTTTTAAGTTGCTTTGTTGGTATTGCGCAACTCAAGTAGCATTTCATTGAAGCGTTCGGGAATTGGCGACTGCAGCTCAACTTTTACGCCGGTTATCGGGTGCTGAAACTCCAGCCGACTGCTGTGCAGAAAATGTTTTGTTTGCCCTGGCAGCCGCTTGCCACCGTAGGTTATGTCACCAAGCAACGGGTGCCCGGTATATGCCATATGTACGCGAATCTGATGTGTGCGACCAGTCATGATTTTAACTTTTATCAGAGTTGCTCCTTCAAGGTATTCGACAACTTCAAACGTAGTTATTGCCATGCGGCCTTTATCGGCTGAAGTTGCCTTCATACGCTTGCGATGGACCTTGTCGCGCTCAACAGCAACTTCGATGCGACCCTTGCGGTTTACTATGTGCCCTTGAATTATTGCCAGATACTCTTTTTCGAGTTCTCGTCCCGAAAAAGCTTCGGAAAGTCGACGGTGTGCCTCGCGCGTTTTGGCGAGCACCATGACACCGCTGGTTTCCTTGTCAAGGCGATGCACGATGCCAGGGCGGGTAGGGGCACCAATCGGGCTGAGCTTTGTATGACTGAGAAGCCCAGATACGACCGTGGTTTTTTCTTTGCCGGCTCCGGGATGAACAACCAAACCGGCAGGCTTATCAATGGCAATTATATACTTGTCTTCAAATAGAATTTTAAAATCAAGCGTGGTGGCAGCAATTTTGTTTTCTATTTCTTCGCTGCGCATCGTTACGCTGATGACTTCGCCACCCTTGAGCTTTAGCCCAGGCTTAACTAATTCGCCGTTAAGCAAGATTTCGCCATTCTTTATCATTTCCTGGGCGAGGGTGCGCGAAATTTCCTTGTATTTCTGATTGGTGGCCTGATCGAGGCGCAGGCCGGCAAGGTCATTTTCGACACACCATTCTTCAACTTTGTTCATCGGTTTTTCCCCGGTTAGCGATAGGATATCTTACAGCATAAGCCATGAAGGCTGTCGAACACAACAGCAAAATGATCGCCGTAATCTGTGAAGGCGATAAATTAAGAGCAGTATAAAAACCGCCGCGCTCATCGTCACGAATGAATTCTAACAGAAAACGGAAGAAAGAGTATGATGCCAGGTAAAATCCTGCTATCAAGCCGCTTTTAGCGGAATTCCCGACGTAACATTTTCTCAATATGTGATTGAGTAAAAACATAAGCATAACTAGAAACATACTCTCGTAAATCTGTGTCGGGTGTCTGTACAACCCGGGCGGATCAGCTGGCAGTCGGTATATTTTTAAAAAAGTGACCGGGGCGCCATAACAGCAATGATTGTTCAGGCAGCCGAGTCGCCCGATGGCGTGTCCAAGTGCTGCTGACGGTGCCACAAGATCACTCAACTGTCTGAAGCTGTAACCCACGATCTGGCAATACACTGCTAAAGCTGCTGTTACTGCAATCAACGCTCCATAAAAAACCAACCCACCTTCATGGATAGCGAGATAGTCGCGTAATGTGTTGAACTGCTCGGGGAAAAGCAATATATAGGCAATTCGCGCGCCCAGCAAGCCTGAAATAGTTGTGATCAGCGAAAGATCTAGAAGGCTGGGGGGACTCAGCTTCAGTTTGAGAGCATTGCGTCTGAACAGCCATATTCCAGCCAAAAATGCTATGAGAACCAGAATCCCGTAAGAGTAAAAAGGTAGCTTGAAATGAATGCCGTTAATCATGATCTGGCTTCAGCAATTCTGGCATAATCCGAAGATTTCTACTGGCAGAGATCCTTTGCCATGCAATCAAGCTGGCCCCTACCATCAAAATACCAATGATCTGAGCCATGGTCAGGCCTGCCATCACTACCGGATTTTCGGCTCTGAAAAACTCGATCAAAAATCTGATCAGACCGTAAGATGCAATGTAAGCTAGAAAGATTTCGCCATAGTTGCGTCGATAAGGTCGCAGTTTGCTTAGTAATAACCATATTAGAAGCGCTCCTATCGACTCATAAATCTGAGTCGGGTGGCATTTTACTGAGCCTGCCGCTGGAAAATTCATTGCCCATGGATATTCACAGCTGGTGCCGTAACAACAACCATTTAGAAGACAACCTAGTCTTGCCAGTGCTATGCCTGCAGGCAAGCCAAAGCTGACACAGTCCATTACTTTCCAGAATGGCAATTTGCGATACTTGAGGTAAAGCAGGTCAAAAATAATGCTGCTGATGACTGCGCCATAAAACGTTAATCCGCCCTGTTCTAATGCAAAAAAGTTACTTAAGTTGAGCCTTTCCGGAGTGTATTCAAGAACGAACAGCAGTCGTGATCCGAAAATGCCAATGATCAGCTGAAATAGCATCATGTCGAAGACTGCTTCGACGCTAAGGTTCTCGCGGTGTGCTTCTCTAAGGATTATTACTGTCCCAAGAGTGTAGCCAAGCGCTATCAACAGGCCATAGCTGTAAACATTGAACCATGGGGTTGAAAATAGTATTGGATACATGCCTGGTCAGGCCGAAGTTGGTGCCAGCCCGTCGCTGCTGTTTTCCTCTTCATCATCTGGACTGAGAAAAAATATGTCCACAAACAGCATAAATACACCAAGGTCAATCGCAATGTCGGCGACATTGAAAACCGGAAAATCTAGAGGGCCAAAGTGAAAGAGGAAAAAGTCAACGACAAAGCCGTAAACAATGCGATCATAAAGGTTGCCAATCGCACCGCCTACCAGCAGAGCCAGAGCCCAGCGGGTCAATCGTTCTTCTTCTGGCAGCTTGAGGCTGTAATAGCCAATGATAATTATCATGGTAAGTGCCATGATAATTGGTGGCAGGCGCCAGTCCGGAAACCAGCCAAAGGCAACGCCCGGGTTCTTAACATAGGTCAGCGTAAAAAAACTGTCGACAATCTTGGCAGGCAGAAGATGTGAATGGTTAACCACCAGAAGCTTGGTATAACGATCAACAATGAAGAATATCGAGGCATATAACAATACAGATGGCGATCTGAAATGATAGCCCAGGTTTCTGCAGATATACAGAGGATACGCAACCAGCGTGTAGAGGCCGGAAAGTATTAGTGTGACTGCACAGGCAAACGCTTTGCTGATTAATTTCATAACTGTCCTGAGAATAAGATGGCGATGTAAAATCTTCAACTCTTTCGGCAGCTTTCGCTTAATTCTGAATAAATTTTGCAAAAAAATATAGATTGGCCATAAAATTTTGCTGGACTTCAGTGCTGATGATCAAAAAAAATGCGTCATTTCCAACCATGCTTTTTCTGGAAGCCTTTCGAGCCTGTTTTTAAATCACGTCTAATCTGCAGGGTTAAAAGTGTCGATACAACGAGAGAGCATCTTATATCAGCTCAATTTCTGGAGGTTACATATCAGTATGAAGTCTTACCGACGCCTACATGAAAATTCATGGCTTCTGCTTCTATTTTTTACGGCAGCTGTCTTCCTTTCAGCCGGCTGTTCTTCAAGCTCGTCGAGTTCTAATGGCAACCTGAACCCGCTCGGCGCATACCAGACCACCAATCCAATTGGCGGTCTGCCGGTAGATGGCTCGACCCAGAATCCGGGTGCCATCACCTCGCCAATTATAAGCATTCCCGACGGGACTGGTACCATTGACGGTCATGATAACGCCCCTCTCCTCGACAATATGCATCCAGGGTGGCAACAGGCTTCCTGTCTTAGTTGTCACAATGACACTACGCGTAATCCTGATCACAATTATACAGACAGCAGTCTGTGTTATCTGTGCCATGGCACCAATGGTCTACCTGGTTTTGGTGACAATATTCCTCCGATCATTGCCGGAGTCACGACTTCAGTTTCTGACGTCAAGGCTACCATAAGCTGGAATACTGATGAAGTATGTCTGAGTCGCATTGTACTTAGAACTCAGACTGGCGATCGCCTGGAATTTCCGGTCAGCATGACTTACAAGACCAGTCACAAGTATGACTTGACTGGACTTCTTGCTCAGACCATATACACCTATGAAATTATCTGCACTGATAAGAGTGGCAACAAAACCTCATCAACAGCGTTTGGTATTCTAAGTTTTACGACTCTCGAAGCGATCACTTCTACCGCCGACTCTACTACACCAGTAGATGAGGAGCCGATAGAAGCATTCTTTAAGAACCTGTCGATTCAGAAAGATGGTTCATTTAAGGTGAAAATCAAGTTTGATCTTGATACCCCTGCTGTCTGCATTGTCTATTTTGTAAGGCCAGAGGATAATACTCTTGCAGATCAGAAGGCTCTCGGCGACGGCAAGCCCATAACTTCTTACAATAGTGAAGTGGTCGGTCTGCAGGCCAACACCTCATATCTTATATTCCTTGAGGGCAAAGATGAGTCTGGCACTGTACATAAGAGTCGCAAGGAGACTATAAAAACTGACCCGTTTAACTGATCTATCTGCCAATCTCCAGAGCTGCCGCCTCCAATCGGGGGTGGCAGTTTTTTTTTTACCTTTGTCTGATTGTTGCGGCTACTTGAATTGACTGGTTAAATCTGGTATAAACTGAGCGTATGACTCAGATAAAACTTTATTGGCGGTGGTAAACCATGGGATGGTTTGACAAACTTACCCGTCCCAGACGGGATGTTCCATCAGATCTCTGGAAAAAATGTACACGATGTGGAGAGGTTCTGCTGATTAAGGATCTCGCCAAAAATCTTTATTTGTGCAGTAAGTGTGATCAACATTTACGCATGCCCCTTTGGGACAGAATAGCTCTGCTCAGCGACGATAACTCATTTGTTGAGGTTAATCGCGAAATCCGTTCGATAGATCCGCTCAATTTTGTTGATTCGAAGAGCTATGTTGATCGTCTCAAAGAGTCGATTGCAAAAACTGACGTCAATGAAGCGGTTTCGACTGGACGCGCATCAGTTGAGGGTGTTCCGATTATGCTTGGCGTTATGAATTTTGAGTTCATGGGGGGCAGTATGGGGTCGGTCGTTGGTGAGAAACTGACTCGTATTCTTGAAATCGGCGCCAGCGAAAAGTTACCTGTAATTATTGTTTCGGCCAGTGGCGGTGCCCGCATGCAGGAGGGAATATACTCCCTGATGCAGATGGGTAAGACTTCTGCCGCAATCAAGCGCCTGAACAGGGTGTCCGTGCCCTACATTTCTGTTATGACTGATCCGACTACCGGTGGAGTATCAGCCAGCTTTGCCAGTCTAGGCGATGTAAATATTGCCGAGCCTGGAGCGCTGATCGGCTTTGCTGGTCCGAGAGTTATTGAACAGACAATACGTCAGAAACTGCCAGAAGGCTTTCAGCGTGCCGAGTTTCTGCTCGAACATGGTATGATCGATTGCGTTACTCATCGTCGCGTGCTTAAATCGGTTGTAGCAAGAATCCTTCGTTATTTGGCTGCTTGAGTCTGGAGTTAACATGGCAAAAGAATTTGAATTCGAAAAATCAATCACTGAACTTGAATCGCGCATAAAAGAACTGCAGATTATTTCTGAGTCCGGTAAGGTCGATCTGTCACGCGAAATCCAGACGATTACCGAAAAGGTTGAGGCGCTCAAGGTCGAAGTTTATGGCAGTCTCGAACCATGGCAGATTGCGCTGGTGGCTCGCCACATCAACCGTCCTTCGACTCTTGATCTGATTAAACTGTTATGTGGCGATGAATTTGTTGAGCTGCACGGTGACCGACTTTTTGGCGATGATCCGGCCCTGGTTTCCGGACTTGGGCGCATTGGCAGTCATAAAGTAATGTTTATCGGTCATCAGAAGGGTCATGATACCGACGAAAATATTTACCGAAACTTTGGCATGCCGCACCCAGAAGGCTACCGCAAGGCCCTGCGCATGATGAAAACCGCTGAGCGTTTTGGTTTGCCTATCGTGATCTTTATTGACACCCCCGGCGCATTTCCTGGAATTGGTGCAGAAGAACGTGGGCAGAGCGACGCCATTGCCCGCAATCTGGCTGAGATGTCAGATGTAAGAGTTCCGATTATCTGCTTCATTACTGGTGAAGGCGGTAGTGGTGGTGCTCTGGCCATCGGCATAGGAGACCGGGTTTTCATGTTCGAATTCTCGGTGTATTCGGTTATTTCGGCCGAGGGCTGTGCTGCTATTCTCTGGAACGATCCAAGCAAGGCCAAAGAAGCCGCCACCGCTCTCAAACTACGCGCGACGAACCTGCTCGAAGCTGGGATTATCGATGGCATACTTCCTGAGCCACTTGGAGGAGCTCATCGAAATCATCAACGGTCCGCAGAAGAAATTGTCAAACAGATTGAGGCTCATCTGCCGATACTTAAGAGTATGAGCAGAGAAGAATTGATTGAACAACGCTATAAAAAGTTTCGCAGTATCGGCAGATTTAGCTGCGAAGAGGAGCTTGAAAATGCCTAAGACTGTTAAGGCAGGCGACAACAAAGGCAAGGGCGACCACGTAGAGAACAAAAAAAAGGTCGCTGTCGAAGACATTAAGGTCGCTTCACCTTATCGTAAGCGCGCAGAGGAAGATGTGGTTCTTGATCATCAGGATGAGCGTGAACGCCGTAAGGAAGAGGCTATTTTTGACGATTCAGTAAAGTTGTACCTGCAGCAGCTGACCAAGCTTCATTTGGCTACTCATGCGCAGGAGCGTGAGTTTGCCCGCAGAATTCTTGAAAACGATCAGGACGCGCGTGACGCTCTGATTACCGCTAATTTGCGGTTGGTTGTCAGCATTGCCAAAAAATATACAAACCGTGGTCTGCTCTTTCTTGATCTGATTCAGGAAGGCAATCTCGGTCTGCTGCGTTCTATCGACAAGTTCGATTACACCCTTGGTTACAAGTTTTCGACCTATTCGACCTGGTGGATTCGCCAGTCTATAACCCGCGCCCTCGCGGAACAGTCAAGGGTTATCCGAATTCCCGTTCATATCATGGAAATCGTTAACAAGGTCAGAAAACAACAGCGCATTTTTGTTCAGGAAAAAGGTCGCGAGCCGACGATCGAAGAACTCTCAGAAAAAGTTGACCTGCCCATCGAAAGAATCGAAGAAGTTGTGCGCCTTACTCAGGAGCCTGTTTCTCTCGAAATTTCTGTCGGCAATAAAGAAGATACTTCGCTCGAAAACTATATTACAAATGATGATGCAGTCAGTCCGGAAGAAGCCGTCGTAGACTCGCTTCTGCGCGACCAGATCAGCCGCGTTCTTGACCTGCTCAGCGAGCGCGAACAGAACGTGATAAAGCTCCGATTTGGCCTGGAAGACGGTATACCCCGGTCTCTTGAAGAGATCGGTCGCATTCTTGGCGTTACCCGCGAGCGCGTGCGTCAGGTTGAAGAAAAGGCTCTCAAAAAACTGCGCAATTCATCACCTAAACTCCAGGACTACTACAACCGCTGATCACGATCCTTTTAATTGTGGTTATTTTTGATTTTCCAGACCGTTAAGGTAGCTTGCCTATACGGTCTTTTTTTCGGCCAATCAATCCCAGGTCTTAAAGAGATCGTCAGTTCCAGGGTTGCCGCAGACAACGAACGATTCTGCAAGCTGTGCTCATCTGCAATTTTCAAAGTCCCTTGTCTTTCAGTTTCAACAGAAAGCTATTTTAGTTTCGGAAGCAAGCAATGTTTTAGCTTATAAATGACTCAGAGAAGCTGACGTGGTAAAATTCATTTTGTTTAAAGTTTTGGACAACGGACAGGTGGGCATTTTTTTGAGGGAGCTTTTAATCGCAAGGCTGAGGATGCTGAGTTCCCATGCGTTTCTACTATGATTTTGTTCATGGCAGGAGAGCCAGATGAAAGAGACATCTCTAACTAATCAAGAACTGCTCGATGAGAATTCCCGCCTGACGCGGAGAATTCAGGAACTGCAACAGGCATACGATAATATGGCGGCGGGAACAAAGGAGCTGCAGCACAGCGAAGAGAAATATCGATTGCTTTTTGCCAGCGCCGGCGACGCGATTTTCGTCAACGATGAGCAAACCCGAATATTGGCAGCCAATCCCTTTGCCTGTGAGCTCCTTGGCTACACACACGCAGAGATGATGCTCATGAATGCCTCACAAGTCGACTCAAAAGCGGAATATGGGAAGGCATCATTTCGAGCTGCCCGGTTGATGGAGTTAGGGAGTCTCACGTTTGAAACTGAGCATCAGCGCAAGGACGGCTCCTTAGTGCCAACCGAGGTGACTGCGCGGCTTATTTCCTGGGAGGGTAAACCAGCGATAATGAGTATTTGCCGCGACCTGACCGAACGCAAACAAGTGGAAAGGGCGCTTGCCGCAGAGAAAGAGCGTCTGGCAGTAACTCTGCGAAGCATCGGTGACGGAGTCATCACGACCGATACGCAGGGCAATGTCGTCATTATGAATGAAGTGGCTGAAAAGTTTACCGGCTGGTTGCAGAGCGAAGCGCAAGGCAAAACACTGACCACGGTTTTTCGCATCATCAACGAGGGAACTCGTCTGCCTTGCGAGAATCCGGCAGAAAAAGTCCTGACGACCGGCGGAATCATTGAACTTGCCAATCACACCCTTCTCGTTTCACGAGATGGCACGGAGCGGATTATCAGTGACAGCGGCGCACCCATCATGGGCCAGGACGGTGTAATTATTGGCGTGGTATTGGTGTTCCGTGATATGACTGAAAAGCAGAAGCTTTTTACCGATATTCAGCGCGCGGACAAGCTTGACTCTCTCGGTGTTCTTGCCGGCGGCATCGCCCATGACTTCAATAATTTGCTTGCCGGAATCTTCGGTTACATCGACCTCGCCTTGGCGAGCACGACCGACGCAAAGATCACAGGGTATCTCGATAAAGCAATGTCCGTATTCAGTCGCGCCAAAGACCTTACCCAACAACTTCTCACGTTCTCCAAAGGTGGAGCTCCACAGCGTAAAAAGTCTGAATTAGGCTCTCTTATCAGGGACTGTGCATCGTTCGCCCTTTCGGGTTCCAACGTTGCCTGTGATTATGTCATTGATAAAGACCTCTGGCTTGCCGATTTCGATAAGAACCAGATCGGGCAGGTAATAGACAATCTCGTGATCAATGCCCAGCATGCTATGCCCATGGGTGGCAGAATCGTTATCTCCGCGAAAAATTTCGTCATAAAAGATGGCGAGAATCCGCTTCTCAAAGCCGGAATGTTTATCAAGCTGTCAATAGCCGATACCGGAATCGGTATTCAGCCTGATCTGCTCAAGCGCATCTTTGATCCATTCTTTACGACCAAGCAGAAAGGGCATGGATTGGGCTTGGCAACGTGCTACGCCATTGTTCAGAAACACGATGGCTGTATCGAAGTGGAATCCGTGATGGGCAAAGGATCAACGTTTCATGTGTTCCTGCCCGCTTCGCAACAGGAAACCGAGCAGTCCGTTTCCCAAATATCGATTTCGCATAAAGGCAGTGGCAGAATATTGATCATGGATGACGAGCCTTCCATCAAGGATATTCTCGGCTACTTACTCAAGGAAATGGGCTATACAATTCTCGAAGCGAAAGATGGGGAAGAAGCTTTGCGGCTTTTTGCGGAGGCCGCGAGTAAAGGCACGCCCATTGACGGGGCATTTTTTGATCTGACCATTCCGGGCGGCATGGGCGGCAAAGAGACGATTGTACAACTCCGGAAGCAGTATCCCAACATACCGGTCTACGCTTCAAGCGGGTATTCAGAAAATCCTGTCATGGCTAGACCCACCGAATACGGCTTCACCGACAGCCTTCGCAAACCCTACCGAAAAGATGAGCTGGCCGCCATGTTGAACCGGCACGCCTCGAAGGATGTTATCTAGGCCGCAGGAATATTGGCATTGTCTGCAGGGATATTGTCATTATATATGACCGCAGGGATATATTTCACTAACAAACACAGATTCCTCACGTTCGTTCGGAATGACAACTAATTTGTCATCTCGACCGCAGGGAGAGATCTCGTATTCTTTGCGTCTTTGTACTCGGCGCGAGATACGCAGCCAGCGTCCGCAAATGGGCAACGCCATCGGGAGCATATCTACGATTTTTCATCAATCCCAGATCTTAAAGAGGTCGTCAGTTCCAGGGGGTGGGGGCTCCAACGTTGTTGGTGCAACTGGCTTAACTGGTTGATCTCCCTCTTCGCCCGTTGGCTCCAAAGGTTCAGATGTCGCTTTCTCAGGCTCCTCAGACATTTCGGCAAGCTTGTCTAATGCTGCCAACGGGTCTTCTGGCTCAGTCGGTGCAGCGCCTATCGTTACATCGCTAAAAACCGGTGCGGTGAAAGTCGGCTGCAGAAAATCTTTCAGCCCAACTGCGAATTGCTTTTTGCTGCCGCTTTCGAGAAAAGCGCTTATTATTCTGGCGGTTGGGTCAGATGGAAAAAGAGCCGAAAACGAGCTCAGATAATAGTCGAACAGTCTGTATTCTTCGTCAGACAGTTTTTTTGCCGCGCGCTGCAGTCGTCCCGAAAGATCGAGATCGCGCTTTGCGTCGAGACGCAGGCTTTTTAGTAGAACTTCGTGGAAAGCCTTGCGGTAATCAACCGCAATTACGCTGACCAGTCCTGGCATTGCTGTTTGCAGAGGCATAATCGACCAGATTTCAGGGCGGTGCTGTTTAAAAAGAATGCCAAAGCGGCCGCTGCCATAGTGTTTGGCAACACTGTAGATTTCCTGAATTTCATCGATTAGAACATAGATTTTGTGATGGATTGCCCAGATCTGTTCTTCTGCTTTGGGCACCGAGTTAGCGCCGAACGGCATGAAAGCGAACGGAGATGTCACCCGTTCGATCAAAACCTCATCCGACCTCAGCGATGACATGGCGCGGGCTTCGTTATTCAGTAGCCACAACTTAAACCGTGAAGTTATATCGAAAGGTCGTGCATTTTGGGCCGAAACCTCAATCATCGGGAGAAGAAGCAATACAATCAATGCAGTCAGAATTCCTGCATGAACTACTGGCAGTCGACTGTTTATCCTTTCCATATTTTCAGTCCTCACTTGTGCCCAAGGTCAGAACACCGGTGTTTTGGTGTTCAAACTGCCATAAATCTCGTGCTACCGCCATTTCACGGTTGGCAAGAACGAAGCTATAGCCGCTTATCCATTCAGCCTGCTGCAGCACGCCTTCTCCAAAGTCAAAAATTGCCCGGCCCTTGAGATTGAACTCCTTGCGGCGCATACGGTCCTCTGGCAGCTTGATGGTAAGGGTGAAGAGTATTTCTGCGCTTTGTTTCTCGCTGTTGATTGATTTGAGCAGCAGATTCCATACCACAGGCACTGATGTGGCACCAATTGTCAGGACTTGCTGAACTTGATGACGTTCCGAAACCTTCCAGTCACCTTCTGGAAATGTCAGCAGAAAGGGCACTGATCGCCCGGTTTCGCCCGGTGCGCCAGACAAAGCTCCATTGCTTCGAATGTAGCGCCGATATGTGCCCTCTGAACTTACTACATCTATAATGTATGCGCCTTCCTGAAAGTCGATGGCGCGCAGAGTGAATTTTCTGGAGGTCTTAGATGGACTCCGGGTGGAGTTTACTGTGAACGCTGTCACCTTTGACGATTCAGTCAGCGTGTAATCATATTCATAGGTGCTGCCAGTTCTGAATTTGTATTTAAGCTCAACCGCGCCCAGGCTGAACGGAAGCATGCCCAGAATCAGAAACAGAAGTGCCGAACATTTCACTCTCATTTTGCCCTCCTGACAGTTACACTTCATCAGTCCGACTGGTTGTCGGAACTATCTGTAACTTCGGTTGCTATTGTTTTTTCAGTCTCGGTTGGTTCCACTTCTGACTCATCTTCTGGCCTTGTCTCTACGGCAATATTTTTCTGAACCGGGTTGTTTCCTCTTGCGGGAGCCCTGTCGTTTCGCGCCGGCTTCTCAGGTCTATTATTGCTACGTTCCATTACCGGCTCAATTTTGAAGGAGTCGATGTCAAACCCGTTAAGTGGCTTTAGAATCAGTTTTCTGCGCGTTGCTTGTTCGAGGTCTTTCAAATCCCGGTTGTCTCGGCCTCGCAGCCTGTCAATTACCGTACGGTGTGCACTAATTGTAATTTTTTCGGTCTGATAGCGCTTTGCTTCTTCGGACAACTGTTTGCGGATGGTGTTGGCTACTGTGCCGGAAGAAACAACCTTGCCAGCGCCTTGGCAGCAGGGACATTCTTCCTTGCGAATTTCGTCAAGGCTGGATGAGGTGCGACGTCTGGTCATTTGCACAAGCCCGAGTTCTGAAAAATCCAGAACGTTTGGTTTGTTGCGGTCGCCTCTAAAGTATTCGCGCAGAGATTTAAGCACCTGCGAGCGGTGCGACGGCGCTTCCATGTCAATAAAATCTATAATTATCATGCCCGAAAGATTGCGCAGCCTGATTTGTCTGGCGATTTCTCTGGCAGCTTCAAGATTAACCCTGAAAACGGTTTCTTCGAGATCAGAACCGCCTGAAAAACGACCGCTGTTAACATCTATACAATACATCGCTTCGGTTTTGTCGATAAAAATGTAACCGCCAGACTCCAGCCATATTTTGCGTGACAGGGCTCTCTCGATCTCTTTTTCAATGCCAAATTTATCGAAGAGAGGTTCACTGCCTTTGTAAAGTTCGAGTGAAGCGCGCTGTAAAGGTGTTAGAAATTCACAGTCTTCCATGATCGAGCGATAGGCCTCTTCTGAGTCGATAATCATTTCTTCGACGTCATCAGAAAAGAAATCCCGTGCAATCTTCATCGGCAGAGGAATATCGCGGTGCAGCATAGTGCGCGGAGGTGCGCCGTTGATCTTTTTTTCGACCTTGTTCCACATTTTGACCAGTAGATCAAGATCTGCTTTGAGAACATTCTCTTCAAGGCCTTCTGAAGCTGTTCGAAAAACTACTCCGCTGCCTTTGGGCGCAATTTTTCGGCCGATAGTTCTGAGGCGATCACGTTCGCGATCGTGCTGTATACGTCGTGAAACCCCTATGTGGTCAACTTTTGGCATAAATACCAGGTAACGCCCCGGGAAAGATATGGTCATGGTGGAGCGTGGCCCTTTGGTGGGGGTCGGCTCTTTAAGAATCTGTAATACCACGTCTTGCCCGACTTTTAGTGTGTCCTGGATTGGACTGCGATAGATATCCTTGAGGTCATCATCGCCTTCGCCGCTGTCGACGCCGGTAAGAGTTAAATATGCGTCCTTGTGAATGCCTATATCAACAAACGCACTCTGTGTGCCTGCCACTACATTTGCTACACGCCCCTTGTAAACGCAGCCAACGATTTTTTCGCTGTCCTGAATTTCATAAAGCAGCTCGCAGAGCTTTCCGTTTTCAATAATTGCTCCCCGTGATTCGTAGGGGCCAATGTTTACTAATATTTTTCGACTCAATTGGTCTGTCTCCTGTTTAAAGTTCTTTCAATGCGGTTCTTTCCAGTAGATAAAAATCATCTCTGGAACTGCCCAGATGCTCGGCAAGAGCCGTAACGATCTTGGATACTGATGGCATGTCGGCAAGACCCTGTATGAATTCTACGGTTAGCAGCCAGTTGCCGTTTTGCTCGGTCAACTCAGCCTTTTGCACTGCTTTTCCGAGAACATAGCTTTTTTTCTGTCCTTTTCGCAGCACTTCAAAAGCAGAATTCGGGTCGAGCAGGTAACTGCGGGCTTGTCCGGCTGTTTCTTCTGACCTGAAATACAGCTTATATTGCACCCACTCACCTGCAGATCCCGATTTCTTATCGCTCCAGGGATGCTCGATCGAGATAACTTCCATGCCTTTCGGAAATTCGCGGTTTAGCGCGCCTTTAAGCCATTCTAAATCAGGTTCCTGATTGAGAGTGATTACGAAATATTCGCAGTAGCTTGCGTGCCCAATTGGCAATGGCGGCCCGAACGAAATTTTGGGTCTGACGTGGCACCCCTGGGTGACGGCATAGGAAAGCTGCAGTCTACGAAGGGTCTTGCAGATTACATCAATGGTGTCCAGATGAGCTACGTAGCGCGACTGAAGGGTTTTGCTGTAATTTATTCTGGTTTTACATTCAGCTGGCTGATTCATTATTTGCCTCCTGGGCGGCTTCTGCTGCCAGCTGATATTCTTTTTCGAGATAGGCTCGTGGTGTCTGAAAGTCGATAAAATCCCACGGCAATGTTTCTGCGATCTGGCGTTCTCTGAGATATTGTGCAGAGTCAATTTTGGTTTCGGCGAAAGCCTGTTCCCATTTTTCTCGAGAAAAATATTCGCCCCAGCCATCAAAGCGACAGCCAAGTTGCCAGGCCTTGAGTATAAGCTCACCGACCTTTTCGTCACCGCGTGAAAAAACTGATTCGAGCAGACACAAAAATTCCTCGCGCCACGAAATCTTGCAGTTGGATCTTTCCAGGCCTCGGGTGACTATGAGGCGTTTTCGGCGTAATTCGGCCATATCGGCCTGAGCAGACCACTGAAAGGGTGTAAAGGGTTTTGGCACAAAGCCGGAAAGACTCAGCGAAATCTGCTTGCGTGGTCGGCAGGTGCGCCCAATAGCTTCAAGACGGTGAACCAGAGCAACAATACCTTCGATATCTTCATCAGTTTCAAAAGGCAGTCCCATCATAAAATAAAGTTTTACGGTTCGGTAGTCAGATCCGTTTGTGGCTTGCATAACGCTGATGATATCGTCTTCTGTGATGTTTTTGTTGATTACGTTGCGCAGTTTCTGAGTGCCGGCCTCCGGGGCGAAAGTCAGGCCGCCCTTCTGAATGTGCGGGGTTGAATCAAGCAGCTGCAACGTGCTCTCATTCATGCGCATAGATGGGATCGAAACCTTCTGTTCAGGGTATAGCTTTTGCTTGTCGATCGCGGTAATTAATTCATTTAACTGGCTATAATCAGATGTAGAAAGAGAAAGCAGGCCTAGTGCCTCTTCGCCTGTATTCTGCAGCAGTTGCTTTGCGTATTCAATCAGGCTTTCTACCGGGCGCTCACGTTTTGGTCGATAAAAATATCCGGAGATACAAAATCGACAGCCCTGCATGCATCCCCTGAATATTTCAAGTGGTGCTCGCTCATGAATGGCCTGAACATTTGCTAATATCGGCCGGATTGGTGGCGTGCTGCTTGCAAATCCTTTGAATACACGCCTTTTAACCGGCGCGGCAAACTCGGGCACCCACAAACCCTGAATTTGTGAAAGCTCGCTGCGCGTTGTTGAGCGGTCTGTCCCAGCCTTTTTTGCTTTTATAAGGGTTTCGCAGATTTCTACGATCGCTTCTTCCCCATCGCCAATCAATATTGCGTCCATGAACATAGCCATCGGCAAAGGATTAGAGGCAGAAGGTCCACCGCCGATAACCAGCGGCCCAGAACTGCGGTCGCGCCATTTTAGCGCAATTTTACCAAGATCAAGAAGATTGAGGATATTGGTAAAAGTCATTTCGTAAGGGAATGTTATCAGTATTGCATCGAAATCATGCAGTGGTGTGCCGGTTTCGAGGGAATAGAGTGGCAGATCTTTTTTTCGTAACAGATCTTCAAAGTCAGGCCAGGGTGAGAAAGCCCGTTCAGCCATTATTTGTGGGTGACTGTTAAGCGTTTCGTAAAAAATTTTGATGGCAAGATTCGACATACCCAGCTCATAAAGATCTGGAAAAACCAGGCATACGCGCAGATCTGGACTGGCTTTAATCTCTGCCTGATTAACTTCGCCGCCAAGATACCGTGCCGGCTTTTCTATCTTGAGTAATTCCCAATGTGTGATTGATTCTGTGACATTTTTCATTGATGTTTCCGTGGGATGTTTTGTTTATTTATTGTGAATACCAGATCTAGATCGCGTCCGGCGAATTCAGTGTCTGACTCTACCGCTGTGGCCGGAACGCCAAGAATGCCTGCTACATCTGATTCTATGTTGTTTAAAAGGCGCTCGACTTCGTCCTTGGTGACCTTAAGTCGGCTGCTCAAGATAGCTTGCCTCACCTTTTCGCCGGGGCTGAGGTTCTTTTTTCGTCTGGGTTCGCTGTTTTTTAGAAATCTCAAACTATTTGTCCAGAAGTCTATCTTCTGCCTGTTTTGCTTTGCGTGCTGCGTAGGTGTTAGCTGGTTCTACTGACAGTGCTGCATTGTATGAGGCTAAGGCTGACGCAAACTCGCTCCGGCCAGAATAAATATCGCCAAGATTGATGTAGGCATCAACATTATTTGGCATAAGCTCAGTTGTGCGGCGATAATTGAGTATTGCCTGGTCAAGCAGGCCGCGCCGATGGTAAGCTATTCCGAGTTGATACTGAACACGTGGGTTCTTATCGTCAATTCTGGCTGCAGTTTCAAATTCTTTAAGTGATGCGTCGAGCTGACCCTCGACCAGATAGAGCTCACCTAGCGCAATCAACACTCTTACATCGCCTTTGTCACGCTGCTGGTATGCACGGAAATGTCTGATTGCATCTTTGGTCTCTCCACGGCGCTGCGCGATACGACCCAGTGCAAAGCGGCTTTTGAGATGAAAGGGTTCATAGTGTACGCATTTGCTGAGCAATTTTACGCCATCACTTTCGCGTCCCATATCGAAAAGAAAAATTGCGAGATTGTAGTAGGTCTCTGCGTAATTGGGTGCCAGCTCAAGAGCACGTCGCCATGCTGCCACGGCTTCATCGACTCGACCCCGTTTGTAACAGGCCAGCCCAAGGTTGTGGTAGGCATCTACGAACAAAGGCTCCATGCGCAGGGCTTTTCTTAAATATTTCTCAGATGTGTCGAATTTTCCATACTGGCCGGCAAGCGTGCCATACATGTATTCATCTCTGACTTTTTCCGCTACTTCACGAGTGAATTTGCCGGTAACAGTCGTAGTTTTAGGCAGTAAATCTTCGACTGCTATGGTCTTGGTTGCTTCTGAGAGCTTAACAGACTGCTTCGACTCCCTCTGCGATCTTTTCTTGCAGCCGGTTTGTGTAATTAAGATCGTCAGAGCCAGAAAGAGGCAGCATAATACTCGAAGTTTACGGTGATTCAATGATTTGCGCTCCTGCTTGTATATTCTTGTAAGCGCTATTCTAACACAGCATCGGTTGCTTGCCAAGCTACACTGCTACCGGTTTTTTTTCGTTTAAAAGTCAATACGCGATGATTGCCGCTGTCTACCATGAAAATTCCGGTGCTGGTTAGCGCAATATCACTTGGCTGGCGAAATCTGGTGTTATCGACGCTCGCGTCCAGAGACAACAGGCGTATTCCATTTGGGGTGTAAAGACTAAGCTCATTTGTTTGGTCATCACATACAAAAACCAGTCCATCAGCATCTATTGCTACTCCGGTTGGTGATTTGAGATGATCTCTGATTTCGCCGATAAACGAACCCAGTCGGTCGAAAATGGCAATTCTGCCCTTGCCGCGATCGGCGATATAAATCTCTCCGCCACTACTGCTGATGTCTATCTGTGTTGGATCCTTTAGTTGCTGCGCGCTCCAGCCAAAACCGCCAACTTCGAACAGTTTGTCGCCTGAAGGCGATATTTTAAGCACCCGGTCAGCACGACCCTCGACCACCCAGATATTGTTTTCGCTGTCAACTTTGATTCCACGCGGTCGGCTCAACCGGTTTCGGCGATCACCGTCTTTGGGAAAGAGGGTGCCGCGATAGCTGCGGTAAGAATCAAAGATGCAGATGCGTTCATTGTTGTGGTCAGCCACATAAAAGTTGGAAAACCCGCCCACTGCTACGTCATAAGGGTCGTCAAGGCTGTCTTCTCGCTCTCCGCTGAGGTTGCCAAAAGACAGGCCAAAACCGCCGTGCTGAGCTACGAATCTGCCATCTGCCGAAAGTCGCACAATGCGATCGTTGCCGGTATCGGCTACGAGAATTTCATTTTTTACCGGATCAATATCCAGACCTGTCGGGTTGTTGAACTGGCGTTCTCCGCTGCCACGTGAACCTGTCTGCTGATCAGCGATAATTTCGATGTTGAAGAGTTCAACTGACCCGGCGCGGTTGATTATTCGACCGGCTGGCAAAGGAAGGCGGTATGTGCCTTTTTTCATCAGACGTGGCCCCCACAGCAGATCTCGCTGTTTTCGTCCAGGCACTGTCGAAATGATCGAAAGACAGCCGTCAAAAGGAATGTTTATGCGAAAATCAGCAGTGTCACTCGCTACGGTCAGCTTGACCCACAGATTTTTATGCAACTCTTCAGCTTCGGCCGAATATAGAACGACACAGCCGGAAAGAAATAATAACGTAACTAGAAAAGCTCGCTTAATCATGTCATTTGCCATTCCGGTTGCCAGGCTTGATGTTACCAAAAATTTCTTTGAGTTGCTTAAGCGCTTCGAGATTGCGAGGGCCTGGTCGAATCAATAAATCCTGATTCATGGCGTATATCTGGTTGCTTTTAACTGCGCGCAGATTTTTCCAGCCGGGTCTGTTCTTGATCGAAACAAGTTCTGGCAAAGGGTATGCGATAATTATTGCATCAGGATTGGCACTCAGGATCGCCTCTGTGTTGACCACGGGAAAATCTATCGTATCGTTAAATATGTTTTCCCCGCCTGCCGCCTGGATCATATCGCCGATATAACTGTTGTGACCTGCTGCCTGCATCGGTGTATCCCATATTTCAAAATAAACTTTCGGTTTATTACTGTTTGGTTTCAGACTGAGAGACTCTGTTTTCTGTCTCCATTCAGTGGCGAATTCATGCCCTTTTGCTGGTTCGCCAATAATCTTTGTCAGTTCTTCAGCCATCTGCGGGAGCTGTTCAAGTCGGCTAATCGTAAAATTTATGTAATTCAGACCAAGTTGTGAAAACAGCATGGCATATTTTTTATGCATACTGTTTACATCTACCAGAAGAGTTGGGCGCAGTGACATTATGCGCTCAATATTGAGCTCCATCGCGCCAACCCTCGGTATATTGCGGGCCTCCTCCGGATAATTGCAGTAATCAGAGACGCCAACGATCTGCTCACCGAGTCCCAAATGAAAAATCAGCTCTGTTTGAGAGGGCACCAGAGAAATAATTCTGTTTTTGCCGATAGCATCTGCCACACTGGTCAGCAGTAGTAAAAAAATCAGCAGGGTAAGAGTTGTAGAAGATAAATGTTTCATTAATTATTCCGTCTGGCTTGTTTTCGTTGTTTGAAAAATTCATTTCGAAACCGATTGTGTTCGCTGAGAGAGCGAGCAAATTTGTGTCCTCGATTCCCGTCTGAGACAAAGTAAAGATAGTCTGTTTCGGCAGGATTTGCAACCGCCGCCATTGCCGAAGTTCCAAAATTCGCGATCGGGGTTGGTGGCAAACCTTGGTTTATGTATGTGTTGAAGGGCGAGTTTATTTTGAGATCGTCGAAAAGAACTCTGGCTTTGTGTCCGCCTAAAGCATAAAGAACTGTTGCGCAGGATTCTAGCTTGATATTGCGTTTGAGGCGGTTATAAAATACCGACGCTATGAGGGCACGGTCTGGTGTCAGAGCTGCTTCTTTCTCTATTATCGAGGCAAGTATACAGCCTTCGTATTGGCTCAGGCCGGCAGGAAGTGGCTCAATAAAAATACGGTCAATCTGATGTCTGGTTAGTCGTAGCATTCGTTCAGCCACTTTTGCTGCAGAGCTTGGTCGGTTAAAACTGTATGTGTCAGGGAATATCAGACCTTCGGGAGCGGGAATGAGCTGCCAGTCGGAAAAGACTTTTCCCAGTATTTGCGGGTCAGACACTGCCTCAGTGAACTCGAGTGCATTGCATATTCCGCTATCCTGAAGAATGGCTGCTGCTCTGGCAATTGTGGTGCCCTCAGGCAATGTTACCTGGACCGTGGGCATGATGCCTCTGAGCAGTTTGAAGATCACCTCGTAAAGAGTTTCACTGCCGTTGAATGTGTATACACCTGGTCTAAGACGCTGATCCACAGCAATAAACTTTACATAAATACGAAAAATCAGGGCGCTGCGAATAATTTTATGGGTTTTGAGCAGTGTGGCGATCTGTCTGGTGTTGCTGCCTGGTTCAATGAAGATTTCGCTGTGAATTCCTGCGGGAGCAGGTTTGGACATTTCGCGAAACCAGTCGAGAAAGCCAATAAACATTCCGATCGAACCGAAAACTAGCAGCAATGCGGTAAAGCGAAAAATTTTAGTAAAGTTCACGTCGCCTTTGGATATATAACTTATTCAGGCTTTTTAACGAAGTTCAGAACAGTATTACGGCTATTGTCGAGAACGTAAATTTCTTCCGGGCTTTTGGCGATTACACCGGTCGGATAAAGAAATTGACCGGATTGATTGCCGAAATTGCCAACTTTTGAGATCAGTTTTCCGTCGGGAGAAATGATTACTACTGGTACTTCGCCAAGGTCTAGAACGTAGAGGTTGCCGTCTTTATCTATGTGCATTCCAGACGGACCTTTAATGTCTTCGTATTCGCCCTTTTCTTTGTATTCGGCAACAAAGGTGCCATCAATGGCCAGTTTAACTATGCGCTTACCACCAAAGTCGGTTATGAAAAAGTGATCCTTGTGCATCAGAATAGAAGTCGGAAAGAGCATCGCAGCTTTGCCGGAGCCGCCGAGAGTGTTGAGAAACTTACCGTTGGCATTATACTTATACACTTCTGATTGCTTTGACATAATTACATAGCTGTTGCCTTTGCGGTCAATGCAGACATCCATTGGGAAGCGCATCTTTTCAATAATGCGAAGATTTGGTTCGCCCGCCGGGTCAAATCTGACAACTTTGTTGCCGCGCTGGTCGCAGACCAGGATGTCATCGGTAAGCGGATTGACACCGATACCGGTAATGCTCTGAAGTTTGTAGCCTTCGCGACCAGGCTCACCTGCCGCCATAACCGAGTTCCCATCGGTAGTAATTACTTGTACACGTGTATTGCCGGCATCGGCGATAACAAGGTTTCCTTTGCTGTCGAGGTCCATGTCTGTGGCGCTCAAAAATTCGGTTCGGTTTGAGCCTGATTTGCCAAATTCTTTATCAAACTGAAATTTGTCAGGTACACAGCCCGTGCTGAGGCCTGCAAAAATTATTATAGCAAAGGTGATTGTCTTTTTAAGCATGATGCTATTTTCCTTCAAGTCGTTTTCTTGTCTGAACATCATAAATCAAAAAAATATGATTTGCAAAATATTTCTTTCAATTGTATAATAAAGAAGAGATGAATAAAAGAAAACAACAAAGTGGTTTTACCTTGGTGGAACTGATGATAGTTATCGCTATCATTGGCGTTCTGGCCGCGATTGCTATACCTAATTTTCGCCGTTCGCGCGAAATGGCGAGGCAGAACAAATGTTTTGAATTCTCGTCGCTTCTCAGCAGAACAGCAGAATTGTACAGTATCGAGCGAAAACAGTACCCTGCTGCAATCGAAGATCTTGCCCCGTTTTTAAGTGGTAATCGTATACCGCTCTGCCCAATTGATGGCAAGTATGAATGGGTAAAAGGCACTGAAGAGGGTCTGCCAAACGGCAAAAAAGTTTTCTGCTCACAGCACGGCTGCGCGACCGCTACCTGGGGCGCCTGACAAGCAAATAAAAACCGGCGGTCTGTTACAGATGTAGCAGACCGCCGGGTTTTCGGCGTTTTCTTTGTTATGATTTAGGGTCTGCCAGGTTTTCGAATCTGGTCAGGGCCTGTGAAATGTCGACATGCCCGTTGTTCCCAACCGGCTCACTGCCATTTATGAGAAAACGTACTTTTGCGCGTGGGTCAAGTTCTGTCAGCGAATTAACCAGCGAGTAAACGCCTAGGACCTGCTCTGCTGCGCCCATGTTGGCGATGTTTGCGAATTCTTTGCTTAAGTCCACGATAAATGTGCCTGAATTGAAGAATATTCCGCGTAAAGTCGTACCCTTGGGAATAGGTTGATAGAGAGAGCTGCTCATTGGCCCTTCAAGAAGCGTTTCTACTATCTGGCGAGCCTGAGCTATAAGCATTGTGCGCTTACGGACTCTTCGCAACTCATATGTTAAAAGGTCTTTTCCTCTCTGACCAAAATAAATTTTCAGAGAATGAGCCTCTTCCTGTGGTATGAATTCTTCGGCGGCGGGTGCATTGGTGCCGCTTTCGATCTGTTGTGCCTGACTGGCAAGTGCCAGCTGTTGATTAGTCTGTGCAGCAATTTCCGGCAGAATTTTCCGAACGAATAAAAAGTATCCTGAAACAATTAAGCCGACCACAATCAGACCCATCAATACAAATAGTATTTTCTCCTGGTTGTGTCGGGTAGGTTTTCTCGTGTTGCCCATTTGGTTCTCCCTACTGGTTAATGACTATGCCGTTAAAAAAGTCTATGACCGCATTTGCTATCGATTGCGCAACTGCTTTGCGATACTTGTCGCTGATCAGGTTCTTTCCCTCGGTGGGGTCGGAAAGCATGCCGGTTTCTACAACAACTGCCGGAATTGTAATAAATTGCAGTGGCAGCAAAGGAAGTTCTTTTACGCCTCGGCTTTCAACCTTAATGTGTTGTATCAGGCGCTCATTGGCTTTGCGCGCGAGAAAGACGCTCAGGTCAAAACGTGTGTTTTTCAGCCATTCATGGTAAACAGCATCATAGCTGAGTCCTTGTGCTGATTCATCAACAAATGTGCCTTTTTTACCGTAGGAATAGCATGCTATTCCTGCTTTTGTTGTGTCAGAAGATCCACCCAGATGCAAAGAGATATACAAATCGCCGCCATGACGATTGGCAATACCCAGGCGTTGTGATGATGAAATGTCGACGTCAGAGGTTCTGGTCAGGATTGCTTTTAACCCAGATGTTTCGAGACAGGCTTTGAGGTGTTGAGCAATTGCCAGATTTATCAACTTCTCTTCAGGTCGTCCCTCAAATACAAAGCCCTTGTCAGTGCCGCCGTGACCTGGGTCTATGATTATGGTGCGTCCTCTGAATTCCTGTTTGTTGAGACTTGCGGCTGTTACTTCGATGTTGATCTCTGGAGCAGTTTCCATTTTGGTTGTTTCTGTCGCTTTGGCTGATTGCGGAGCCGCAGCGGAAGTCGCTAGGGGAGCGCTAGCGACAAGGGTTGCCGGAGCAGTAGCCAATTGTTGCTCATTTGATGCGGCAAACGAAATTATCATTCGGAAGGGGCCACCGACTGTTTCGATAGTTGGAGTTTTATCTCTCTGATTAAGGTAGAAGCTCAAAATCAGGCCTTTGCGATCTGGGCCGCTGTTAATATCAAGCTTTTTGATATCTCGGCCCTCCGGGTTCGATCGCTGTGTTGGCACCAGATTGCGGCAACCAGAGATGGACAGGCGATAAAGACCGTCTTTGAATTCGGTTTGATAAGTGATGATGTCATTGAACTCAAGCACGATCCGCGTGTGGTCTTCGCGAACACTGTGTCTGAGGGCGACCAGAATCGCTTCGTCGTTGGCCTGTGTCGCCGTAGTTATCGCTACTTGTTTTGGTGCAACTGAAGGGGCCTGCGTTATTGCAATGGGCTGCCCTATTATGGGTTGTGACGGTGGTTGAGATGTTTGCTGTACAAGGATTTGCGGAGCTGCTGTCTTAAGAGCAGCAGTACCTTCTGACGGCAGAAAAAAACGATTTAGCGCGGCTGCCGGCACCATGATCTGCCCCTGCTGTATCTTGGCCGGCGCTGCCATTTGTATTTCCGAGTCATTAACTATAGCTGTTGTGTTATCCACTGTCAGTCTAACTGTTTTAAGCCCTTGACGCATTACCAGAATTCTTTGAATTGGAAACCATTGGTAGGCTATTCCCTGTGATTCAGCAAAGCTACGGGCGCTTATATATCCATCCTGTGCCTGACCGGCCACGCCAGCCAGCACCAGAATTGCCGTAACAACAGCCAGAAATTGTATTTTGCTTCGCTGCAATTTAGCCAACATCAGTAGCGCCCTCCCAATTCTCTGTCTATGTCACGTTTTGCGTCTTTTTTCTGCAGGGCTTCACGCTTGTCGTATTTGGCCTTGCCTTTTACCAGTGCAAGCTCAACCTTAACCTTGCCGTCCTTGAAATAGACTTTCAACGGAACAATAGTCATTCCGCTGGTTCTTACTTTGTTGCCCCATTTGATGATTTCGATTTTGTGGGCCAACAGCCTTCTCTTTCGCTCAGGCTCATGGTCGAGTCTGTTAGAGAAAGGGTTTGAGCCAATGTGCATATCGTAAAGCCATAACTCGCCTCCGATTTCTTCCGCATAAGAGTCTTTCAGAGTTACCTTTCCTTCGCGGCAGGGGCGCAGTTCTGAACCAACGAGAGAGATGCCCACTTCAAGTCGTTCGATAATAAAATAATCAAAATGCGCCTTGCGATTGGCGGCAATGATTTTCTGCCCGTCATCTTGCTGTTTTTTTGAACTCAATCAGGTCACCTGCTTTCACTCCTGGGCCGAACTCTTTGCGAATCAGGGCCCAGCTGGTATTTTTATAGACTTTGGTCAGTAGTAATTCTGCCGATGAGAGATCGGGCGTGCGCCCAAGCACTACTCCAGTGTCTGGGTCGGTTAGCGGACCGCCAGCCTCGAATGCACGCAGACTTAGGCTGTATTCATCAGAAAGACTCAGGCCTTCCTGCATGCCAACGTTGACTATTACCTGCCCATCAACTCTCTTGATAATCTTGCCTGCGGCTACGACATTATGATTGCTTTGTGCTTTGAATATGCTGCGCATTTTTTCGAACTCAGAAAGCCCGGAAAACCGCTTTTGTTGCACCATCAGCAGAGGTTGTGCGACATAGTCCATGTTGGCTGTGATCATGCGTTCAAAGCCTTCCTTGAAATGGTCAAGACTGACATCGCTTTTGCTCATCAGATCTCGATAAAATTTAACACTTGCCTGCTTTTCGCCCTTATCCCATAGTAATCTGGCAAGTTGCAGGACATACTGGTGATTGCCGCCATAAAGCTCGACAGCTTGACGAATCTCGACTTCAGCGCCATCCCAATGGCCCTGGTCAAGTAAATAAATACCTTTTAAAAAGGCTTCCCTGGCTTGCTTCGCCTGCACCGTAGTGCGCAGCATCTGCGGATAAGATGGATATTCGTTGTTCTGTATTGACAATGCAATTCGTCGATCTTTGATCAACTGACTCAGGCGTTCAACTTCTTCCCAATGAAAAATAGCATCGTCGAGGCGTCCCTGTTCACGATACAGTTTTCCCAGCCAGTAATGCGCTTTTATCAGGTTGGGTTCTTGGCGCAGAGCTTCTATAAAACAGTCCTCAGCAGTCTGAAAAAGACCTTTTCGATAATTCTGGTAACCGTCTTCGTAGGCGTTAAGCGCTTGATCTGTTGCAGTGTGACTGTCTGAGGCGAATGGAGAGTTGGTCGCCAGAACAGGGAGAACTGTAAGCAGCATGGTAATGAGTATAGCTGCCCGGCATAATTTGCTGGCAAAAAGCATCTGGTCAGTCTCCGTCAGACAGAATAAGATTCATCTAACATATCGGCATATCTACCGGATGGTTTGAGAAATGCTTTATTGTGCTGACAGGTATTTGATCGGGTTGATGTAGTGCCTGCCTGAAAATACTGAAAAATGCAGGTGTGGGCCGGTTGCGCGGCCAGAACTGCCAACTGTTCCGATGATGTTACCGCGTTTGACTCTTTGTCCTTTGATGCACTTTAATTTGTGCATGTGTCCAAAATAAAGCATTTTTCCATCGCCAGTGCGAATCTTTACCAGGCGGCCAAGAAGCCCGGCGTATGCGGCACAGACTACGATTCCATCGGTTGGACAAACAATGTTTGTGCCCAGTCGAGCCTTGATGTCTATGCCGTTGTGAAAAGAATTTCTTTTGGTAACCGGGTGTCGGCGCATGCCAAAGGCTGAAGAAATTGCACCTTTGACCGGCCAGTCTTTGCTGGCGACAATTTTTTTACTGGTTACACTGACAATTTTGTATGTTCGAGAGACCGGTTGCAGCCTGGTTCTTAGGTCTTCTGCGCGTTCGACAGCATTAGCCAAAAGTTGCCTGGCCGGGAGCCAGAAATTAAAATTCTCTTTGACGGGTGCGTAAAAAGAGGCACTAAGCTCAAGGGCCTCTGAATCATTTACAGGAACAATCAACTGCAAAAGCACCAGGGCAAGCAGAATAATCAGTGCGCGACTGCGGTTGGTGAGGGGCTTTATTTCAGAAGCTGTCATTAATCGTCAGTCGCTGCCTTTGCCGGTTGAACTCTTGTAGTTCGGATTGATCAGGTTGAGAAATTCGCGGTTATCTTTGGTGTTCGAAATGCCTTTGACCAGCATTTCGACAACATCCTGAGAACTCTTGTCTTCGAAAGCGCGGCGCAGGATGATAATTTTCTTAAGATCTTCAGCGTCCATGAGCAGCTCTTCTTTGCGAGTGCCTGACATCTTAACGTCTATACACGGAAAAATTCTTTTGTTAAACAGTTTGCGATCAAGGTGAAGCTCCATGTTGCCGGTGCCCTTGAACTCTTCAAAGATTACTTCGTCCATTTTTGAGCCGGTTTCAATCAGGGCTGTTGCAATAACAGTAAGACTACCACCATGCTCGATTTTTCGTGCTGCACCAAGAAAACGCTTGGGTTTATGTAGTGCGAAAGGGTTGACACCACCAGAAAGTGTCTGACCAGCTGATGGCATCGAGATGTTGTAAGCTCGCGCCAGTCTGGTGATAGAGTCGAGCAGAATCACAACATCGCGACCAAGCTCAACATGGCGTTTGGCCTTTTCGAGGATCAACTCAGAAACCTTAATATGGTTGGTGATGTGTTCGTCAAAAGTTGAGGCAACAACTTCGGCATCGACCGAGCGGCGCATATCGGTAACTTCTTCGGGGCGCTCGTCGATGAGCAGAATAAGCATGAGAACTTCTGGATGGTTCGCAGTTATCGCATTGGCCACCTGCTTGAGCAGCGTCGTCTTTCCGGCCTTTGGAGGTGCCACGATCAGGCCACGCTGACCTTTTCCAATCGGGCAGATCAGATCAAAGACACGGGTCGAAACGTCGGCATCGCCGGTTTCGAGTCTGAAGCGTTCAGATGGGAAAACTGGTATGCCGTCTTCAAAACTGACGCGCTCGCGTAAACGCTCGATGCTAACGCCATTAACCGCTTCTATGCGCAGCAGAGCGTGATAGCTCTCGTCATCTTTGGGCAATCGAACCTGGGCGACGATGGTGTCGCCGTTCATTAGCCCATAGCGCTTGATCTGCGAGGGTGAAACATAAACGTCGTCATCATTCTGCACGTAACTTCTGGTTCTGATAAAACCATAGCCCTCGGGCATAATATCAAGAGTGCCTTCAGAAAGAGCAAGCCCCTGTTCTTTAAGTTGTTCTTTCAGAATGACTCGGATCAGATCCTGCTTTTTCATTTTTTCAGTGTTCTCAAGATTCATTGTCTTGGCAACAGCTTTGATGCTTTTTACAGGTTCTTCACAGAGTTGAAGATAGGTGAAGGATGGTTTTTCCAAAATAGCGTTCCTTTCAAGGAATAACAAAGAAATATCCGGGGCACGCCCGGTTGTCAGCGAGATTTAGGGGGCACAATTCCGCGCGAAAGTTGCATGTAGAGTATATCTCCAAGACCGATACTCATGGTTTTCGCTCTTTCCTGGTCAAGCATGTCGGCAAATATTTCTTCTGCCTGCCCACCGTTAATCATTCCGGTCTTATTTACTGTTTTTCGCATTTCTTTCAACATCTGGTGCATAAAGATAGATTCAAAATCAGAACAGGCGTTTTTAAGCTTGCCGAGTTCCTTCTTTTTGGCTTCAGGAAGCTCAGCGACTCTGTCTTTTTGCAATGCCGGGCTGAGGTAGAAACTGCTCATTTATTATTAGATTCCTAGTTGAGATTTGACTTTACTGAAGCGTTGATTGTGGGGTTCTAGAGCAATAGCCTTCTGTACATTTTCGCGGGCTTCTGAATGGCTACCGAGGGCGTGTTGCACTTCTGCAAGAGAACAGAAAGCATCGGCGTCGCTGTATAGCATGCCAAAGCTGTAATGGTAGTCAACGTCTTCGGTGTCGTATTCAACAGCTTTTTCGAGGTGCTTGAGAGCTTCGGTCAGGTTGCCTATAATAAAATACGAGCGGCCAATATAGTAATGACCTTCAGCAAATCGTTTTTTTACGGCGACCAGATCTCCATATCGTCCGATGACCTTGTTGAATAGCCTTGTCGCTTTTTCGGTTTCTCCTAACATGTTGTAGGCACATGCAAGTGTAAAACTCGACATTATATCTTCTGGGTTGGCTTCAATAGCTCTGTTAAGATTGGTAATGGCTTCTTCAAGTTCGCCGCGCATCATGAGTATCCGGCCGATATGTCCGTAAATCTCTGTATGCGATGGCTTGAGCTGAAGAGCTTTTTGCAGATACTCCAAGGCTTCTTCATAGCGGCCAAGGTGGGCCAGAGAACAGCCCAGGTCGAAATTTGAGTTTTGATTGTTTGGGGCGAGTTCAAGAGAGCGAGTGTAGGCGTCAACTGCTTTTTTAACCAGGCCCATTTTCATTAAATAATCGCCGAGCTTATTGTGAGCCTGGGCAAATTCTGGGTCTATAGCTATGGCTTTTTTTATTTCTACCACGGCTTGGTCGAGCTTGCCGCACATCGAAAGTGATATGGAGCTGTCTAAGTGCTGATTAGCACGATCCCTGTCCTCTATTGAAATTGGTGCAACCATAATTGTTGGAAACCTCACATGGGGTAATCTTGTCTGTTACGATAAAATCAAGACGTTGCCAAATTATTAACATATTCTGATGCAAAATAGCAAGGAAATCATGAAAAAAAGCGAAAAAGTCAAGTTCGCTTACATTATTTTGAGCTCACCATGCAGTGCACCGGCTGCGTTAACTGCCTGAAATATTGCGATAAGATCTTTGGGGGTAGCGCCAACTGCGTTGAGAGCTGCAACCAGGTCGTCTACCGTTGTCTCACCCTGCACTGCGACCATGCTTCCCTGGGTCTGGTTGCGTTTGGCTGCGGCATTGTTGTTCTGTCCCTGATCGTCAATCTGGATCTTGATGCCGTTGTGCGATATTACAACTTTGCTGATGCGAACGTTGCTGCCAACAATCACTGTGCCGGTGCGCTCGTTGATCACCACGCGGTTTGGTTCGTCGATCGACAGTGGCAGATTCTCAATGTTGGCGGCAAAACTTACCGGATCTTCAGACATGCTTGATGGCACACGAATTTCGATATGGCCGGGGTTGATAATTGTTGCCCAGCCAATTCCGTAACGCCGATCAACAGCTTCTTTGACCTTGCGAGTTAGAATTGTATCCTTTTCCTGTAGCAGAACGCTGAACTTGCCGCTGCGGGCAAATGTGTCATCGACGCCACGCTCCATTATCGCGCCGTTAGGGATATAACCAACGGTAAGATGATTTTTCTGGCCTGCAGTTGCGGCTGCGCCGCCAGCACCGCCTGATTCAAATCCACCGATCGAAATTTTTCCCTGACCGACAGCATAAACCTGGCCATCGCCACCCTTAAGAAGTGTGGGTAAAAGCACGCCACCCTGCAAACTCTTGGCATCGCCGATGGAACTGATTGTGATGTCGAAAGGCTCTCCAGCTCGACCGTAAGACGGCAGCATGCCGGTTACTATTACTGCTGCTACGTTTTTGCTCTGAATCTGACCGGTTGTCAGCTCAATGCCCATGTTTTGCAGCATGCCGCGGGTCATTTCAATGCTCATTTCACTCTTGTCGCCAGTGCCGTTAAGACCGGTAACCAGGCCATAGCCAAGTATCTGATACTCCCGGTTTCCGCTCAGACGAGAAATGTCTTTGAGCCGAACCTGCGCCTGCGCCAGCAGAACACTATGTGAGCCTGTTGCTAAAACTAAAATACTGGCAAATGCAAAAACCAGAATAGATTTGATACGCTTTGATCTGTTTGCTTCCATCACACTCTTCCTGTTTTTTTATTGCCCGGAAATCAGGCTCCAGTAATTATATCGGCATTTTGCTCTCCGTTGTTTAGGATACTTTTTTCAGGAACTGGATAGTCAGGAATTATCACCGTTTTTACGTAATGGTAATCAGGCAAAAAGCTAGATCATCTGTGATATTGTGAGTTTTGCCAATCTCAATAGCATGAAGACTGTGGTTAGGTTCTATGAAAAAGCTTGGCATTGCGATTTTAATCACCCTTAAAGAAGACTTTTTTGAAACTATTTGTAACTTTCATGAAACTTTTTTAAGTTAGGGGGAGTATATTGTACAGATAGAGAAAATAGAAGTATTAGAGAAAACTGCGGAGGTTAATATGAGTAGACTCTCAAGGAAATTTGTCTCGGTACTGATCTTGTTCGTTCTTTTGCTGCAGCCGTTTGTGCCGTTGATGGTTCACGCTGAAGAGGCTCAAAATCAGAAGACTGCGATCGAGCAGGCCGTTGCCGATTACCAGAAGACTTATGACGAAATCATGGCCATCGACGAATGTGAGCTTGGCAGCGTCTCTAAATGGGTTATTGGTGCCATTGACGATATAAAAGCGGCGTGGAACAAAGCAACAGACTTCGCAAAAAACGTGTGGAACAGCCGACCAACGTGGATGGGTGGTGACAGTGACGAAGAAAAAGCTGCCAAGAAAGCTGCCGCCGAAGCTGAAGCGGCAAAACTGGCAAATGAAAAGAAAGAGCTTGAAGGATATCTGCCTCAGATAGAAAAAGCAAATGCAGACATAAAGAAGATCAAAGCAGATGCTCAAAAGACCATGGATCTGCTCAAAAGTGGCGCATTTGAAGAAGCCTCCAAAACTGACCCGGCAAAAGTTTATAACAGCCTCGATGCCAATGCCAGCGGCCTGGCGATTTATCAGAAGGCTCTCAGAGAAGCCGGCGGAGCGCTTCTTACCGCTGCTGATGCCCTTTCTACTGCTACAACAATTTTATCAGCCGTGTCTTTGGTTTGTACCGGCCTTTCAGTATTTGTGCCGATAGCTCCGGTTACCGGGCCAATAGCTGCAGTCACCAAGGGGGCTGCAACAGCCACCGGGATTGCTGCAGCAATACTCAAGGCTGCCGGCAATACTCTTGTCGCTGCTGCTGACAAGGCAATTACCGGCGACAAGGAATTTCTCACCCTCGCCGGCAAAGAGGCAACTAAGGCTGCTGCCGAACAGGCTATCAGCCGAGTCGTGAGTAAGGGTGTCGGTCAGTTCGCTGGGGACTATGCTCAATCTCTTACCCAGAGCGAGAGTGGGCAGAAGATTATTAAAGCCATTACCGGTAAAGTAATTAGTACCGCAATCGCTCCGACCAAGAAGGAACTCATCAACACCACCAAGGATATTATCGAGAAGGTGCCTGAAGATGTTCTCGACAGGATTGAGTTGCCCCCGGCAAGTCTCCAGCCAAACTTGAGCTGGTAATTTGTAGATCGTAGATAGTTGTTTGATTTGCCCCGTAACTAAGCCAGCGCGCAGTCTACCGACAGTATCTGGTATTCCGTTCGGGCGGACCTTTTATAATGCTGCAGTTTAAAGGAACATTCTCGGCCAAACCTCCGTCGGCTCTTTTGAGTCGACGGGGTTTTGTGCTTTTTCTGGTCTGCACTTTGGCTCTGGTTATGATGATAATGATAATCAGTTTGAGCAGCCAGAAAAGCGGCGCTGTGCTACAGTTGACAAAAACCATAGAGCAGGAGAGGGCTGTAGCGCTTGCTCAGGCCGGGGTTAACGAAATGCTGGCATGGGTTAAAGCTGGTGTTAATGATAAAAATAGTGCTGTTGGTTCAAGCATTTATCAGTTCTGGAAGACAAAACCGCCCGTCGCTGGCTCGCGAGTTATTTATAGTGCTGAGTTCAGCCCTGCTCAGCTCAAGATGTCGAATCAACTTGTAGACGAATACCTCGGCAATCGTGGCTATGTTTCGGGTCAGATCAGCCTGGTTGTTACCGAACGCATAAACGGTGCCAGACCCTCATTTATCGGTCATATTGAACTTGTTGGCAAGGCAAAATACAAGGATTTTCCTGCTGAAACCAAAGTTAAAGAGTGGCGCGAAATAAAGATCGTCGATCTCTCAGACCCATTTCTAGATAAATATGCGCTGTTTGTAAAAAGCTTCTGCCTGTCGTTAAACAACCCGAAAAAGCGCATTATTATACAGGGCATAACCCCTGACGACCCGACCAGATATTCATTTGCCTATCTGGGAAACCGTTCCTATCCTGCCTGCACTGAGTTCCCTCAGGGCGACAAAAGCGCCAACGCGCCGCCAGTAATTTTAGACCTGGATTTTAAAGAAGATCGCAATCTGCTTGGTAATTTTTATCGGCCGGCACCGTTCCAGATGGCCAACAATCAGTATGTGCAGGCAAGCACCGGGAACCTCTTCTTTGTTAACCCACCTTTCAATTTTGCCGGTATTGCCGGTTCGTTTTCGCTTGCTGACGATTTTCACAAAACGCCTGAACTGGTGACCATCTACAAATCTATCGTCGATTCAAGTCGACCATACGCAGACACAGAAGGCACGCTTGGCTACGTAGTATGCAAAGATTATCAGAGCTCTGGCGGCAATCCTGCTGCCTCACAAGTTTTTCGCGCTCTCGTCAGCACATTGATGCAGAACTGGAAGTATCAATACGGTTATTCTGATTTTTTGAGTATAACAGGTGGCAGCCAACCATTTGCCAACGAACACCCATTTTCAGGGATTATCAACTACTTCGAAGACATTAAACAGTCTAACTCGTCGCGGACTTTTGGCGGGAAAATGCCGCTTTTATTTGGTGAGAACCGTGATACGCCTGTTTATGTCGAAGGGCCGGTTTTTTTAAGATTTTTCAAAGTTGCTTTTGTTGACCAGGTTGAGGTTAAATTCACTTTGAATGGCGGTCAAACTCTCGATGTGCCTTTCCCGACCGTGCCAATGCATTACGAAAAAGCGCCTGAAACCTTTTGTGGTAAAACGCTTAGTCCACCAGTAGATTCTCGAACCGACAAGCTGATGTCGATGCCCATCGAACACTTTTCTATCAACAACTTCTTTTTTGGTGCCGGTACTACTCCTGCCAAGACTCCTACGGCGGTTAAAGGCGGTGTCGAGGGGTATGATGTTTTTCCTACTATTGATGAATCACTACAAACTGTTTCCCATTTTTACCAGACCGCCGAAGAGTTTAGTAATGATCGCATTAAGATCATCAATGGTCAGAAGATCCTTGATCTGGACGGTAACATGCTTATCATGGGTGGGAGCGCTCATGTTCTCAATCTGGCATCTGTTAACAAGTATAGTGGTAAGGGGAAAATTATTGTGGCTGAGGGCAGCTGTCATCTCGGCAACCTTGCGCCGGTCAGCTCAAGTAAAGACTCTCTGGGTATTTATCTGATGGCTGGCAGGTTTGTTCTCAAATCTGATGATACTGCCAATATTTTTGCTTCTCTGGTCGCTACGACCTGTTTCAGCAATAACTCGAATACTTCTGCCAGCGCCGAAGGCGGTATTGATTTCGATGGCAAAAGCGCAAATATTTTTGGTAACCTGGTTGTCGATAATCTCTTTGAGATGGTCAATATGCCTGATGGTGGGCATCTTAAAATTGTTCACGATCCCGGTCTTTACTTCCCTGAATATCCCGTCAGAGTTAGCGTCGGCCAGGTTAGATCGCTGCTGGCAGTAGATTACAATGTTCAATAACAAAGACTTACAGGTCATTTTCATTAAGGTTGCACTAGCTTCGTTTGTGCTTACGCTGCTGATCGCAGCACCATATATCGCAAAGCGGGCGTCTGGCAAGACTGGGGAGAGTGCCGGCGGAGCCGTTGAACGGGCCGGCGAGAAGCTTGCCGTAAAAGCTGTATCTGAAGGTGCTGACGATGTTTTTGCTTTGTTCAAGACCGGCAAGGCGTCAGAAAAACAGGTGAAGCCAAGTTTTGGCAATCTCCCGAACGAACTTTTTCCCGGCAATCGACCATTTTCACTGGATTTTCATAAGATGCCCGTTGAATATCTTGTTCCCCCGGCCCCGGAAGTTACGAGAACCTCTATTCTAAGGATCAGAGAACTTAAAATGGCTGAACTTGAAGCGATAGAGGCCCAGCAGGCCATGGCAAAGAATTATGACAAGAGCCCAGAAAACGGGAGCATCAGATGAGAATGCCGGTCACTCCAGGAGCTCAAAGAAATAAAGTTCTGCATCAACCTCTTAAAAGATCTTTTGGCATCAGGCTAAGCAAACGCAAACGCGGTTTTTCGTTTATCGAAATCGTTGTGGCAATAGGCGTGAGCATGGTCTTTTTTGGTGGACTCATCTATTTTGCCTCTACAACTAGAGCTGAGACCAGCAAGGCGGTTAATTATCTGCGTGCCCTGCAAATTGCTCAGGAAACTATCGAATTGGTGCAGTCAATGCCTCTGGCTGATGCTACGCAGAGTGGTGTGCAGGTTTTCGAAGGCTCGCTGATTGATCCGCAGACCGGCAAGTCGATTAAAATCCCTTTTCACAATCTGTCTGGCTGGCAGCCGCAGACAAAGACTTACCCGGATCAATACAATAACGCCTGGTTTTATCGCAAAGTTCGTATTGATCCAGTGCCTTCTGGTATTTCCAACGCTCGTTTCATGCGTAAGCTTTCGGTGGATATTTACTGGAATGAGTCTAAAACGCCGGAACGTATTGATTCTATTGGCGATGAACCAGACAGAATGCGTAAATTGTCGCTTGCTACCCTGATTTTTGACGAAAGTGAGAGTTACTGATGGCCAGAGTGCGCAACCCAGGTCGATTCGGTTTCACGCTGGTTGAAGCAGTAGTCGGCATCGCTTTGGCAACGGCATTAATGGTGTTTTCCTATCGTGTGTTTACCTATATCGGAATGCAGCGCAGTCGCGGTGCTGTAGACCTACAGGAACTGCAGGGCGCGCGCTATGCGATTAACTACCTGCGGCGAGATTTCCGTTCGGCTGCGCCGCAGATTGCCAATACGGCAACGCTTATCCAGAAAAAAAAGGCGCTGCGCATGCCAATGGTTGAGGCACATTCATTTACCATAGGGAACGAAGCTGTTCCTGTTATCATCGATGATGCTGAGATCTATTTTTACAAACATCTCTATAGCACGCCAGATTCCGCCAGAGAGCCATCCACAGAGCAGGTGAATTACCGTATAGACGGTGCTCGTAAATGTCTGGTGCGCTCTGTTGCCGGCGTAGAAATTGTATTTAAAGATATAAAGGCCGCCAAATTCGAGCTGTATGCGCATCCGCTGGCGCCAGAAGTTCCGATGTTGCTGGTTACGCTAAGAATTGACGCTGACCAGAAGGACATAAAAGCTGGTGGTCGCGAGTATTTTGAGCTGACCACCACGATTTCCAGTGCAATCACCAGCCAGATTCTCAACAACCCTTTTTGGCATATCAGTCAGGACTAGTCCAACCTGTAGGTTCTTAGCTGATTTTAAGGGTTTCTTCGCGGATATGTAAATTTATTGCAACTATTGCTCTGCAATTTCAATGTGTTGAGCACAATTGGTGAAATAAAAAAATCGCCCCGGCAGCTGACAGCTTCCGGGGCGGTGGCTTGATTTTTTACAATAAGCTTTGCAATATTCTGGTAACTATTCCTGGGCGATTTACTCTGCCGACAACCCCTTTGCCATCAAATTTGATCTGGGCGTCAGCGAGCAGTTTTGAATTGATAGTGTTAGTGGCATCGATGTCGCGAGGGCGTGCCACGCCACGAACCTTCATTATCTGGGTTTCGCGATTCACTACTATTGATCGGCTGCCTTCGACAAGGAGATTGCCGTTGCCCATTACTTCGAGAACGGTGGCGGTGATAGTGCCGGTTAGTTTGCCGGAGCGGGTTGTTGTCCCCTGACCGTCGAATGAGTTAGTTACGTCTGTTTTACCTACAAAATTTTTGACCAGATTTTTGACCAGTGGTATTTCGGGGCCGGTTGTGACCTCAGTCGTGCTGTCCTTCTGAGTGTTTGTTGTCGCTTTTGACTGAGCATTCGACTCTTCTGAAATGACAATGGTAATGATATCACCAGGGTGGTACTCGCGTGCATTTTTTGATGAATAGAGGTCATTGCCACTTAGCCACAAGGAATTAGCTGATGCAGTAGTGCTTAGCGCAATAATTATGGTGATGATCAATAATGCCTTAGTTCTGTGCATATTCTACCCTGCCTTTATCTTTGATTACACCACGAATACGGTGCTGATTCTGCAAATTTATCAAAGTGATCTCATCGCCTTCGCCACCACCCTGAACCGCTTTAGCCGGTATTTTAAGGGATAAAGCACCGCTGTTAAAGTGAAAATCCACACTTTCACCTGGCTTGACCAGCCAGTTGTTGCGGTTGCTGGTTTGCTTGAAAATCTCTGGAACAGTTGAATTTTTGCTCGAAGATCCAGTGCAGATATTTTTTTCGCCGATAGAAAGGTCACTGCTGCGTAACACCGTGCCAGGTGACTTGTAACGTCCAAGGCATTTGCCGACAGCTTCTTCGTAGGTAACTGGAACGTTGCTCTGGTCACTTTTAATCTCGATTTTCTTTTTTTGGATCATTTGGCTGCTGACTATTTCTCCTGGCTTGGCAAGCCTTACCAGTTCGGCGGCTTCTACAACTTTGCTTACCTTCACCTGAACGAGCTGTCTGAACGGTCCGCCTGTGGTTTGAGCTGTTAAAACAAACAGTCGCATACCCAGAGTGTTCTCTGAGTTTGTGCTGATTTCCCAGTTTTGCAACACACCTGGCAAAACAATGTTTGCCGGTATGCGTGAATAATCGATCGTCAGTTCATCTTCAACCTTATTGTGGCAGGCTTTGCTGATGCGCTCAGTAACTTCTGAGCATTTAAGAATAGCACCGTCTCTTCTGATGGTGATCTTGTCAGGTATGGTCAGATTGGCCGCCAGACTGCCAAGTTTTCGTTGCATTTCGGCTTTGTTAATCACCAATTCGCCGAGCGGGTCAGGAATATGGCCAATTTGTATTTTCGCCAGTTGTTCACGAACTTTCGAGTTGGTTTCGTTTTTTATCAGGCTGTCGGCGGTGATTTCGCTGTTGTTCACCAAAACAGTTGATTTAAGCGAGGTGATCTGGCTCTTGGTCTCTGGAATGATAATCGCGCCTGAGACAGTATTAATTCCTGACAGCAGCATATAGCATCCTGTTATCAAAAAGCCAAGTCGTTTTGTCATATTATTGGTTTTCAAAACTATTTACCCTATCTTCTGAGATTGTTGGCAATCTGCAACATGGTATCTGAAGTCTGAATGGTTTTTGAATTGGCTTCGTAAGCACGCTGGGCTACGATCATGTTGACCATTTCTTCGACAACCTTCACGTTTGCCATTTCGACGAAGCCCTGAGCGATTTCGCCGAGTTCTTCTGTGCCTGGAACTCCAACAACTGCTTCGCCCGAACTGCCACTGGGAATGAACAGATTGCGGCCGATTGCCTTGAGACCTGCAGGGTTGATAAAGTTGGCGGTTTCGATTTGCCCGAGAACTTCAAGATCAATCTGGCCAGGCATTTTGGCGGCGATGATACCTGATGAGGTAATGTTGATGCCGATTGCTTCGCGTGGAATGGTAAACCCGGGCAGTATCGTATAACCGTCTGAGGTTACGACCGTGCCGTTTTCAGAAAGCTTCCAGGCACCATCGCGTGAATAGGCGGTATCACCATTCGGCAACTGAACCTGGAAAAAGCCTTTGCCTTCAATAACTACATCGAGTGGTTGTTCAGTTTGTTGGAACTCGCCCTGACTGAACATTCTCTGGGTAGCGACCGGTCTGACACCGTGACCAAGCTGAATGCCTACAGGGTAGGTGTTGTCGGAAGTAACCGGCGCGCCAGGCTCTGTCAGCGTCTGATACATCAAATCCTGAAAGTCGACCCGGCTCTTTTTGAATCCTGTCGTTGTTACGTTCGAAAGGTTGTTTGAGACGACGGCGATGTTCATCTCTTGAGCCTTCATGCCAGTAGATGCAGACCATAGTGCTCTCATCATAGGCTTTCATTCCTCCGGTTCGTTCAGATTATGCGTTAGCGGCGAGTTGCCCCAACCGAATTGATAGCCTTGTCGAGCAGGCCATCATGAGACTGAATTACTTTTGAATTTGCTTCGTAGGCGCGTGATACTTCGATCATACGCACCATCTCTTCAACCAGACTGAAGTTGGGTTTTTCTACATAACCCTGCTTGATATTACCTTCAGCTCTTGCCACCTCTCCATAGGCCCGCACAAATTTGTTGGCGCCTTCCTTGCGAAAAGCTTTGCGATCGGCGGACATGCCCTGAGCAATTCTGAAGCGTGGCTGACCATCCATAAGTATTCGACCGCTGCGGTCTATGGTTACAGCCTCACCCTGACCCGCCTGAACTCTTTGCAGGCGCGAGTTGAGGTTGCCTTCTGCGTCAAGTATGTTGCTCTTGTCTTCCTGGTTGACCGGCTCGGTATCGGCAAGGATGTAGTCACCATGCATGTTGGTCAGAAAACCCTCCTGGTCGATGGTCAGTATGCCATCACGCGAGAATCTTGTGCCCTTTTCTGACTCGACGACAAGAAAAGCTTTTTCGTTTTCCAGCGCAACATCGAGGTCATTGCCGGTATAGCTGAAGGCTCCAGCTTTGAAGTTTGTAAACGATTCGTCAAGTATGACGCCAGTGCCAAGTTCGCCAATTTTGGGATACTTGTAAAAGGGGCGGGGAGGGTAAAGCTGCCCATCGTTGACCTTGCGCAGAACCATGGTCGGCAGTTCCTTGAAAATGCCCTGATCTTGCTTAAATCCTGCGGTATCTACATTTGCAAGGTTGTTGGCGACCATATCCTGACGGATAGTTTCGCACAACATTGATGACGAAGAGGTATATAGTCCTCGAATCATTGGCTGCTCCTTGTGGTGCAGTATTCGCCGCAATTGTCTGTCTTGCTGCATTTCTTTACACTGTTGAGCACGGCTTCACCTATCGGGTTATTGTGAAATGCCAGTTCCTGCGCAAGGTGTGAATGCAGGCATTTAACACCTCTAAAGTCTCTGCTGCCAGCAATTGTAGTTTCGCTGAGAATCTCTTTTATATGCTCCGGCAGCTCGCCCGGGTAAATTTTTTCGGCCATTTCGAGTCTGAGTAGTGAAATTTCGCTTTGCCCGTGCAGAAACTTTTCCCTGAATTCGTCGTCAGAATCAAGCTTTTGTGAGAATTCTTTGATCTTGCCATGCTGCTCAAGGTCTGCTACCTGCGTTTTGAGTCTTGGGCAGACCAGCCATAAAAATGTTGGGAATGGTTTCCAGATACCGTCTTCAATGAAAACCGGGTTTGCTAGGAGCACCTGGGGACTGCCATCAGGGCAGAAAGTTTTGACCGTAAAGGGAGTGCGAGGCACGCGGCCTAGCAGCTCGACGGCAGTTTGATATTGCATATCATCTGTTGGATTCAAGTTTGCCAAAATAACACCTTCCCTAAACGATATATCGGCAGAATTTACGCCTAAGTTTAGGGATTACTGATTTTTTTTCTTTATCAGAAAGTTAATCGACAGTTGGCTGCCTTTATTTGAGAGTTATTTTGCGCAAATTGCTCGGCTGCGTTAATATTGTTAGGTGTATCGCGGTGTGCTTGCCGGGTGCAGTAATACTTCAGCCTTATCAGGAGATATACTATGAGCCTGCGTTATTTTACCGCCGGAGAGTCGCACAGTGCATTCCTTACCGGTATAATTGACGGCATGCCGGCAGGTGTCAAGGTTTCCCCGGAAGATTTTGCCGCTCTTTTACGGCGCCGGAGAACCGGTTATGGCCGAGGCGCGCGTCAGAAGATAGAGCAGGATGAGGTCAGGATAACTGCGGGGGTGCGTGAGGGTTATACAACTGGCGCTCCGATTTCCCTTCTTATTGAGAATGCTGAATCTGCTGGCCAGAATTCTCATCTAGAAGCCTTTACGCCTCACACTGCCAAAACAATCAACGTGCCGTTGCCAGGTCATGCAGACTTGCCCGGTGTTGTTAAATATGGTCTGGACGACTGTCGCACCATTAGGGAACGCGCATCGGCCCGCGAAACAGTAATGCGTACGGCACTGTCGGTATTCCCACGCCGCCTGCTCGCTGATCTTGGTATCAAGTCACTTTGTCTGGTAGAAAGTCTTGGCAATCTGACCGCGAATATTGACTATACGCAGGCTCCCGATGTCATTGCCGACATGATCGTTGCCAACGGTGCTGATTTTATTACGCCGGATGCTGCTATAATTCCAGCCTGGCGAGAGCTTGTTGATGCCGCATTGGCGAAGAACGAGAGTCTTGGCGGCACTGCCGCCGTAATGTTCTGGAATCTGCCTATCGGTATGGGTAGTCACACTCAATATGATTTGCGGCTTGACGCCAGGCTGGCAGCATTATTGATGAGCATCCCAGCGGTAAAAGGTGTCGAGATCGGCATGGCATTACAGCAGGCAAGGGGCAGTAGCATTGCAGCTGACCCGATTTTATTCGCCCCGGGATCAGGATGGTCGCACCAGAGCAATTTTGCTGGTGGGCTTGAGGGCGGCATGACGAATGGCGCGCCTCTAGTTCTTAGATTCCATATGAAGCCGCTCCCAGCCAATTCAAAAGTTGATTCAGTCAATCTGAAGACTGGGCAACCAGCCCGACCGGAATTTTACCGCTCAGATACTCAGGCCGTTACCGCGGCGGCAGTTGTGGCCGAGTCGGTTGTAGCTGTTGAGCTGACTTCGCAGCTGCTTGCAATGACCGGCGGTGCCACATTGCAGCAGATCCACGATAGACTGACGCGACTGCGCGAGGCGCAAAGCCTCTTGCCAGGCTAAAACTCAAGTTTCGACACGGCAATCTATATGAATGCAGAGATTGCTTGCCCTCCTGGCGCAAGCTGCCCAAGCACTTCCTGCGCAAATCGCAGTGGCAAAATATTCATTCGGCTAAAAAGAGAAGGGGCTGAACCCTTTGGTTCAGCCCCTTTGTCGTAGGAGTTATCAGAATGAGGTGTCGAAAGCGTTGTCGAACGAATCGTCAATGGTGCCAGCTGGCTGATTGAATGCCGGCTGCGATACTGCAGAAGCAGTTGATGGCATGCCAGAGGGAGCCAGTGAAGTCGGAGCTGATGATTCGATGCTCTGGGCAATGATGTGAGGAGTGATAAGGATAATCAGTTCCTGTGAGTTGCCGGTTTTGCCCTTGAAGCTGAACAGATTCTTGATGATCGGGATATTGCCGAGCAACGGAATTTTGTTAGTTTCTTTGCCTTCAGTGTCTTGAATGAGGCCGCCGATGAGAATCTCTTCGCCGTCTCTTACACGAACTGTAGTCTTGGCAGAACGCGTGCCGATAACCGGATACATGCCGTTGTTCGACCATTCTTCAACGAAAGATACTTCAGGTTCAGCGTCAACAGTGATGTAACCATCGTCGTTGATTCTTGGAGTAACTTTCAGCTTTATGCCGGTATCTTTTTCTTTAGGTGGCTGGTCAGCACCACCTGGGTAGATAACTTTCTTACCAACAATGATTTCAGCTTCCTGGCCGTTAACAGCAGAGATCTTGGGGTTCGACAGAACCTTGGTTTCACTGCGTTTTTCAAGTGCGGCAAAGGTAGCCTTAAACAGGAGGTTTTCTCGATAGAAATCGCCAAGACCAAACATGTCGCCCTGTTGTCCGCCAAAGTTTTCCTGATAGAGGCCAGAGTCAGGATTCACAGCAAAGTATTCCTTGGTGGCGAACAGTGGAACTGCGCCAGTATCAACAGAATAATCAGCGTCACTACCAAGCTTGCCTTGCCATTTGAAACCAATGCTTTTGGATGCGTTGGTATTGACTTCAACGATCTTGGCTTCCATCATGACCTGGTGAACAGGTGTATCGATGGTTTCGATCAATTTCTTTACTTCGTCGAGAAGGTCTTTCCCGCCAGAGACGATAACCGCATTGATGCGATCGTCGGTAGCTACCTTGACTTCTTTTCTGATGGTCGAGGTAATTACCTTTGCCACATCTGCCGCTTTAGCATACTGCAAGCGTTTGGTAATAGTAAGGCCTTTCTCGAAGGCTTCGATCAGTTTCTTTTCATCGGCGAGAATCCAGGTGTTACCGATCTTGCGGACGGCAAAACCGTTAGTCTTGGCGATAAGGTTCATGGCTTCTTCGTAATAAACGTCTGACATTTTTACGGTAACCGCTCCACGAACGCTTTTCTCAGCAATGATGTTGGTTCCAGACTGCTGGGCGATAACCTTGATGATCTGACGAATATCAGTATCTCGGAAATCAAGAGTGATGTTATCTTCGGCTCGCAATGAACCTGGTAACAACATAGCGACTGTAAGAGCCGCAAATAGTAGTAAGATGTTGGTCTTCTTCCTGGTGTAACCCGTGGAACTCATTCTTTTATACCTCCGAACGGGAATGTTCGACAACAAAAATCTCCGACAAGTGCCATTGATGGTTTGTCAGTTGATACATCGACAAGTTTTGTTAATTCGTGAAGCAAAATTATCATTTTCTTTTTGTATTTCTCATGTCGCTGTTAATAAGCGATCAGTTTTGATAAATACCCATATCGACCAGATGCAGTAAATGTCTGATAATTTGCCGGAAAATATTTTGAAAAACCGATTGATGTGGTATTCTCTTGTTAGATGAATATCTTTGACAATGCATGGTCCAGCGTTGGGATTGCTATTATTTCATTGCCTACTCTTGTTTCTATTATTGTTTTTGGCAAGAGCAGGGGAATGGAAGAGGCTTTTCGCATTGGAATTAATGTCACCTTCGTTTTGGTCGGCCTTTGTGCAGTTTTTATGTTTTTTTACATTGCGATTAAATTCGTGAATAACTTCAGAGGCAAAAAGTGAAATTGTTTTTAACTGAAAGCTAGTCTTCTGGCTATGTGCTGAATGAATTTTTCCAAAGTGTTCTAATTTGGACTCAGATTTGGACTCAGAAACAATTTTTTTGGAGCGTAACTTCACCTGATTTGTTCCGATGAAAAAGGGCTGTAACAGTGCGATTGCCTGATTTTACTCAGGGCGCGTCTGTTACAGCCCTTCGGCTTAACCTGACCCGATTAACAGGTCATTCTTTTTCGTCGCCACCAATCTTAAAGGTATGGCGGCGCTGTTCCTTGTTCGAATAAACCACGATGCGGTCATTCTGAATGTCAACAACCTTGAATTTGCCATCGACGATCTGGTCTTTAGTTACAGTATGTTCTTCGTTTTCGAATTTGATAACTGCCAGACGCGCACCTTCGTTACCAACGATGCCGGTCACAAAAACCTTGATCGGTTTAACCGCGGGTGGCTGTGGTTTGTTGTCGCCTGGTCTTGCTACTGGTTGAACAGTTCTTACTGGTGGCAATACGACCTTCTTTTCGACTATCGGCTTGAACGGGTCTTTGTTAGCGTTTTCAGTAACAAAAGAATATTTGTTGAGAAGAGAGTCAATCTGTTCCTGTTCAGTCATTTTGGAGGTGTCTACCATGCCGTTGCCACCTGAAACGGGGCTTTCTGCGACCATGCCGTCACCAAGGGCCGTGTCATCAGCTGGAGCTGCCGCGGCCGGTTCGCCGCCGATGTCATCGAGACCTCCGAAATCGTCGAGATCGTCAACCGCAAATACCTGCGGCGCAGCAAGAAGGAACACTGTCAGACAGATTATTCCCAATGATCTTAGTGGGCTGTATCTACTCATATTAATCAGTCCTCCTTTGTGCAATTATATGCCGCTGCCCATGATGTAGACCTTGGCGCTAAGCGTTACGCTGAGGAGCGGGCTTTTGCTTTCGCGGTCTACTTCGGCAGATACAGAAACGTTCATTGAACCAGCTGCCAGATTGATGATCTTGCGGCGTTCCATGATGGTGAGAAAGTTGCCAATGTCTTTGAAAGTACCCAGAACAGTCATTTCTACAGGCAGTTCAGACCAGTCTTCGGCACGAACTAGTGGCGAAATGCGGATGTCCTGAAATTTAACTTTGAATTTATTAGCTACGGTTTCAGTTGAATCAAGCAGTTTGGGAACAACGGTGTTGAGCTGGTTTGATTCCATCTGCAACTTGTTTTTCTGCTCCGTCAATTTTGAAATCTGGTTACGCAATTCGGCCATTTCTTCTTCGATATTGGCCAGTTGAGCTTTTTGTCTCTCCAGACCTTCTATTTCGGTGTTAATTTTGCGGCCTTCTTCTTCCATTGGCTGGTAGTAGTTCATGTAGAAGAGCACCCCGGCACCAATTGCAACAACCAGGAGGAAGATAGTTACTACGGCAAAGTTGTTCATTTTAACCTCCCAGGTTCTTGTCGCCGAGATCGCGTTTGATTCGGCAGTTCACTTCAAAGCGCCAGACCGGCATTTTTTCGTAGATGTTCTTGGTAGCGCTTGTCAAAAAGACTTCTTCAAAATGTTCATGTCCCTGAAGCGCCTGGATAAATTGCTGAATCCCTTTGGTCAGCTGACCACCAGCTTTTGGCTCTTCAGCGCCATCTTCGTTACACGAATAGGCAGTAATCTGAACGCGGCGATCCGAGTCAATGCGCAAATTGGTAATCCAGACAGTTTTCTCAGGCACTACGCTGGTCAGATTGCTGAACGCCTGCGACCACTGCAGAAGAGTTGCGCCAGAGAGCTGTTTGAGTCGCGAAATATCAGCTTCGATTTTGCCGCGTTCCTGGCGAAGACGGTCTTTGATGTCGAGTTTCGATTGTTCGCGGGCAATCTCGTTCTTGAGCGTCTCGCGTTTCTTTATTGCATCGTTGTTCATGCCTTTGATCATCTCGGTGCCTGCCATGAAGCCGGCTATAATACCAATTGCACCAATAACGAAGAATATCGCTGCGAACGGAACCTGAATTGGCTTGCGCCGTTTGACCGTTAATAGGTTAATTCTAATCATAATTAGTCTCCCACCACCCCTCGCAAGGCGAGCCCGATGGCAACCGTATACTGCTGAAGATTGTCATAGAGTTCATCGGGGTCAGGACAGGTAACAGCTATTCCTTCGAGCGGGTTTCCCATAAACACGTCTACGCCAAGCTCATTGCTGATGTAGGTGTTAAAACTTTTGAGGTTTGAGCTGCCGCCTGAGAGAATGATGCGATGAATGAGAGGTTCACGAGACTGTGCTTTGAAGTAGTCGAAAGAACGCCTGATTTCTGAGGCAAGCTCCTCGACAGTGGTTTTTACCACTTCAGAAATTTCATTCGCTCCAGTATCACCAATACTCACTTCTGCCTCTTCGATCTTTAGCGATTCGGCCTGATCAAATTCCTGTTTCATAACATCTTTGATCATTTCGGTGATATTGTTGCCGGCAATTGGAATGTTTCTGGTGAACATCAGAATGCCTGATTTGAGAACCGAAATGTTCGTGGTTCTCGCGCCGGCATCAATTATTGCTACAACTTCGCCGCCCTCTTGAGTGCTGGCTGTCTGCAGATATGATCCTTCAAGCGCGTTGAGCGCTGCGATCGTGTCTACGTCAACCACTTCTGGTGTAAGGCCAGAGCTTTTGAGGACGTCTGTGTAGGAGTTGACCAGATCTTTCTGCGCAACTACCAGCAGAATAGAATACTTACCGCCGCCATCTTCTTCTTCATCAACGGTAGACAACACTGCATGCGTGATGCTTACCTCGTCGATGGCATAGGGTACATACTGTTCTGCTTCAATGCGCACAGTTTGCTCAAGTTCCTCAGGCGACATGACCGGCAGCTTGGTAAAGCGCATGATCACGTTTTGCCCGGAGATCGATACAAAAGTTCGTTCCGGTTTGATTTTCCGGCTCTTCATAATGTCCTTGATGACTGCTGAAACTGACTGTGGATCGCCCACTGCACCTTCTGTCATAGCGTCGGGGGGCAGTGGCATCATCCCATAGTTGACCAGTTCAGGGCCAGAAGGAGACTTTTTGAGCTGAACGATCTTAACAGCTGAGGTGCCTATATCGACGCCCACCGCTGTATTGGTGTTCCCAAAGGTGAACAATCCCATACGCTCTTTCCTCCAAATTAGTCACGACTCGTGCCCGTGACGGCTTAAATTTACAGAATGTCAGTTTTCTATCGGCTGTTTCTTAACCAAATTTAATCTAAATCCAAAAAAACTTCAATAATCCAGACTTCGCAGTGCAACGTTCGAATAGTAGAAGGCAAGAATTTGCCGGTAAGACCAGTTTCGTTTACCCATTTCTATTGTGCCGGCCTGGCACAGACCGACCTGGTGTCCGTAGCCCCGCCCAAACAACTGCAACTCATTGAGAGTATCTCTGTTCGCCTGAACCTGCCCTTTTGTCGCCGCAGTAGCAGATGGAAGGGTCGAGCTGCTGCTTTCTGCTTCCTCGCGGCTTGCCAGACGCAATCCGATTGTCTGCCAGCCCTCTGCTGGTCGAAGCGTGCGCTTGAGGCCTGATTCAGTAAGGATCATCAGCTGGTTTGGACCATCGCCGGCATCATCAACCAGCGCCGCAATCCTCAGTGTGGTATGTTGCATCAGCTGCGAATTCACAGGTGTCTTAACTGGTGCTGCCGCCGCGATTACTTCTCTGGCACGGCTTCGGTTACCAAGTAAGAAAGTAGTGCTCGGCAGATTGAACAGTCTTCTGAATGTTGTTCCTCGCACTTTGTGTGTGCCCGTATCTGTGTGCAGAATGATACTGGTGACTCTGTCCATGTTTGCTGGTGCATCAATCTCGGCATCGTAAAGTTTCGAAAACACAATTTTCTCGCGGCGCAGCGCATTAGTGAGCTCGGCGGGCTTTATCGATCTTGTCCAGCGGTAATTATGGCCGTCTTTGCAGAACGGGCAGATCACTCTGCGCAGATAACTCCGCGGCGCGCCACCAAAAACCTTGTCGTTGTCAGAGGTCATGCCGCCGCAGCTGGCATGGTAGAGTGTTGCGATTGGCTCCCCGTCCGAAATCATAATTATGCCCCGGGTTGCCTTCACTGCCGGATCAATCGCGGCGCGTTCAGCTTTGACACCACTGTAGACTTGGCAATGTGTTGAATCACATACGTCAGCACCTTCTGAGCCATGCTTGCCGCGACTTGCGTAGGCATAGGTCCGAGCGATGACTGTTTGTGCCCGCAGCGATTCAACTGGTGACATTGAGCCTATTTCGCTGCCTACAACGCCGCGTAGATAGCTTTCGATGCCGACATGGTTGATGATACGTGCGCCCTTGTCGCTAATAACTGCCTGTAGATAACCCCGGTAAAGATTTTTGTCGAGCTGAACGAGACTATTGTTGCCATGCAAAGCGATGGTTTCGCCTCTATACTGGGTACGACTTCTATTTTTGCCAGAAGCAGGCAGCTCCCATGAAAACACTTCGTTTTTTCTGAATGTCTTGATTTTTCGACCGCGACTGTTCTCCAACCAGCCGCCATCCGGAAACTTGACGCTGAACTTTGTGTGATTACCGCCCATCTTGACTCGCAGGACTGGCTCGGAATTGTCGGATTTTTGCTGTCGTCGCGCCGCTTCAGAAAACGCTGGAAACAGTAAAATTCCGGCAATGGTCAGAATCATCAGCAACAGGCTGTTGCTGAGGTTTTTGTTGAACCCACCGGTTTCTGACCTGTTCATGTCTTTTACCTTCTTGAGTCGCGTTCAATGATTTAAACGCCAGAGCCGACACCTGGATTTAGAATTCTTTTATCGTTCTTATAGCGATCATGCTCGCTGAAAATACAGCCACAATATTTTTGCCTGTATAAACCAAGTTCGCGAGCCTTTTCATTTGATCCGCGAAATCCCGGCCTGAAATCCGTGTAATGAAAGGCTACGCCATTTTCTGCAGCAACTTCCTTGCCGGTTTTGATCAGTAGCTCGTGATCCTGATAAGGACTGATGAGCAGAGTTGTTGTAAATGCCGCAATGCCGGCGATAGTTGCAGCTTTTGCCGTAGCTTCGAGTCGTAGGCGATAGCAGATTTCACAGCGGCCTGCCCCAAAATCGTTATTGAGAGCGTGCAAAAAACGGTTGAGACCATAAGCGGTATCACCGAATATAATTTCGAGCTTAAAATGTGTCGCTGCTGTTTTAAAAGATTCGAGTCGCTGCTGATATTCTATGAATGGGTGAATGTTTGGGTTTTCCCAGAAGAGCAACGTGTTGCCAGCACCGGCATTTGCTTCAAGCAGGGGGTATGAGCCGGTCAGACATGGGCCACAGCAAGTGTGCAGCAGAATTGCCATTGTTATGCTTTTTCTCCCGGATTCAACAGAGTGCCCGAAAGGGTCCAGTTGCGGGCTTTTTCGATGCGAACCTTTACATAACTTCCGATCAGAGATTTGTCGCCAGGAAAGTCTACAGAGCGCCCGCTGCGGGTTTTGCCGACCAGATGGCTCTGATCGCGTGCGGCAGCTGATTCTGTCAGTAACTCGTATTCTTGCCCGATAAGCTTGCGGCTTTCTTCAAGACTGATGAGATTTTGAACCTCAATAAGCTTTGCCAGTCGCGCTTTTTTTTCATTTTCACTGAGTTGCTCGGTCATTTTTGCTGCTTCGGTTCCGTTGCGCAGTGAATAGTAATACATAAATGCGGACTCATAGCGAACCTTCTGCACCAGTTCAAGTGTGTCGGCAAAGTCCTGTTCTCTCTCTCCTGGAAATCCGCAGATAATGTCAGTGCTCAGACTTGCTCCTGGGATGTTTTCGCGCACAGCATCAATAAGTTCAACATACATTTCACGGCTGTAGCCACGCTTCATTAGCTCAAGAATGTGGTTTGAGCCAGATTGAACCGGCAGATGATATTGCTCGCAAACTTTTTTGAGTTGAGCAATACGTTTAATAGAGGCCAGCGAAAAATCGCGTGGGTGCGAAGTCATAAAGCGCACCCATTTAATGCCATCAATTCCTTCAATCATCTCAAGCAGCTGGGTAAAGCCCTCTTCGAGACCGATATCGCGTCCATAGGCGTTGACATTCTGGCCAAGAAGAGTTACTTCACTGACTCCACGCGCGGCCAGATCGCTGATGTAGTTTTTAAGCTCAGATAAAGGGCGGCTGATCTCGGGGCCGCGAACGTATGGAACTATGCAGTAGGAGCAAAAGTTTGTGCAGCCTCTGATAATATTTATCATTGCCGAAAATGGTCTGCTCAGAACAATTCCGTCGGCTGAATCTCCATCAAAAGCGCCCTTGCCAATAAAACTGCCGAGGGTTTTGCCATTGGCAGCACGTTGTAGCAGAAGAGGCAGCTCTTCGATGTCGTTTGGCCCAAAAACCAGGTCTACAAGGGGCAGCGCCTCAAGTAGCTCAGCTTGCATATTCTGCGCCATACAGCCCGAAACGCCAATGATTAGATGCGAATTGCGTTTTTTATGATTTATCAGCGACTGAATTCTGCCGATAAGACGCTGCTCAGCGTGCTGACGAACGCAGCAGGTATTGAAGAGTATCAGGTCAGCTTCTTCTTCATTTTCTGTCTCAGCATAGCCAATCGAAGCCAATAGGCCGCGTAGCCGCTGTGAATCTGCCTGATTCATCTGACAGCCAAAGGTTGTAAGCAGAAATTTTGGGTGTGACTTGTTCATGATAGCGCCATTTTAACACAAGTCAGGTGCTATTCATATACCCTCAGACGAGGCAATCAATAAAGTTTTTTCAGTTTTGCTCCAGGGAAATAGTGCAGCAGAATTTGCGTAAAGCTGTGTCCGGCTTTTGCCATGCTCTGTGCGCCAGTCTGGCACATGCCAACACCATGGCCCCATCCTGCTCCGGTAAAACTGGCGCCGACGATGAAGCCGTCTTTATCACGCTTCCATTCTACGCTAAAGTTAGAGCTGCGCAGCATGCCAAAAAGCTTTCTTATTGCCAGCTCTCTGAGTACTGTTTTTTCACCGCTGCTGCCGACTATTTTTATGCTGATGATGCGGCCGCTTACTTCTCTGATAAATTCATCTATGCTGCGAATACGGCCAACCTCAGCCGCAGCTTCGACTTTTTTCCAGTCGTTTTCGCTCAAAGATTTTTGCCACCTGAATTTGTCAGCGCCTTCGACGCCTGGCAAAGAACACCAGGCTTTTGGTGGGTTGAGAATGAAGGCCTCTGCCTGCTTATGATCAGTCAAGTCAAGCTTAAACGGTGTTTTTAGTTGGCCTTTATGGCCTTTGGCCATTAGAGCCATGTATTCCGTAGCACTTGCCGGGGAAAGGTCGTAGACGCCCTGCAGGTGTATGTCTGGATTCGAAACCCAGATCTTATCGTTTGAAGAGCTGTGTCCCCCACAATTTGCTGAATATACAGCATCGAGAATGCCGCCCTCGTGGTTCTCCAGAATTTGCCCGAACGTATTTTTTATGCTGGCGCCAATTGTCTTGTCTACTGATTGTATGCCTTTATACACCTGACAATGCTGTTCAGAGCAGAAATCGAAACCTTCGTTATAGTGACGGGTGCCTCTCTTTGATAGCATTTCGCCGCGTGCCGCAACAGCTTGCGCCTGTAGCGCTGATTCAGGGGCACTGGATGATATCTCTGACGGAACGATTCCAATAATCAATGTTTCCAGATCAGTCTGTTCGATACAATCAATGACGTTTTCAAAGCTCCAACCGATGAAGAGTCGCCCGGCGAATTGGCGGTCGGCAAAGCCATGCCAGCTGAAACCCTTTGCAAACTCAGCTTTTTTAAGCTTGGTAGAAGCGTTTGGAACAAGTTCAAATCCGATTTCTGATGTGGCAATTTTCTTTTTGCCCTGATAAAGAGACAGTTTTCCCTGGGCAGGATTAATGTTTTCATAAAATATCCAGCTCGAGATCCCTTCAGCAGCCAGTTTATTTTGCTGTTCCTTCGCTTTTGACTCGTCTTCGAAGATGCCAACGCCGACGAATGTAATGCGGTTGTCAGGGTATCCTGCTGTTGGCACGTGGCCTGCAATAAAATGATGTGTGGTGTATTGTTTGAAGCGGCTTTCAACCTCTGCCAGCAGTTCGGGCTTGTTTATGCCGGCAGAGCCAACCATCAGATGACAACGGCGCACCGCTGGCGCACTCATGTGTCCTTCTATTCTAAGTGTCTTGTCCGGCTGTATTTTGCCTTTTTTATCGCCACTTACCCATTCGCCGCCCTTTGGCATGACAAATTCTATGGTTTTGTCATACTGTGCGATTCTGATTTTTACGCTGGGAGGTGTTGCAGCTGCAGGCAGGGCTGTTGCCAGAAACAGTGCCATTACAGAAAATGCTGCTGCTACAATATATTTATTCATGATCTATTTCTCCTAGTGCCTTGTAAAGAAAGCCTTCTGCCTGTTCCAGTTTCATACGTGCCTGATCAACTGGCAACTCGGTTCTGGCAAGCAGGATCGCCAATTTTACGTCACCTTCTGCTTCCTGAAGTTTAGCTTCGGCAATGTAGTTTGGGACTCTGCCGCCCTCCATGACAATGCGTATAGCACGCTTCTGCAGTTTTTTGTTAGTGGCCATAAGGTCTACCATAAGATTTTCGAATACCTTGCCCATTCTTACCATGCTGATACTTGAAATCATGTTCAGAACTATCTTGCAGGCCGTACCGCTCTTCAACCTTGTAGAGCCGGTAATTACCTCTGGCCCCACTGCCGGATTGATTAATACATCCGTCTTGGGAAGCTCGCCATAAGGATTGCAGGTAAGCAATACAGTAGCAGCACCAATTGCTCTGGCATGGTTGAGTCCGCCGGTTACGTAAGGAGTGGTGCCAGATGCGGTTATGCCAATCAAAATGTCGTTTTTACAGAATTTGATCGCTTCGAGATCCTGGCGACCGGCATCCATATTGTCTTCAGCGCCTTCAACTGCACTGGTGACCGCCTTTTGGCCGCCCGCAATCAAAGCCATTACCATTTCCGGGTTGACGCCAAAAGTTGGCGGACATTCAGACGCATCAAGAACTCCGAGGCGTCCTGAAGTGCCCGCTCCAGAGTAGATAAGGCGCCCTCCGTTTCTGAAAGCGGTCAGAACCAGCTCAATTGCCTGAGAAATGTTCTCGCTGCAAGCTTCTACGGCCTTGAAAACAGACATGTCCTCGTTTATAAAAATTTTGACCGCCTCTCGTGTTGAAACCCGGTCTATATACATCGTGCGCGGATTTCTTGTTTCGGTGAGTGCCTGTCTATTTGTGTCACTGCTTGTCATTTGTTGTCTCCTGAAATCAAAAAAACTCGACATTTTGTCATAAAAATGTTCACAATAATCATTATTGGACTTTCGCCCTTGCACAGTAACAAGGTTTGGTTTAATATGACGCTAGGAATTTGTACCACAAAGCCAGCGCTTGTGTCCCAAAAAATTCGCAAATTTTATCCCTGCCGGGAAATCTATAAACTACATCCAGCGAGATATCAAATGGAAAAGACATTGGAACAATTGACGGAATTGATTAAAGCCGAACCCCAGAACCCGGAATACTACAAGGAGCTGGGCAATTACTATTTTCGCAACAGCGAATACGACTTGGCCATAGAACAGTATCAGGTTGCCTTGAACATTGATCCGACTTATTACAAGGCGTTGTATAATCTGGGCAATACCTATTACAAGATGGAACAGCACGAAAAAGCTGTGCATTTCTGGCACGAAGCCATCAAGGTTAAGCCAGATTTCGATCATGCCTATTTTAATCTTGGCTATCACCACTACCAGAAGGGTTTTATGCGCGAAGCGATAAGAGCTCTCAGTGAAGCTGCCCGCATTAACCCTGACGCAGCTGATACTCACCATTATCTCGGGTTGTCTTATCAGCAGACTAACCAGCTGCCCGATGCTATTGCAGAGTTCCGAAAAGCTATTGAGCTGAATGATGAAGATCCTGATTACCACTATAATCTTGCCAATGCAAGTTACGATTTTGGAGATTATGAGGTTGCAGCAAATGAATGGGCTGTTACTTTGAGTATGCGCGATAATGACGTAAAGGCCCGAAATAACTACTGTGATGCCCTTTTACAGCTTGGGAAATTCGAAGAGGGTCTCAACGAAATCGAAAAAGTACTGGCTTTTGATTCGGAATATCCGCCGGCGTTGTGCACCAGAGGCGAACTGCTCGAAAAACTTGGCAAGGTGGAAGAGGCCAAAGGACTTTTCGAACGTGTTCTTGAGCTGACCAGAGACAACGAACCCTGGGAAATATTGCATAAATACGTTGTAGAAAGACTCTCTAAAGCCGCTGAAACCAAATCCTGACCGAATAGCCTGAAACCCAAAACCGCCGTATTCATTTGGTGAATACGGCGGTTTTTATTTGGTTGAAGTCTGGTCAGGCGGCCTTTTTATTGTTCTTCTTTTTGTGAACTTTGAATCCGCCCGGATTGACAAGGTAGTCATAGAGAACCTCTTCGGCTCTATAGTTCTCGCTGTCCTGACCGTCAATCAGAACGCTTCCATTGGTGAAAATTTCAATGAGCATGCTTTTTCCTTTCAGTCTTCTGTTTACTTATTTTGTGCCCAAAATTTACATATTGATTACTATTGTTCTGGATATGTCTGTTCTTCCTCCTGAGCTATGTTCTGGTTATCGTTCTGCATGCGCAGAACCTCTAATCTGGCATTGAGCTGGCGCTTGACCAGATCATTCATGTCTGGTTCCTCCAGCCTCTTCAAAATTGCTGCTTCCGCTTCGCTTGTCCGGCCGATAAGGTTTAGGCTGTCGGTCCAGAGCAGAAAAGCTCTGAGAATCTCTGGTTTTTCAGCCAGTAATGATTCAAGAATTTTTGCCGAAATTTCAGGATTTCTTGCAAGATGAACTTCTGCCAGTTTTATATGCAGATTGTAGTCTTGGGGTCTCTGATTTCGTGCGCTTTCGAGAAGATCTACCGCAGTCCCGACCGCGTCATTGACAATGAACTCATCAATGCTTTTCAGCAGAATATCTGTGAGCTTATCGTCAAATATTATTTTTACCGCTTCTGGCGCAATCAGCTTTACTTGCGGCTGATTGTCGAGAATCACGGCTACACGCAATATGTTGATCAGTAACACAGGATTCGCGGTTATCAGATGGTCTGGCTTGATACGCTCGATGATTTCATCGGCCATTTCACTGATGTCTTTCCCACCATCGTCCTGTCCGCTTGGTATTGCCCGTAATCGCTCGAAGGCTTTTAACCAGGTATTTATCCAGGCCTCATAGAGACGCAGTTCCTTCGGATAGACGGTCAGCAGCTGGCGCGTTGCTGTCATCGCCTTTTTTTCCTTTTCAGTTTCACTCAGAATTTTAATGTAGATTAAATTATCGTCGAGAGAGTCGATAGGTCGACTGTTAACGAGTTTTAAAGCTTTTTCGAATTGCTTCTGTTCGATCAGAAAGTTGATGAGCTCACGTTCAAGGCCGCCGACATCGGCCCCCGGAACTGTCTTTTCACGCATGACAAATTCTTCGAATTTTTCCGTCAAGTGAAGTTTCAGGATTAGATCCTTGATTCGCCTTTTTACCGGAGTAGTAAGCAATTTGCGACTGGTTAAAGAGAGTAGTTTTTCGAGCGCGACTTCCTGGTATTCAGAGTCTGAGAACCAGGCATCGACAAATGCCTGCAGTTCTGCCGGCAACGTTTTATCCGTAGATTTTTTGCTGAAAGCAGAACTGTAATGCTCTGCTTTTGACTGTATATTCAACAAGGCCGCTGAATAGGCCGCAGTAAAAAGAATGTCACTGTTATCCGGCATGTCGGCCAAAGCTTCTTCGCAGAGTTTTAGAGCAGGCTCATACGATTCACCAGTAAGATATATATCGAGTGTTTCTTTGAAATTGCGGCGATAACGTGCCATGCGCATGTCGGCAAGGTAACGGCGAGCTCTGCTGCCGAATTTCGGATCGTTTTCGACCTTTTTAAAGAATTTGTCGGCATTCTCAAAGTTGCCAGCTTCATAGGAATAGAGCCCGGCATGAAACAATGCGCCGATATGATTGGGGTTCAGTCTGAGCACTCTCTGAATGTCTTCTTTAGCCTCAACCAGCCGACCTTTTTCGGCAGCAATTTCGACTTTTTTATAAAGTCGATCCTCGACGCTCTCGTTGCTGGCAGAAATATGGTCGCTGCTCAACGAAAGTCCTGCCAGGCAGATGGCGGCCGTAAGAAACCCGGCTTTGAGTGCTTTGCGCTTATTCATGACTGCTGTCTCTTATTATTGTAGAAAGACTGCGTGGTCGCATATCCTGTGCGAATATCGCTGATAGTTCCGTGCTGGCACGTTTTGCCAGCGATGTTCTGTTATCGACCAGTACTATATGCTCAAGATGATGTCTTGCTTCGCTAAGTCGCTCGTGACGACGATGCAAAAGTGCAAGATTAAATCGCGATGGCAAATGGTCAGCAAGCTCAATGGCTGCGGTGTATTCTTTTGCTGCAAGGGTATCCCAGTCTGTAGTGTCACCCGGCAGTCCTTCAAGACCGCGTTTTTCGTAAGTCATGGCCAGCAGAAACCTTGCTTCTTCAGTTGCAGGCTGCAATTTGACAGCTTTTCTAAAAGCCCAGATTGCCTGCTCATATTCTCGCCGTGCCAGGTAGTTGCGGCCGTCTTTTATCCAGCCGCGATACTCGCGACCTGAATTGTTGAGCATCGAGTAGAAATTAGCTTCAGCCCTGCGTCCACTTATCGGTGCAATCGGGCTGTGCAAAATTTTGCCGTCTCTGTTGCTGGCCATATAAGCTTTCGGGCCAACAAAAAAGATGACAGACAATAACGAAATTATTAATAGGAATCTACTGTTTATCATTAGTATTCTCTTTAATAAGATTCGGCAGATTCCTGAGTTTTTATGAATCGAAAATTATTTAGGTCGCGTCAGAAAACCGTGGTGCGCTTCTGGATCATCGTGACGACGATCTTTCCCCACGGTGGCGGTTTTGTTTGTGTGATTTTGCGTTTGCAGAAAAAATTACCCGGACAAGCCTGGCAATTAATGTATTACAATCTGGATTCCTGGTCCGCTTTTCAGTCGCCCGGAATGACGGTTGAATTTCTGTATGGGCGGGGCCAGTGTGGCCGCCAGTGAATGAGATTTATGGTTCCAGGTTGGGTTAAGTGCACTTATTCGGGCAGATAATACACACCATCTGGCATAGCCAGAAAAATGATGAAGTCTGATTGGGCAATGGATTTGACTGGGCTCTTAGTGTAGTATTTTTCCCAGAAACCGTTCTGATAAAGTGCATAGCCACCACCATCGGAACTGGTAAAAGCTATTCTGTATGTCTCGGGATTCATTTGATCTATGCACATGTCGTTTATTTTAAAGCCTTGTCCTGTAGATGCCGATTCGATAAGGCGATAATGCTGCCCGTCGAATTCACTTACGCCATCTTTGCCCTGTATGAGAATTATGCCGCTGGGTAATCGGAAAAGGTTCGAAATTGCACCGATTCGCCCAGTGCCTTTTTCTGAGAGCTTTTTGTAGCTTTCGCCGTCAAATATTTTCTGATATCCATTTTCCATGCCGACCAGCAGGTAATGTTCTGTGTTGAGCATTGCCGACACCGGCGCTGACTCATCTATTTCAAAGTTTTTGAGAGTCTCACTTGCGTTGGCAAAATCGAAGTTGCGCATATAGGTGCCATCAAGACCATGCAGTCTAACTTCCTGGTATCTTTCCTTGTCGTTAAGCTGTAACAGAGTGCTTATAGTTTGTGGGGTAGTAGCGCTGAGCTTATCACCATCATAAACAAATATCTGTTCATAAACCTTTGCAGCTGCTGCAAAAGCCACGAAAATGCGATTGCTGCCATCAATGACAATTCTGCTGGCTGTTTGTCCGACCATTTGTGTTTGTGGTTGCCTGAACTCGATGTTTTTCCAGGTTTTGCCATCCCATCTGATTACGCCAGCGTTGCCGGTAACCCAGAGATTACCGTCTTTGTCCATTGCAAAGTCGGTAACCATTCGGTGAAAGCCTTTAACATTCTCATCGTTGAAATTGCCAATGCTCTTTATCGGGTTCAGTTGGTAGATGTGCATGCCATGCCTACGGGTGCCAACGTATAGCAGGTCTGCCAGAACACGAATTCGAGTCGGTTCACAGCTTAATATTTCCTGCAGCTTGCCTTTGCCACTCATGCTGCGTTTGCTGTAACGCATGATGCCGCCGGTTTCGGTTCCAAACCAGACTTCGCCGGCATTGCCCAGCGCTATCGCCGTGATATTGTCACAGGGGAGTTTTGAATTCTCGCTGGTAAGGTGGTAACGCTCACCATCAGTTGCAAATAGAATTAAACCGCTATTTTGCGTGCCGACCCAGAGTCCTTTTAACAGTGGCGAAAGTAGTGCGCTGGAATCAATTGATAAATTGGCCGCCAGACCATCAGAACCAAATTCGGCAGTTCCTTGAATCCTCTGGCTCGCTTCAATCATCTGTCGCTCAAAAGCAAAAAAACGCTCATACATTTGATCAACAGCTTCTCTTGGAGCATCCCGCTGGCCGGCATAGCGCTGAGTGTAGGCGGCATAATCGGTCTGCAGCTGAGCATGCTGTGCTCGCAGTTGAGTAAATGCATCATCCTCGATAGTGATACCGGCCGCTCCCATTTTAGGCTCAAAAGCTTTTTTGTCGCTCCCGGAAAGCGATTCACGCGGGTATGCACTGAAGGCGGCGCGTGTGCACCAAATTCCGGGTAGAAGATTTTCCATTTTTTCCAGGTCTGAGGTTATGAACAGACCGTTGGCTGAAGCTATAAATAAACGTTTTTCGGCATTTGCAAAGTCGTTGACCCAGCCGATCTGGCTTTCATCGCCGAAGACCGGTGTAAGATTTGCGTTGTTAATGCGATAAAGTCCGCCGTGACATCCGGTTAATTCTCCAAGTTCGCAGCCAATAATGGCTGAAAATCCGGTCGGGCTAAGATACTCTGGTGTTTTAAATGGAATGAACTGTTCTTCCTGTAATGTTCCGGCGACCCGGTCGCAGGCTATGTAAAAGCAATTTTCCTTTTTTGCCATCTCTCTGATTGCCAGTACATTGAGATTTTCGTCGCGAAACTTGCCCAGAGCAGAAAAGATTACTTTGTTCTTTTTGATTTCGCCCTTAAAAATGCCATTGCTTGTTCCGGCCAGAAAGCTTTTGCTATCTATTCTGGCGAGACTGCTGACAGTTACAGCTGGAAACTCGAACATGTCACCGCCTGACCTGTGCCAGGTTGCGCCGTCAAAAATCATTATACCTTCGTCGCGGTTCCCGGCAATCACCAGTTGTGCATTTTCTTCCATCGGCTGCACCAGTAATGAGCTTATGTTGTTGCATGGTAGACCGTTCAGGCTGTTATAGACTGAAAAATAGCCAGCTTGAATGCGAGGGGGGGGCACTTTGATCGTTGGAAAATGCTGTGCCCCTGGTTCAGGCTCACAGGCGCGCATGGGAGTGCAATAGAATTGTAATATTGCCAGGATCGTGACCATCAGCAGCAACTTGCGCATAGTATATCCTCTGATAATTTTTATACGAACACTTACTGATATTTTAGTTCACTCTAGAGAGTTGTCACAGCTCTGTGTGCTATTTGATATGTTTATTTTAACCGATTATGCGGGCTAATATAAGTCAAAGCGGATCTTTTGTAAATAAAATGGGGCTGCCGGAAATTTCCGGCAGCCCCATAATGATCATGGAATCGAAATTAGAAGATCATATCTTCCATGGCTTCATCAAGCATCGCACCTGCTTCGGAATCAATGACTTCTTTGGAGAAGACAATTTCAGAGACCAGCAGTTGCCGGGCAGTTTCAAAGAGCGCTTTGTCTTTGGTGCCCAAGGGTTTTACCATGCTGCGGCGGCAAAGAAGTCGATAAACTCTCGCTACCTGCACCAGGTCGCCGCTCTGTATCTTTTCGAGATAATCACGATAACGCTGATGAAAACTTTTGCTTTCTTCTTCTTCTTCTTCGGAGAAGCTTTCGCTGAGCGAAGTAAAGATTTCATCAATGCTGTTGTTGTTGTTGATTGTGCGCAGTCCAACCTTTTCAGCCATCTCGATCGGCACCATGACAGAGCCGAGGTCGCTGTAAGGAAAGTCTATCACATAATAGCTTAAAAGCCTGCCTCTCACCTGTCTTTTATCGATCTGCTTAAGAATACCGGCCCCGTGAATTGGGTGAACGATGGGAGAACCGACTTCAAAACTATTCATTAAACGACTCCTGATTTTTTATCTAATTATGGTCAATTGCGGCTCAAATGTAAAAAGGCCAAAATAATCCCGAAGATGCGGATTAAATTGGCCTGATTAGCTACAATTCGCTTGAATTTACCAAAATTACTTAGCCTTTTTGGCAGCTGGGGCTGCTTTGGCAGCCGGGGCCGCTTTGGCAGTCGGGGCTGCAGCTGGAGCAGCAGCAACTGCGGCAACAGCGCCAGGTGCAGCGGCAGCAACTTCAGCAGCTTCGTCTTTAATCTGTGAGATCTGACAGAGAGCGATTTTAGGACTGGTTATGATCTTGAAATCGCCAGTCGCGATGTCGGAAACGTGCAGAGACTGACCAGCGTCGAGATTATCGATGTTTAATTTGATAACATCGGGAATCTTGCTGGGCAGACATTCAATCTTAACTTTTTTGCACATGCTGTTGAAAACACCACCCACTTTTTTGCCAATTGGGGAACCGACAAATTCGAGATCTACATCAACTTTAATCGGGTGGCTCATGTTAACGGCCTGCAGATCAAGATGAACGTATTCGTGGCTGATCGGATGTTTCTGAAAGTCTCTTACAATAACGACCTTGGACTCGTCATTGGAAAGCTTTAAAGTGATCAGAGCGTTGCGATTAGCTTTGCGCAACAGCTTGTCGATCTGTAACTTGCTGATAGCACAATGTAGAGGGGTTACATCTTTTCCGTATACAACGGTAGGAATAAGTTCCTTTACTCTGAGCTTCTTAGCGTCTTCTTTGCCAACTTTGTTTCTTACTTCAGCGTTGAGAATCAACTCTGCCATAGAAACCTCCTTTATTGAATTGATAAGTTGTATTATAGCATCAAATGCCCCTTGGGTCAAATTTAGCGCAGTACCGCGGCCAACTGTCATCTTGCCTCTTGCTTTTCATTTTTTATTGCGTCGGGTAGAATGGTGGAACAAATATGAACAATATTTTTTTACAGGAATTCTCCGCTGCATTACAGTTGAGCCGTCTCAAAGGGGTAGGTGCGGCCACCTTCCGCCAGCTGCTCGACCGTTACCATATCCCTTCACTGGCTCTTGCCAGCTGGTTAGCCGAAGCAGTTGAGAAAGTATCGGATTTGCCGCAGAGTCGACAAAAGTCTGCTACTCGCGCAATGATCGAGAACGCTGTCGAAAAAGTTGGCAGTGGTGAATTTAAGGGGTTATATTATTCTCAGTCTGGTTATCCCAGTCAGTTACACGATCTTGGCGAGCCGCCGCCAATTTTGTTCAGCAGCGATGACATAAGGCCGGTTCGGTTTGCCGCTATTGTTGGCTCTCGAAAAATGGCGGCAGAGGCAGAGCGGCCCACCAGAGAACTGGTAAGGCAGCTCGTCGCGGAAGGATATTCTATTGTCAGTGGTGGCGCCGCCGGTGTTGATGCGGTTGCACACCACGAAGCTCTCTGTCTTGGCTCATATACTGTTGCAGTTCTGGCAACTGGGCTCGATATCGTTTATCCCAGAACTAATGCTACCCTGTTCGACAATATTCGCCAATCAGGCGTGCTTTTGTCTGAAATGATGCCTGGCGCAAAGCCACAACGCAGTTTTTTTCCGACCCGAAACAGAATTATCGCTGCTCTTGCCGATGTTGTCGCAATTGTTCAGGCTGGCAAAAGTAGTGGCGCGTTGATTACTGCTGCCTGGGCATCAAAACTGGGCCGTCGTTTGCTTGTATTGGCACCCCAGAGCGGTTGCTCAGAACTTTGGGCTGGCAATGCAAAATTGATTGAGGCTGGTGCAGGAGTTTATTGCCCTGGTGGTCGAGCTTACTCAGTGGCTGAGCCCGTTAACGAGTTGTTTGATGCTGGCGGAGAGTTTTTTTCGGGCCTCTGATTCGGGTGTAACTCCGGCTAGATCTTCGAACCATCCAAGTTTTTTCTTGAGCTGCTCTTTGCTTTCGTCGCTTTCATAGTAAGATAGATTTTTACTTACGTAATCGACTATGTCACTGGCTTTTTCCAGGGCTGTTGATACGTGTTTGCCTTCTGGGTAGCTTTCGATATACCGACCATAAGATTTTTCAAAAAAATAAATCATCATGTCGGGGTCGCCCTCTGTTTCACCCGGAAGAATCTGGGTCGCAGCTGCCCACGCAATTTCATCGGCAGCTTCAATAATATCAGCATATTCTTCGGCAAGTTCCCAAAATGCTTCTGGCTTGACAAAATACTGGCCTGCAGATTCGTGGTAATAACAGAGATTCTGATAGTTTTTTACGGAGTTGTGTTTGCCGTCATCGCCTTTTCCGGCCGTGGAAAGAGCTGAATAAACACGGTCGAGTGTTTCTAAAAATGCGAGCTCAAGCTGAGCTTTTTCGGTAGAATGCGAAGCCAGTTCTTTGATACTTACTGCAAAATCTAGAGTCTGCATAAGATCCTCAGTATTTTTATTTTCGGCTTTTGTTTGCGCAGTGATGATCTGAAGCGCTACCTCAAAACGATTTTCCTGTGTTGTTACCCTGGTTAGTCCCCCGAAGATCCAGCCTTGCTGCTGATTCTCCGTGCTTATTTTATACCAGTGTTCATTTTTACCGAGCAGGGTTTCGGTTTTATCTGATACTTCGATAATTTTTGCCCAGGTTCCAATTGGCAGCGTCGCCACAACCTTACCTGAAGTAGCAGCCGCATCACGAATCCGCACGTATGTGGCCGCGACATAGAGAAACTCAGGCGTAGCAGCGAACGAAGCAATTGCCGAGAAAATAAATATCAAAATCAGCTTACAGACCGAAGACTTGTGCATGAATTTTTCCTTGCAACAAAAAACCGGGCACAAAGGCCCGGGTTTTTTGCTTTGCTTAGTGTCCGCAGCTAGAACAGCTGGAACAGCAGGAACCACAGGAAGATTCTGGGATTTCTGAGGCATCCTTGATGTCTGTAAGTTCAAGGTTGAAGTGCAGGGTTTTGCCAGCCAGAGGATGATTCATATCAAGAGTTACTGATTTAGTGTCGAATTTGACTATAGTCGCAATAACTCGTTCACCATTCTCCATCTGCAGAGCAATTTGCTGGTCTACTTCTGGCTTGAATTCGTCGCCAAAATTTTCCAAGGGTGTTGTGATTACACGTTCATCAGAATACTCGCCGTAACCCTGAGCTGGCAACAAGACAATGTCCTTCTTTTCGCCAACACTCATGCCGATAACCGCAGTTTCGAATCCTTCTATGATATCGCCCTCGCCAACGATAAAATCAAGTGGGCTACCGTCGGCGCTGGTGTCAAAAACTTCTCCAGTGTCGAATTTGCCAGTGTAGTGAATGAAAACCAGGTCGCCTTTTTTTGCTACTGTCATTATAGGGCTCCTTTTTAGCCAGGTCGGCTGAAAATTGTACACGCTAATATGTACGTCCGATAGATTATTATTATTTTTCGCCCAAGTCAATATCTCCTGTTTTTGTAGCAGTTATAATTCATTTGCCATCATGAGGATTTTACGAGGAATTTCGCCAGAATTACTGTTAGAATTGATCTTATCCACGGATCAAAAGATTATTACAGACTATTCATAAGTTTTTATATGTCTTACTGTTTTTTGTCAGATGGATTCTGGCTGGCCGCAAAGATTTTTCTTCGGATGTGACAATACGGACTTTTTCCGGTTTTTTCGTAGTAATTCTGGTGGTATTCTTCAGCAGGCCAGAATTGCGCAGCTGCTCTGACCTCAGTGGCGACGTCGTACCTCATGCTCCGAAGTTGCTGGATAATCTCTTCAGCAATTTTTCTCTGCTCCGGGCTGGCAACAAAAATGGCAGATTTATACTGTTCGCCGTGATCAGGGCCTTGTCCGTCGGTTTGACTGAAATCGTGAATCTCGAAGAACAGCCTGCTAAGCTCGGAAAAACTGGTTAAATTAGGGTCGAAGACCACTTCGACGGCCTCCAGATGGCCAGTTTTGCCGGTACATACGCTCTTGTAGTCAGGATTTTCGATGTGCCCACCGGTGTATCCAGATCTAACGCTCAATACGCCGGTAGTTTTCTCCATCAGATGTTCAACACCCCAGAAACAGCCGCCTGCAAAAACAGCAGTCTCGTTTTGAACAGGTCTTGCCGCTATAAAGTCGAGAGACACTGAATTGACACAGTGGCGCGTGTTTTTTTGTGTTAACCCTTCTCCGTTGAAAACGTGACCGAGATGAGCTCCACAGGCGGTGCAAATGATCTCTGTTCTACGCCCGTCCGGGTCAGTTTTTCTGGTTATAGCACCCTTGATTTCGTCATCAAATGCTGGCCAGCCGCAATCTGAAGCAAACTTGTCTTGCGAGTGGTAGAGTTCTGCACTGCAGCGCCGGCAGGTATAGGTGCCGACCTCTTTATGGTTAACGTATTTGCCGGTAAAGGGCCGTTCGGTTCCCTTTTGCACGATAACGTATTCTTCTTCGGGTGTGAGTTTTCGATGTTCCATGGCAGCTCCTTGGTAACTCATGTAAAGACCAGTTGCCAGAACTAGTATTACAATTAGAATTGTATTTTTCATTGGTTTTGTCTCCTCGTATATCACGTCCGTGAAGACTGTATTTTATAGGCGATCATAGTAGATCGCTGTCGGAAAAGTTTCGCAAATCTCAATGCCCTTATTTGGCAGTGACGACTTTATTGTCTTGTCTAGCGGCAAAGTGTGGTGAGTCACCCCATTGTCCAAAACCGATTTTTTCGCCAATTTGCTCGACTCTCCGCTGCAGACAGCCACGGCACATTGAGGCGTTTTCGTCTGTGCATGGTTTGTTTTCGTAGAGCTGATAGCTTTCGCGATATTGAGTGTCAGTCGCGTTAGGCATTATTACGTTGGCTCCCGCCAGCAGTCCCTGTTCTCGACCATTATGTTCCAGAGCCTGTAACGCTGTTGTTGCTGCGATATTTATATCTCGCATCAGCAGGCGTGCCAGTGCAATCATTTTTAAACCAAGGTTCAAGAGCTTCTTGGGAGGTAGTTCCCATTCAGTGCGGAAACTGGCCAGCGGTGTGTCTGAATGAAATATGTACGGTCCCATTCCGATCATGTCGATATCGAGCGTTTTAAAGAACAGCAGATCCTCTGCCAGATTCCGGTGCGTTTGCATCGGAAGCCCGATCATGACACCTGTGCCGACTTGATAGCCGGTTTCTCGCAATAATTGCAGGCAGGCAACTCTGTGGTCGAATGAATGATCTGCCGGGTGCAGCCTGACATAAAGATCTTTGTTGCTTGTTTCGATGCGCAGCAGATAGCGATGGGCGCCGGCATCAAACCAGCGCCTATATGTTTCCTCGCTTTGTTCGCCAAGCGAGAGAGTCAAGCCGAGTTCACTGTTTGTGCGCTTCTTGATTTCTCTGATGATGCGCTCAACCATATCGACAAACTCAGGGTCGTCGCGCTCGCCGGATTGCAGTACGACACTGCCGTATTCAGCCTTCCAGGCCCAGACCGCTGATTCGATTATATCGTTTTCTGGTATGATGAACCGCTTCGTTTTGCTGTTACTGCGTCTGATGCCACAATAGTAGCAGTCTTTGATGCAAATGTTGCTGAACTCGACAATACCTCTGAACCATGCTGTTCTGCCAACATATTGTGTTTTAACTCTGTATGAACTGGCAAAAAGTTTATCAAGGTCTTTCTGTTCTTCAAGCCTTAGCAGCTGTTCAATTTCGTCGAGATTCAAATCTCCGGTGTCTTCGGCCTTTTTCAGAATATGATCAAGCATGTTGTGCCTCTTAGCGTAGAGTGAAATGTACCGCAACTCACTAAAAGGATACCTTTTTTATGGCAAAAGTCAACTTGCTGAAGAATCGGGCTTCTGCCTTGCTGTTATGGCACAAATCTGTCTGATCAGTTCGTTCATTCTAAACGGCTTCTGTAAAAAGCCGTCAACGCTGTTGTCTGCAAGTCGTTGTATTGTCTCATCATATGAGTTTCCACTGGAGATGACTATCGGAACAGTCGGATTAATGGCTCTCATTTTTATTAGGGCTTCTTCTCCGTTTAGCTTGGGCATAACCATGTCGAGAATTACCAACGCAAGATCCTGATGGTGTTCCTCGAAAAGTTCGACTGCCATGGCACCGTCGCTGGCACAGATCAGGTTAGCACTATATGGTTCGAGCATCATTTCTGTAAGGCTTAGAATTGTATCTTCGTCGTCAGCGAGCAGGATTTTGCCTTTCAGATTTAGTTGTTGAGGCAGATCTTCTTTAATGCTGGTTATAGTGCCTCCTTTTTCAGACGCAGGCACTATTATTCGAAAGCATGAGCCGACTTCAGGTGTGCTTGAAACGTGGATCGCGCCATGATGTAATCTGACTATGCCAATGGTTGCAGCCAATCCCAAGCCTCGTCCGGTAAATTTTGTTGTAAAAAACGGATCGAAAATCTTTTTGAGCATTTCTGGTTCGATTCCGCAGCCAGTGTCTGCCACTTCGAAAAATGCGTAATAGTCACACTCCGGGTTGAGATTAGACACGACTGCTGATTTGAGAAAATCATCCTGTTTGTTGCTCTGGCCGGTTCGGATTGTTATCTGACCGTCAGTTTGTCCAATCGCTTCGGAAGCGTTCATGACCAGATTCATCGCGATCTGGCGTATCTGCGAGAGATCGCCCAGGGCTGTCAAATTTTCTGCCAGATCGAATTTGACAGTGACTTTTTTTGAGATCGTTACCGAAAGCAGGGTCGTCATTTCCTTTACCAACTCTGATAAATCGAAAGGTGCAATGCAAAACTTATTTTTGCCGGTAAAATCAAGCACTTGTCGGGTCAATTCAGCTGCTCTCTGAGCAGCTGTTTGAATCAATCTTATTTTTTCCTGCAGCTTACCGGATTTTGGCAATTCGGCCAGACTGAGTTCTGCATAACCCATTATTGACATGAGGATGTTGTTAAGGTCGTGGGCAACTCCTCCAGCCAAGGTACCAAGACTTTCAAATTTCTGGGCCACTTGCAGTTGTTCTGCCATGCGGTTCTTTTCTTCAACTGCGATAGCAGCGCCGGTTATGTCTGAAAAAATAACAATACATCGAGACTCAATGACAGAGGCAATACAGTTAAAAATGCGTAGTTCGTTATCTTTCTGCAGGCGAAGATCTCCGGTGTCTATGCGCTTGTTTATGCCATATTTAGAGGTTAAGTCTGAAAGAAAGTCAGATATGGGAAAGCCTATTCTGCCAAAAGGTTCGAATTTGGAGAAAACATCTTTGAGATTTGAAATGTTTCTGATGCTCAAGTTGGTATTGCGGGTGAATTCTTCGTTGACGAACTCGATGTTACCATTGCTGTCCGCAAGAAGTATTGCGAAAGGCGAGTTGTTGACCAGCGTTGAAAAGCTTTTTTCAGCCTGTTCAACTGCAAGTTGTGTTTGTTTGAGTTGTACAACTTTTTCGTGTAGTTTTTCGTTGGCTGTTTGTAATTGAAGATTCTTTTCTCTTTCGAGGTTTTGAGTTTCAACAATTCTTTCAACCGCGGCCGAAAAATTTTCTACCAGCTGTCGGATTTCCATGATATTGCTTGTTGGTGCCTGGTAAGTGCTTTTGCAGAAGCCGGTTTGAGCAATGGCATTGGTAAAATCTGAAAGTTCTCGTAACGGTATCGAAAAATACCGCCTGATGAGTCCCGAAAGTAAGATCAATAACAACGTCAGAACAGCTATGTTGAAAAACTGTTTGAAAGACAATTCGAAGAGGTTTTCTACATATTCAGTCATTGGCTCTTCGATTACCAGTTCCCAATTTAGCGGGTTGAGCAGTCTGCTGTTAAGAATGACAGTAGAATTTCTAAACCTGTTTGAAGCAACCAGATCGTTTGCTGCCAGAACAATCATAAGTTTGCCGCCCATTATAGATATTGCTTGTTTAATGTGCTTGTCGTGCTTCTGACCGGCATGGTTGTTAGTCTGATCGTATACAATGCTGCCGGTTTCGTCTAAGAGTAATATCTGCACTTTCTCGTCGGCAAAAGTTTGAATAAGTTTGTTCAGTGATGTCAGGTCCAGTGCGCCTGCAACGTATCCGGTCAGTTCGCCATTTTTGATAACAGGTTCGGCAATTATGATTATAGGTCGAGAAGCCAGCATGTTATCCACAATTATGCCAGAGATAGCTGGTTTGCCGGTGTCGATAAGACTTTTGATATACGGTTGTGTTGAGAAGTCCCGGCCGACATTTGTTTGGCCATCTGCATTTTCGTCTGGAAAGCAGGCAAGGCTTTTTCCATGTGAGTCAGCGAAACATATATATTGATAGGCTGGATCGGCGTTGCAGAGTGTCTTAATGCTTGACCTCAGAGTTGATATGTCGTCAGATGGTAGCATTTGAGCTTTGACGGCAATTTGTTGAAGCTCTGCTGTATGATGGTCGTGCCAATGTTTTACCATCAGGGAAATCGTTTTTTTCAAGCTGTCATGGCGTGACTGCACCTTCGAAAATACTGAATCTGAGAGTATTCTGCTGTCGAGCAAAGTAAAGATCAGCAGCGGAATAACCGTAACAATTATGAAAACGTTCATTGCTGCTTCAGAAGCCCTTATTTCGCTGTCTTTTTGCCCAAAGGCTTTAAGTTTGAACAGAAATATCAACGCTGTAGCAACTGATGCATTAAATATCCCGTTAATTACGTATTTCAGGACAAAAAGGCGTATGGCCGAAGGAAAAAACAGGCCGCTCAGATGCATGTTAGCCAGTATTATGGGTGGTAAAATAACAAACCAGGTAATGGCAGCACAGGATAGCAGGTGTAATCTGGTTTTTTTCATTAGAATAATAATGAAAACTGCCTCGAGAGTGTACATCACTATGCCCAGCGGGTGATTCCATAAAATATAGGTGGGAACTGCTATCAGGACGGCAGAGAGTATTCCTGCCGTTGTCGGCAACATGTAAATTGCTATCAACGCGAAAATGCTGCCGAAAATGAAATCAACCCTGAAGTGCAGGGTAAATGGCGCAAAATTTAACGCTGCCCCTGCCAGGGTAAGCGCAGCAAAGACCATGAAAGTTCTTGTCAGGCTCTCTCTCAGAGATATCTCCAGATTGCTTGTTTTTTATGCTGGTCTATATGCCAACTGTTCTAATTATCTTATGATGATACTTTGAAGTCAATATTTATGCGACTGAGGCGCAAATAAAAGGGCCGGCTGCCTGAATCGGCAGCCGGCCCTTGCAGATAAATCTTATATCAAGGGTCTGAGCCACTGTAGTTTTTGCAGCATGTTCAATCTGTCGATAACCTTTTTGTCAGAATGTGATTCTGGGCCATACACAGTGGTGACTGTACCGTCGCGCTCAACTTTGATTTTGTATTCATGTGAAAATTTGATGTCTTCCATAATTCGAAGTGCAACCTGAGTAGCAAACGGCCTTGATTTGATGACAGCTACAACTTCAGAATTGATCTGCTCGCTGACTGGATCCATATTATACGTGCCGATTACCGCGATTTTGCGGTCGAACACGAATACTTTGGAGTGAAGCTTGGTTTGCAGCTTGTAGCCAAATATACTGACATTTGGCATTTCTTTAAGAATGTTGCGCCAGTCTCCGATAAACATGGCCTGAGTAAGCAGGCTGTCTGAGCTCATTGGACTGTTGGTGTGGATTATTACCTTGACGCCGCGGTCACTGGCTCTCTTGATAGCTGCCCTGGCGGTGTCAGTGAGAACTACATAGGGATTTTGGATAATGATTTCACTCTGAGCAGCATCCATCAGGGCTGCCAAGTTGCTGGTGATATCGTTGCGTGGGCCATTTTTAGAGTTTTTGTCGAGAAGCCTGGTCGGATAGCTGCGTTCGCCCTGGAAAAGTCTGAATGAAGCATAATGCTGCATGTGTTTATAGGCAGTGAGCTCTGCATTGTATTTTTCAATAAGGCTGTTGGTTTCTTTTGAAAGATTCGGAATCGGGGTTTTGAAAAGCCCGCTGCCGTTAATGTAACGGCGCATGGTTGTATAAGCCAGGTCAAGGTGTCTGGCCATTCCGTCGGCATTGCCGAACATATCTTTATAAACCTTAAAGATGCCGCCACTGTTGAACTCTTCTTCAAAGGCAAGGCGTGCCTGATCAGCTACCTTTTTGCTCTGAATCAGAATATCTGTATCACGATAAACTGTAGGCAGGTCTTTGGGATCAACAAAGTAGCTTTTCGATATGTTTCTGCCGCCGGTAATGATAAGTTCGTTGTCTACGAGAATTATTTTGTCGTGATTTGAAGCTGTAATCTTGCGCAGATCATCAAAAAGTGCGAGCAAACGTTTGTGTACGGGGTTAAAAACCCTGATCTGAACGTTTTTAAATTTAAGCAACTCCTGCAAAACATCCTGGCCGATAAATTTGCGGGTCAGCCCTTTGGTGCCACGAGCATCGACCATAAGCCGAATATTGACGCCTTCTTTCGCCTTTTTGTAGAGCATGCCGAGCATGCTCATGCCAAAAATATCCTGCTCGACGATAAAATAGGTTACGTCAATTGACTTTTTGGCGTTATCAAGAATATTCCAGCGTGCAAACCATGCAGTAACGTTATCGGGCATAAATCTTACTTTGGCATCCGGAACATAAACATTGGCTTTGATGTTGTCGAAACATTTTTCGACATCGGCATAGGCTCCAACAGTGATACTGGCGAAAGCCAGAACCGCAATCAGCAACAGAACAATACGTGAAGAACGTTGCATATAAATACCTCACACCTTAAACAAGATTTTTTAATTATACTACTTTGTCTGCAAATCACAATACAGTATAAGCGGCGACTCTGAAAGACTTGCGTCAGAGTTTGTTTTTCGTTCCCATGGCAACGCGAAGTTGCCCTTTTAACTTGTCGATGCGCTCTTGCAGCTCATCTGAATCGGGGCTGAATTTGGGAACATCAAGATATTGTGCATAAAGCTGAAATTGTTGAAGTTGTTGTGCTTCGAGCATGGTTGACTGATCGTTGTCGAGTTTCGAGATGTCGTCAATTGCGGTAGAAGCGCAATCAAGTATCATCTGTTCCTCAAGCTTGGCTTTGAGTTTGCGGACTTGCTGGATACTTTCGAAAAAGTCAGCGATGGCTGGGAGCTCCTGCAGCAGTTCTACGCCGGAAAGGGGGAAGGGTGGCAACTGTTGGTGCCAGAAAAATCTCATTATGAAAGGAAGCTCGAAGGGTACAGTGTCGAACCCGCCGGAATAAGATTCAGACATTGGCCCATAAGGTGAAAGAAGAAATTCACCGAGAATGTCCTGGCGGCGTTGAATGTTGTTGGTTACCGCCCCTGACATATCTGCTTCAATATGTTCCTTAAGTCGATCGTTTATCGTGGCAAGTCGGTTCAGCCAGCGATAGCGCAGAATCATCGCCTCAGCCTCACGAATTTTATTGCCGACTGCTATTGCTTTTTCCTGAAAGCTGGTGCTGGATGCGACAATTGCATAGACATTGTTGCGCCAGATTATTGCCGCAGTTTCGAGCGACAGATCTGCATAAACCTTGATTCTGGAGGTTAGTGTTGCGGCAGCGGTGACAAAGTTGTCGATAGCCTTCTGTTTGTCTGTTTCAGTGCGTGTCCAGTCGGTTTCATAAAACGAATTGATCACCATCTGCAGGCTCTGTAGCATTTGCATCAGCTGATCTTCGATTTTAAAGTGTACAGAATAGGGAGACATGCCGGTTTTCATCTGCAGGCGGCGAACCAGAAAAGATACCACCACTGCTCGCATGAAATTGACAGCATCAAAGCCAGTGTAGACAAGGCCGGCCCAGAAAAGCATGAAGCTGAGAGGAAAGGCAATTTGAAAGAGCAACATGGCGCCACCGCCGGCAACACTTAACATCGAAAGCCAGAGCAGCAGGCTTTGCTCGGGAGAGCCAAGATAAGTGCGCATCTCGCCAGCGATGTTTTTGCCGAGACTTTTGTCTGGTTTAACGGTTTCACACATGTAATGAAACTTGCCTGGCACTGTCGGTGCACTTTCCAGATACTGTTTCTCAAGAGCGTTAAGCTCATTGAGGTTTGGTCTGGCCAATCCGCATAAAGGGCAAACCTGTGCTTTTGCCGACAACGCCGCATGGCATTGGCGGCAAGTTTGCGCCAGCAGAGAATTTTTGCTCGAAGTAATCTGTTTCATAGCTTTAAGTCTACAACAGGCGCAAGGTAAACTCAACGCAAAAACTGCTTGAAAAAAATGTGCTTCAGGGTACATGCTGATTATAAAGTGTCGAAGAGAAGGTGCCTTATGAAGAAACTGCTGACCCTATGTATGGCGTTACTATGTTCCAGTTGTTTTGCGATCCTGCCCAATCCGCATATATACGAGCGAGGAACGCTCGTCGTTCCTGAAAATTACAGTTTCAGCGCCAGCCAGAAGCTCGGAATCTACTGGGAAAAGCTTAAGTCCACCTCTGCCTCGCCACAGGCGATCATTCTCATAAATGGTGGGCCTGGTATGTCTCATGACGGATTTCACCGCGGGGACGGTAACGGCGGTTATCTAAAAGACTGGCTTTATGCGTTGCGCACTGATTTCGATATTTATTACTTCGATCAACGCGGAACCGGCGAATCGTCAAAGCTTAGCTATGATATTTTGAGTCGCCGCAATATCAGACTTTATGGCGTCGAAAATATCTGTCGCGACATTGAGGAATTGCGCAAAAACGTTATAAAAAAAGACAAAATTGTTGTTTTCGGCGAATCTTACGGCGGCATGGTAGCTTTGAAGTATGCAATCATGTACCCGGATCGGGTAGCAAAGCTGGTTATACACGATTCGTCGCCCAGTAATGAATATTTTACTCACATGCACAAAAATTTTTCTGAAATGCTGGCGGTGCTAGATCTTAAACTTCCTGGCGTCAAAGAGAACATGGTGACCAGTATACAGAAGTTTGATAAAAACGAAGTCAGCAATGCTTACAATATTGAGATTACCGGCAGGGATTTTCTGTCGATAATTCTCAATTATACCTATTCAATGCGCGGTCAGGTCATCATTGCATACATGGTGCAGGATATTGCTCTTAACGGACGTTCAGACATTCTCGATGCTCTGTTGGGTTCTATGATTGGCAGAGAGGATGAACCGAGTTTTTTCTCTCTTCCGCCAACTATTGTGCTGGTGCAGACATATGAAATGCTTGACGAAAAAGTGGTTGCTGCTGTCCAGGCTGGCCCTGACTATCAGCCCTGGAACTACGACTGGTTGCATAACAATGTACTTCAGTCTCGCCGTGATTTCAGAGAATACGTGCGTCTCAACGAATTTAAAGGTTATAATGTGATTTCTCAGCTCTCAAAAATCACGGCGCCAACTCTGGTGATGGTTGGAGAGACTGATTTTATCTGCCCGCCCGCTTATGCGCAGATTATCAAAGATAATATTGGCAGTCACTGTCGCCTGATTACCATTCAGAATTCTTCTCACAGCGGGTTTGTTGAGCAGAATGAATATGTCGTTGGGAAAATTCGAAATTTTTTAAGCGGCTACTGGCCTGGCTATGACTATCGTGAAAAAAGTCTTGCCGAATTCAGCAGTCGAAACGTCTCGCGCGAAGAAGCCATACAGGTATGGCTTGAAGGCGCGAAACGTCTTGCTATTGGTGGTTTCGCCGATTTTTAACCGAGACAGAAGTTTTCTGGTGTCTGGCTGGCAAATACGCCGTGATACTTGCCCGGACTTTCGCAACGCTGAAAAATGAACTGGCAGATTGGCGTGCCAGGTATAAGCTGGAGCGGAATCGGACCAAAATTCGATATCTCAAGAACCTGATGGTTACAGATGCCAGGCTGCATAAACGAGGCTGAAATATGTACAAGCAGTCCGACGCGGGCGAATCGGCTGCGGCCTTCGAGCCAGCCTGAAAGGCCGTCGCCAAGAATAACTTTTTCACTGGTTATGCCAAGAACCGTCTGCCCTGGCTGTACGGTAAGCGTTTCGCCATTATGAATCAGAAGGCCTTTGGTAGCGGCTTTGAAATCCATGTCGTCAGTCATGCGCAGAGCGTTGGGCAGGTGCACGAAAACGCGGAAAGCGTTTGAGAGATGCAGATCTATGCTGGCTGGGCCGAGCATATTTTCGTCAAAAGGCTCAATTTTTATATTGCCCTTTTCCATTTCCTTCAAGATGGCTTCTTTGCCAAGAATTGTCATTCTTTACTCCTGATTATCTTTTTTTGCCAAGAAAAGCTGCGGCAAGTTTTGCTGCAATTTCGCCCCCCGGAACTACCAGCCCAAGTGCATCGGCGCCGATGTCAAATAGGCTTGATTCGCTGATCATCTCTGAGCCTTTGTCCGGTATGTTGTGTCCTTCAGATATTTTGCCAGTGACACCATCGATCTCAAAGGCCACCTTCTGATCGCGCCCAATCCAGTTAAACTCAAATACATAAACCGGTCTGAGGTAGAGATTGAGTTTTGCAATATTGAGTCCTTGCGCGAGAATTTCGAGGGCTTTAAGCGGTTTCATGAATTCAAAAATAATATTGCGCACCAGAATTGAGGCACGGATTCTGGCAGGAATGATTTTAAAGCCATCTTGAACAGTTTCGTTTATGCTCACCGGTTTTGCTTTGCCTTTGCTGATAATCTCGCTGAAATCTGCCTGTGCTCCGGTTGTGGCATCGATAAACCTGTTCAGTGACTGCTTGATCATGCAGCGCTCTTCAACAGTTACATCGACACGCTTTTTAGCTGGTTTAAAAAGCTGGTCGCCAATTTTGAGTTCGCAGACCTGGTCCTCTAGATCAAGAGTGAGCGGGCGAGACCTGATGTAATCAAGGCTGGCCTCGCATTCGATGTGCCAGAAAGGTTGCAGTCTCTGTTCGCAGAAAGTTAGCTGTATTTCTTCAGGTTTGGGGCGATAAATTAGTCGCAAAAAAAAGCCGATGCCGCTTTTTTTGTTGTTTTCAGCAATTTTTTTCGCCTGGTCGGGCGTAATCAGCGGGCTGTAAGCGAAAACTCCGGTTTCGCCAGTGGTCAGCTGGCAAGCGCCCTGTTCGATATCATCACTGTCGGAACTCGGGAAAAATCTGACATTGCACTGTTCGCGCAGCAGCTCAATTATCGAACTTGCCACTCTGGCGCGTAACTCAGCATGTTTACTGAATACTTCATGGTCGAAAAGACTCAATATTTTCTTTAGTGCAAGACTTGCTACGGTCTTTGCCGCTTCGTCTCTGACTTTTCGGTTGCTCAGCAGTGGCAAAGCCAGGTCGAGAAATTCGTGGTCGGGCAGATGTCGGATCGCATAGCAGGCGGCTTTGACCGATTCTACCTGTTCGGGGCGGTTAAGCATGTCGGTAAGTGCTTTGCGTGCAGTTTCAGGGCTTATTCGTGCTATAGCCTCGGCTGCGACTGAGCGCACACGCGGTGAAGCATGGCTGAGCATTCTCGAAAACAAAGAAACATTATCGGGGATGTTAAGAACCTCGATTCCTTCGATGGCATTGCTGACTATGCGGTCGTCGCCGTAGGCTAGGAATGATTTTAGCAGTGCAAACTGTTCGGGATCAGGGTAGAATTTGGGCAGATTTTTTACCAGCCAGGAGATGTGATTGGGCTCGAAACAGCGTTCAAGATAGTCTTCGAGAGCTATTTTGAGCTCTTTTGTCTGGAGTTTGCCACACAAGTCAAGATCGCGCAGGGTAACCTGACTCTCGTTTCCCTTCTGCAGCTTTTTGAGCATGAGCTGTTTGAGTGCGGTCTGCTCGCGTCGGCCAACCGTCTGTGAAATGATAGAGGTGGCGATGTCCGATACATGTCTCTGGCCATTCTCTGCCAGGTAGATCAACTTGTTTGTTGCCTCGTCGGTCAACAGGTGATCGTCACAGGCAGCAAAATACGCCAGGCCGGCAAGCTGGCGGTCGGTATCTGCTGAGTCCAGGCAGGTCAGGTTAAAGCTGTAGTCGTCCATCTGTGAAAGTAGCTGTCTAAAAAGTTACGTTAACTCCGAGACGTTTTGCCATCTCCTTGATATTTTCGAGCTGGTCAAAGTCAGGCTTACCATCTTCGCTGAAATTGCAGGTAATATTGTAATAGTCATTGATTATTTTTTGATGCAGCTCGTTGACGTTTTTGTCGTCGAGATCTAACTCTATACGTATTTTAGTGAGTGTTTCGTGTTCTTCGTCAGTGATTACTTCGTCTTCAA
>Ga0180007_10000347_pt1 | contig 81276 bp, 67 predicted proteins | sample MM_PC_MetaG_FD_121122 | JGI IMG/M metagenome (GOLD analysis project Ga0180007, IMG submission 121122) | Groundwater microbial communities from the Aspo Hard Rock Laboratory (HRL) deep subsurface site, Sweden - MM_PC_MetaG | ecosystem: Environmental > Aquatic > Deep subsurface > Groundwater...
ACCCAATGGGTGCAAAAACTCATTCAGGAAAAGCAAGTCCAATATACCGGTATCATTGATTTATTTCAACCACAAAATGTTTCAAAACTGTATATTCAATGCAACTTTTTCACGGATTTAGGGGAATCAATCATGCTGAACCAGTCTTTACATTTCTACACTCAGCTAATCTTTCACTTATAATTCATTACAATACGACAGTTATCTTAAGCGAGATTGGACCAAAAACTGATCTTATCGGTCAATCACGAGGAAAGTTTAATGTTTTTTTGACACTCGTGGATGTTTTTGGATCACCAGCTCGTATGACTTTTTGAAGCGCGAGCAGGCTTAGGGAACCCAACTCGCAACAGCATCAGTCTGAGATGATCTGGGGAGATCATTATCCGGCGGCTCAACTGGAGAAAACATGCGTACGTCAATGGTTGCAACTGTGGACATACACAGTTGTATTGATGGAGACAAAAAGTCATGGAATGGATTTGTTGATCGTTACATGCCTGTTGTCTATGCAGGTGTAAAGAAAGTCATCCAGTCCAAGATCCACAAGGCCAACCCTGAAGACATTCGTGATGTGACCCAGAATGTTTTCATCAGACTTGTAAAACGGGATTTTCATTTGTTGCGCCGCTATGACGCCAGCCGCTGCTCCATGGTCACCTATCTGACCATCATTGCCCGCAGCACTGCGCTGGATTTCGTGCGCTACGGTTTCTTCAACTCGATCCCCCTGGACGATTTCGATCGTGATCTGCGGGTCGAGGACGAGGATCCTTGCAGATGGCCTGAATTTCCAGAAGGGGTGCTGACCGAGCGCCAGTTGATGGTCATGCGCCTGTTGTTCTGCAAGGACTACGACGTGTCCATGGCGGCGGATGCTTTGGGTATCAAGGCCCAGACCGTGCGCAGCATCAAGCACCAAGCTCTGAGCAGGCTCCGCGATCATTACGGTGAAGAAGTGAGAGCCTCCTAGGACCAAGCAGGGAGAAAACACAAGTGATGGCGAACGTGATCAAGGCCTATTTCGGCGCTGGCATGAAGGAAATGCGTCCTCTGGGGAGAAGGCGCACGACCTCGAAGTGCTGCCCCGGTCTGGTGACCCTTGGCGGGTATCTGGATGGGACCATGGCCGATCAGGACAAGGAAAGGGTGGAGGCACACCTGGTGGAATGCGCCACCTGCCGACGGGTCGTTGTGGAGTTGTATCTCTTGCTCCGCCTGCGACCGGCACCGCCTTCTCCGCCTGAACTGAGCACGGCCGCCAAGGCCTTGGTGTTTGACGGATCTTTGAGGGGAGACTCTGTCACGCAGTAGGTGCTTCCATCTGGAAGTAATGAAATATCGGATAGTTAGCTCTGGCACCTGCCGGGGCACCCGAGGGACACGCCTGCTCGCGATCACGTCCCGCCGGGCTCGGCTTGCTGCCGTCTTGGCGTAACAATGAATCCACGAGGTCAGGCCATGTCAATTTCGGTCACCGAGTATATCAACTCCACCTATGATTCCACCCTTGTGGATACCACCGCCTCCAGCGATTTGGATTCGGATGCCTTTATCCAACTGCTCCTGGCGCAGTTGGAATGGCAGGACCCGATGGACCCCATGGACGACACCGAGATGGTCGCCCAGTTGGCCGAGTTCAGTTCGTTGTCCGAACTTGAAGAGGTCAACGAGCAGTTCGGTTCCACCATCGATATGCTGGCCAACCAACTCTTTATCAGCGCCACCGGATACGTGGGTATGGAGATCGAGGCCTATGGCTCGTCCCTGTCCAAGGACGGCGATGCCATCAGCACTGTGACCTACACCCTGGCCGGAGACGCCAGCGAGGTTACCGCCCACATCATCGATGAAAACAACGAGATCGTGGCCAGCGTCGATCTGGGTTCCGCGGACGCGGGCGCCCACTCCTTTGTTTGGGACGGCCTGGATAGCGACGGCAACGAGGCCGCCGACGGCTCCTACGCCATCGCCTTCACGGCTTACGATTCCAATGACGATTCGGTCACCGTGTCCACCAGTGTCTCTGGCACTGTCAGTTCCGTCTATGTCCAGGATGGGGCGACCTACCTTGAAACCGTCGACGGCCGGATCGTCTTGGCCAGCAACGTCTCCAAGGTTGTGGATACGGCGCTGATCGCCGCGGGCGATTCCGACGAGAGCGACGAATAGCTTCTGGGAACGATCACTTTTTGGGGCAGCAACTCCAATATGACATACTGCAACGAGGTCCATCATGAGCACGACGAGTAGTCTTTACACCGGCATTTCCGGCATGCTGACCGCCAGCCAGGGCATCTCCGTGGTGAGCAACAACCTCGCCAACGCCAGCACCGTTGGCTACAAGGCGTCGGTCATCACCTTCGAGGACACCTTCTATCAGGCCATCAGCTCCGCCAACGGCTGGAGCCAAGTGGGTACTGGTTCTCAGGTGTCCGATATCTATGGCAACTTTGACCAGGGAGCCATCGAGACCGGTACCGAGGCCACCGACGTTGCCATCAGCGGCAACGGCTATTTCCAACTGCTCGATAGCAACAACGGCACGCTGTACTACACCCGCGCCGGTGATTTCCGTTTCGATGCCAGCGGCTATCTGGTCGACACCCACGACTACCAGGTCCAGGGATGGGCCGTGGATGACCAGGGCAAGGCCGTGGGCGCCCTAGGCAGCATCCAGGTCGACAATTCCCAGTCTCCGCCCAGCCCGACCACAAGCGTGACCATGTACACCAACCTGGACTCGTCGGCGGATGACAACTCCACCAGCGCCACCAGCCCGTTCTTCTCGATGCTTGAGAACTGGGATGGCACGCAGGATACACCCCTGGGCGATGCGCTCTATGAGTACTCGACCACCATCACCACCTACGATGAAAACGGCTCCTCGCATACGCTGACCGTCTACTACGACCCCGTCAGCGAAGACAGCTATGTGAATGGGGATTCCGGTTCCACGGTCTACGAATACCTCGTGACCTGTACCCCCTCCGAGGACGGACGAACCATCGACGGCCAGGCCATGAGTGAAACCTCGGGCGGCGGTCTGCTCATGGCTGGGACCATGACCTTCAATTCCGCAGGCGAGGTCACCAGCATGACCGCCTACACCCTGCAAAGCAACGCCTCGGGTGATCTGACCGATCTCACCAACTGGACCACGGCGGACGTCTCGGACAACGGACTGGCGACGTTCACCGCCAACTTCACGGGCACGGACAACGCCAACAGCACCGACGATGAGAACTCCTTGGACATCGAGTTGGATTTTGGCGTGAGCACCAGCGACACCGCCAATCCCTGGGCCGCGGGCACAGCCTCCAATGCCGGGGCCATCGGGACGGACTTCTCGGCCCTGGGTAATTACTCGGACATGGAGTTGGGCTCGACTTCGGTCACCAGCTACAACGATTCCTCGACCACCCTGAACCAATCTCAGGACGGCTATGGCTCCGGCTATCTTCTGGAGCTCTCCGTCAGCAACGATGGGGTGATCACCGGCACCTATTCCAACGGTCAGATCGAGGATCTGTACGTGCTCGCCTTGGCGGACTTCGCCAACGATGACGGGCTGCAGCGTGCGGGTGGAAGTCTGTTCACCCAGACCCGTGAATCCGGCGAGGCCATCACCGGCACGGCCAATACCGGCAGTCTGGGCTACGTGCAATCCAATGCCTTGGAATCCTCCAACGTGGATATGGCCTCGGAGATGGTGGACATGATCGTCTACCAGCGCGTCTACGACGCCTCGAGCAAGGTCATCTCCACGGCCGACAGCATGCTCCAGACAGTTATCCAGCTCAAGCGTTAGCAGGAATAGGTATGATTGGGAGATAAGCCATGTCCAATGCGATCCTCTATACGGCCGCGAGTGCTCTGAATGCCGCCCAGTATGCCATCAGCGTGCATTCCAACAACGCCGCCAACGTCGATACCGAGGGCTATTGCCGCCAGACGGTGAATCTGACCGAAGGCTCTGTCGTGGATACGGCCAATGGCTATCTGGGGCTGGGGGTTTCCAGCGAAGAGGCCGAGCGGGCGTTCAGCATCTACATCGAATCCATGTATCTGGACGAGAGTACCGATGCCAGCCGCTGGTCCACCGAGGCGGAATGGCTGGGCTACATCGAGAACATCTTCAACCAGAGCGACGAGGACGGCCTCAACAACGCCCTGGCGGAGTTGTTCCAGGCCTGGGAGGATCTCAGTGCCTATCCCGACGAGGAATCGACGCGAGCCGCACTTTTAGGGGCGGCCGAGAGCTTGAACACCATCCTGTCCGACATGAGCGAGGATCTGCAGACCCAGCAGGAACTCATTGAAGCCGAGGTGCGAAGCCAGGTCACGGAGGTCAACTCCATCCTGGATCAATTGGCCACCCTCAATATCCAGATCGCCCGCGAGCCCGGCAACAACACGTTGCTGGACTCGCGGGACATCCTGGTCCGCGAGCTGGCGGGGTACATGGACGTGGACACCCAATACGCCGAGAACGGCCAGGTCACCGTGTACCTGGACTCGGGGCAAATCCTGGTGGACGGGGAAAAGACCTATGAAATCAAGTACGAGAGCGCCAAGTCCTGGGCCTCCCTGACCGGGGACTCGACCTTCGAGGGCACGGCCTATTTTGAGGGCGAGTCCAGCAGCGAGATCGTGTTGGAGGTGGTCAATGCGGGCACCGTGGACGGAGGGGCGGGGGCCGCACAGTACCGTGTGTCGCTGGATGGCGGCCAGACCTGGCTGAAGGACACTGACGGCAATGATCTCCTGTACGCCGCCGACGGTGAGTCCGGGGCCATCGAGGTGGACGGCGTGTCCATCTGGCTTGGGGATTCCAGCGACTCCGGCACCTTGGCCAGCGGCTCTCTGGCGGCGGGCGACACCTTCACCGTCATGGCCAAGAGCGGGGTCTATTGGTATAAAAACACCTCCAGCTGCGAGAACATTACCCCCCTTGCCAGCTCCACCGGTGGCGACGAGGACGACCGCTTGACTGGCGGCAGCCTGGCCGGTCTGTTCTCGGTGCGTGACTCGGAACTCGGGCAATACGTCGAGGAACTCAACGCCTTTGCCGAAAGCCTGATCTGGGAGACCAACTTCGCCTCCAGCCAGGGTGCGGGGCTCAGCAATTTCAGCTCAGTGACCGGCAGCTATGCGGCCGAGGACACGGCGGCGGCCATGGCGGACAGCGGTCTGGATTTTGCCGACCAGTTGCAGGGCGGCACGTTCAGCATGGCCCTCTACGATGCGACCTCGGGCGACGTGCTGGAGGTCACGGCCGTGGACTTCACCAGCGTCACGGGCCAGGCCACCTTCGACCCTGAGACCGATTCCCTGGAGGATGTGGCCCAGGCCATCAACGACACCTACGGCGGACAGCTCACGGCCACGGTCACCAACGGCCAACTGAGCATCGCCGCCGCCGGTGGCGTGGAATTCCAGTTCGCCGGAGACAGCACCGGCATCCTCGCCGCCTGCGGCATCAATACCTTCTATACCGGCTCTTCGGCCGAGGACATCGGGCTCAACGCCTCGGTGCTCTCCGATACCAGTCGCATCAATGCGGGGGTGGTGGAGGGCACGGGTCAGGCTGCACAGGGTGACAACACCGTGGCCCTGGCCCTTGCGGAACTGGCGGACAAGGACCTGACCATCAGCACCCTGAGCGGCAGGGAAAAGACCCTGACCCTGTCCGAATACCTGAACGCCCTGGTGGCCGAGGTGGGAGCCGATTCCTCCACTGCCCAGGCCAACGAGAGCTACTACACGACCCTGGCCGAGCAGTTGGCCACCCAGCAGGACTCCCTTTCCGGGGTGAATCTGGACGAGGAATTGATCAAGATCGAGCAGTATCAACGCCTGTACGAGGCGGCTTCGAGCCTGATCAACACGTCCAATGAAATGTTCGACACCCTGATGGCCATGGTGTCCTAGGAGGCATGATGCGTATCTCCAACTCGATGATCTGGGATTCGGTGATCAGCTCCACCAATAAGGCCCTGGCCGATTATTATGCGTTGTCGGAGCAGAACGCGAGCACCAAGAAGGTCAACCAGCCCAGTGACAACGCCTCGGGGACCGGGGCCATCCTGAACCTGCGCGACAGTCTCTCCGCCCTGGAGCAGTACCAGGAGAACATCGATACGGCGACGGGCTATCTGTCCTCGGCCGATGACGTTCTGACCACCATGAGCGATCTGATAATCAACCTCATGGAATTGGCGGAGCAGGGGGCCACGGGCACCCTTTCCGAGGCACAGCGTGAAAGTATTGGGGAGCAGGTCCTTGAATATTTTAAGGAAATGATCTCGGTGGCCAATACCGAGTTCATGGGCGACAGCATCTTCGCTGGACAGTTGACCGACGTGAACACCTACGAAATGGGGCTGGGCGCGGATGTCACCGGCGGGACCCTGACCGACGCCGACGTACTGACCATCAGCGGCGACAGCGATTCGACCCTGAGGGTCGAGTTTCTGGATTCCGGGACCATCGGGACCACGGCCATCGGAGATCTTGATTATCAGTATTCCAGCGATGGCGGCGACACCTGGACCACGCCCACCCTGACCATGGGCGATACAACCCTTGATCTGGGCGGCGTCCAGCTGGAGTTGGCCGATGGGGCGGTGGTCAGTTCCGAGGGGGATGCCGACGGGGCGAGCACCCTGGTCGTGCGTCCGGCGGCCATCTACCAGGGGGACGACGAGGACGGTGCCGAGGTCATGCAATACGGGGCCTCGTCCCTGGACATCGAGGCCGAGGGCTTGTTCTCGTCCAAGGTCATGGTGCGCATCGACACGGGCGGCGACGTGACCACGGACACCATTGAGTATTCCTACAGTACGGACGGTGGTTCGACCTGGGTGCAGGGCAATCAGGCCGAGGACGGGCTGTTGACCGTGCCGGGGGGGGTGCTGAGTTTGCAGCCCGACGGCGGCACCACCGTGGGCGCCGCAGAGCAGTTCATGATCTCGCCGCATACGGCGGACATCAATCTGGCCATTTCAGATTCCTCGACCATCACCATCAACAACGTGGGCAAGGATATCTTCGGCGGTTTGTATCAGGCCCCCGGTGAGGACTACGCCACGGCCGAGAGTGAACCCAATCTCTTCGAGACCGTTGGCGAGTTGGTGGGCGCCCTGGCGACCAACGACCAGGACGCCATCGCCGCGTGTCTGGAGAAACTGTCAGCTGCCCAGGAGGTCGTCACCGCTGCCGCCTCGGACGTGGGCGCGCGCGAACAGCGTCTGGTTGCCGCTTCCTATGGGCTCGAAATCCGCGCCAGCAACCAGACCTCGCAGCTCTCGACTCTCGAGGATGCGGATCTCATCGCCCTGACCGTTCAACTGCAAGCGGCCGAGACCGTCTACACCTCCGTGGTGGAGACCTCCACGAACATCATGAAGCTTTCCATACTGAATTACATCTAGGAGGGCCACCATGGGTGACTACTCGTCTGGAGCCATTTACTTCACCGGGCTTGGCAACGGCACGGACTTCGACTCGATCATCGAAGCGACCGTCGCTGCGGAAGGCGTTCGCCTGACCCAGTTGGAGGAATGGGAGGTATACTGGCAGGAAAAGTCGGACTCCCTGGATGAGCTGAACTCGTCATTGCTCACCCTGCGCACGACGCTGGAGTCCATGGATACGGTCTCTGAGTTCTCTGAAAAGGAGGCTGTCTCCACCGATACCTCGGTGCTCAGCGCAACCGCCGATGGCGACGCCGTGGATGCCTCGCATACCCTTGAGGTCAACCAGTTGGCCCAGAACGACATCTGGACCAACTCAGCCACCGGACAATCTGATTCAGGTGCGGCGGTCACCAGCATGAGCGCCGTGTTTGCCTTTTCCTACGGCGGCGAGGAGTACAGCCTTGATGTCTCGGCCGGAACGACTTTAAACGAACTGGTCGATCAGATCAACGCCAATCCAGACAGCAAGAGCAATGTGCGGGCGATGTTGATCAACGACGGCAGTGAGTATCATCTCCAACTCTACGGCATGGACATGGGTGCGGGCAACGCCGTGGCCATCACCGCTGCCACCACGCTCACAGGCTATGAGGCTTCGGATTTCGAGAACACCCAGGTCGCCCAGAGCGCCCAGATCAAGGTGGACGGCTATCCCACCGGGGTGGACGAATGGATCACCCGCGATTCAAATACCGTCAGCGACCTCATCGAAGGGGTGACCCTGTCGCTGTCCGCCGTGGGCAACACAACCCTCAACGTCACGACCGACACCGATGCCATCAAGGAAAAGATCGTCGCATTCGTGGAGGGGATCAACGAAATCCGCCTGTTGATTCAGGAATTGACCTATGTGGACGACGATGCCACAGGCTCGGTCATGACCGGTAACTATGGCGTGGATGTCGTGAAGCAGAATCTCCAGAACATCACGGCATCCAAGGGCTCCGGATTTTCCTACTACGATGCGGCCACTGGGCTTGGGGACTATTACTCAACGCTTTCCCAATTGGGGATATCGACGGACGCGGACGAAAGCTCCGAAAGCTATGGCCAGTTGATCATCGACGAGACCGAACTGGACGAAGCCCTGGCAAACGACGCCGATGCCGTTGTTGCCCTGTTTGCGGCCAGTGAGCAGGGGACCTCCGATACCTCCGACATGACCTATGTGTCCTCGGTGGACGGATTGACCAACGCAGGGGATCATGAGGTCGTCTACGAGGTTTCCGGAGGGGTTGTGATCAGCGCCACCATCAATGGCGAGAGTTGTAGCATTGCCGATAATCTGATTACTGCGGATTACGGGACGAATGCTGCCGGACTGGAGGTTCGAGCCAACACCTTGACGGACGGGACTTACAGCGGAACCGTCTCCGTCAAGCAGGGCAAGGTCGGCCAGTTGGCCGACGAATTGGCCCGGTTGACCGACTCGGAAACAGGTATCCTGGTGATTATCCAGGACAACTACGACGACATCGTGGCCAACACCCAGGACTCCATCAAACAGGAGGAAGACCGGCTGACCCTGTTCGAGGACCGTCTGCGCCTGCGTTACGCCGCTTTGGAGGAAACCTTGTCGGAATACGACAGCATCGATAATACACTGGATTCGTTGCTTAACTCCCTGACGGACTTCTCCTCTTAAGAAAAATTGACTTGAAGACCTGGGCAGGGACATTTTAGAGATCGATACAGAAGACGAATCCCCCGGGATGATGTCTTCGTTCCCTATGCGCCGTGGAGGTCTCCCCCCCTGCGGCGCATCCTTGTGTTTCTGGACGAGGCTCAACCCCCATTCGATAATCACTGATTCATGTTGGAGTGAAGCAAGGCCTGGCGGGCAACCACTCCTTGTCCCGATGGCGTCGTGGTGCGCCGGAAAGAGGCTGGGGGTGTTTGCCAGTAGGGGCGTGGGCCTTCAACTCGTTTTCAAGGAGGGCGCAGCCGTTCAGGCGGAGGAGCGATGGGGGGGGGCGTGCAGGGAAAGGAGAGGGACTGTTCTAGGTCTTGGAATCGGTGAGGATTCCCCGGCCCGATTCCGCGGCAGCGGTGGAGGGCTCGTCTTGGGGCGCGTCGCTCTGGAATGACTGGACCGAGGCCCATGATGATTGGGCCGACTGCCCGGATGCCAAGGGGGAGGCGTCGGTCTTGTCGATCAGGGTGCCGCGATCCAAAAGGGCTGCGTTTTCGCCCGGGTCCAGGGCCGGGGGGAGGTGCACATCGATGTGCTCGATGCGGCTTTCCCAGTGGGAATAGTATTTGATGATCTCTCTGGCCTTGGCCAGAATCTGGCGGGCCCTCAGCCCGCTGGGCAATCCAGTTTTGATGGCCGAAGTGTTGGCAGCAAAGAGCCCTGTCCTGGAAAATGAACGAGCGGCCTCGATGAAGGCCACTCTTTTGGCGCGGACTTCCTGTCCTGCGCGCATCAACCTGAGCCATCTTGGGAAACCAGTGGGGAGCATGGCATTTCCTTAGTTATGGGCCGACGGCGGGTCTCGGGACAACCCCGGGACCCGCCTCACGGCGCATATCCTCACATGTCTCTGGAGAGTGGCCTAGCCGCCCAAGAGCGACAGGGCCATTTGGGGCAGGCTGTTGGCCTGGGCCAGCATGGAGGTTGCTGATTGGGAGATGATCTGCTGCTTGCTGTACTCGGTCATCTCGGTGGCGACATCCACGTCGGAGATGCGGGATTCGGCAGCTTGCAGATTCTCGGCTTGGATTTCCAGGTTGCTGATGGTGTTGGACAGGCGGTTCTGCATGGCGCCCAGGTGGGCCCGGATATTGTCCTTGGAGACGATGGCGCTGTTGATGGCGGCCAGGGCGCTTTGGGCTGCGGACTGGGTGGAGATGGTGTAGCCCGCGGAACCCGCCGCTGCACTGTTGCCGACACCCAGGGCCGAGGCCGTGCAGTCGCCGATGGTGATGTAGTAATAGTCCTCGGAGGAGTCGTTGCCCGTGCCGAAGTGGACCTTCAGGGGACCGGTGGAGTTCAAGCCGGAGCCGTCGTGGGCGGCTTCGGTCCCGGACAGGGTGCCGTCCAGGAGCATGATGCCGTTGAAGTCCGTGGCGTTGGCGATACGCGTGATTTCCGAGGCCATGGCCTGGTACTCGGAGTCGATGATCATACGCTGGGCGGAACTGTAGGTGCCCGTGGCGGCCTGTTCAGCCAGTTCCTTCATGCGGATCAGCTTTTCATCGACGACCTGGAGCGCGCCGTCTGCGGTTTGGATCATCGAGATGGCGTCGTTGGCATTGCGCACCCCCTGGTTCAGGGTGCTGATGTCCGCGCGCATCAATTCGCGGATCGCCAGGCCTGCTGCATCGTCGGCTGCGGTGTTGATGCGCAGTCCCGAGGACAGCTTGTTGGTCGATGATGCAAGTGCATCATAGGCGTTGCCCAGGTTCCGGGCCGCGTTCATTGCTATCAAATTGTTGTTGATTACAAGTGACATGGTCACCCCCTTTGCTTGTGTTGCCCTATGCGCCGTGTTCGCCGCTCTGCTTGCTCACCTGGGTAGTTGAAGGAAGGTGAGTGCGGCGTTGCCTATTGTAATGAATGCATTGAAGATTATATTGCCAATATCATGCTGTATTGGAACATGATCAATCGCTCTTTGATTGACAGCCTGTTGAATCTTTATACGAGCGACTGTTGGCAATATATCCATGAGGCATTCATTTATTTCTTTTTAAAGAGAAGCCCGTCCGGTGGGTCTAGGGCCGGACGGGCGATGGGAAGGGAATTGAGGTTCGTTGGGACCGGGTAAATCCCTTGGGGAGGGGGTGTTGGCGGGAAGCCGTCTTCACCCGGTCTCAGCTTGATATACGAGCCTGAAGGCCGCTCTCATCCATGGACGCGCAAAAAAAGACCCCGCCCAGGAGGGAGCGGGGTCTTGAGAAGCAGAGCCGGGCCGTGCTTTTGGTGGCCTGGTTCCGGTTTGCTGAAGGTTAGCCCAGCAGCGACAGGGCCAACTGGGGCAGGCTGTTGGCCTGGGCCAGCATGGATGTCGCCGACTGGGAGATGATCTGCTGCTTGCTGTATTCGGTCATCTCGGTGGCCACATCCACATCGGAGATGCGGGATTCGGCGGCCTGGAGGTTCTCCGCCTGAATTTGCAGGTTGGAAACCGTGTTGGACAGGCGGTTCTGCAAGGCGCCCAGGTTGGCGCGGACGTTGTCCTTGGAGACGATGGCGCTGTTGATGGCTTCCAGAGCGCCCTGGGCCGCGGACTGGGTGGAGATTGTATAGCCTGCGGAACCCGCAGCCGCACTGTTGCCGACACCCAGGGCCGAGGCCGTGGAATTGTTGATCTGCACGTAGTAGTAGTCCTCGGCACTGTCGTTGCCTGAGCCGAAGTGGATCTTCATGGGACCGGTGGAGTTCAGGCCCGAGCCGTCGAAGCTCGAGGCGCTGCCGGAGAGGTTGCCATTGAGCAGATAGATGCCGTTGAAGTCCGTGGCGTTGGCGATTCGGGTGATTTCCGAGGCCATGGCCTGGTACTCGGAGTCGATGATCATGCGCTGGGCGGAACTGTAGGTACCCGTGGCGGCCTGCTCGGCCAGTTCCTTCATGCGGATCAGCTTTTCATCGATGACCTGGAGCGCGCCGTCGGCGGTCTGGATCATCGAGATGGCGTCGTTGGCGTTGCGCACGCCCTGGTTCAGGGCGGAGATGTCTGAACGCATCAGCTCCCTAACGGCCAGGCCGGCGGCGTCGTCGGCTGCGGTGGTGATGCGCAGACCCGAAGACAGCTTGTTGGTGGAAGACGAAAGCGCACTGTACGCATTGCCCAGGTTGCGGGCGGCCGTCATGGCTACGATATTGTTGTTGATAACCAGAGACATAGATATCCCTCCATAGATTTGAAGATTGCTTCCTTGCTTGGGTTCCCTCGAAAACATCCCCGGGCAGACAAGTCCTCCTGGTTTTTCCGGGATGATTTGCCTGCGTTGTCGTCGGAACGGGAAAACCCAATAGTCGCGCTTGAGGGGAGGGAGGGAAGATTGGCTGAAATTCGATCGTAACTATATGATTTATCTTGTTTAATAATAAATATTCAAGTCTTGAGATATCATCCACGCCGTTCAAAACATCCATGAAAAAACCGCTTTCAAGGGCCTTTTTGGGGGCCTCAGTCGGCTGGTCACGACCGCGCGTTGCCCGGCGTTGCATCGGCCACATTTTTCTTGTTCAACATTGACGTTTCTTAACTAGGTGCTGAGCTGCTCAGGGCTCTATTGTCAGGGCAAGGCTCGTGAAGGGGCCGTGCCGAATCGCGCCGTCACGGGCGGGTTCCTGAAAGGTGATGTTGTGCTTTGTGCGGTGTGCGCGGCTTAAGCCCTCACTTGCAGCCATGTCCCGGATCTTGCCCGGTTCGGGACGAGATTGTTGGCCGTGCCCGCCATCCAAGTCACAACCAAATGGAGGTTTCGGATATGAGGAAGATCATTGTGACGCTCGCCCTTGTGCTGGGATGCAGCTCTGTGGCCTGGGGATTCTTCCCCGGAGGGCCGGGGCCTCACGGGAAGGGCCTGGGAGTGGAGATGCTGCGGACATGGTTTGAACTGGATCTGAGCGACGCCCAGAAAACCCAGGCGGCGTCGATCCTGAAGCAGTACCGAGAGGAAATAATCAAGAAGCGCGAGGCCGTGCGCATGGCCTTTGAGCAGGCGCACCAGACCCGCCCGGCTCCGGACAAGTTCGACGAGTCCGCCGTGCGCAAGGGGCATAAGCTCATTTCGGCGGCCAGGGTCGAAATCATGGTGCTCAGGGAAAAGATCCTCAGCGAGCTGTATGCCATCCTGACGCCGGAGCAGCAGAAGATTCTGGAAACCCGGATGTGGGCTGTCCAGAAGCCTGGGTCTGGCCTCGGCGAGGGCAAGCCTATGGGCAAGCCCGGACCTGAAGACGAATTGCCTTTGCTGGACGCCTTTATCAAGGCCCACGGTTAGGGGCACCGGCTAAGGCCACAACAACGAGGGCTCATCGTGAGGGCCCATAGCTGAGACTCCATAGCGGACAGCGGTCCTGACCGGTCCGCACTCCTCACCCTGCGCGAACCCCGGCCTCGGCTGGGGTTCGTTGTTTGTATTGTGTTGGCGGGGCAGTGTGTTAGGGTTGCCTGGCCCTGGCGGATTGGCCTGGGCGCATCCTCTTGCAGGGCCATGGCATGGAACTCACGCTGATTCTGGCCGTTCAGACCGCCTTCGTCATCGCCGCCTTTCTAAAAGGCGTGACGGGGCTGGGCTTTTCAACGCTGTGTCTGGGCATGATCGCCAGCTTCGTGGACATTCGGTTGTCCATCCCGCTGGTGATTCTGCCGTCCCTGACCAGCAACGTCCTGGTGATGATCGACGCGGGACATTTCCGGAGCACCTTCAGGCGGTTTATGCCGATGTTTGCCTGCGCGCTGCCGGGATTGCTGATGGGACTGTGGCTGTTGGACAACCTGCCCGGCGAGCGGCCACGTTTCGTGCTCGGGTTCGTCCTGGCCAGCTATGGGGTCTGGGGCCTGTTCCAGGGTGTCTATGTGTTGCCCGGGGTCTGGCAACGGCGGCTGATGGGGCCCGTGGGTCTCGTCACCGGGGTGATCAACGGCCTGACCGGCTCACAGATCATGCCCATCCTGCCGTATCTGCTTTCTCTGGGGCTCTCCAAGGACATCGTGGTCCAGGCCATCAACACCTCGTTCACCATCTCCAGCCTGGTCATGCTCGTGGGCCTGGGCAAGCTGGGGCTGCTGTCCACGAACCTGCTGCTGGTTTCGGCGGCGGGTATCCTGCCCGTGGCGTTAGGTATCCGGCTGGGGGGCCGGGTACGCAGGCGAGTGTCCGAGGCCCGCTTCCGGGTCATGGTGTTGTGGATGCTGGTTCTGTTGGGCGCGAGCCTGATCGTGCGTAGTTGGGGGGCGTTCTGATTTTGTTAAGACTGGAAGCCAAAGCTAGAAGATTGACGCAGGGCCCTGCGCGAGTGGTGTTGCCTCGGTTTGCTGCCGTTCCTTTTTGCCTCCGGAGGCCAAGGGGCCTATGGGGGCGGGGTAATTTCGGCCTTCGACCTCATTACCGATGCCCCCCCCCTATGTCCCCTTTGGAATCCCCTCACCCCCAAAGCAAAGCCGGAGTATGGAGCGTACAATTCTGCTTCCAGACAATCGAAAAGATAAGAACAGCTTTTCTATAAGATCAACCCCATCTCCCGCCACTGGGCCCCGCCGTGAGTGCAGGCCGACGGACCCCGGTCCATGAACCCCAGGCGTGCATAGAATGGGACCAAGGCGTCCTTGCATAGCAGCAGCACCTGCCGTCGCCCCTGGCTGCGGGCTTCGCTGATGAAATGGCGCATCAGCTGCGCCCCCAGCCCGTTCCCGCGTTGCTCCGAGAGCACGGCAAGGGAAAAGACCACGATGTTTTGACCCGCAGGATCGTGTCCCACAAGAGCCTTGAAGGCCTCGTCCGAGATGTCGTCCTTGGCGGTGGCGCCGCTGTTGACCTGTCCCAGGATTGAACCCCGGCATTCGGCCACGTAGAATCCCTTGGGGAAGTCCCTGATGCGGATGGCGATATTTTCGCGCGAGGCCGCCTCGCTGGCGGGAAAACAGGCGAGTTCGATCTCCAGGCAGGCATCAAGGTCGGCTGGAACGGCCTGACGGATGGTGATGGTTTCGTTCATGGAGGGCCTCATAACGCGGATGCCTTGAAAAATGAAGCGCCGCGGGGGCGGGATCGAAGAAATTCCCTGGGCAGGATCGGAGAAACAGGACCTTCCGGGCTCTTTTGGGTCTTATGGCTCAGGGGCACGTTACTGAGTACCACCGGGGCAAAACACATCTGCCGCGCGGATAAACCGGGGCAGTGGGGATGCAAAGCAAAGCCTTGCCCTCTTGATGCTCAGATTATAGATGTGTGGGAAAGAGGAATCATTCCAACGATGAAAATATCCATCAATCCACTGCGATTTGCGCCTTTCATTGCCGGCCTGTTCAGGGTCTGGCTGTCCACCATGCGTTTCAGCACCACCGAAAACATGGAAGCGATCCTGGAACTCAACAAGAGCGGCCAGTCCCTGGTGATTGCCCTGTGGCATGACGAGCTTTTTTCCATCGCCGGGTATGGCTGCCTCAACACCACGGGGCTGGTGGGCATTGTCAGCCCCAGCAAGGATGGCGAGTTTGTGGCTATTGTGATGGAGCGGCTTGGCCAGGCCACGGTGCGCGGCTCGAGTTCCCGGGGTGGCGTGCGGGCGTTGTTGCAGGCCAAGCGCCTGATGGACAGGGAAAATAAGATGGCGGTGTTTGCGGTGGATGGCCCGCGTGGACCACGGCACGAGCCCAAGGATGGGGCCATTTTTCTTGCCCAGCATGCCGGGGCGTTGATTGTCCCGATCCGGGCCTATCCGGCGAAAAAGAAGGTTTTTGAGAAAGCCTGGGACAAGTTTCAATTGCCGTATCCGTTTACCAGCTGCCAGCTGGTGTTTGGGGAGCCTTACGCAGTCACGGATGAGAAACTGGATGCGGATGTGCTCGCAAAAGAGCGGGAACGGATGAAGGCGAAGCTGGATGCGCTGAGGCCGGAATAGCTGTTCTTAGATTAAGAATCGAAGGGAGGGACGCTGAGGCGTCCCTTTTTATTGGTCATTTTTTGGGGGAGGGGAGTAGGGGCGGATGGTTTGAAGGGGTTGTATTGTCTGGGAAGGAGCCATTTGCTTTGGGCGAAGGCTTGCTCGTATGTATTGCAATGTTTTCATGCCTCCGGCGGCCAAGGGGCCTATGGGGGCGGGGAAATTTCGGCTTGGGGCCTCATTTCCAATGCCCCCCTCTGGCCCCCTTGGAACCCCCTCACCCCCAAAGCAATGAGAAGCAGAGTCTTCCTGTTATTCAGCCGCAAGGAGCTGAATCGGGAGAGGAAGGCCTAATGGATTTCGACTTGGCGCATCATCTCTTGCAGGGCGGGATAAGCTCCAACGTGAGCGAAACCCATCCCAACATAGAGGATAAGTACCTCCTCTGCGTCGGAACTTTCTACGAAGTGATAAGCATACTCATAATTATTCCCTCGACAGTAAGCACAAAAAACAGAGGGTGAAATGAGATTGGCAGTCTTAAGAGGAAGGCCAGCCTTACCACATACGGCTTCTCCTTTTTCTTGTTCGCTGTAGTCTCCGGAGTAGACCATGTTGGCGAAGCTCTCTGTAGTCGCCTTGGGCGGATAGACGAACACCACGGCTCTGGAATGCTCGGATGCCTCACCATAGATGACGGCAATAGCCGTGAATTCTAGACCAGACTTGTCACGCATGGTTTCAACAATAGCCCCCTTCCATGCCCCGAGCAGTGGGAATTCAACCCCGGTGTCCAGGACATGGACCCACTTTTGACCTTCACGCATAACAATCTCAGCGGTACCGGGTTTGGAAGACTTCGTCGTTGTCATTGCACAACCGGACAGAATCACAACAAAAAAGATGAGGAGAAGGTGTTTCTTCATGCTGCATGACTCCCTTTGGGAGTAGCGATAGCAGAAGACGAGAATAACGGGCAAGGGTTAATCGATCTTCCGATTGGGTGTTGGTGAAAAAGAAACCGGCCCCGCAAGGCGGGGCCGGTTGTATTGAAGAAATGTGAGTTTGGGCAGAATCGCTGCGGCTTTTGACTCGCCGCAGGTCGCCGAGGGCTAATCCTCTTCCAGCCGGGTCAGGTCCTCGTAGGTCTCGCGGCGGCGGGCCACAAGCACGGCATTGCCGTCCACGATGAGTTCACAGGCCCGGGGGCGGGAGTTGTAGTTGCTGCTCATGCTGAAGCCATAGGCTCCGGCAGAGAGACAGGCCAGGAACTCGCCGGGCTGCACGTCGGGCAGTTGGCGATCGCGCGCCAAAAAGTCACCGGACTCGCAGATGGGGCCCACCACGTCGGTATCGCGGGTGGCGCGGCCGGACTCCTTGACCTCAATGATGCGGTGGAACGAGCCGTACAGCGAGGGCCGCACCAGGTCGTTCATGGCCGCGTCGGTGATCACGAAATGCTTGGACGGCGTGGTCTTGGTGTAGACCACCTCGGTCACCAGGATACCCGCGTTGCCCGCGATGACGCGCCCGGGTTCCAGGATGAGCTTCAGGGGCAGTCCCGTGAGCTTGGCGGACAGGGCCGCACCGAAATCTTTGGGGTGGGGTGGCTCTTCCTCGTCGTAGGTGATGCCCAGGCCCCCGCCCAGGTCCAGGTATTTGATATTGATACCTTTGTTGCAAAGCTTCTCGTAGAAAACCAGAACCTTGTCCAGGGCTTCCAGGAAAGGTTCGATGGTGGTTAGCTGCGAACCGATGTGGCAGTCGATGCCCACGGGCTCAAGGCCCTTCATGTCGCGCGCGCGTTCATAGGCCTTAAGCGAGCTGTCCATGTCCAGGCCGAACTTGTTCTTCTTCATGCCCGTGGAGATGTAGGGGTGGGTTTTGGGGTCCACATCCGGGTTGATGCGCAGGCTGATCCTGGCGACCTTGCCCATGGACAGAGCCACCTCGTTGATCAGGTCCAGCTCGCCCGTGCTCTCCACGTTGAACATCAGGATGTCGGCCTCCAAGGCCTCCTTGATCTCATGGGCGCGTTTGCCCACGCCGGAATAGACGATCTTGGACGGGTCCACGCCCGCCTTCATGGCCCGGTGCAGTTCGCCGCCGGAGACGATGTCCATGCCCGCACCCTCGGCGGCCAGCAGACGCAGCAGCGAGATATTGGAATTGGCCTTTACGGAATAGCAGGTCAGGCGGTCCAGCTCTTCAAAGGCCGAATCAAAGGCCTGAAAATGGCGGCGCAGGGTGGCGGCGGAATAGACGTAGAGCGGGGTGCCATAGTTGTTGGCAAGATCGACCACGCGCACGTCCTCGGCGAACAGATCGCCGTCCTGGTAGTTGAAATGATGCATCGAAGGCTCCGTCGGGGGAGTTGATTGTTCTACGGGGTGCTCATGACCTCGGAGGCCACGGGACGTATGATGCTGTGTCGGTTTTTGATTTCGACCTGCCAGCGGTAGCCCTCGGGGGCGTCCAGGCCGCAGGCCTGGAAGGACAGGTGGCCCTTGGTCAGCAGGGTGTCGCCCTGGCCGGGGATGTATTCCATGGAGACCGTGGGTGTGAACGGGCAGTCGGGGCAGTCCGCTGGCGCGTATCTCAGGTACGCGGCCTCCACGTTCTTCCAGGCGCCGTCAAGGGCCACATCCACGAACAGACAGCCGCTGCCCAATGTGCCGCTGGCCTGCAAGATGCTGAAGACGTGTTCGGAATCGCTGGGTTCGGGCCAGGCTTTCTTGCCGCAGCCGGAAATTGCGAGGGAGACGGCCAGAGCCAGCAGGATCAGCAGCGCGATGCGCCGGGGACGGGCAGGGGTCATGACGGTATCAGTCCTTCTTCAGGTTCATGGATTTCCATGTGTGCAGGAAATTCAATGCCTCAATGGGGGTCAGGCGGTCAACCTCCAGGGACCCGAGTTCCTCGGCAAAGGCCTTGATCTCGGGCGGCAGTTCGGCCTGTGGAGCAGGGCAGGCGCTGGGTGCACCCAAGCCCGGCAGCATGGACTGCTGAGCTGGCGCGCGTAGGGCCATGAGCGAACGGGTTCCGCCCGCGCGGGCCTCCAGATCGGTCAGGATCTCCTTGGCGCGGGAGACCACGGAGCGGGGCACTCCCGCCAGCTTGGCGACCTCGATGCCATAACTGCGGTCCGAGGGACCGGGCACCATGCGCCGCAAAAACACGATATCACCCCGGTATTCCTTGACCGCGATATTGAAGTTGGCCACGGCAGGAATCTGACCCTCAAGCACGGTCAGCTCGTGGAAGTGAGTGGCGAACAGGGTGCGCACTCCGCCGTCCCCGCGCGCGGCCAGTTCTTCCACCACGGCCCAGGCCAGGGCCAGACCGTCAAATGTGGATGTGCCGCGCCCGATCTCATCCAGGATGACCAGGCTGCGCTTGCCTGCCTGACGCAGGATGCGCGCGGTTTCCATCATCTCCACCATAAAGGTGGACTGGCCCTGGGCCAGATTGTCCGAGGCGCCCACCCGTGAGAAGATGCGGTCGGTCAGGCCCAGGGTGGCGCTGGCCGCAGGCACGAAACTGCCGATCTGGGCCATGATGGCGATGATCGCCACCTGGCGCAGCACCGTGGATTTGCCGGCCATGTTCGGGCCGGTGATCAGCAGCACCCGCTTGTCGGCGGTCAGGTTCAGGTCATTGGGGATGTAGCCCCCGGCACCCTGCACGGCCTCCACCACGGGGTGGCGACCGGATTTGATGCTGATGTCCAGGTCGCCGGTCAGTTCCGGGCGCGTCCAGTCGTGGCGGCGGGCGGCATGGGCCAGCCCCTGCCAGTAATCCAGGGCGGCCAGACGCTGAGCCATGTCCATGAAGCGATGCCGGGCCGAGGCTACGCTCTCGCGCAGTTCGCCAAAAAGCTTGTATTCCAAATCCTTGCGTTTGTCCGAGGCGTGCAGGATGCGATCCTCCAGCTCTTTCAACTGGGGGGTGATGAACCGCTCCGCATTGACCAGGGTCTGCTTGCGCTCGAAATGATAGGGGGCCTTGTCCATCTGGGCCTTGGACAACTCGAAGTAGTAGCCGAAGACCTTGTTGAAGCCGAGCCTCAGTTTGTCCAGGCCGGTGGCTGCGCGCTCCGCCTCAAGCAGTTCCTTGATGCGCGCCTCGCCGTCGTCGGTCAGGTCCATCAATTCGTCCAGCTCGGGATGATAGCCACGCTTGAACAGCCCGCCCTCGGTGATCAGGTGCGGGGGGCTGTCGGCCAGGGCGCGGGTCAGCAGCTCGGCGTAATCCTCCAGCCCGTCCCAGCCGGAAAGCAGTTGCTTGGGGGCCGCAGGCAGCTCCGCATCCCCCGCGGCCCTGGCCAGCAGGGCCTTGACCTGGGGTACGGCGGTCAGGGATTCGCGCAGGGCGATGAAATCCTTTGGTGTGGCGCGATTCAGGAAGATGCGCGTGGCCAGACGCTCCACATCGTAGACCTGGCCCAGCAGCGTGCGCAGCTCTTCGCGCAGATCCTCCTGCTCCACAAAAAGCGCCACCGCGTCCAGGGTCTTGGCGATGGGCACGATGTCCTTCCAGGGATTGCGCAGGCGTTCGGCCAACAGGCGCGCGCCCATGGGGGTCATGGTCTGGTTGATGACGCTCCACAGGGTGCCGCGTCCACGTCCGCCGTCCAGGCGGTGGAAGATCTCCAGGTTGCGCTCGCTGACCTCGTCCAGCAGCAGATGCCGGGACAGATTCAGGGGCTTGAAGGGCGCCAAGGGGACATCCTGGGACTTCTGGGTTTGGCGCAGGTAGGCCAGGATCGCCCCGCAGGCCTGGGCCAGCTGAGGTTTGTCCGCCAGGTCCAGGGCCTCCAGGTTGGCCACACCCTGGGCTTCGCAGAGGTTGCGTTCGGCGGCCGTCAGGTCGAAATGGGAGCGGATGGGCAGGCGATTGGTGCGAGCCTCGAACCCGGCATATTCCTTGGGGATGTCGTGCTCGTGCGGGATCAGGACCTCGCTGGGGCCGATTTTCAGCAGCCACTGCCACAACTGGTCTTCGCGGGTGGCGAACAGGCCCGACCATTCGCCGGTGGAGATGTCGGCCCAGGCCAAGCCGCCGGCGCCCTTGTCCTTGTCGAAGAAAATGGCGGCCAGATAGTTGGCGGCCTGGGAGCTCAGGTTCTGGTCCTCGACCACGGTGCCGGGGGTCAGCACCTGGGTGACCTCGCGTTTGACGAGCCCCTTGGCCTCGCGCGGGTCCTCCACTTGGTTGCACACGGCGATCTTGAAGCCCTTGGCCAGGAGTTTGGCCACATACCCCTCGTAGGAGTGATACGGCATGCCGCACATGGGCACCGGGTTTTCGGCCTGCTTGTTGCGGGAGGTCAGGGTGATCTGCAGCTCGCGCGCGGCAATCTCGGCGTCCTCGAAGAACATCTCGTAGAAATCGCCCATGCGGTAGAAGAGCAGGCAGTCGGGGTACTCCTCCTTGATGGAGAGGTACTGTTCAAACATGGGAGTCAGTTTTTTGGTATTCACGAAATAAGAGTGAGGGTTACTCGTTGATGGTGGTGCGATACTGGATGGAATGCCAGCTGCGGCAACGGGGGCAGACGAAGAACACGGTCTCGCGTTTCAGGCCGCAACGGCGGCAGACGAAGCGCTTCAGTTCCCGGGCGCGCAGAATGAAGAATTCGAGCTGCTTCCTGAAGGGTGCGGACAGGGTCTGATCCGTCATGTCCAGAGCCAACAGCTCCAGGCGCGCGGGCCAGAACTCGGGTTTGAGCACCAGGGTCTTTTCCAGCCAACGGCGGGATTCCTCGGGATCGAGACGGCAGAGCATCCAGGCTGCGTAGTATTGCAGCAGCAGGTCGGGCTCTTGCTTTTGCAGCACGGGCAGCACCGCGTCGCAGAATTCGGCCTGGGGGTGATACTGGAAGGGCTTGTCCGTCTCGAAGACCACGTGATCGCCGTAGCGGCGGCGTTTGCTGGCGTCCAGCAGACCTTCGAGGAGCACAAAGCGCTGGTCCAGGGCCACGCTGGCCATGGCCTTGTCCAGATGCCGCGCCAATTCCAGCCAGTCATCCTGCCTCAAGTCCTGGGTCAGCAGTTCCAGCCAGGCCTCCAGCGAGCCAGGGAAGACCTTCAGGGCCTTCTTGAGCCACTTGAAGCCCGAAATGTCGTTGTCGTCCGTGAAATGATCTTGGGCCAGACGCACCATGTAATGGGCCTGGGCCAGTTCGTTGCCCAATTGCCCATAGTAACGCGCCGCGCGCTCAAAATCACTGGAATCGGCGGTGAGCAGGGCCAGTTCGCTGATGATGCCCACTGTGTCGCCGCCCAGCTTCTTGGCCTCCTCGAAGGCCGCCAGGGCCCGATCCAGGAAACCGCCGCGCTTGAAGTCCTTGCCCAATTCGAACCAGGTCCGGGCCGCCACCTTGGCGTCCAAGCCCGGGCGCACGATCAGGCTTTGGCGGATCTGCACCGCGCGTTCGATCTCGCCGTGGCTGCGGTAGAGATTTCCCAGGGCAAGATAGATCTCCACGGCGTCGGGATTGTTGCGCACAACCAGGGACAACTCGGAGATGGCTGCCTGCGTATCCTGGGTGACGGGCGCATAGCCGTCGCGGGACCCGGCCGAGCCATGGCCGTTTCCGGACCCCCTGTCCAATCGGCGGGGGAAGAGCGACTTCAAAAAGCTCATGCGTCCTCCGGGAGGGGTTTACTCCACGATCTTGGTGGTTTCTGATTCGGCGGAGTAATTTTTATCGTCCAGGGGCAGGTTGCGCAAGGAATTCACTTCCTGCTCCAGGGAAGCGATCTTCTTGGCCGCCAGGGACAACTCGCGGGACAAGCGGATCTTTTCGCACAGGAAGTACAGGGTGCACAGCAGGCCACCCAGCACGAACAGGCTCAACAGGCAGAGGTACACCGGCTGTTCAAGGGCAAAGATGGGGGTTCCGAACAGGTCCATGGACAGGGGCAGGCCCGCATTGAGGCTTTCCATGTTCTGAGCGAACATGACCATGGACAGGAAGAACAGGGCCAATAACAGCAGCATCTTTACATAACGCATGAAATATCTCCTTTTATTTGCCAGTCGTTTCGTTGAGACGGTCGAAATATGGTTTCAGTGCGGCGTAGGTGGAATCAATGTGCTCGGGCACGACGCGCGTCTCGGACGCGATGGCCATGAACGAGGAATCGCCCACCCAGCGGGGGACGAGGTGAAAATGAAGGTGTTCCTTGATCCCGGCTCCGGCGGCCTCGCCGATGTTCAGCCCAATGTTCAACCCACCTGGCGAGAAGCGATCCTGAAGGATTTTAGTTGTTTGGTGCATCAGGTCCATCAGTTCGTGCAGCTCGTCGTTGTCCAGATCCACAAGGTTCATCACATGGCGGTAGGGGCAAACCATGAGGTGTCCATTATTATAAGGGAAAATATTCATGATGACAAAGGCCTTGCGTCCCCGGTGCAGCACTCGGCGAGCAGTATCCTCATCGCTATGCTTGGGCAGGCAGAAGGGGCAGGAATCGGCCTTTGGACCTAGAATGTAGTCAAGCCGCCAAGGGGCCCATAGGACTTCCATGATGCGATACCTCGTTGATGTGCTACGCGGATTGTTTCAGGTCCCGGGTCGCCAGTTGGACGGCTTCTTCCGGGCCCGAAGCCGGGATAACCCCCGGAATGACTTTCCAGGTGCCCATGGCGATGACCGTTCGTTCGGCCTTCAGCGCCAGGGCCACTTCAGAGAGGGTGCCGTAGCCGCCTTCCAGGGCGATGACCAGATCACCGTTCATGACCACGAGAAGATTGCGCATCTGCCCAAGCCCGGTGACCACAGCCGTCTCGATGTACGGGTTGGCGTCGCCCTGGTCAAGACCCGGAAGGATGCCGATGGTTTGCCCTCCGGCGTCTCGGGCACCCTGGCAGACCGCCTGCATCACGCCGCCGCGGCCTCCGCAGACCAGTTTCCAGCCCCTGGCGGCGTTGAGTTCACCCAGGCGGTGGGCCGAGGCGCGGACCGCGTCGTCGCACTCTCCCGCTCCAATGACGGAGATTCTGGGCTGTGAGGTCATGCTGTCTCCTTGGGAGAGTCATTGATCCGGTGCATGGACATCGAAAATGCCACAGGCCCACAAGAAAGGGCAAGGTGCTTGTGCCTACTGAAAAGGCCTATCGAGTGCTGCCCTTTTTCGTCCTGGGGTAGGGTTCCAATCCTATATAAGCAGGATCCTTGACCATTTTTTGGACAAGGGCCAACTGGTCCTCACGGCAGGTGGCCGTGCCGTCCAGCATGGCAGCGCGGATCTTTTTCAGGATTTCACCGTAGGCAGGGCCCTCGGGCAGCCCGGCCTGTTGCAGATCGCGCCCGCTGATGTCCAGTTCGGCGTTCTTCAGGCGGGTCAGATACTGTGACAGGTCACGGCGCGTGGATTCCTGTTTGAATTTCGCCATGAAGAACAACACGCCCTCCACGGGCAACGCGTCCAGAATCAGACACAGCCTGGACAATGATCCCTTGTGGTGCTTCCACATCTTGTAACCGTAGATGGTCTGGTTGAGCTGCTTGCGCAGGGCAATGAGGTCGCCGATCTGTTTGGCCGTCAGGTTGAAGCGCTGGGCCATGGACAGGGTTTCTTCGTCCTTGGCCCCGTTGGCCAGGGCCATGAAATAGATGAGCCAGGACTGGGGGGCATGGTTCAGGTACATCATGCGGTACCATTCCAGGACCTTTTCGATCTCCTCCAGCAATTCCTCCTGCGCCGGGGAAAGGCCCAGCAGGGGATGGATGGCGGACAAGAGGTGCAGGTCGCGCATCTGGCGCAGGCAAGCCAGGGCGGTTTTTTCCTCGAAGATCTGGCACATCTCATTGAACAGGCGACTGCCCGAAAGCTTTTCCATCATGCCCAGGCCCAGGGCATTCTTGATCAGCCGTTCGGTCTGCCCGCCGATCTGGAAGGAATAGCGTTGGGCAAAGCGGATGGCGCGCAGGATACGGGTGGGGTCCTCGACGAAGGACAGGGAATGCAGCACGCGGATCACGCGCTTCTTGATATCCCGCTGGGCACCGAAAAAGTCCACCAGCCGTCCGAATTGACTGTGGTTGAGCTGCACGGCCAGGGCGTTGATGGTGAAATCCCGGCGGTAAAGGTCCATCTTGATGGAGGACAATTCCACCGTGGGCAGGGCGGCCGGGTACTCGTAGTATTCAAGCCGGGCCGTGGCCACGTCGATGTGCTGGCCGCCCGGCAAAACCACGACGGCCGTCTGGAACTTGCGATGGGCGCGCACGCGCCCGCCAAGCCTGTCGCCCAGGGAATGGGCAAAGGCGATGCCGTCGCCCTCGACCACCAGATCCAGATCCAGGTTGGGGGTGTCCAGCAGGATGTCGCGCACAAATCCGCCCACCGCGTAGATGGACTGCGCGGTTTCGTCGGCCAGCTCCCCGGCCTGGTGCAGGATGTTCACCAGCCCCTTGGGCAGGCGCTCTTTGAGCATGATGCGGATGTTCCGCTCTCGTGAGCGTTCAGGCATCAAGGATTCGGGGATGCGGGCGGGTTCGTCCACCAGCAGGTTGATCAGATCCGTACGGGTGATGACGCCGACGATGTGGCCTTTATCGATGACCGGCACCAGGCGTTGGCCCTGGCCCAGAACAATCTCAATGATCTCATAGAGGCCGGCCTCGGGGCTGACTGAGGCCGAGGCGCGCATCATGTAGTCCGTGGCCGGGGTGTCCGAAAGTCCGTGCCCCACGGCCTTGTCCGCGATCTGGTGCTCCAGGACGCCGACGAATTCGCCCGTCTCCATGTCAACAAGAGGCGCGGCTTTCAGGCCATAGCGGTTCATGATCTCCGCGGCTTCGGCCGTGGTCATTTCGCGTTCGATGACGATGGCCGGGCGGGACATCAGGTCCTGCACGGTGTGCTGCGGGCGGATGTGGGTGGTCAGCAAGGCGAACAGCTCATCCTTGACCTGGGACATGGTGCGGTCCTTGATGCTCGCGGACGCGGCCGAGGCATGACCGCCGCCGCCAAAGGACGCGCAGATCTGTCCCACGTCCACTTCCGGGCTCTTGGAGCGCGCCACCAGATGCACCCGGTCGTGCATCCTGCCCAGTGCGAACAGCACATGGATGCTCTCCATGTCCATGACCTTGTGGGCCAGCAGGGCGAAATCGCTGACGTATTCATCGGTGGAGACTTCGGCGGTCACCACGGGGACCCCGCGGATATTGTGGGTCTTGGCGGATTCCAGCAGGGTGTTGAGCAGCGAGACCTGTTCGGCTGAGAGATCGCGGGTGATGAGGTCGGAGATGACCGTGGTGTCCATGCCCTGGGTCAGCAGCCAGGCTGCTGCCGTAAAATCCTGAGGTTTCGTGGAGTTGAATGAAAAAGAGCCGGTATCCTCGAAGATGCCCAGGCCGACGATGGTGGCCTCGTCGGGCTTCAGGGTCAGGCCCAGGGACATCATCTCATGGGTCAGGATGGTCGCCGTGGCTCCCCATTCCTCGACCTTGCCCGCGCTGTGCTGCACATCGTCGTCGGTATCCGGATGGTGGTCGTAGGCATGGATTTCGAGATTCGGGTTGTTGAAGACCTGATTGACATGCGGTACGCGGCTTTTCTGGCGCGTATCCACCAGGACCAGGGTTCGTACCGTAGTCAGGTCGATCTCCCGCACGTTGCGGAAGTTGAACATGTACATGGCGCTCTGGATGTAGAAATTGCGCAGGTTCTTTTCCTGGCTGCCGGGGAAGACGAGCACCGCTCCGGGGTAAAGCCGACTGGCCGCGATCATGGACGCCAGCGAATCAAAATCCGCATTGGCATGGGAGGTGATGATCAGCGGGGCATCGATTTTGACCGGGTTGTTCATCTATGAATCCAGTGAGTTGTGACGGTGGAGAACGCCATAGTTAAAGAAGTGCTTGAGATGTTGCTCGTTGCTTACATGTTGGACCGTGGGTGGTGCTGGCGATGAATCTGAACCAGCCGACCGGCCTGGACATGCGTGTATATCTCGGTGGCGGCGATGTCCGCGTGGCCCAGCAGGAGCTGCACGGTCCTCAGGTCCGCTCCGCCTTCCAGCAGGTGGGTGGCGAAGGAATGCCTGAAGGTGTGTGGCGAGACATTCCTGGTGATACCGGCGGTCAAGGCGTGGCGTTTGATAGCCTTCCATACAGCCTGTCGGGTCAGACCCTTGCCTGAACGGTTCAGGAACACCGCATCTTGAACGGGTTTAAATTGTCCGCGCCAGCTTTGCAAATAATTCTGTAGGAATTCCTGCGCGGCATAGTGGATGGGGATCAGACGCTCCTTGGAACCCTTGCCGAAGATCCTGAGTACACCCACCTGGGGATCGAAATCAAAGGGCTTCATCTGCACCAGTTCCGAGACCCGAAGTCCCGCAGCGTAGAGCAGTTCAAGCATGGTCCGATCCCGGAAGCCCAGCTTGGTGGAAAGATCGGGCTGGGCAAGCACCGTGGCCATTTCCTTTATGGTCAACAATTCAGGAAGCTTGCGCGGCAGCTTTGGGTTTTCCAGAAACTCGGCCGGATCGGAGTCCGCCAGACCTTCGTCTGCCAGATACGAAAAAAAACCCCGCAGGGCCGAGAGATGACGGGCCAGACTCCTGCTGGCAAGCCCCTTGCGGCGCAGGTGGAAGAGATACAGGGACAGGGTCTGCCTGCTGACCTCGCTGAGATCGAAGTCCTTTTGCTTCAAAAAGGCAGAAAATTCGCGCAAATCCGTGGCATAAGCAGCCAGGCTGTTCTCGGACAGGCCGCGGACCACGAGCAGATGCTCGAGGTAGGTGTCCATCATCGGGTGGACGGGGCAGGGGGAGTGAATCTTTGTCATGCGGCAAGGGTCCGTTTTTTCAAGAGAGTACACGGCCCGGGGAGCGGGCACAAGAGGCCGCAAGGGTAGGAGCGCATTGACAGCGGCGCCGGGCCCACGTTATCAGAATTGCTCTTTGAGATTCCACGGAGGCCTCTCGAAACCACCGCCGAAGGAGAAGGATCATAGTGCCCGATTTCAAGCTTGCGCAGCGCATCGCCGAGCTGCCCCCCTATCTTTTTGCCCAGATCGATGGCGTCAAGCGCCAGGTTGCCGCGCGGGGCGTGGACATTATCAGCCTGGGGATCGGTGATCCAGATCTGCCCACCCCCGAGTTCATCATCGACAGGCTCTATGAGGCCGCCAAGAAACCAGCCAACCATCGCTATCCGGATTATGAGGGCCTGTTGGCCTTCCGGACCGCCGTGGCCGTGTGGTACAAGCAGCGGTTCAACGTCGATCTGGACCCGGCCACCGAGGTGGTCAGCCTGATCGGCTCCAAGGAGGGCATCGCCCATTTTCCTCTGGCCTTCACCAACCCTGGCGACATGAACCTGGTCTGCACGCCCAACTATCCCGTGTACCCCATCGCCACTCGGTTCGCCGGCGGTGAGGTGGAGTTCGTGCCCCTGACCGAGGACAATGCCTATCTGCCGGACCTGGATGCCATCAGCGACGAGTCCTGGGACAAGGCTAAATCCATCTATCTGAATTATCCGAATAACCCCACCGCAGGGGTGGCCAACGACGCCTTCTTTGAAAAACTGATCAAGAAGTGCATTGAGACGGGCACGATCATCGTGCACGACGCGGCCTATACCGAGATCTACTTCGACCCGAGCAACAAACCCAAGAGCATCTTGGAGTATGCCGGGGCCAAGGACGTGGCCATCGAGTTCCACTCCCTGTCCAAGACCTACAACATGACCGGCTGGCGCGTGGGCATGGCCGTGGGCAACCGCACGTTGGTGGGCGGCCTGGGCAAGGTCAAGACCAACGTGGACTCCGGCATCTTCCAGGCCGTGCAGGAAGCGGGCATCGTCGCGCTGGAGCAGGGCGAACCTTATGCCGAAAAGTTCCGGGCCATCTACAAGGAGCGCCGTGACGCCGTTGTGGCGGCCCTGCGCAAGGCGGGCATCAAATGTCCGCTGCCCGAGGCATCCTTCTACATCTGGGCCGATGTTCCCGAGGGTTACAACTCTTCGGACTTCGTAACCAAGGTCATTCAGGAGACGGGCGTGGTCCTGACCCCGGGCAACGGCTTTGGCGCGCCTGGTGAAGGGTACTTCCGCATCTCCCTGACCGTGCCGACGCAACGATTGGAGGAAGCGGTATCCCGCATCGCCTCTCTGTAACCGCTTATGTCGGGCTTGGCTCAAATATGGGCCGTCCCACGGAGAATCTCGCCCGGGCCATAGCCCGCCTGGGCGGGATTTCCGGTGTCCTGGGTGTTGAAGCCTCTCCCGTCTATCTCACCGAGCCGCAACTGGTGCGCGAACAGCCATGGTTTGCCAACCAAGTTGCGCGCGTGCTATGCGGTCCTCAAGTCACACCCCTTGGATTTCTCGAAGAACTCCTGAAGGTTGAGATCGAACTGGGACGAGATCGGACTCAGGGGGAAGGCGCAGCCGTGCGTTATGGCCCCCGGGTCATCGATCTCGACCTGTTGCTGTTCGGGAATCTGGTCATGCAAGCCGATCATCTGACCCTGCCGCATCCGGGCATCCTGAAACGGGCATTCGTCTTGTTGCCCCTTGTGGACCTGGATCAGGGCTTGGTGCTGCCGGATGGTACCGTGGCCGCACAGGCCCTTGCCAAGCTTGAGTATCGCCGAGAGGGTGAGCGTCTTTGGCAAGAGTAACTTACTGAAATAGAATGTATTTTAAGGCGATCTAAAGTATAACTTTAAGATAAGGCTGGTAGCAGAATGCTCAAATTCATCGTCATCGGCGTGGCCCTTTTCTTTCTGTTCAAGCTGTTCAAGGGGGACACACGCAAGAAGGACAAGTTCAGCGACAAGGATCGGGATCGTCTGATCGCCTCGGGTGAGATGGTCAAGGACCCCATCTGCGGTACTTACGTGGACAAGTCCGCCGACATCCGCGTCAAGGATGAAACCGGGGTGCATTGTTTTTGCAGCTTCGAGTGCCGCGACAAATACCTGAAGAGGCTGGCCCCCGGAACTGAAGAGTAGCTTCCACTTTCTGCGCAGCTAGGCTATCATGGTAGGAATACACAAGTTTTCATCCAAGGAGTAAGCATGCGTTTTTTTATCGACACCGCCAATCTTGATGAGATTCGCCAAGCCAAAAAATACGGCTTGATTGACGGAGTGACCACCAATCCCTCGTTGTTCGCCAAAGAGCAGCGGGACTGGAAGGAACTGGCCGCCGCCATCTGTAAGGAAGTGGACGGCCCCGTCAGCCTTGAGGTGGTGGGCGTCACTGCGGATGAGATGGTTGCCGAGGCTCGGGAACTGGTCAAGTTCGGTTCCAACGTCGTGGTCAAGATTCCCATGCTCATGGAAGGCTTGGTGGCCGTTCGCCAGTTGACTGAAATGGGCATTGATACCAATGTCACTCTGGTTTTTTCGCCTCTTCAGGCTCTGCTGGCCGCCAAGGCGGGCGCCACCTACGTCAGCCCCTTTGTGGGACGCGTGGACGATATTGGCTCCGACGGCATGGAACTCGTTCAGCAGATCGTGACCATCTTCAGCAATTATAATTATCAGACCCAGGTCCTGGTCGCCAGCATCCGCAGCCCGATGCACATCGTGGATGCAGCCTTGATGGGGGCCGACGTGTCCACTATCCCTTACAAGGTCCTTGAGAAGTTGGCCCAACATCCCCTGACGGACAAGGGCCTGGAGGCCTTTCTGGCCGATTGGAAGAAGACCAAGGGGGCAGGGGAGTAGCTGAGTCGTAATGACCAGCAGGGGCAGTGCCACTTCCGCTTTGGGTGCTTTATGCGTCTGACCAAACTGGAGATTTGTAAATGCCTTCTCGTTTGCCTCGGCTGATAACTACATGTCGTCTCCTTATCTTCATTCTGTGTTTCTGTTTGGCGGGTTGTGTTGCGAATACCCCGCCTTCGGCATCAACAACTCAGCAGTTCGTTCAATCTGCAGACGGCAGTTCCATTCTCTATGGAACGAGCGGGGCAGGGGACCTTGCCGTGGTGTTTGTTCATGGCTGGTTATGTGATCATACCACCTGGGATCGGCAAATTGATTATTTTTCTAAAAATTACAGGGTAGTATGGTTGGATTTGGCCGGACATGGAAACTCCGGGAGTAACAGAACAGCGTACACAATGACTTCTTTCGCCCAAGACGTGCAGTCAGTTATAGGCAGGGTTGGCGCTGATAGGGTTGTGCTCGTGGGGCATTCCATGGGCGGCCAAGTTGTTCTGGAGGCAGCAGACTTATTGGGAGATTCCGTGGTGGGAATTGTTGCTGTGGATTCCTTTTACACTCCCATCTATGACATTCCGATTGATAAGAAGCTCAAATTTTTGGAGTTTCTCAGCAACGATTACTCTTCAGCGTTGTCAGCAACTCACGACTCCATGTTTCCAGAGGAGGTTGATCCTCAGTTGAAACAATCTGTTTATGCCATGATGACTAAGCCTGATAAGGCCATCGGTGTCAGTGCGCTGTATGAATGCATCATGTGGCATGCACACAAAACCCCTGCAGATTTCCCCAACTATACTAGAATATTCCATAATATTAATGCGGGATCAACGGGCAGCAAGCCTGTGCCTGATCATGTTCGTTTAATCCCTGGTGCAGGGCATTTTGTTGCATTGGTCAAGCCCCATGAATTTAATAACATCCTGGAAAGTATAATTATTCAGTCTAGTCTGCTCAATTAGATCTCTCCAGAAAGGCCGTTGATAGAGGGGCAGGGGGGGGTGTGATCCTCTTTTCCTCATTCATGACATACAAGCCCCTGCAAGAGGGGCTTTTTATTGCCGCAAATGGTCCCGGTCCAGCCTTCATCCTCCTGAAATCCTTTTTCCAAAGGCCTGTTCCTTGGGCAAAGGCTCCATCGTGCGCCTCCTGCCAAGCAAATCCCCAACAAAACGTCCAGGTCAGGGCCTTTCCGGATTGTTGTAGCGGCCATTCAGGTCCAAAGGCATATGGGAATTGTTAGGACGGGCCGCTAAAGCCATTCTGGAGTCGCCTGAGGCGTTTGACCTTGAGCAGCGAGTCCCCAGACGCAGAATCGTTCCCCGACTCGAATGAACCCCAAGCCATGAATAGTGATTGAGTTTGCCGAAAGCTGGAGCTCTGGATTGAGGCCTTGAATTCTAGGGTGCAAGACGGGTTAAAGTCTTCCCTAAAGGGTTCCCCTGCGCCATCCATACCTTGCTGCCTTGGTCTCATAATGTAAATTATGTTAACTTTAAGATGTGGGTTTAAAGCTATAAACGTCTGATTACACTAGTTTTATATTCTGGAAACCCATTCGTGAAACATGGGTTGCGTTCAGGTCTTGAACTTGAGGTTCTGTCCGGGGAGGTTGGCGCGGATTTGCCCGCCTGCCCTGCTGATTGCAGGCGGACCTGCCGGCCCTCAGGAGCGGTTTTTGTCTGCTTGATGGCTCAATGTGTGGGGACCACGAAAAAAGGCCTCACAGGCGAACTGGAGGCCCTTTATGGCGGCATAGTGATGAGAGTGGGACAGGGGGCTGGCAGCCCTCTACCCTGCTGACGGCTGGGGGACTATTTTTTGGTCATGCGGAAGACCCCATCCCACTTCTGGCCGGACTTGACCTGTGGGGGGTCGGTTTTGAACTGGTAACAGCGTTGGATGTAGGCCCGGGACGGGGTTGTCTTGCCTTCGGGGACTCGCTCGATGGCTTCGGCCTGCTTGAAGACGTCAATGGCCTGATCCCATTCCATGTCCAGGTACAGCTGCATGCCTTGATCAAAGAGCCTGAAGAGCTGTTGTTCCTGTTCGCTCAGTTCACCCTTCATGGCCACGAGTTCATAGACCTTCACGGGTTCTGACTTGCCCACCACGGCGATATTGTCGATGAAGCGGCATTCGACCTTCTCGCGGACGGTGGTTTCGCTGCCATCTTCGTTCCAGGCCGGTTGGTCCAGGACGTATTCGCTGATCAGATTGTAGACCCCGTATTGCTTGGCCCCGGACTCGAGCCGTGCCGCCAGGTTCACGGCATCGCCCATCATGGTGTAGTTCATGCGCATGGTGCTGCCCATATTGCCGACCACGATCTCGCCTGAATTCAGGCCGATACGCACCAGCATCCGGTGCACGATGGCCGGCCATTTGTCCCCGACGCCCCATTCCTCGGGCGGGTAGCCCTTGACGTTGCGTTCGGGCTCATCAGGAGCCTGCTTCTCGGCTTTCCACTTCTCACGCAGCGCAAGAAGGCTGTTTTGCATGTTCACGGCCACCCGGCAGGCGCGCAGGGCATGGTCCGGGACATCCATCGGGGCTCCGATGAAGGCCACGATGGCGTCGCCCTCGTATTTGTCCAGGGTGCCCCGCTCCAGCAGCAGGATGTCCGTCATCGCGGTCAGATATTCGTTGAGCAGTTCGACCAGCTGGGTCGCCGTGAGCTTCTCGGAAAAGGTCGAAAAGCTCTGCACGTCAGAAAAAAAGGCTGTGATGACGCGTGCTTCTCCGCCCAGTTCAGGGTTGGTCTTGTTCTCGAACATCTCGGTGATCAGTTCGGGCGAGAGGTAGCTGGCAAAGGTGGATTGCAGGAATTTCTTGTGCCCTTCCTCCCGCCAGTATTTGACCAGCGTGAGCAGGGTGAAATTCAACCCCAAGGTCAGGAAGGAATAGAGCGGCGACAGGAAGAAGCCCTTGGACCCCATCAGGTAGACCCCTCCTTCCCAGGCGCCCCAGGCGCATGCGCCCAGGGGGATCAGGCTTAAGCCCGCGCTGGCCCAGGTCAGTAGCACGGTGGTCAACAGGCCCGCGGCAAGAATCACCAGTAATTGCAGACCCGGCGCCCAGGCCGGACGTTGAAGGAATTCCTGACGCAGGATGTTGTCCACCACGGTGGCGTGGACCTCGACTCCGGGCATCACCGGGTCGAAAGGCGTGGCCCGCAGGTCCTTCAGGCCGGCGGCCGAGGTCCCCAGAAAGACTATTTTTCCTTTCAATTCTCCGGGCTTGAGTCTGTCGGAGAGGATCTTTGAGGCGGAGAGGTACGGGAACGAGTTCCGGGGGCCCCGATAATGGACGTAGACCTGTCCCTGGCGGTCCACCGGGATCACTGTCCCCCCTACCCTGACGCTTTCCAGGCCCTGCTCGGAGACCTTGATCACAGCCTGCTTGGCCCCGATGGCGGTCATCAGGGTGGCCATGGACAGGCTGGGATAGAGCCTGCCCTGGTATTGGGCGAAGAGCGGTGTCTTGCGGTAGATGCCGTCCAAATCCGGGTTGGTGTTGAAGAACCCGGACATTTTCGCGGCGGCCCCAAGGGCGGGGATATTGCAGACGATCGAGGGGGCGTCGATCATGAAATCCTTGCTGGGAGGCGCGTTTTTGGATCGCTTTTCCACCAGGCTGACAGGATGCAGGACACAATCCTTGTTCGTGGCAAGGTGGCCTTCTTCAAAATTCAGGAAATAGCCGAGGACAAAGGGGCCCTGCTCCAGCACGCCTGCCAGGACCTTGTCGTTGTCCATCAGGACCTCGGGGATACCCGTAAACCCCATATCCACCTGCAGATCGCGCTTAATGTCCTGCTGAATGGTCATGGGGGAGGTGCGGTCATTTTCCGCGAAGACAATGTCCAGACCCACTGCCAAGGCCCCTGCCTGCTCGATCTTGGCCAGGAGCAGGGCCACGCGGTATCGGGGCCAGGGCCATTGGCCGTAGGCGGCCAGGGAACGCTCGTCCAGGTCCACGATCACCGGTATCCCGCTGGTCTCGGTGGTGTGCGTGGCTCGCATCATCTGGTCATAGAGCTTCAGGTTCAGAGCCTGCAGGAATTCCGGGCGTTGCACAAAAAGCCAGGCAATGAACAGGGTCGAGACCATGCCCAGGACAAAGACAAGGGCCCAACTGTCCTTGAATCGCTCATAGGCCTTGCGCAACTGTCGTTTCATAATGGCGTCATTCCCCGGTTAAACGGCCTGCCGGACCTTTCGGAGAAAAAAAAGGGCCAGGATTTCCTGGCACTGATACCAGAATTCGCGATCAAGGAAAACAAAATGGAATGACTTGCCGGGCGATGTGCCCAATGAATTATTAAGATTCGAAATAAAATCGGAGAGATACATCTTTGTTGAAGCATCACTTCATGTTTTCAGGCGGGAGATAAGTCCATTCCAGAGGCGGCTGGGTCTTCCAGCGGCGATGCAGCCAGTACCACTGCTCGGGCCAACGGCAGACGGCCCGCTCCACGGCCTGGGTGTAAAACAGAGCCGCCTTCTGGATTTTTTGTTCCCGGCTGCCCGTGAGTTCCCGGGTGTCGAGGGCCTGTTCGGTGTGCAGGATATAGCCGCCGTCTTCACCGCGGACCAGAAACAGGGGTTGGATAAGGGCTTCGCTTCTGATGGCCAACAGTGCGGGCCCCATGTTCACGGCGGCGATCTTCTTCAGAAACGGCAGGAAGACCGCTTCCGTTGTGCTGCAGTTGTGATCCACCAGGAACCCTGTTGCCCCGCCTTTTTTCAGGCATCTCAGAACCTTGAGAACGGCCTGGCGGTGCTCGACCACCTGGATTGAGGGCTTGGCGCGCATGCGGGTCATGATCTTGTGCAAGGCCTCGTCCTTGGGACGTCGGACTACGATCTGCTTGTGTCTTGCCGGGATCAGCACATGGTAGATGCTGATCATCAGTTCCCAGGCCCCCAGATGGGCCGAGGTCCCCACAAAGGGCCGGTCCGTGTCGAGCATGGCTTGGAAGGATTCGGGGTCGGAGATGGTCAGGCGTTCCTGGATGAATCGTTTGTCCACGTCCTTGGACAGAAAGAGTTCCATGAAGGAGCGCCCTGTATTCTCGAAGTTTCTGCGGGTCATGGCCCGGGCCTGCTCTTGGCTGACGCCCAGATGGTAGACCATGTTTTCTTCGGCCATGGCCCGGCGGTCCTTGAGCATGGTCCAGAGCAGGGTTCCGAGACGGGAGCCCCAGCGCTCCACCCCGTCAAAACCCAACGACTGCCCTACTCCGGCAAGCACTTCGTACAACACATCCTTCATCTAGATCCTCGTGCTCGAATACAAGGCTGCCATCCAGGGCCTGCTGTATAATGCAACCCGGGAGGCGAACCAGTTCAGTCCCTTGTTGCGCCTCACTTCCAGTCGGGGGATATCCCCTGGGGGAGTTCCTCGCCTGACGGTACCGCGTTTCAGGGTGAAGCGCAGCTTCAGCCCCGCCTCTTCGGCCGCCTGTTCGGCTGTGGATTGAGATTCACCCCAGGGCCAGGCAAAGGCCTCAACCGGTCGCATCAGTTTCGATTCCAACTCATTGCGGCTGTCTTGCAAATCTTTCTTCACCCTGGAAAAAAATCCTTGAGTGGTCTCCTGGCGTTGTTCTTGCGCCAGCCACAAGGGGCGGGAGAGTTCCGGCACCAGCTTGGAATGTGGTCCGTGTTGCCCGCACAGCCGTGCATACGCCCAATGGTCAGGCAATTCAACCAGTTCCGGCTTTGAGCCCGGCCCCATCCCGTGTGTCGAGGAATGGCTGCCTGTCTCAAAGACGCCTTCTTCAAGCATCTCTTTAAGTTCTTGCCAGGACAGCCAGGGGCTGCGGTTCTGATTCAGTAGAAAGTCCAGATGCGCCTGATGGGCAACGATTTCTCCATCAAACCCCGGTTCGTTGTCCGGACGCATCCGGTCATTGATCACGAAGACCGTGGCGCACAGCCCCAGTTGCTTCAGAAGCGGCCTTGCAAAGGTGTACAGGTCGCGAAATCCGTCATCGAAGGTGATCATGACCGAAGGACGCTCCAGGGGGTCCCCGGCCAGAAACAGGCGAAGTTCGCGCTGACCAAGGGTGCGGACGTCATTGTCCTTGAGCCAGCGCATTTGTTGGGCAAAGGATTCCCTGGGAACGCCGTTGCCCCCCAGGTTGTGATAGCACAACACGGGCACGGATTTTTTTCCAAGCAATCTAGCCCAATTCATGAAGTTTGTTCTCCAAAATCCTGTGTTCACGATCCAGGGCCTGCTGCGTCATCTTGCCCTCGGGCAGTGCATAGGGCTCGCCATTGACTAGGCGACGACGGCAAAACGGCTTGGGCAGTTCGAGTACCGACAGGCAAAGCCCATCTGCCGCCCCTGTTTCCAGCACCTGCTCGGCATTGCGAAGATCAATGCGCGGGGTTCGACAGAGCAGCCGCTACAAGGGCACGATGATGAAGGTTAGTGTCCCCGGGGAGATCTTGATCTTCATCGCGCAGAACTCCTAGCAGACTGGTCCGGTGGCCTGGGGATCATCCTGGAACTGCATGGAGTGCAGACGGGTATAGAGTTCACACGTTTCCAACAGTTCCGAATGGGTGCCGGTGTCCACCACCTTGCCGTTCTGCATGACCACAATCAGGTCGGCACCGATGACGGTGGACAGGCGGTGAGCGATGACCACGCTGGTTCGGTTCTGCATCAGGTTTTCCAGTGCAGCCTGGACCTTGCGTTCGGCTTCGGTGTCCAGCGCGCTGGTGGCCTCATCCAGAATGAGCAGCGGCGGATTCTTGAACAACGCCCGGGCAATGGTCAGGCGCTGCTTCTGGCCACCGGAGATCTTGACCCCCCGCTCACCCAGCACCGTGTCGTAGCCGCCAGGCATTTCCGTCACGAATTCATGGGCATAGGCCGTACGGGCGCAGGATTCGACGCGTTCCATGTCGGTTCCGCCCTGGCCGTAGGCGATGTTGTCGGCCACGGAGGCATCGAAGAGGAAGGCATCCTGGGAGACGATGCCCACGTTGCGCCGCAGGGAATTCAGGGTGTAGTCCTCCAGGGGGATGCCATTCAGGCGAATCTGGCCCTGCTGAGGCAGATAGAAACGGGGGATCAGGTTCACCAGGGTCGTCTTTCCGGAGCCTGAGGGGCCCACCAGGGCCACGCGCTGGCCGGCTTTGACGGTCAGGCTGACATCGTCCAGGGCCGGTCGTTGGCTTCCCGGGTAGAAGAAGCTTATGTGCTCCAGCGTGAGTTCGCAAAATGGCGGCTCAAATACCGTGCTTCCGCCCTGCTCCTTCACTATCTCCGGGGAGTCCAGGATCTCAAAGACCCGTTCGGCCCCTGCCAAGGCGCGCTGGATCTCCATGTTGTTGCTGTTGAATCTCTTGATGGGCTCATAGATCAGTCCCGCTGCCACCACAAAGGCGATGAACTGTCCCTGGGACACTTCACCGGCCATGACTTGGCCACCGCAGTACCACATCACCAGGGCGATGCCCATGGCGCCGATAAAATCCATGATGGGCGAGGACATTTCCGAAAAGATGACTTCCTTCTCGGCGATGCTGACCAGCCGCTGGTTTTGCTTGGCGAAGCGGGCGTTTTCTCCCCGCTCGTTGGCAAAGGCCTTGACCACGCGCACGCCGTTGAAGACCTCGTTCAGGATGACCGAGATATCCGAAATCTTGCTCTGGTTCTTGCGACCGATCTTGCGCAGCTTTTTGCCGAAGAAGATGATCGGATACACGGCCACCGGGAAGATGAAGATCGCCATGGAGGCCAGCTTGGGATTCATGTACACAGCCACGCCCATGTAGCCCACCACCTCCAGGCAGCTGCGGATGAGCATCACGATGGACGGCAGGCTGTTGCGGATCATGTTGACATCCATGATGATCCGGGACTGGAGCATGCCCACCTGCGTGTCGTCGAAATAGACCATGGGCAGCCGCAGTATCTTTTCGTGCAACTCGTTGCGCAGTTTTTCGAGCACCTTGAGTCCGCACATGCGCATCAGATAGTTCTGCAGATAGCGGAACACCCCCTTGCCCATGAAAGTGAGCACGAACAGTGCGGGATAGATGACCAGGGCGTTGCTATCGTGCTTGTCGAATATTTCATCCCAGGCCGGTTGGGACAGGTAGGCTGAAAAGGTGGATGCCCCGGCCACGATGCCCATGGAAAACAGCGCCAGAATGATGCGCCCCTTGTAGGGCGCGAAGTAGCCAAGACACCGCTTGAGCAGGGGAATGCTCTTGATGGTGAACTGTTTTTTCTCTGAACCCACGTATTATTCCTTATGAATCGCCGTGAGGGTTTCCTCATCCAGGCGGTGGTTGTGACTCGGTGTGCCCCGGTGATAGTGCATCCGGGCTCGGAAAGCCAGTCGGACACGTCGTGAAGATCATCAAAACCGATGATTCCCGATACACTTGACCGATGTCCATGGGAAATATCTATTTGACCCGCCGGGGAGTCTCGCGTTCCATGGGAATGAGAATGAACATCCTCAAGGAGAACCGCTGATGTCCGATATCGTCCTGGACTGTAAGGGCCTGCCCTGCCCGCAACCAGTCTTACAATGCAAGCAGTGTATTGACAATGATCATCCCTCCTCGTTGTCCGTTGTCGTGGACAACGAGGCCGCCCGAGAGAACGTGATCCGATTCCTGGAATCCAAAGGTTACCAAGCCATTTTCACCAGCGGCGATCAGCAATGGCGCATCGTTGCTTCCGGCAAGAGCGCTTCCGGCGACCAGGCCTTGAGCGCTGACGCATGCGGCTGCGAGGTCATGAGCCAGGCCCAGTTACAGGCCCTGGAGCAGAAGATCACCGTCTTCGTCCCCTCCGACGTCATCGGCAAGGGCGACGACGTCCTGGGCGGCAAGTTGCTGGTGAACTTTGTCGCCACCCTGCCCGAACTCGGGGACGAGCTGTGGCGCATCGTGCTGGTCAATGCGGCAGTCAGGCTCTCCGTGCCCGGTCATCCCTGCTTCAACGGCTTGAAAATTCTGGAGGATGCGGGCGTGACAATCCTCGTCTGCGGCACCTGTCTGGACCATTTCGGTCTCTTGAAGGACAAAGGGTTGGGGCAGACCACCAATATGTTGGATGTGGTCACCTCCATGCAGCTTGCCAGCAAGGTCATTCACGTCTAGTTTCCGGGCATGTCAAACACACACGATTCAATCAATCCATCCGATGCCGAGAGCGGCACGTCCGCTCTCGTTCGCATCAATAAGGCTCTGTCCATGGCCGGGGTCTGTTCCCGCCGTGCCGCCGACGATCTTGTTGCCCAGGGGCTTGTGGCCGTTAACGACGTGATCGTCACCTCTGCCGGAACCAAGGTCGATCCGGCCCTGGATTGCGTCACCGTCCAGGGCGAGCCCGTTGTCCTGTCTGCTCCTGGAGAAGGTCAACTCCACTATGTCCTGATCAACAAGCCCACCCAGGTGGTGACCACGGTCAGCGATCCCCAGGGCCGCCGAACCGTGATGGATGTGCTGCCCGCCCGGCTGCAGAAACACCGGCTTTTTCCTGTGGGAAGGCTGGATTTCTTCTCTCAGGGGCTGCTGCTGTTGACCAACGACGGAGAGTTGGCGAACCGCCTGACCCATCCGCGCTGGCATCTGCCCAAGGTCTATCACGTCACGATCCGTGGCGAGGTGTCCGAGGCCAAGCTGGAAACCATGCGCCAGGGCATGGTCCTGGCCGAAGGCGAAACACTGGCTCCCATGGGGGTGGACATTGTGAACCGCCAAGCCGGGACCGTGAAGTTGGGGATCACGCTCATTCAGGGACTCAATCGCCAGATCCGGCGCATGTGTCGGGACCTCGGGTTGACGGTCCTGCGTCTGGAGCGTGTGGCCCAGGGCCCCATCGATTTGGGCGACCTTCGCGAGGGGCAGGTCCGTGTGCTTGTGCCCGAAGAGATCAACACCCTGCTCCGGGCCGTTGGCCTGGAGCCCAAAAAAAGACAGGCCCCCCGCACTGGCGAAAGGCCTGCCAAGGGCTAATCCTTGGTGTTGTCGTAAATCTGGGTTTCCGGTGGCGGAGCAAAGCGAAAGGCGCTGTCCGGCAGGTCCGGGTTCATGACGATCCCCGTCAGGGTCACGGTGTTCTCGTTGCCGAAAAAGTCCCGGATTTGTACCTTTTGCAATAGGGAATGCTGCGGCGTCAGCCACAGATAAGCCTGGACCATTTCGGGTTCGGGTTCCTTGGGGATCAGTTCCAGTTTTTCCAATCCCTCCTCGCGCCCCAGAGAAGTCACCCAGAAGTCGTCCTGCAGGTTGGCCTTGCCGGAGATGAATCGCAGCACTGTCTTGGACGACAGGACCTGCGCCACGGTGTACTTGTAAGCGGCCTTCTCCAACGGGAAATGGCTCCAGACCTCTTGACTGCCCACCACCAACAGTTCCGGCTCCGGTTCCGTGGTTTCCCAACGGATCAGACCGGGCTGGCGAAAGACAATCGTCCCCTTGCGCAACTGGGTTTCTTTGCTGGCAGCGTTGAGCATCTCCTGGTTGAAAGCGGCGGAAAAGCTCTCCAGGGATTCGTAACGAGCCTGCATGGAGGCGGTCAGTGCCGCGACGTCGGCTGCCCGGGCAACAGGGACCATGAGCAGGATGCCCAGAATCAGGGCCGGAATGCGAATCAGGTGCATGGTACTGCTTTCCTCCAGAGAGTGTAATGAGCTTGGCGCAATTGGTCTGGGAAATCTTAACCATTCCCATGTGATTTGCAAGCCGCCGGGGATCGCCTTCCCTGGCTCCACCCCGCAGGCCATACGTTCTTGATGCTGTGCATCAACTCCTGCAATCCAGGAGACCGTATCGGGGAGCCTCAGATCTTTTTCAAGTAATTCAATATGATATTACACGCCATCTATGTTTTACTTTGCAGCAGCATTTTATCCATGGTAAGGAATGTACTTAAGGGGTGGGTACATCGTTTTCGTGACCACATGCATCATGGGATTCCGGCTCTTGGGGTACGGGACGCTGTTACAGTAGAACCATGAGGGCCTTTCATGCCGCAACGTTTTCGACTGCTGCCTCAATCCCGTCTGCTTGCCCCCGTCGCCCCCTTTGTCGCTTTTTGGGAGATGGTTTCTCCTGATTACGCCCTGGCGGCTTCTGTTTTTTTTGCCGATATCTCGCTGAGTTGCTTTGCCGTCGCCTTGTCTTTCGGTGGCTGCGCCGTGGCCGTGGTCATGGCCCGCAGCAAGACCCAGCGCCGGATCCAAGAGATCTATGAGTATGCCGTCGAAGGCATCTTCCAGACCACGCCCGAGGGGCGTTTCATCAGTGCCAACCGGGCCATGGCCAGGATCCTCGGCTACGACACCCCCGGTCAACTGGTCCGCGAAGTCAACGACATCGGACACCAGATTTACGCCCATCCCCAAGATCGCGAAAAACTGCTGCGCCTGCTGCGTCAGGATGGCAGGGTCCAGGGCCTGGAAGTGGCCCAGCGCCGCAGGGATGGGCTAATGATATGGACACAGGTCAATGCCCGCCTTGTGACGGACAGAAGCGGCCATCCATTGCGCATAGAGGGCTTTGTCTCGGACATCACCCGGCGCAAGATCTCCGAGGCCGAACTGCGCAAGCAGCGCCTGTACGACCCGCTCACAGACCTCGCCAACCGGGATCTGTTGACGGACCGCATCAGCCGCGCCATCGAACGAACCCGGCGGCGCGACAACTATTATTTTTCAGTCCTGTTTGTGGACATCGATCGTTTGAAGGTGCTCAACGACAGCCATGGTCACGCCTTCGGCGACGCGGTTCTCAAGGCCTCGGCCCTGCGGTTGAAGAGTTGTGTCCGGGAATTGGACACCGTAGCCCGGTTCGGCAGCGACGAATTCGTGGTGCTGCTCGAAGAAATCGATACCCCTCGCGAGGCCGCGCGCGTCCTAAAGCGCATCCATGCCGAGATGCGCATCCCCATCAAGGTCGACCTGCAGACCGTTCAGATCACCGTTTCCTCCGGGGTGGTGCTCAATACCGCCCCGTACACCTCCCCCGAGGACCTGCTGCGCAATGCGGACATCGCCATGCACCGCGCCAAGGACCAGGGGCCTGACCGTTTCAAGGTCTTCACTCCCAGGCTCCACGAGGAAGCCGTGTTGATGATGTCCCTGGAAACCGACATGGACAGGGCCTTGGCGGAAGGTGAATTCTATATTGTTTTTCAGCCTATTGTGGGGATGAGCAGTGACACCCTCATGGGTTTCGAGGTCCTGGCGCGCTGGCGGCATCCCGTCCGGGGAGAGATCCTGCCCTCGGAATTCATCCCCGTCGCTGAAGATACGGGCCGTATCGACACCCTGGGCTTGTGGGTCCTGACCGAGGCCTGTTCGATCATGGCGGACTGGCGTGCGGACCATCCACAGGCCCTGGACCTGATCCTGTCGGTCAACATCTCCAGCCGTCAATTCGCCAAACGGAATATCGTGAAGGATATCAGGAACGTTCTGGATAAGACCGGCTTCCCTGCAGATCGCCTGCGCTTGGAACTGACTGAATCGGCCATCATGCATGACGCCCCCACGGCCGTGCGCCGGATGAAGGCCCTGCGCGTTCTGGGCGTGACCATTGCCGTGGATGATTTCGGGACGGGGTATTCGTCCATGAGCTATCTGCAGCAGCTCCCCCTGGACAACCTGAAGATCGACCTCGGATTCGTGCAAAAGCTCGAACAGAGTCCGGAAAATAGAGAGATCGTTCGGGCGATTATCAGTCTTGCCGGTGGGTTGGGACTGAATGTGGTGGCCGAAGGGGTGGAAAGCGAGGCCCAAAAGAAGGTGCTTTCCGAGCTTGGTTGTCAGATGTATCAGGGCTATCTGTTCGCCAAGCCCATGAAGATCGCGCAGGCAAAAGCCCTGATGCAGGACGGCACGCGTCAGGCGGACGAAGACTGATCCGCCGGAAACAGACGTCTGACGGTGTCCCTTGTCTCGGCCAGCCAGGCCTCGCGTTCGGGGAGTGATGAAATACAGACGATATTGAACATCCGGCGATGGACATCCCGGACCCCGCAGAGTTCAAAGATGCAATCCTTCCAGATCCGTTCCAAGGGGTCTCCGAACACGTTTTGTTCCCGCTCCGTGGCCGTATTGCTGGTATTGAAAACCAGCGCCCTGGTTGCCTTGAGCAGCCCTTGGGGAACCCCCTCCCCTCCGTCCTCCCCTACAAAGTTGTAAGCCACGTCCACCCGCATCACTCGATCCACCCAGCCCTTGAGCACAGCGGGAGGCATGCCCCACCAGTTGGGATGGATGATCACGATGCCATCCGCCGCCGTCAGTTCCTCGCAATGTCGTAGCACCTCGGGAGACAGCTGTGCCCCCCTGGGGATCTCGGACGAGGGCAGGATCGGATCGAAACCTTCCTGATACAGATCGTGGAACACCACCTGATGCCCTTGGCTGCGAAGGGTCTCGACGGTCTGTTCGGCAATGGCGTGGTTCAGGCTTCCTGGCTGCGGATGGCCGAGAATGACGAGAATGTTCATGCTGCTGTCCTTTCCATGCGGGAGGAATGATTCCGGGCGCGGTCTATGCTCAGGTCGCCACGACCACGCAGTCTTTGCCATCGGCCTTGGCGCGGTACATGGCTTTGCTGGTCCTGAACAACAGACTGTCAGGACCTTCGGCCGAGGCGTATTTGGCGATGCCGGCACTGACGGTGATTTTGACCTGGTTTTCGTTTTCAGTAGCGAAGTTCAGATCCTTCAAGGAGTCCCTGATGCGTTCGCAGATCGCCGCGCCCTCGCTGGAGGTACTTCCCGGCAGCAACAGGCAGAATTCCTCGCCGCCATAGCGATAGGCACGGTCTGACTCCCTGATGGCCACCCGGATGGCCCTGCCCAAGGCCTTGAGCACCTCGTCGCCCAGGATCGGGCCGTGCACATGGTTGATCCGCTTGAAATCGTCCACATCGAGCAAGACGAAGCTCAGCAAGGAATCCTGCTGGTCCGCTCGCTGGACGTATTGCACGAGGTCGTTCTGAAACAAGCGGATATTCGGCAGGCCCGTCAGGCTGTCGGTCATGGCCCGTTGGTCGGTTTCACGCTTTTTGCGCTGCATCTGTCCCTGATCGATACGCAGATGGGCCAGGCGTCGGGTCAGCGCATACGGAAAGAGCAGGACAGAAAGCAGAGCCATGCCCGGGAGCAAATAGAACATCAACGGCGAATACTCGAAGATCCCCATATAGGTCAGGAGAGCGACAGGCCCGCCCAGGATGTAAGGCGAAAACGCAAGGGTAAAATGGTTGGCGGGATAAAAGCCCCTGCGCTTGGAGATCACTGCCACCAGCATCGAATAGATGCAGGACAAGGGAAACACGAGCGTGAGCGCGTTGACCAGGTCAACGCTGAGAAACGGCAGCAGGCCCAGCCAGATCACACCGCTCAGGATGATGCCCTGCAGCAGCCGGTCATGGTTTGGGGTATAGGTTCGCGTAGCCAGAAAAATTCGAGTGAACTGAAGAAAAAAAAGACTGAACACCGTCAACAGGGCCGGGTCCAGATACATCCCGAGGCCGGGGGACCACAGTGAAGGAGCGAATTCGCGCATCAGGCCGGTCTGGACCCCAAGGTACAGCACGGAGGAGATGATGAAACCCGAGTACCAGGCGTAGGCCTTGTCCCGAATGCACAGATAGAGCACGAAATGAAAGAAGCCCATGGCCAGCAGGATGCCGCAGGCAAGGGCCTTGGCCATGCTGACCAGTCGGAACGAGTGCAGATAGTTGTCGATGGAAAACAATGTCACGGGCAGAAACACCGGCAGCTCGCTTTGGACATGGATCAGCAAGGTGGCGTTGCCCGTTTTGAGGAAATTGAGCTGGTGAATGAAGGGCGAGAGACTGCCCTTGCCAAAGGCCCGCTGGAGGTGAATTTCACCTGAATCGTCAATGAGATAGACGTCGAAAGCCTTGAGAGCGTACCAATCCCAGAATTCCGGCCAGCCCGCATCGACAACCCATTGCTGGGGCAAATGCTGTGGGATTTTGGAGACATTCAAGGAGACCTTGAGCCACCAGTCCGCCTGGGGGTCATCCAGAAAAAGGGTCTTTGTTTTGAGGTCGAGGAACCGCTGTGACATCTGTTTTGAGGCGATCTCTGCGACGCTCAGTGTCCGCTCCGTATCCTTGAGGAATTCGAGATGGGTGCCGAGGGAGACGGTCCCCGTGGCGTCCGAGAGGTAGAGCGTCGGGGCTTGGCTCTGCGCCGCAACAGACACCGCGCCAGGCCCTGCCAAAAGCAGCACCAGGAGCAGCAGAGCCAGCTGGATCGTTACGGACCTGTGCCCAGCGAAGCGCAAGGGCGAAGAAGGAAAGAAAGAACTCATCCCACGTTGATGAAGTCTTTTTCTGGCTCTGTCAACCGCTCGTAAATACAGGAAATCCCTACCCTGGCGAAGGTTAGGCGCAACAAGGGAGAAATAGCCGGAACCCAGGTGGAAGACTAACCCCGGCCGCCGATCACCTGCCGAGGCTTGGAGCCGTCAGCCGGGCTGACGATGCCGTCCTGCTCCATTTGTTCCACGAAACGGGCGGCACGGTTGAAGCCGATGCGGAAGCGGCGCTGGATGAGCGAGATCGAGGCCTTGCCCTGCTCCATGACGAATTGCACGGCCTCGGCATAGATCGGGTCGTCGGGGATGCCCTCGCCTTCGCCGGAAGTTCCGTTGGCACCGCCTCCCAGTTGCTCCTCCCGGGACCAGTCTCCGAAATCCAGGCTGAAGTTCTGGGAGGTGTGGGCCTTCCAGTACTTGATCACCTGTCCGATTTCATCCTCGTCCACCAGCGCTCCATGCAGGCGCAGCGTCTTGCCGCCGGCAGGCTTGAACAGCATGTCTCCCTTGCCCAGCAGGTGGTTGGCGCCCACGCTGTCGATGATGGTCCTGGAATCCTGGGGGGAAGTGACCGTAAAGGCCACGCGGCTGGGGAAGTTGGCCTTGATCAGGCCCGTCACCACATCCACCGAAGGACGCTGGGTCGCCAGGATCATGTGGATGCCCGAGGCGCGCGCCAGCTGCGCCAGACGCACGATGGAGGTCTCCACTTCCTTGCGGGCGGTGAGCATCAGGTCCGCCAACTCGTCGATGACGATGACCAGGAACGGCAGTGGCGCCAGGTCGATGAATTCATCCGGGCGTTTGTCCCCAAAGGACTTGAGTTTCTTGTTGTAGCCTTCGATGTTGCGCACACCCAGGCGCGCCATGGCATCGTAGCGTTGCTCCATCTCGTAGACGGCCCAATCCAGGGCGTTCTTGGCCAGGGCCATGTCCGTGACCACCGGATGCACCAGATGTGGCAGATCGGAATACAGGGCCAACTCGATGCGCTTGGGGTCCACCAGCAACAGCTTCACCTCGTCGGGCGAGGCCTTGTACAGGAAGCTCAGGAGCAGGGAGTTGATGCAGACGCTCTTGCCCTGCCCGGTGGCGCCCGCCACCAGCAGATGCGGCATCTTGGCCAGGTCCGCCACATACGGCGTGCCGTGGATGTCCTTGCCCAGGGCCAGGGTCAGCAGGGACTTGGAATCCTGAAATTGATCGGATTCAATGATTTCACGAAGATACACTGTTTCGCGGACGTCATTGGGGATCTCGAGCCCCACGGTGTCGCGCCCTGCCAGGGGGGCCTCGATGCGGACGGCCGAGGCTCTGAGAGCCAGGGCCAGGTCGTCGGACAGGCCGGCAATGCGGCTGATCTTTACGCCCGGAGCGGGCTTGTACTCGTACATGGTGACCACGGGGCCCGGCGTTGCCCCCTGGACCTCGCCCTGGATACCGAAATCGGTCAGACAGACCTCCAGCCGGCGGGCCTGTTCGTCCAGGACCTTTTGGGGGATGGAGGGTCCGTCATTTGTCGGCGGCTTCAAAAAATCAAAGGGCGGTGGGCCGGAACCAGCGGCAGCAGCCTCTCCGGGGGTGGGAATCTTCGTTGTGAGAGCGCCCCTGGGGCTGCGGGCCTTGGGCATGGCAGACGGGGTTTTGGCCTTCCTGGAACCCAGGCGCAGAAAACCGCTGTCCTCTTCGGGCGTTGATTCAGTCTTGCGGTCCTTGGTCGATGCTTCCCGGGGAAGGACATCGCGGCGTTGCTTTTGGGCCTGACGTTCCCTGAGCATGAAGCCCAGGTCGAGGAATCGGCCACGGATACGTTTGAACAGCATCCCCCAGGTCAGGCCCATGAGCAGCTGGAAGGAGACAATCAGTGTGAACAGCCAGAGCAGGCCGGCACCGGTTGGCCTGAGGAAAAAACGGGCCTGGATGAAGAGGATTTGTCCGAACAGGCCGCCTCCGGCGACCTCCAGGATGGACGCATGCGCACGGCCCCACTCCGAAGCGCCAAGGGTCATGACACAGAGCAGCAGCAGAAAACCGCCCAGCCAGCGCCACCAGGCCGGAAAGAACCGGGGAAGGAAGTTGCCTGCGGCCAGGGCAGCGAAGGCCATGGGCACGAGCCAGCTGCCAATGCCCACAAGGACCACGAGCAAGTCCGCCGCATAGGCCCCCACGAGGCCCATGGTGTTCTTGACCTGATAGCCGTGGCTCACGACATGGTTGAAGCTCGGGTCCTGCGACGAGTAACTCGCAAGCGCCACCGCCAGCGCAACGGCGCAGAACAAGAACGCCATCGCGACGATTTCCTTCAGCAGCTTCTTTCCGTTCGTGGCCCTATCCCCCGTTTGCTGGTCCGCGCCGTTCGCGCGGACCGAGTTTTTGGCGTTCCGTGACACTCCGCAGAATTACTTTTCGCGGGCGATGTAGTTTCCGGTGCGCGTGTCCACCTTGATCCGTTCGCCCTGTTCGACGAACAACGGGACCTGGACCACGATTCCGGAGGTCAGGGTTGCGGGCTTGGTTGCCCCGGAAACCGTATCGCCCCTGATTCCGGGCTCGGTCTCGGCGATCTCCATGACCACGGAGGCAGGGATGTCGATGGTCAGGGGCTGATCGTTGTACATCAGGACCTTGACGACCTCGCTTTCCACCAGGAAGCCACCGCTGGCACCGGCCTGTTCCTCGGTGATGGTCGTCTGTTCGTAGGAACCCATGTCCATGAAGGCGAAGTCCTTGCCCTCGCGGTACAGGAACTGCATTTCGCGGGTCTCAAGATTGGGCTTGTCGACTTTTTCGCCGGAACGGAAGGTATGGTCGATGACCCGGCCGTTGAGCAGGTTGCGCAGCTTGGTGCGCATCACCGCCCCACCCTTGCCGGGCTTGTGGTGCTGGTGCTCGAGAATCTCGTACGGGATGCCGTCCATCTCGATCTTTCTGCCGTTCTTGAAATCGGAAGTTGGAATCATTTATCCTCCAGTCGGTGCTTGTCTTTGTGGTTAGCTGTGTTCGAGGCGGTTCATCAGGGCGGCGACTGCCAGGGCATAGGAATCAATGCCGAAACCGGCAATCACTCCCACCACGCGGGCGGCCATGAAGCTCTGATGTCTGATGGTCTCGGGTCGTGCCCAGACGTTGGAGATATGGACCTCCACGCAGGGGATGCCGATCCAGGCCAGGCTGTCGGCCAGGGCAAGGCTGGTGTGCGTGTAGGCCCCGGCATTGAAGACAATGCCGGAAACACCCTGCTCACGCGCCAGTTCGAGCCTGTCGATCAACTCGCCTTCGCCATTGGCCTGAAAAAAGGTCAGTGCGACATCCCCGGCTCGGTCAGCCAACAGGGCATCCACCAACCTCGGTACATCGTCCATCCCCTGGCTGCCGTATATTTCCGGCTCTCGTTGACCCAGATGTCCCAGGTTGGGGCCGTTCAGGATCAATATCTCGTATTTTGCCATTGCATCCCCGTCCATTGCTTTTCGGGCCTTGTGAGAGGTCCGAATTGAAGTTGCTCCTATGTATCCATTTCCAATGGTGTTGGCAAACGGCACCTTCCCGGGCATAGTGGCTTGGCGCGCGGGACCAGGGTTCCGGTCGGCGCAATGGAGGATCAATGAGCAAGTTTCAGTTTGAACTCGAAAAGACCATCTACCTGATGGACCAGTTGACGGAGATGCCCGCACCCCAGGTCGCCATGGCCGGGCGTTCCAACGTGGGCAAATCCTCGCTGATCAACAGCCTTGCCGGACGCAAGAAGCTGGCCAAGATCAGTTCATCACCGGGCAAGACCCGCAGCCTCAACTTCTACCGGGTCACCCCGGGCGACTTCTATCTGGTGGACCTGCCCGGTTACGGTTACGCCCGGACATCGAAAAGTGAACGCGCCCTGTGGGGCCAAGTCATTGATTCCTATGTCCAGGACAACCCCTGGCTCAAGGCCGTGGCCGTGCTCCTGGATTCCCGCCACAGCCCGCAGAAGATCGACCTGGAACTGGTCACCTATCTGCAGAGCATCGGCATGACGATCATTCCCGTCATGACCAAGGCCGACAAACCCAAGCAACGCGAACGTGAACAGGTGCGCAAGCAGTGGGCGACCTTTTTGGACGGGCAAAAGCCCCTGGTCACGTCTGCGGAGACGGGTCTGGGCATGGACCTCCTTTGGGCGGCCCTGCAAGCAGCCGTCACCGAGTAGTCGTGGCGACTTCAAGGACGTGAGGGCCGCAAACGGCCTTTTTCACTGCAAAACGAAAAACCCTCGCACAGGTTCCTGTGCGAGGGTTTTTCGTGTCTGTCGGATAATGCGTCAGCTTCTGCCGAGGGTCGAGGGGCGCGCCAACCAGGCCAGCCGCCCACCAGCCACCAGACAGAAGAGGATATTGCCCAGCCAAGCCCCGGTCCAGGGCGTGAGCATGCCTTTTTGCCCCAAGGTCACGCCGACCATGTAAATGACGTAATAGATGAAGATAAGCAGCAGCGAGAGGCCGATATTGAGGTAGATGTTCTCGGACATGGTCACCAGGGCCAGGGCCAGCACCGCCATGGCCAGGATGGAGAAGGCGTAGGCCCAGTTCATGTGCCACGCAGTGCGCAACCGCTCCACGTTGGAGCCCGAGGCGTCCAGCCGCTGGATGACGCGCGACAGTTGCCACATGGGAAGCGATGCCGGGTCCACGTCGGGGTCGATTTGCAGGAAAGTTCTGGGGTCCTGCTTGAGATGCAGAGTCATCTCCGGAAGTGTTTCGACCGTGAAATTGATTGGGTCGAGCACGCGCACCTTGCTGAGGGTCCATTGCCCCGCGAGGGCCACGGCGCTTTCCGCCGTAATGAGCCGTATCAGGGACTGGCGGTCCTCGGACATCTCGTAGATCGACAGGTCCTGGGCCTCGCGCTTGGCAGGGAACAACTGGGCGGCTTCGACGACCAGGTTGCCCTCGCGGAACCAGATATTGCGCAGGACCTTCTTTTCGACAATGTTGCCGCGCACCTGTTCGGACCAGATGCTGCGCACGATCTGCTGGCCGTACACGCCCACAAGCTGGGAAAAGGCCATCTGGATGAGGCACCAGAGCAGCGCGTAAGCCAAAAAGAACCGGGACAGGGCTCCCAGGGAGACCCCTCCGGCCCGCAGGGCCAGGAGTTCGCGACTGCGGGCCATCAAGCAGAGCTGAATGACCATGGACACCAGAAATACGGCAGGCATGATCTGTGAGATGATCAGCGGCAGCTTTGCCGCGAAATAGGTGGCGACAACGCCAAGACCCAGCCCGGCCTCCATAAAATCGTCCAGACGATCGAACAGATCGGCCATGATGTACAGGGCTGCACCCGCGGCAAGGGTCGTCAGCAACAGAAACAGGTTTTGCCTGAACAGATACGTCGAAAGGGTCCTAATCCGCATGGTTCGGCCTCCGCATCCAATAATGCCTGAGGTGCGAGAGCCAGGCGGCGACGGATATTGCCCGCTCCATTGCCGCCATGCGGATGCCCACCAGCCCGACGATCAGGAACAGCACGTTGGGCAGCCACAGGCCGATCACCGGAGGAACGGAGCCGGTCTCCCCCAGCGAGAGCCCCAGCGAGAGCAGCGTGTAATAGAACAGAAAGAACCCAAGGGCCAGGATCAGTCCCCAATGTCTATTCAGACCGCCGAAGCTCGCAGCCATGGGCAAGGCAAACAAACCCAGCACCAGACAGGCCAAGGGCAGGACCAGGCGTTTTTGAATCTCTACTTTAACCTTTCTGGAGAACATTCCGTTATCTATGGATAAAGTATCAGCGTTATCCTGGGCTTCAAGCAGTTGTTCCCAACTCATTTCCTTGGGTTTGATCTCGGCCAGCCCAAAGTTGGAAAAAAGTTTCGAGAGATCCATGCGCACCTGATAGGTGCCGAACCCCACGACACTGACCCCTCCCTTCTCCTGGCGGTAGATGCGTCCGTCGCGCAGGTTGAAGACGATTTCACCCTTGTCGGAATCGGTGTGGACGTTGCCCGTGGGAGCCAGAATGGTGGCCTTGACGTCTTCGTGAGTCTTGTCCTGCACGAACACGGTGGAAAGCTCACCCGTGGAACTGTCGGCCTGCTGGGCGAAGATCGTCAGGTCCGGGAATTCCTTGTTGAACACCCCGCCCTGCATCACCAGCTGCGTTTTGGTGCGGGCGATTTCCATGACCTGGTCTCGGAAATTTTCCATGCCCCAGGAAACACCCCAGAAACTGATGACCACGTTTGCCGCGAGGCACAGCAGGCCGAACAGCAGGGGCGCCGGCAAAAGCTGGTAGAGGCTGATGCCCGAGGATTTGAGCGCCACAGACTCCAGGTCCGTGCCCATGCGTAAAAAAGTCAGGAAGACCGAAAGCATGCAGGCGATAGGTATGATCAAGAGCAGAAAGAACGGGCTCAGATACAGGAACATGAGCGTGATCTCGCCGACACTCATGCTTTGCGACAGGAACAGCTCGCGCAGTTGCAGCATCCGTCCGATGAGTAGGATCGTCAGCAGGGCGATGGAGGTGAGCGAGAAAAGGCTCAGCAGTTCCTTGAATATCTGCCGTTGCAGAAGTGAGGTGAGATTACGCAGAGTCCTGCTCCCCTGTCTTTTCCTCTCTCAGCAGCCGCAGGAGGTTTTCCTGGTCCAGGGGGCTCAGGTTGTACTGCACGGAGGCCTTTTCCACCAGCTGTGAGATATTGGTCGCGCCTTGCGTGCGCTGTTCGGCAATCCAGCGCACGGCTTGGCGCAGCAGTTCCCCTGTGGGCATGATTGTGGGCATCGTTTCTCCTGGCGGCGGTTGGTTGCAAAAGCACGTCGACGTGCGGCACATCTACACCAAGCGTTTGCGGCTTGCAACTTCAACGGGCATCGGATAGGGCCTATCAATCCCGTGTTTCAACGGGTCTGACGTGTGAACTCCAGCAGACAAGGAAGCCCATGGATTCCATATTCAGCGCCATTATTCTGGGCATCGTCGAGGGCCTGACCGAATTCTTGCCGGTCTCGTCCACCGGGCATCTGATTCTGACGGGCCATCTCCTCGGATTCACAGGGGAAAAGGCCGCCACCTTCGAAATTATCATCCAGCTCGGGGCCATTCTGGCGGTGGTCGTGCTCTATTGGGAGCGTTTCCTGGGATTGTTGAAGACCGATCCCGCCCGTTCTTTTTCCGGTCTGCGCGGCATCTGGCTGCTGATCCTGACCTCCATCCCGGCCAGCGTGCTGGGATTGTTGGCCCATGACTTCATCAAAGAGCATCTGTTCGGCCCACAGACCGTGGCCTGGGCCCTTGGCGTGGGGGCGTTGGCCATCTTCGCGGTGGAGGCATGGCGCAACGGCGCCATCGTGGGAAATTTTCGCACCGCCAACAAGTCCCAGGCGCGTCCGCGGCACGATCGCACTCGCTACAAGGGACTGGATGCCATCACCCCTGCCCTGGCCCTGGGCATCGGCTGCTTTCAGTGCCTGGCCCTGTGGCCCGGCTTTTCCCGGTCCGCGGCCACCATCATGGGCGGTATGCTACTGGGCGCCGAGCGCAAAACCGCTGCCGAGTATTCTTTTGTGGCGGCTGTGCCCATCATGTTCGCGGCCACGGGCTATGACATGCTGAAGAACTATCAGTTGTTCAGCGTAGCGGATCTGCCCTTTCTGGCCGTGGGGTTTGTAGTTTCGTTTCTTGCGGCCTGGATCGCGGTCAAGGGTTTCATCACCTTGCTGGGGCGGTTGACCTTGCGTCCGTTCGCTGTCTATCGGCTTGTCCTGGCGGCTGCGGTGCTCATCTTTCTGGTTTAGGAAAACGCCTGTTTTCAGCAGCGGAATGATGGCTCTGGGCGGAATAATGATTATATTTTTCAAGTACCCGTTTAATTGAATGAATGCGGTGCAATGAAGTGGGAATTTCCACTTGCATTTTGCTCGGGATGCTCATATAAGCCTTTCTCCCGTGTGGCGAGGTAGCTCAGGTGGTCAGAGCATGCGGCTCATATCCGCAGTGTCGGAGGTTCAAGTCCTCTCCTCGCTACCACACGAATACATAACCCCCTGTTAACGCAGGGGGTTTTTCTTTTTTTAATTCCTTGGGTGCTCCTCTCGCGGTGACGTGGGGCCAGATGTGACCATTTCGCCTGAAACGCTCTACCAAAAGAAGCATTGTCGAGAGCATTGCAATTCGTTTCAGATGCTTGTTTCTGCTGATCTTCAGGGGCTGGTGCGCAGGCCGGTGCGCCAAGACAGTAAAACGTCTCAGGCATCACTCCCCTCGGTCTACCTGGGTGCATTCTCTTCCAGGTATTGGGAACCGCCTGAATTCCACGCGATACATCAAAATGATGTTTTTTTAAGACTTTACAATATACTATAATACTATAAATTTTTAGCTGATATCTGAGGTTTGCTTGCCAAGCGACCAATCGTCGCAGGAGAGCCCACGCTGAGCGGCGATGGAAGGTCAAGGGTCGCGACTTGTCACCAGAGGTGTTGAGATGCAAAAGCTCCTGTCATGCCTCCTTGTATTGATCATGGCAGCCACTGCCGCCCTGATCCCGGCCTGTTCCCAAGAGCCGCAGCCAGTCCAGTCCAAGCCCCTGCGGGTGGGCTGGTTCCTCTGGCCGGGTTGGTACCCCATTGTCATCGCCAAAGAAAAAGGCTTCTTTGACAAGCATGGGGTGCAGGTGGAACCGGTGCTGTACACGGCCTACACCGACATCTTCTCCGACTTCGCGGCCGCCAAGCTCGATGCCGCCCACGGCGGACTCTACGAACTTTTGAAGAGCAGTACCTTGGACATGAAGGTGGTCCTCGCCACCGACAATTCCGACGGCGCGGAAGGCGTCGTGGTGATCCCGGAGATCAAGACTCCGGCCGACCTGGCCGGCAAACGCATCGGCATTCAGGGCGCGTTGTCCGGCAGCGAGTTCATCATTACCACCCTGCTGCGCCGCTACGGGCTTTCGCGCAATGACCTTATCCTCGTGGACGTGGGACCGGAAATCGTTCTGGAAACCATGCCTGAACAGATTCAGGGCGGCTACACCTGGGAGCCCTTCCTCTCCAAGGCCAAGGAAAAGGGCTACAGGGTGCTCTTCACCACGGCCGATACGCCGGGCATGGTCCCCGATGTCATCGTTTTTCAGGGTGCTGTCGTGAAAGAGCGGCGTGCCGACGTGCAGGCCTTTGTGGACGCCTGGTTCGAGGCCCAGGAATACTGGCTGGCCCACAGGCAGGAGGGCGACGCCATCATCGCCAAGGCCACGGGTCAGCGGCCCGAGGACATCTCCCTTGAGGGATGCCGCATCCTCTCGCGCCGGGACAACCAGAAGGCGTTCATCAGTGAGGCCGCGCCCTCCTCCCTGTTCGACACCGGAGCCAAGCAAATCGCCTTCTTCATCAGCATTGGCGACGCCTCCATGGCTCCCGATCTGAACGCAGTGCTTGATCCATCCTTTGTGCAGGGCTCAGGAGATGCCGTTCAATGAGCACGTTTCGTCTGCGCGACCTGCTGGGCCCTTTCGGGCTGCGTACCAAGCTCATCAGCGCCTTCCTGCTCATCTCTCTGGTGCCTATCTGCACCCTCGCCATTCTGGACCAGCGTGTCACCTCCGACGCCCTTTCGCAAAACAGCCGCCAGGGCATGCTTGCCTCCGCATCGCATAGCGCAGAGATCATTGACGGCTTCATCCTCGCCAACCTCTCCACCGTGCGCACCGAGTCCACGATTCCGCAGTTCGCGCAATACCTGCAGCTCTCGCCGGACAAGCGCACCGGGTCCCAGGAAGAGCAGGCGGCCATGGGCATTCTCACCTCACTCAAACGGCGAGACCAGACCTACATCACCTCCATCGCCCTGCTGGACCTGAGCGGTTGCGCCGTGGCCGACACCTACGGGCCAGACATCGGCCTGGACAAGTCCAATCGGGATTATTTCCAGTTTCCAAGAGACACGGGCCTCCCCTACGTCTCCCCGGTGGGTCTCTCGGAAAGGGCACGGCAGCCGTCGCTGTATTTCAGCTGTCCAGTGCGCAATACCGCAGGCCGCATTCTCGGCGTCCTGCGCTTCCGTTATAACGCCTCCGTCCTACAACAGCTGCTTTTGCCAAGCAGTGGTACAGAGGATACCATTTATAGTTCCATCCTCTTCGACGACGAGGGCCTCAGGCTGGCTGACAGCCAGCGACCCGAACTGGTGTTGACTCCGGCTTTTTTACTGTCCCAAGACGCCACGGGTCGGATCGGCTCCGGCAGGCGTATCTTCACCTCGGCCGATCAGGGCCTCCCCATCGGCATGGACAAGGATGAGTTGGCCGATGCCGACGTCACTTTTTTTCATACCTTTCTGTACGGCCCCGAGAGTGAACCGACGCTGAACGTCAAGGTCCGCCTGCGCTATGCGCCGTGGACACTCGTGCTGGGCTATTCCGAAGCCGCCAACCTGGCCAAGATCGCCACGCAGTTGCGCTATGCCTTTGTGGTGGTACTGTGCATCGCCCTGGCCGTGGTCTTCGCCGCCGTGGCCGTGACCCGAGGCATTACCAGGCCGTTACTCACGCTCATCGACGCCGCGCGTGACCTGTCCGAGGGTCAGGAGGTCGTATCCGTACCCCTGGAGTCCGGCGATGAGATCGGCGAACTGGCCACGACCTTCAATACTATGAGTGAGGCCCTCCAACTCTCTCGCCAAGGGCTGCTGGCCTCCACCGAGCGGCTGCAATCGTTGCTGGACACCCTGCCCGACACCGTGATCGTGCACGATGCAGACGGCAGGATCATTGACGTCAACCAGAACTTCGAGGAGATGTTCGGCTATTCCCCCGTTGAGGTGGCGCACCTCAACGTCGGCTTGATCAGCGGCGGCGAATTGACCCGGCAAGACGCCCTGCAACTGATTGCGTCGTGCCTCGATCTGGGTCTGCTGACCTTTGACTGGACGGCACGCCGTAAGGACGGGAGCGAATTCCCTGTCTATGTGAGGCTACGCCGACTTGACTTGCCCGAAGGCATACGGGTCATGGCCGTACTCACCGACATCACCGAACGCAAGCAAGCGGAACTGGCCCTGCTCGATGCGCGCAATTACATCGACAACATCATCGACTCCATGCCCTCGGTGCTGGTCAGCGTGGATGCGGGGGGCAGGATCACCCAGTGGAACTCCCAGGCGGAAAAGACCACGGGCCTGAAGAAGGATGCGGTCACCGGACACCCTCTGGAAAAGGTGCTTCCCTATCTGACAGACGAGATGGAACGGGTGCGCGAGGCCATGCGCCGCAAGACCCCCCTGGGCGACTCCAAGTGCCTGCGCACGGTCGACGGCATGATCCGCTATGAGGACATCATCATCTTCCCCTTGGTCGCCAATGGTGTGGAAGGCGCGGTCATCCGCGTGGACGACGTGACCGAGCGCGTGCGGCTTGAACAGATGATGGTGCAGTCCGAGAAGATGCTCTCCGTGGGCGGCCTGGCCGCAGGCATGGCCCACGAGATCAACAACCCCCTGGCCGCCATCCTGGGGTCTGTCCAGAACATCAAAAAGCGCATCTTCGAGGACCTGAAGATGAACCTCGTCGCGGCACAGGAGTGCGACGTCGCCCTAGACAAGGTGCGAGCGTATCTGGAAATGCGCAATATCACCAAAATGCTCGACGGTATCCAGGACTCGGGCATCCGGGCGGCAAAGATCGTGAGCAATATGCTCAACTTCAGCAGGAAGAGCGACGCGAGCTTTACCAAGAGTGACATGGCGACCCTTCTGGATCAGACCGTCGAACTGATCGGCAGCGATTATGACCTGAAGAAAGGCTATGATTTCAAAAAGATCGAAATTCGCAGAGACTTCGATCAGAATCTGCCTCCCGTGTATTGCGATGCCAATCAGATCCAGCAGGTTTTTCTGAATCTTTTCAAGAATGCCGCCGAGGCTATGGCTGAAAAGGATTACAGGAACGAAAAACCATTTTTCGTGCTGCGCACCGCCATGAAGGAGGGCATGGCAGTCATCCGGATTGAAGACAATGGCCCGGGCATGAACCCGGAGACCTGCAAGAAGATCTTTGAGCCGTTCTTCACCACCAAGCCTCCGGGGAAGGGCACCGGGCTTGGCCTCTCGGTCTCCTACTTCATCATCGTCGACCAGCACGGCGGCACGATGGAGGTCTTCTCCGCCCCAGGCCAGTGGACTCGGTTCGTCATCAAACTCCCGCTCGTTCCCGGGGAGAAGCTCCATGACTACGAACGCATTTGCACGTGATGCTTGTGGGAGCGGACGAGATCGTGACAATCTCTGTGCTGCCTGTTCAGGCAGTGCCAAATCAAGAGAGGCCGGCAGAGGAGGATCGATGCCCAGGGGAGATTCCAGCGCTGAAAGTTTGAAAGCAACATCCTGAAATAGTTAATGTCTAAATGCGCGAGGGAACTTGAGAGACAGATAACCCGAATGCTGCCTCCAATTAAGACCTTCGATCCCTGTCCATGGGCAGTTGTCATATCCTATTCTTCTACTTGCCCATTAACTATATATTTTAAAAAGTTTTCCACAGGCCTAAGCTTTCTCCAACTACAAGAGGTGCTTGTCCCAGAACGACACCTTACCAGTCAAAATCATAACCTACCGTTTTGATGAGTTAATCTTTGGCTTTCGGTTTTCATGGCACGTACTTGAGCCATTATCCACAACCAATCAAGATGTTTTTCGTGCACCCTTCCCAAAAATCAAGAATCATATATGATGATAAGGATGAATTGTCCTACTCATAGTTCAGGCACTGCAATGAAACAGACACCATGGCCATCCTCATTCCGACACATTGTTGTCGGGATACTGCTGAGTATCTTCGTCCTGTTTGCCACGACGGCCCACGCTGCCGAGCGGGAGTATTATACGTTGCAGCTGGCTACGTTTGCACAGGAATCCAATTCGCGTCGTTATTACGAATCATTGCGCGGACGAATGGCTCCCCATCTCCATGCGCAGGTCAGGGTCGAACGCATCGGCAATCTGTATGCCTTCAGACTCGGGGCCTGCACCAATGAAATCTGTCTTGAAACCCTGCGCGAAATGGTGAGCGATGAGTTCCCGAACGCCCAGCGCTTACAAGCACAAATCCTTCCCGACCGCATGTTTCTCGGAGCTGGAGTTCCCGCGGCCCCAACCACGCCAGAGACGATGATCTCTCCGGCACCGGGCCCTGCCGGTTTCGAGGGCTCAAAACCCGTGCCCCTTCCCGAGTCGTCCTCGCAGCCCCTTGTCGAGTCGAACACGCAGCCCCTTCCCGAGTCGAACACGCAGCCCCTTGTCGAGTCGAACACGCAGCCCCTTGTCGAGTCGAACACGCAGGTCCTTGCCGAACCAACGATCCTGCCCCCTTCGGATACCGGGCAGCGCCAAGAAGCTACAGCACCTGAACCCTTGGGAATGAACCCGGCGCAAGGTCTGCCCTCGCCTTGGCTACGCTACGCAAGTTATCTGGCCCTTGGTTTGCTGGTCCTGGGAGGGCTTTTCGTCCTGCGCAAGAGGCCCGGCAAAACAAAACGCCCAACGGAAACTGCTCCATCCCGGGGCGCGGCAACAACACAAAGAGAGCAGATGACGGACATGACCACAGTCACACCCAGGGCCGAGACCCGAGCCGCATACGACGAGCCTCTCCGAGAGACGCCGAGCCTTTCGGAGGCGGACGAGAAACTGCTTCAGGGCAATTTCTCCGAACTGGCCATGATCCAGGGCAACATCCAAGGCAAGGACAAGCACGTCCGCACCATTTACGTCACGAGCTGCTTCAACGGCGAGGGAAAGACCCGCGCCGTGCTGAACATGGCGCATGGGATGTGCATCAACCACTCCAGGATTCTCTTGATCGACGGCAACCCACGCACACCGCAGTTGCACGAGAAGTATGGCATTTCCAAGGCTCCGGGGCTGATGGATGTACTCTTTCTGGGCACCCCGCCCGAAGAGGCCATCCACGAGACAAAATACAGGGGCCTTCATGTGATGCCCTTTGGGCAGGGACCTCCCGGCAGGCCGAACATGCTCAAGGACAGAATCCTGAGTGACTTGATGGACAGGCTGAAGGACTCCTACGATTTTTTGATTATGGACGGGCACTCCCAGATTGGCTCTTCCGATGGACCTCTGGTGGCCTCGATCTTTGACGGCGCCATCCTGGTGGTGGAGTGCGAGAAGACCAAATGGGAGGTCGTGCAGGAGGCGAGTAAGAAAATCGCCCTCTTGGGGGGCAAGCCCCTTGGTGTTGTGCTCAACAAGCGCAGATTTTACATTCCCAGGCTTTTCTATGGTAGGAAATAATATGATCAGACGACCCCATATTCCGATTTTCATGGCGCTGGTGGCCTGCATGCTGGGCATGCTCCTCGGTTGCAGCCCGCACCCCAACCTGAATCGCGGCGAGGAAGTCGGCTTCAAGTCGACGACCTTTTCCTTCGACAAGGACACCTACCCCACTCAGGACGGGCTGTTCCCCGAATACCATGTTGTTCCCGGAGACCTCCTGGACGTGTTGTTTCAGGTGCAGACCGGAGGCAGCAACGAGTCCTTTCGCCTCGCTGTGGACCACACTGTCAGCGTAAAATTCATCAATCTGCCCGAGCTGAACGAGACCCAAAACGTCAAGCCCGACGGGATGCTTTCGCTGCCCTATATCGGGGAAATCTACGCTGAGGGCAAAACCCCCACGGAGCTGACCCTGGAGCTCAAGGAACGCTACTCCAAGGTCCTGCGCGACCCCGAACTCTATGTCACGGTCCCTGAGTTCAGTACCAAGATCAAGGAACTCAAGAAGGACCTGCATACCGCCACGCGTGGCCTTTCCCGTCTGGTCACGGTGCGGCCCGATGGATACGCCACATTCCCTCTGCTGGGCGATGTGTTCGTGGCGGGCCGAAGCATCCCCGAAGCCAATGACGTGCTGGACGACAAGTACGAGGAAGTCCTGCCAGGTCTGCAAGTGGATCTGTTCCTTGAAAAGACCGTGGGCTCCGTTGTTTACGTCACCGGACAGGTCGACAAGCCTGGCAGCTACATGATCGAAAAGCCCATCTCGGTACTCCAGGCGATAATCATGGCCGGCGGCAGCAGCAGCGACGCGGAACTCGACAGTATCATCGTGTTCAGACGCAACAAGAAGGAATTCATCGCCACCCGGGTCGATGTGCACGACATTATGTCCGCTGGGGGCAAGGCGTCGTTCTTCTACCTGCGGCCTGACGACATCGTCTTTGTGCCGCGTACGCGCATAGCGTCGATGGGACAGCTGATGAGTGAAATCGCCGGCGTGTTCCTGTTTAACGGTTGGAACGTCGATGGCAGACTGTTCGATGATTATATCTTCAGGTGGAATAGCAGCACTTCACGCAACTAGCCGGGAACGTAGGCAAAAGAATCATGATCAAGACGGAAGACTACTTACGAGAATTCATTATCATCTTCTTTTCGCAGCAGCGGGTCATTATCTGGACCACTGTGGCGATCTTCGCTCTGTCTGCGGCCGTGGCCATGTTCTGGCCACCGACCTATGTCGTGGAAGGCTCGGTGCTGGTGAAGGGCAAACGCTCCATGCGCAGCCCCGAAAGCCTGGAATCAGTGCAGCTGCGCACCGTGCTTGTGGATAAGGAGGACCTGAACTCCGAAGCCGAGATCCTGACGTCGATGGAAGTGATCGGCCTGGCCCTGGAGGGCCTGCGTAAAGAGGGCAAAGTCTACGCAGACAAGAATCTCTCGGGGGAACAGCTCCAGGCTCTGGCCGCTACCATTCGCGATGGCATCAAGACTGTGATCCTGCCAAACTCCAACATCATTGAGATCAAGCTCTTCGGCAAGGATGCGCAACTGGCCCAGGCAGTGCTGCATGAGGTCATGGCCAACTACGTTCTCCGTCGCCGGGACGTCTATAACCCCAAGGGAATGGAGGACTTTTTTGCGGGGCAGGTCGGTCAGTTCGACAAAGGGCTACAGCAGGAAGAGCGCCGTCTGCTCGACCTTGCCGCCAAATCCGGATCCGCGGACGCCGAGCAGGAAATTGCCAATAATCTGACCCTAAAGATGGAGTTGGAACGCCAACTCTACGCCGACCGGAGCAAATTGACCGAGAATCAAAAGTTCGCGGATCATATTTCCAACGTCTTGGCCTCGGAGGGGATCCAGTTCTTCTCGTTCATCGACAACCTGTCCATCACCCATCTTGGCGACCAGTTGCAGCAACTGGTGGTGGAACGTGGTCAGGCCATCCGAATCTACCATCCGGAGAGCAAGCAGATCGCGCGTATCGACGAGCAGGTTGCGAACCTGAACAAGACCCTGAAAAACGAGGTGCGCACCTACAAGGAAGGCATCGAATCACGAATCAGGGTGCTCCAGGAGACCACAGCCACGCTGGAGCGGGATATCCAGGCCCTGGAGGACAAGAACCTGCGGCTCTACGAGGGGCATGTCGCCTGGCAACGCGTCCAACGCGAGATGGCCTTGCGTTCGCAGTCGTTCGGGACCTTCTCGCAAAGGCTTGAGGAGGCCCGGATTGGAAGCGGCACAGAGGCCACCAACCTGTTTTCCATCAGTATCCTGAGTTGGCCCAAGACGCCTCTTTCGCCGATCTTCCCCAAACCGAATCGCGTCATTCCCATGGGTCTGCTCGCTGGCTTCATCACGGGTTGTTGTCTGGGATTCCTGCGTGAGTATTTCGACCACACCTTCAAGCGTCCCGAGGATGCGGAACGTTATGCCGCGCTGCCTGCAATCTTCTCCATTCCCCTTGATCAATAAAGGTACAATCATGGCATTTGTCGAAGATACAACAAAGCTTCACCCCCATCATTCCCGGTTCAGCAAGGGGGGGTATTTTGCATACACCCCGTGGTCGTTCGTGACCATCACCATTTTCAACGCCCTACTTTCCTTGTTGTTTCTACTGCCAGCCCTGCCGCTCATGCTCTGCATCGGGCTCGTCATCAAGCTGAAAGACCAGGGACCCATCCTGTACAAGGGCACACGCCTAGGGCTCAGCAAGCGGCCCTTCTCCATGTACAAGTTTCGCACCCTGCCCGTGGGGGCGCAAAAGACCATCGGCGCAGAGGTGCTGCAGCCCATGAGATCCTGTCCCCCCAGATCTTCAGCCGGCGGTGCATCGTCCGGGGAGACGCAACAGGCCAATGCCCCCGATAGCCTCCAGCCAGGGCAATTCTGTCTCCCCCGCTTTTCCAAGTTCCTGCGGGACAGCAGGCTGGACGAACTGCCCCAGTTGATCAACATCATCAGGGGCGACATGGATTTCATCGGCCCGCGTCCGGTGCGTCCCGAAGTCTATGATTCGGTTGCGGACAGCATCCGCAATTACGACCTGAGGTTCTCGGTACGTCCGGGACTCATCGGCTACGCACAGCTGTTCACTCCCCACAGCGCCCCAAAACGTCTGCGGGCCCTCATTGACAACAAGTTTATCGCGCGCAAGCGAAAGCTTTCCTGGGACCTGCTGATGATTGCTTACACCGTGTGGATCGTGGGGCTGACGGTCCTGCGCAAGGGGTCCGGGCATCTCACGGACCTGACACGGTCCAAGGTCTTTCGCTTCTACACGCAAACCCGCGTCTTTGATCGGATTCGGACCCACGAAGCTGCGGTGACGGTCCTTGCCGCGGATGGCAGTGTGGCTGAGGAAGACGCCTATCTCGTGGATCTGAACGAGAGTCATTTCAAGATCCTGTCCAATGTCGACTTGAGTGGCAACGGGTATCGATTCGTGCTCCGCCGCAACGTACGCCGGGGAGGGAGCGTCCACCCCAAGCGCTCCTTATGCCGGGGGTCAGTCTACAAGACCCTCCCCTGGAAGGGGAATTTCACGCAGGCCTACGTTATTGAATACGAGCCCGTTTCGGAGCTCAACCGCTATATGGTGGATCAGTATTTTCTCAAAAAAAGCATCGTCTAAAGCGCCAGCGGCCTGGAGAGAACCATGACGGCGATGGATTTCGCGGTGATTCTTCCCGCCTACAACGAAGCGACTCACATCGGCGAAGCCATCGACGCCGTGCGGGCCTGCGCCCGAAATGGGATCAGCGTGGAAATCGTTGTCGTGGATAACCAATCCACGGACGACACCGCCAAGATCGCCCGCGAACGAGGCGCGACTGTCCTGGAAAACACAGACTCCAAGCGCAGGACCATCGCGGCGTTGCGCAACGCCGGCGCACACGTGACCACAGCCCCGGTGTTGGCCTTTCTGGATGCCGACATGCTCGTGCCCAACGACTGGCTTGAAAAGGCTGCCGGACGCTTCGGCACGGGCTATTCGGGTGCGCTGGGATTTGCAGAACGAGTCCCCGACGACGCATCCTGGGTCGGCAGGGTCTGGGGCAACCGCTCCGACGCACCGCTTACGGACTTGGCCACGGACTTCCTGCCCGGCCGAAATATCCTGGTCAGCCGCGAGGCCTTCGAGGCCGTGGACGGATTCGACGAGACGCTTATCACCTGTGAGGACAAGGATTTCACCTATCGCCTGAGCGAGGCAAGCCGTTGCGTCCTCCGTTCACCCGCGACTACTGTGATCCATCTGGGCTATGAGAAAAGCTTGATGGAATTTATCAAAAAAGAGTTCTGGCGGCAGTCCACGACCCTGGCTTTTGCACACCGGCATGGTTTCTCGGCGCGAACCCTGCGCAATCCAGCGATGAGCCTGTGGCACCTCCTGTGCGCCGGTCTTTTCGCGGGGACTCTTGCCCTTGGAGCCTGGACCTGGGTCTGCTCTGCCCTCGCACTCTGGCTAATTCCAGCTTCGCTCTTCACCCTGCGTGACGCCATGAGCATGCGCCACAGGCACAATCTACCCGGGGTGCTCGCATTGACCTTCCTGCGTTGGAACGTCTCTGGAGCTGCCCTGGCGTGGCAGGCGGCACGCTCTGCCCTCTCGCGGCTTGTTGGGGGAAACGCGTCATGACTACCGGACACGGCACCTCCCGGGAACAGCCGACCATCTACATCCTGGGGGCTCTGCTCATCCTGGTCACCGTGGCATTTCTGCCCACCCGCTGGTACTTCCTGGCCCCGCTGCCGGCCCTGGCCGTCCTGGTGGTCTGCATGATGTGGCGGTGGCCCATGTGGGGCTTCTCCCTGCTGCTCTTCTTCATCCCCTTTGACCAATACCGGTCGCTGTCCGAGCAATTCAGCTGGTTCACCATCTCCAAGCTGGTGGGAGCGCTCCTGGTGCTGCTGGTTCTTTCCAGGTGGCTGATCCTGCACCGCACCCCGGCCCTGCGCTCCAAGATGTGGCCATTCCTGGCCCTGTTCATGCTCACAGCCTTGGTGGCGACCTTCTATACCAACAACCTGCCTACGGCGATCAACGAACTGCGTCAGTTGGCCACGGCGATCATCTTCTTTGCCCTGACCCTCTGCCTGGTGCCCTACCGGTCGCTCTTCAAGAGCGTGCCCCTGGCCCTGGTGCTCGGTGTTTCGGGCAGCGCCCTGCTGTCTCTGTACGGCTATGTCACGGCCAATCCCCTGTTCGCGGTCCAGGTAGGCAGCGAAGAGCTGAACCGTGCGGTGGGCGGGTCCAACGACCCCAACCTGTTCTCGGTGTCGCTCCTCTTTTCCCTCCCCATTCTGGTGCACTATTTTTTCGAGGCCCGGCTCGTGCGCTGGCGCATCGCCTCGGCGCTGCTGGCCCTGGGCAACATCATGGCCCTGGTGATCACGTTTTCGCGCGGTGGAGCCCTGAACTTCATGGTGCTGTCCCTGCTGCTCGTGATGGAGCACTATAAACGTCTGTCGCCCCGCAAGGCGGGACTCCTGCTCACGGCTGCCCTGGCCGCAGGGCTCATGGTCATGGCCTTCATCCCCTCCTCCTACTGGGAGCGACAGCGGTCGGTGGTCCAGACATCCGATGATTCCATCTCCCGGCGCATCGACTACATCACGGTGGGCTGGGACCAATTCATCAAGAGCCCCTTCATCGGCCACGGTCCCGGGGTGTTCAAGGAACTGTGGGCCGAAACCGTCCATGCCGGAGATGTCGAAAAGGGCCAAAGTCGGAGTTTCCTGCGCCCGGCGCACAACACCTACCTAGAAATGCTTGTGGGTACAGGCCTTTTGGGCCTTGGGTTCTACTTGTGCGTCATCCTCGCAGCATGGCGCAATTTCCGGGAAGCGCAACAACGGCTTCACGAGGCGGGACGGTCTCGGGAGGCCTCCATGGCCGGGGCCTACAAGATCGCCTTTGCGGCGATGTTGATCTATTTCCTGATCCTGAGCGCCCAGACCCATAAATTCTTCTGGGTCTCCCTGGCCTTTTCCCAGCTTCTGCTTGTTGGGAGCATGACCCAGGACAAGGAGACACCATGAACGTCTTGGGCTGGACGCTCATGATCATTGCCCTGACCGGATTGGGCCTGTTTCTCGTGGTCAACCCTCTGACCACGTGGCTGGCCACATGCCTGAGCCCCGCGCGCCAAAAGCCTGCAAAGGTCCCGGGGCTTTCAGCCAGTCTGCTCATCGTGGTTCGAAATGGCCGTGAACTCATTGGCCCCAAACTCGACAACACCCTGGCCCTGGCCACCCCGCAAGGCGGATTGGAGATTATCGTTCACTCGGACGGCTCGGATGACGGCACCGATGAACTGGTCTCGAGCTATGCGGACCGGGGGGTTCGGCTCTGCTCGACGTCCGGGCACAGAGGCAAGGCCTTCGGCCTCAACGCCGCCGCCGCCTTGAGCACCGGCGACGTCCTGATCTTCAGCGACGCCGACGCCCTGCTCGCCCCGCAGGCCTTGCTGCTGCTCATGCCCTGGTTCAGCGACCCCCGGGTGGGCGGGGTCTGTGGCAGACGTGTGGTGCCCGACAAGGCAGGGGCCTTCGAGGCCGCCCAGGCCGGTTACGCGACCCTTGATTCGCGCCTCAAGGCCTGGGAAAGTCGCCTGGGAGCCCTGACTTCCAATGACGGCAAGCTCTATGCCGTGCGGCGCGAACTCTTCCCCGAGATTCCAGACGCGGTCACCGACGACCTCTACGCAGCGCTGGCGGTGGTCAGCGCAGGCCGATTGTTCCTCTTCGACCCCGAGGCCCGAGTCAGGGTCGCCGTGCCCTCCCGCTCGCCGGCCGTGGAACTGCGCAGGCGCAGACGCATCGTCTCCACAAGCCTCAACGCCATCGCCCTCAACCGTGCGCTGTTGAACCCCCTGCGCCACGGGTTCTATTCCTTGAGGCTTCTGCTCAACAAAGTCGCCCGGCGGCTGATGCCCGTGTTTTTGCTGCTGCTGCTCGCGGGCAGCGCCCTGGCCTCGCTGGAAAGCGCCCTGGCCGTGTTGCTCCTGGCCGGACAGGCCTGCTGCATGGTCCTGGCCGCCAGTTTCCAACTTTTCCTCTCTCGCCGGAACGGTCTGGCTTCGCGCATTGCAGGGGCGGCGTTCTATTTTTACGTGGGCAACCTGGGTATGCTATGGGGTCTTGTGGACTTTTTTCGCGGCAATCTGCCCAAGCGCTGGAACCCTGAGAAAGGCGAGGCCGCACCGTGAACCAAGGAGAACGCGCCATGCTGCGTATCATGCTCGTTGCACTCATTCTGGCCGTCATGGCACCCTGCGCCCCCGCCATTGCTGGCCAGGGCCTGTTGGGCACCAGCCTTCCCGGGGACTTCAGAATCTTCTCTCCCGAGTCTCCCTGGAACACGCCCATCGCGCCCAAGGCCGCCCTGCACCCCGACTCTGCCGCAATGATCGCCACGCTGGCGGATAAGGCGGGGCCGCTCAAGGGTGATCTCACGCAATGGACTGTGCCGTTGTTCGTCGTCGATTTTGAGGCCAGCCCCAAAGGACTCGTCCGCTCGCCCAAGGAGGCCCTGCACCCAAGTGTGGACCCGGACGGCAGCGGTGTCGCCGAGAACATCCCCCTGCCCGATGGCCTCTGGCCCGATCCTCAGCAGGATGGGCACATGCTGCTCATCGATCCGGCCCTGCGCAAGGCCTGGGACCTGGCGCGGGCCAAGCGCCTGCCCGACGGTTCATGGAAGGCCACACGCCTTGCCGTGTGGGACCTCGACGGGCTGGGCTTCGATCCGCCGTTCAAGGGCAAACGATGGTGGATGCGTGGTGCGCGGGGTTCGGGCATGCCCTTGGCGGGGGGACTGATACGCCCCGAGGAGATTCTGGCGGGCGAGATACGCCATGCCCTGTCCTTCGCTGCTCCCACCACCCGCAAATCATCCACTAAGGGCGGCCCCAAGGAACTGTGCTCTCCTGTGGCCTCACGCACAGACGGCAAGCACGACGGACGTCAGTATCTGCCCGAGGGCGTGCGCATCCAGCTGGACCCTGCCCTGGACCTGGAGCCCCTGGGTTTGTCCCCGGAGACCAGAATCATTGCCAGGGCCATGCAGGTCTACGGCATGTTCCTCTGCGACCACGGTGATACGTTCAAGGTCTACCTCCAGAATCTCGGCCCGGATCGGGGCCGCTGGAAGGGCCTCGGCGACTTCAAGGATCTGGCCCGCATTCCGGTCAAGAGTTTTCGGGTGTTGGATTGCGACACGGTGCGTAAATAGTGGGGATAACTGGCGTGACGCAGCGCATAACCATTCTGCATCTCAGGCAATCCTCCGGGGGCGGAGGCGGTGCCGACACAGTAATCATGAACTGGCTTGAGCTGCTGGACCACGAACGTTTCAACGGCTTCGTGGCCTATCTGCATCGCCGGGACCAGAGTATCACGCCCATCCTGAAGCGTCTGCTCGACCGGGGCCTCGGCCACGTCGCATTCCCTGGCAAACGTGTGCTGGACATTGGCCTTCTGCTGCGCCTGCGCCGTCTGATCCTTGAACGAAAGGTCAACGTACTACACTGCCACGACCCCAAGGCGGACGTCTATGGCAGGTTGCTGCGCACCCTGGTCCCCGGCCTCAAACTGGCTGCCACCCTGCACGCCTGGCACACGCATTCCTGGCGCTCGGCCCTCTATAAACGTCTGGACCTCATGGCCGTACGGGGTTTCGACCTGGTCACTGCCGTGGCCCAGGATATCGCCGATATCGCCACGAGCGCCGGAGTGCGTGGCGTTCGGACCATTCCCAACGGTGTGGATCTCCGGCGATGGGCACTGCGGTCCTCCCGGGCGCATGGAGAGCAACCCTTCACCGTGGGGTTTGTCGCCCGCCTCAGCCGGGAAAAGGGTATCGAGGACTTTGTGGCCGTGGCCGAACAGGTCGCCCGGGAAATCCCTGAGGCACGATTTTGCGTGGCGGGCGAGGGGCCGGAGAGTGGGCAGATGCGCTCGCTCGTGGCGCGGGCAGGGCTTGCTGAGCGCTTCGAGTTCACGGGGTTTCTGGACGAGACTGGCATGCGCAACTTGTACGCTTCGCTGGATGTGTTACTGCATCCATCCCATTCAGAAGGTACGCCCATGACCCTTCTGGAGGCTGCAGCCACGGGTGTTCCCGTGGTGGCGACACTGGTGGGCGGGGTCGGCGGCATGTTCACCGACGGCAAAACCGCCTGCCTTTCCCACGTGGGTGATGTTCCTGGTCTGGCCCGAAGCGTCATCCGTCTGGCGCGAGACCCCGAACAGTCTGCCGCCCAGAGTGCGGCGGCTCGGGCTGCCGTGGAAAAGGACCATGACATGGTCCATCGCGTACGCCTGTTGGAAGGGTTTTATCGCCAGATGATCGACAAAGGACCGACCGGAGGTTCACAGTGACCGCGAAGGGCAAGCGAGGCCAAACCAGGACGGACAGCTTGTCCGGGACCATCGCGCACTACGCCACGAGCGTCGTTGCCAAGCAGGCGCTGGGCGTCCTCAATGCGTACCTCAAGCCGCTGCTGCTCAGTCCCGCGGCCTACGGGCTGTGGAATCTGTTGAACACGGTCCTGGCCTTTATCCCGCTGACACACCTCGGCTCGCGCTCCGCCATGCGCTATCGCATCCCCGCCAACGAGGCGCGGGGCGACGAGGCAGCCAACGAGCAGGTCCTTGGCGCGGTGTTCTATGGGACACTGGTTCTCACGGGCATCGCCGCCGTGGGCCTTGGCGCGGCAGCCGTCTTCGTTCAGACGGGACTCGCGGAACGTCTGGGCCTGCTGGTGATGGCCGTGGTCATGATCATCACCTGGCTCTCGGAATTTCATGTGGCGGTGTTCAAGGCACGCAGCCGGTTCACCCCCATCTCCACGGCCAACTACATCAGCGCCGTGACCGCCTGCGTGCTCAATGCCGTCCTGATCCTGGCCTTCGGACTCTACGGCCTGTTCACGGCACTGATCGCCACCAATCTGCTGGTGCTGTGGTACCTGCACTCCCATGCCCCACATCTTTCCCTGGGACGATTCCGCTGGAGCGTTTTCCGGGAGCTGGTGCGCGAAGGGTTTCCGATCATCACCTTCAGCCTGGGTGCAACGCTCATCCGCACCGTGGACCGGTTCATCATCTCGGCCTGGCTCGGATTGGAGGCCTTGGGCTATTACGGTATCGCGATCATGGCTCTGAATTTCCTGATGCGTATCCCCGACGCCTCGCGTGAGGTGGTCGAGCCGCTGTTGATGCATGATTTGCAGACCCGCCCGGAGCGGGACTGCCTGCGCGATTATGTGGAACGCCCGTTGCTGGCCACGGCCTATGCCCTGCCCCTGCTCCTCGGCCCGGCTATGCTGCTCCTGCCCGCCGCAGTGGAACTGCTTCTGCCTCGCTATGCGCAGGGCGTCCCCGCAGCCCAAATCCTCACGGGGGGCTGCCTCTTCTTGTCTCTGGCCTTTGTGCTCCGGGGCATTCTCATCGCCCGCAATCTCCAGGTCCGCGCCACGGGCATCATGCTGGTCTCCGTGGCGGGCAACCTTGTCCTGAGCATCGGCTTTCTGACACTTGGCTTGGACATTGCGGGCGTGGCCCTGGCCAGCGCCTGTTCTTTCCTGCTGCTGTTTGGAGGGCTGTGGATCTTTGTCCGTCGCCATGAGGCAGAACTATCCTCACCATCCTGGGCGGCGCTCCTCGCGCCCTTGGCCCTGGCCGCAGCCGCAACCGGAGCGGCACGGGCGGTGGACGTGCTGTTGGGTGTCAGCCCACTGATCTCCGGCCCCATTGGATGTGTCTTGTTCCTGGGCGTGGCTATTCCGCTCTTCAATCGCATGGGCAGGCTCAGCGGGCACTGGGAAGCACTGACACTGCAAAACATAGGCAAAAGGTTCAGATGATGGATGTGACGCGATACGATCTGCTTAGGCTGGCTGCCGTGGATTCCCACGACGCCCCCGTTGCCGTGGCCCGTGAACTGGAGGCACGCTTGGGACGCTTTGCCACGCATCCCACCGAGAGACGCAACGCAGAGATCGACCTCGCCCCCATGGAGGCTGGAGGCATGCCAGGCCTTGCGCCGGACCATCTTCAGGCCCAGCGAGGATTCACCCTGACCGCTGTGGACGGCGCTCCTGCCGCCGTGCTGCCCTACCGTGGCGGAGCCGACATCGTGCTCTTGCCCGGCGACCCTGTGCGCATCCGCTACGCCCCGCGCCACGGAGTGGCGGGCAAGCTGTCCGCCCTGGTCCAGTACTGTCTGCAATGCGCCCTTTTGCGGCGTGAGGCAGCCATGTTCCATGGCGCAGCCCTGGTCCGGGATGGGCGCTGCCTCGTGCTTACAGGGCTTCAGGGTGCGCGTAAGACCCTGGTCATGCTCACCCTGTTGCGTCAGGGCTGGAATTTCCTGGCCGACGACAGGTTTCTGCTGCAGGCCGGTCGGGCGCACATGTTTCATGATGCGATCCCGCTCATGCCGCATCATTTTGCGGCCCTGCCCTGGCTTGATGGCCTGGGCGGCCCTGCCGGGGCCTTCGCATCCAGGGCGCGCCACATGAGAGCTGTAGCCCGCTGGTGTGATCGGCACGTCCCCTCCTATCTCGGGCCCCGGCTCGCCAAGTTCCACAATGCACCGCTCATGGTCCGACCCGATGAATTGTTCCCCGGCTGCAAGGCCGTGGCCGAGGCCCCCCTCTCGGACATCGTCCTGCTGGTTGGCGGAACGGCTGGCAGCCGGACGAGAACCCTGCCCGAATCCCTGGAATCCCTGTCCATCATCCTGGACGTCGAGTTTCAGAGCTACCTGCGCCTGGAACTGGAATTCAAGGTGCGCGGCGTGACCCTTCGCCCGCCCACAGCCCCGGTGCTTGGCCAAGGACTCGAGGGCGTACGTATCGTGGAGTTGGGCGTGCCCGAGGCCGTGTCAGCCGAGGAAACGGCGCAGGAGGTGCTGCGGTGCATAGCGCGAGCGTAATCATCCCCACTTACCACCGGCCCAAGGAGCTTCGCGACTGTCTGGAATCCCTGCTGGCTCAGACGGTGAAGCCGCTGGAAGTCATTGTGGTGGACGACGGGAATCTGGAAGAGGTACCATTCAAGCAGGAATTCCTCGATGCGGGTATCGGATTCGTCTACCACAAGAAGGACCGACCGGGCCTCACAGAATCGCGTAATGCCGGAATCGAGTTGGCCAAGGGCGAGATCATCTTCTTTCTGGACGACGACGTGATCCTGTTCCCCGACTATCTGGAACAGATCCTCTCGGTCTACTCCGAGAACCAGGGGTTTGTGGCCGGGGTGGGCGGTCTGGAGGACAACAAACCACCCTTGCGCCCGCGCGACTACATCAAGCGCGCCTTTGAACTGCCATTTCTGGCCTGGGGGCTCAGGGAGGGAAAAGTTCTGCCGTCGGGGTTCTGCACCCAATTCGGGGAGTCGCCGTTTCCTCTCAGGAAGGTGACTCAGGTCGATTTTCTGCTGGGCGGGGTGAGTTCCTACCACCGCGATGTATTCCGGGAATTCTCTTTCACCGAGCGCTACCGCGAATACGGCCTGGGGGAGGACAAAGACTTCAGCGTGGCGGTATCGCGCCGCCATCCGTTATACCTGAACCCCAAGGCCCGGCTCGTGCATCTGGAAGCGACTGCCATGCGTCCCGAGGATCGGCGTTGGGCACGGATGTTTCTGATGGGCACTTATCTGCTCTTCAGACGGCACATGTGGCGGGGATGGTGGAGTTGGCCCGTGTTCTGGTACGCTGTAGCCGGTCATTTTCTTGCCCGTTGTCTGGCCCTGTTGCTGTTTCCCAATCGGGGCAAGGCCGAGAAAATCAAGGGTCTGATTGATGCCGTAACCATTATTGCGGGCAGGAAAGCCCCGGATTTATAATGCTGGTTTCATGGTCCTGGATAGGTAGATAAATAGCTCTGCGTATCTAAAAGCGTTGGCACCAAACGCATGGCCGTTGTTCGCCAGTCTCCATCATTCTTCAATCTTTCATTGAAGAAGGGAGTAATCATCTTTCTTTGCGATACCACTTGACTTAAAAGTTCTCCAAGCTTAACAGGAAGCTAGTTGAAATAGCAGAACTGCCGATATAGGCGTGACCGCAGATGATCGGCTGAATCTGATTTTTATCCAGGGTTCAACAAGGGGCTATGTGCGCATCTTGGTGTACACGGTCCCTTTTTAAATGGGCGTAGCTGCGCCAAATCAACTGTTTTAGTAGGAGTTTTACGAGAATGTCGAAGAGCATTTATGTGGGCAACCTGCCCTGGACTTCCACGGAAGAGGAACTTCGGACCGCATTCGAGAACTACGGAGAAGTCACCTCCGTCAAGATTGTCGAGGATCGCGAGACCGGTCGCCCCCGTGGTTTCGCGTTCGTTGAGATGAACGACCAGGATGCCCTGGCCGCCATTGAAGCCTTGGACGGCACCGATTTCGGCGGCCGCGCCCTGAAGGTTAATGAGGCCCACCCCCGCACCGAACGCGCCCCCAAGCCCCGCTGGTAGGCATTCGGCTCCCGGAAAAAACCCTAGGCCCGCTGTCCGCAAGGATGGCGGGCCTTTTTCATGCCTCAGGGTTGGCAGGAACGGCTAAGGATATGGGGGATCAACGTCTCCCGAGCTTCAAGAGACGTTCGGGCAGGCGCAGATAGAGGCTCAGATAGAGAGCCAGGGTCAGCAGCCAGAGGAAACCGAGGTTGTAGACCTCGGTGGGCACCACCCTGCCCCACAGATTCTTGCTCCCCGCACCGAAGTGGGCCATGCCCCAGCGGCTGTGCGCCGGGGCGCAGACCAGATCCGTCAACTGCACCAGCCTGTCTCCGGAGATCCGGATGGATTCCAGGCTCATGGAGTTGCGCGCCGCCAGCTCCACCGAGCGGTTGGTGTGCCCTTGGCGCAACTGTTCCAGCCCGTCCTCTCCCAGCCCTGCCAGGCGCTGCTCTTCCAGGGCGGAAGTCCGTGTGTAGGCCTCTGTCCGCGCTGTCCTGACTTGCTTGGCGATGACCTTCAGGAAGGCCTGCAAGCTGTTCGATGCCTCGCGGTCAAAACCCACGAGGCTGAAATCCTCGGCCACCAGCCCGGAGACCACCCCCGTCTCCGACTCCAGGGCCGACACCTCGTGGGCCAGGACCCTCAGATGACGCTCCGCCCGGGCCTCGAAATTGTCAGGCCGATCGGGCAGGAACAGGAAATCCGCCAGGGATTTGAGCTCCTGAATACGGTAATCCAGTTCCCAATCTGCCTGGCGTATGGCGCAATCGTCCTCGAACAGCCCCTGCATCCAGCGGTTGCCCGCATACTGGCGCACCAGCAGCGTCTCATAGCCCCAACGCGAGGGCATGATGTTGGCGTACCAGGGCACGTTCAGGTCCCCTGAATCGCGGGCCACCAGTTCGTCCATGGCGATCACCGACCCGCCCAGCAGCATCTGCGGGATGAGCAGCAGCGGGATCAGGATGTACACGGCCACCGCCGAGCGCATGCCCGAGGACACGTTGAGCCCCAACAGGCACGAGCAGGTGCCGCAGGAAAAGAGCACGGCCCAGGTGGCCAGGGTCATGTCCGGGACCTGGAGCACGGCCTGGGCCACCAGGGTGAAGGCCAGGGTCTGCATGGCTGTCAGCCCGGCCAGATAGGCGGTCTTGGCGTTGACGTAGGACGCCCAGGACAGGTTCAGAAAGGCCTCGCGCCGCAGGATCTTGCGGTCGCGCACGATCTCCTCGGCGCTGACGGACAGCCCCAGGAACAGGGCCACCACCACACTCATGAAGAAGAAGACCGCGATATTCATGTTGTCGTGGAAGGCGTAGACCTCCCCGGACGAGCGGCGGCAGAGCAGCCCCAGCAGCAGCGCGATGAACGGCGCCTCCAGCAGATTCAAGGCCACGTACTGGCGGTTGGCCAGACGCGCCAGCAGGTTGCGTTCCAGGAAGATGGCGAACTGCCCTGCCAGTCCGGGCCTACGTAACCCCGCGGGCACGGATTCGGGCGGCGCCTCGGACTCGGGGCGCGCCATGGACCGGTGCAGTTCAAGGAACCGCCGGTGCCAATCTTCGGGCGAGATCAGGCGCTCGGAGGTGAAGTAGCCCCCCTCGTCCACACGGCGCATCTCGATGATATCGAAGATCTGCTCGGGGTTGACGTTGCCGCAGGTGGGGCAAAAGCCCTCGCCCCCGCCCGCCGCGTGGATGGCTGAGCGGAAAAAGGACACCGCTTCCAGGGGATTGCCCTCGAACACGGGCCGTCCGCCCTTGTCCAGAATCCATAAGCTGTCAAAAAGTTTGAAGATGTCCGATGAGGGTTGGTGAATGACCACGATCACCAGCCGCCCCCCCAGGGCCTGCTGCTTGAGCAGGCTCATGACGTTGAAGGAGTCGGCAGAGCTGAGCCCGGAGGTCGGCTCGTCCGCGAAGAGCACGGCTGGTTCGCGGATCAGCTCCAGGGCGATGTTCAGGCGTTTGCGCTGCCCGCCGCTGATGGTCTTGTCCAGCGGGCTGCCCACCTTGAGGTCCGCCACCTCCAGCTGTCCCAGGTCGCGCAAGGTGTCTTCCACCCGCCGATCCAGGGCCTCGCGCGGGAGGTCCGCCAGGCATAACCGGGCGCTCAGGGTCAGATTCTGGCGCACCGTGAGGTCGTCGAACAGCAGGTCATCCTGCGGCACCAGCCCGATCACCCCGTCCAAGGCGTCGCTCTCGGCGTACAAGTCGCGCCCATTGATCAGCACCTGTCCCGCATCGGGCGGCAGGGTCCCCGAAAGGATGGACAGCAAGGTGGACTTGCCCGTGCCGCTGCCGCCCATGACGCCAACCAAGCGCCCCGAGCCTTCCTGGAAGCTGAACTCGTGCAGCCCGCTGTCACTGCCCGGAAAACGGAAATTCAGCCCGCGTCCCTCGAACACCAGTCGTTGGCCGGGTATTTCATCGGACAGAGCGGCCTCGATCTGCGAGGCGTAGATGCCGGTTCCCGCGCTGTCGCGCAGCACGAATCCGGGGGGCAGCACATGCAGCTTGCCTTGGGCGGCCAACTGGCCGTTGATGGTCAGGTGCCCCTGCCCCGTAGGCATCAGCACCAGGGTTCCCGTCTCCTGGATGCGGGTCAGGGTCCATTGGGCCCCGAACCCGGGCGCGCTCAAGCGTCGGGCGGCAGTCTCCGGGGGCAGCCCACCGTTGTCCAGGGCAAGGAATCTCTCGTCCAGCAGGGTGTGGTCTTCGGGGTGCAGGATCAACAGGCGCAGGGCGTCGAAATCCTTGCGGTCGATGTCCAGGGCGGCGGCGATGATGCCGTCGATGGTGGCGATGCCTGGCTCGGCCCCGCTTTTGGCGGTGATGGACAGTACCGCGGCCAAGGCCACGAACTGTTCCTGGCGCGGGAGCTTGCCCCGCAGGTGGTCGCAAATGCCCCAGGCGGCCTGTTTGCGCTCTTTTTCATCGTGGCTAAGGGCAAGGTCGTAGAACTCGTCAAAAAGGCCCAGATACTGCTCTACGGAGCCAATACGCACCTGCTGGCGCAGGTAGGTCTCCACCGAGGCGTGGCAGGCCTTGCGCGCCTCCTCCCCCCGGGCGCTGGCGATGAGCGCAAAGAGGTGCAGCACGGCATTGAGGACGATTTCGGACATGGGGCTCCCGGACGGCAAGGCGGCCCGGCGAAATCATCCACCGGGCCGTCTGCAAGGGTGAATCCTAATTGACGTTGGCAATCACCGTCGCGCGTTCACGGGCGGCGATGGAGGCAATGGCGCGGACCTGCTTCTCGGTCAGCTGGCCCTTTTTATCGACGATCATCTTCAGCAGCATCTTCAGCCATCCGGCGCGCTGGCCCTGCTCCAGGAAGTTCTCGTCATCCACGAACTTGGCGTAGTCCTCGCTGGTGAAGGCCTGGTAGAAATCAAGGACCGGCTGGATCACGGGGGCGGTGTCCGCCAGAAGCGCGACCAGTGTGGGGTCGAAGTCCGACAGGATGACGGCGTTGCTGACCACATACAGCCCTTCCACCAAAAAGCCGTACAGGGAGTCCTCCACCACGTCGAACCCTCCCGGGGCCTGCATCAGAATGGTATAGTTGGTGGTGTTGGCGGCATAGGCCTTCACAACCTCGTCAAAATTGATCTTGTCCGGGGTCTTGACCAGTTTCGCGAAGGCGGGCGGGAACAAGGCCGAGACCTCCAGCTGTCCGCGCATGTTCAGGCGGTTCATCAGCTGGTCCTGGGCCTGCATGTAGTTCGCGGCGTCCTTCTTGCGGCCAAAGGATACGGCGTAGATGGCGTCGAACTGGTACATGCCGATCATCACGCCTGCGGAATCGCCGGGCTGCACCGTCTTGGCCAGGTTCAGGGGCAGCGCCAGATCCGTCTGGAAAGACGCCCCACCCTGTTTCAGGGCGCGGGTCACATCCATCATGGAACTGATGCGTTTTTCAGTCAGCAGCTTTTGAATTTCGCCGACATAGTAATCCAGACTCATGGAGGCCTGGGCCGGGGCGGCAAAGGCCGCCAGCAGCATCAGGGATACAAACACTCTGCTCATGGTTTTGGTCATCACACGATCCCCCAGAAAATTGTGGTGTATCTCTTGGTTGATTCTCTTGGATAGAATTCCTGCTCAATTAGTAATCTAGAACAGGCTTGTGGAGATTGCAACAGTCCGGGAGCAGCACCGCCTGGGGCCTTGCCGCCTGGACTAACATGTGATGGCCCCACTGGAAAAAATGGGCCAGCACGAGAGAATACCCCTTGCCAAATCGGGGGAAAGCCTTATATCTGCTTTGGTTCTTTGACAGGGGGCGACCTGGTTTCGACGAGGATGGTTGAAGCCGTGGTTGCAGGCCGGGGCGCCGCTGGCCTCGATAAAAAGCGGCAGGCAAGTTAATTGCCAACGATCATGAATACGCTCTGGCTGCGTAAATAGCCTGTGCTCAACCTGCCGACGTCCGATACGTGGGATTGAGCAACGACTCTCGGACTGGCTACCTGCACGCGTCCGCCGTGTATGGGGCGAGAAAGTAGTGGACTGGTCGTGCGACCGCCTGTCCATCGACATGCGTACGACGAGAATCAATGATGGAATAAGCCTGTAGACGCCATGCGTGGAGCATTTTCGGACGGGGGTTCGATTCCCCCCGCCTCCACCACCCCCCTGATAAACGACCCTTTCGCAGCAATGCGGAGGGGTTTTTTATTGTTTGGCGAGCTGGGTTTGAGAAATACTAAAATAAAAGACCTGACCCCATTCACCACACTAAAATAAAAGACCTGACCCCATTCACCACATTCACCATGCGAAATAGGTATGGTGTCCCCCTAATTCTAATTCAATTTAATTCTAATTCAATTCGGTGTCCCCCTAATTCTAATTCAATTCCCATTGCCGCGAGCGGTCACATGATACAACGCGCCGGGATATTCGATTCGAAGTGGACATGCCATGGTTTGCTGGTAGCACCCAAAACGCTAAAATAAAAGACCTGACCCCAATCTTCACAAAAGGTCGCCTAGAAATCACCCTGCCGAGGGCGGCAAGTGTCAGGTAAATACTAACTCTGTACAGTCAGATCAAGTATGAACCACTACACCTGACCACATTCCTCACATTCCTCATATGTGCTGAGATGGGTACATTCTCTATCCTGTACACTAATCCCTTTCTAATTCTGGATTTTTCCTGATCTGATCAATTTCATCGTTTGTGAGCGGAGAGTTAAGTTCTTTATTGTATTTTTTTATATACTCCTCCTCCTTGTTGAATAAAAAATCTTGATTGCCAACAATAAAATCCATGTGAGCTCTGATACCTGAAATTTTTAACGCACCAAGAGCTTTTTGTATTGCATACAAATAATAGTATTGCTTCCCAATCGAAGCAAATTCTTTTTTTCCTATCCTAATATTGCATGCTAGTGGTGTCATTCTCGACCATTCAAGAATGACAACACAACCAGATTCATTGCAAAACTCGGCATACCTTTCACTGCTTTGTTTTAGTATAAACCCACTTTCTCCCAGTACTTCATTTGCTATTTTTAAGTTTCTAAGCTGTTCTGCGTGCATTTTCAGTTTCCTTTAACCATCATAGATGTCTTCTGGTCATAGACGTAGCCTAAATCTTTAAGATACTCGTATTCCTGACAAAAACCGGTCTTGCCTATTATATTCCCGTTATTGTCAAAATCTATATAGGAATTAGGGGGACACCAGGAATTAGGGGGACACCATACCTATTTCTTCTTCCGCCCCGGCTTCTTGGGCCGCAGATCAACACCGGTTCGGGAGTGGATACGATCAAGAGGAAGAATGGGGTCAGGTCTTTTATTTTAGCGTTTTGCCCTAAGAATATTACTGACTGTTGTGTAATGAAGGCCTAAGTGTTCGGCAATATCCTTCTGTTGATAGCCGTATTGTTCATAAGCAGAGCGAATAATTCCGTTGCGCTCCTTCTTGCTGCCTATGCTGACATCTTCAAAAAGGGCTTCTAACGAGGGGCGATGAGCCAAACGCTCAACCCTTGGAACTTCGGCTAGGATTTTTGATTGCTCCAGGCGTTGAATAGCCTGCTTCACAAATCCTGCCCCTCCCAACACGGCTTGGCCCTTCAACTGGGCCAAAGGTGACTTTTCACCAATTCCAGCAAGAACAAAGCGCTTATACTCGGCTTGTGCCTGTGCTCTATCTTCATTGAAAAAAGAAAGAATCCAATCCACGGCCAGCCAGTCTGGTGCCCTAGACCTTCCCACAGTCGCTTTATAGCTCGACCAAGGATATCGCCCCGGATGATCAACCATCCTCGCCCTGACGGGGTTGAGGATAATATAACGGCATAGCTGTTCGATATAATGCTCTTTTTCCACAAGGATAGACTTGAAACGGCCCTGGAAAACATGGCCAACACGGCGGTGAGTGCGGTTGAAATGCTGAGTGTATACCCCGTTGGCATGCCGCATGATCCGCGACAGGTTACCTTCGGGAGTCTCGATAAGCAGATGGTAATGATTACTCATCAGGCAGTAGGCGTGGCAGAGACCGTTGCAAACACCAAGAGCCTTCCCCAAGATAGTAAGAAAGGCTCTTCTGTCAGAGTCGGATACAAAAATATCATTCTGCGCATTGCCGCGAGTGGTCACATGATACAATGCGCCAGGATATTCGATTCGAAGTGGACGTGCCATGGCTTGCTGGTAGCACCAAAAATGCTAAAATAAAAGACCTGACCCCATTCTTTCTTAATATTCGAAGTCAAGAAATAGGTATGGTGTCCCCCTAATTCTAGTGTCCCCCTAATTCTAATTCTAATTCAATTCAAATTCCCCCTAATTCACTCCCTAATTCCTAATTCTTAATTCTGTAACCTACAACGCTATCGGCTTGTAACTAAATCCTTTTTCAATAACCCCGTCAACATCAAGCTCGTCATTTTCATCAATGAACTCATCGGTTTGATAAATATAATCCATAAAATATGGATCAGGAACCAATTCGCGAATCATCATCCACACAGCGCCCTCTTCTTCTTCTTTTAATTTCATTGTAAAAAAACCCAACAGGAGCGTCTTAACAATAATTTTTTTCTCTTTAATCGTCATTCTATTTTCCTTTAATATGGTTCCGTGGCGTTCGAATAATGATATTATTCATATCATAGACTGATCCGCCGTTTTGAATTTCGATATTGTGGTCCAGCTCATATTTTCCGCGTCCGCCGACCTGCTGGTCTAGTGCAGCATATGGAGCATTGCCATTTTTCATGTGCTTAATGTTACTAGAACTAAACTGCTTACTCAACACCGGATCAGTGGCCACCTCTCTCCAGAATGTACAGAGATAGTATTTACCTGACACTTGCCGCCCTTGGCGGGGTGATTTTTAGGCAGCGTTTTTGGCTGCCTTTTCCTTGGTCTTTTCATCCTTGGGCAGACCGTCCAGAAAGACCTGAT